>Ga0182030_10024169_pt1 | contig 11186 bp, 11 predicted proteins | sample 812S3MmetaG_FD_121299 | JGI IMG/M metagenome (GOLD analysis project Ga0182030, IMG submission 121299) | Permafrost microbial communities from Stordalen Mire, Sweden - 812S3M metaG (Illumina Assembly) | ecosystem: Environmental > Terrestrial > Soil > Wetlands > Permafrost | place: Sweden...
GCCAGCCGGCGATCTGGGGCTCGGTGGGACGGCCGAATCGGTTGGTGAACCATTCGGCGACCAGTGGATCGAAGTGCTCGAGCATCACCCAACTATTATCGCGCGGCGAATAGAAGGAGAATGGACCCGCTGCCGGCACGCCGATGCGTACAGAGCTGCTTCGGAGGAACGACCGCCGCGGCCTGTCTCCGAATAAATTCCTGAATTTACTGAAGAGAGTTCACTGTAGATATTACTGCCGGATTTCGATTCACGGCGGAAATGATATTTCATTCGCGAGATTTTGTCATCGTCAAAATCCCGACAGAACGCCGCAAATTGAATCAATAACATGCGCTGGCCCGAGAGTTGCCATAGACCAAGCCAACAGGCCCGCCGAATTTCAGCCGGGTGACGGCGCCTGTAAATCAGTCCAATCGATCAGTTTTTGCGCTACATGAAAACGCGCTCCGCTGCGCGATTTCACGTGTCGGTAGGCCATCTGTTGCCGCTCCGGTTCCAGCAATGGGAGCGCATATTTTCGGAGTCAAAATGATGAACAAGCTAAAGGCAGCCGCGCTCTTTTTATTTCCCGTCCTTTGTTTTGGAGGTACCGCGAAGATCGCGCCCGATCTCGTCGCAGCCGATCCGAAATCCATCGTGAATGTAATCGTGCAGTACGCCGAAGCGCCGGGCAGCGCGCAGCGGTCCCGCATCGCGCAACTGGGCGGCACTGAGCATTACGAGCTGCGCGCGATCCACGGAAAGCTGATCTCCATTCGGGCCGGCGCCATCGCGGCGCTCGCCGGCGATGCCGAAGTGATTCACGTCTCAACCGACCACCCTGTACAAGCCACGCTCGATAACGCGTCCGCGGCTCTCGGCTCACAGATGGCCGTCGCCTATGGCTGGAACGGGACGGGTGTGGGTATCGCTGTAATCGACAGCGGAATTCAACCGAAACGCGACTTGATTTATGCCGACAAACGCTCGCGAATCGTTTACAGTCAGACTTTTGTACCCGGCACGAACGACGCCGGAGACCAGTATGGCCACGGCACGCATGTGGCGGGAATCTTAGTCGGGAACGGCGCGGCATCCGCCGGATCCGGCGATTTCAGGACGTTCCGCGGGATCGCGCCGGGCGCGTCTCTCATCAACCTGCGCGTACTCGACGCCAAGGGCGTGGGCACGGACAGCGCCGTAATCGCCGCCATCGGCGCCGCCATTGAGTTGAAAGAACAGTACAACATCCGCATCATTAACCTGTCGCTGGGCCGCGCCGTTTTCGAAAGCTACGCAGTCGATCCGCTCTGCCAGGCGGTCGAACAGGCGTGGCGCGCGGGTATTGTCGTGGTTGTCGCCGCCGGGAACGACGGGCGCGAACAGGCGACGGACGGCTACGCCACGATCGCCGCGCCGGGGAATGACCCGCTCGTGATCACGGTCGGAGCCATGAAAACGATGGGCACTGCCTCCCGCCTGGACGACCTGATTGCCAGCTACAGTTCAAAGGGCCCGACGCTGATCGATCACGTTGTAAAGCCGGATGTGGTGGCTCCGGGCAACCAGATCATCTCCCTCGAGGCTGACGGCAGCACGCTCGAAGCCGGTTCCGAGGCCAACAGGGTTCTCTACTCGGCCTATCAATCGACCAACGTCCACGCGTATTCGGCGGACTATCTTCAGCTGAGCGGCACAAGTATGGCGACCCCCATGGTCAGCGGGGCTGCCGCACTGATGCTCAGCCGGGATGCCAGCCTTACGCCCGACACCGTCAAGGCGCGGCTCATGAAGACGGCCACCAAAAACTTCCCGTCGTACAGCAGCACTACAGATCCCGTCAGCGGAATCACGTATACCAGCCAGTACGATATCTTCACCATCGGCGCCGGTTATGTGGATGTCTGGTATGCGCTGAACAACAGCGACGTTGTGCCGGCGGGCGGCTCGGCGGCATCGCCGGTTGCGGTTTTCGACCCATCCACCAGCACAGTTACCGTGATCAACTTCAACGCGGCTGTGTGGGGAACGGCCGCCGTGTGGGGAACCGCTGCGGTATGGGGCACCGCGGCTGTCTGGGGCACCAGCGTGTTTGACGCAGGTGAAGCCGCGGTATGGGGAACGGCGGCCGTTTGGGGAACCGCCGCCGTCTGGGGCACCAGCGCGGTTCAGGGCAACGCGGCAGTCTGGGGCACCGCCGCCGTCTGGGGTACAAGCACGGCTACGGCCGGGGAGAGCCTGAAGCTGCTGACCAACGGAGAAAATTGAGCGCATATTCTGGACTCAGCTGTGCATGCTTCTGCGCCCGGTTCTCCGGCCCGGCGATTCAAACGGTGAAATAATGGAGATAAAATCGAAAAAAACAGAGATAAAGTAAGATAAGAGGATACACCGTTTCGCCACTCCCAGCCGGATTTGCGCGGGAAGTGAAGATGTCGCTTAAAAGCCGAATCTACGTTGGTTTCATCGTCTCACTCGGAGCGGCCGTTCTCGCTGACGGCCTCTACCATTGGGATCAATCGGGTTGGCTGCGTTTCCTGTATTTCGTGGTTTTAGCGGTACCCGCTTCCTGCCTGAAGGTGACTCTGCCCGGTGTCACGGGCACGATGTCGATGCTCTTCGTTTTCCTGCTGGCCGGCGCTGTCGAACTCCCGCTGCCGGAAGCGCTTGCGATGGGGGCCATCTGCGCCGCGGCACAGAGTTTCTGGCACGCGAGGATGCGGCCGCGCGCCACTCAGGTGCTGTTCAGCGCGGCGGTTATTCAAATTGCGGTCGCCTCTGCTTACTTTACCTACCGGTCGATTCCGGCCTCATCGAGTCCGTTCCGGCTGCTGCTTACGGCCGCGGTCCTTTTCATCGCGAATACTCTTCCCGTAGCGGTGGTTATCGCGCTTACGGAAAGCAAGGCGATTGGCCGGGTCTGGCGGGGTTCCTATTTCTGGTGTTTTCCGTATTATCTGGTCGGGGCCAGTATCGTCGGGTTCTTCGCATCTTTCAGCAGCAGGTTCGACTGGCGTGTCGGAGTGCTGGTCCTCCCCGTTGTATACGTCGTCTACCGTTCGTACTATTTGTACCTGAACCAGCTGCAGAGCCAGCGACAACAGGCGGAAGACGAACGCGCGCACGCGGCCGAGGTTGCCGAGCTGCACGCGCAAACGGTTGAGGCGCTGGCTTCGGCGATCAGTGCGAACGCGAGGCTGGATGCCGTCTTCCGGGCTTCGCCGCTGGCGCTGCTGACGCTTGACGGGGATAGCAGGGTAACCGCGTGGAACGCGATGGCAGAGCAGATCTTCGGATTGAGTTCCGAAGACGTGGTGGGGAAGCGTCTGCCCTGCGCCGCTGGCCGGTCCGAGGAAATCCTGCAGGGCGTTGTGGCAAGGGCGCTGCGGGGTGAGGTGTTCGCGGGCGAGGAAATTAAACAATGGCGCAGCAACGGGTCGCCTTTTGATGCCGCGATCTGGACCGCCACCTTTAATGACACGGACGGCACTTCCCGCATTCTGATCGAGGCCGCCGACGTGAGCGCCCGCAAGGAGCTCGAAGAACAACTTCGCCTCTCGCAGAAAATGGAAGCCGTCGGGCGCCTGGCGGGCGGCGTGGCGCATGATTTCAATAACCTGCTGACAGTAATCAACGGTTACGCCTGCCTGCTGCTCGGAAGGCTGGGCGGAGACACGAACGCCGCCACCCAGCTGAAGGCCATACTGTCCGCCGGGACGAACGCCGCCGAACTGGTCTCGCAACTCCTCACGTTCAGCCGCCGCCAGATGATCAAGCCGCGGTCCTTCGAGATCAATGAGTTCGTGCGCAGCGTACAGAAAATGCTGGAGCGCGTCATCGGCGAGCACATCGAACTGCGGACTCGTCTGCAGGCCGACGCAGGCTGGATTCACGCGGACCTCAACCAGATGGAGGGAGTGCTTCTGAACCTGTCCGCCAACGCGCGGGACGCGATGGCCGACGGCGGTGTGCTGACAATCGAGACGGAGCGCGTGGATATAGGCGCCGACCGGACGACGCCGCGCCTCGATCTGGCGCCGGGATCGTATATCCGTCTGATCGTGAAAGACACCGGGCACGGCATGGACGGCGAGACGCAACGGCGCCTTTTCGAGCCGTTTTATACGACAAAAGCGGAGGGCAGGGGCACGGGCCTCGGGCTGTCGAGCGTCTACGGAGGGGTGGAACAGAACCACGGCCGGATTGTGGTTTCGAGCGAACCCGGCAAAGGCAGCGAGTTTTCTATATACCTCCCGCGTGTGGAAGCGCCTGGTCTCGCGGTGGAGGCGCCAGTGTCAGTGCGCCCGCCGGCCGCCGGAACGGGCACGATTCTGCTTGTCGAGGACGAGAATGCCGTCCGGGAAATGTTGCGGGTGGCGCTCAAACAAGCCGGGTATCGTGTCCTTGAAGCGCGTGACGGCGCCGAGGCCATTCAACTGTGGGGCGGTGAACTCGACAGAATCGATTTAGTGGTGACCGATATTGTGATGCCCGCCTTGAACGGGTTGCGGTTGAGGGACGAACTTCAGAAACGGCGGCCCGGCATGTCTGTCCTCTGCATGTCGGGACACGCCCAGGACTTAATCACCAACCAAAGCCAGTTCGATGTGCCGCCGGACACGCTGCAGAAGCCTGTATTGCCTGATGTGCTGGTGCGCAAAGTGCGGGACCTGCTGGATCAGGGGTCGGGGCGCTCCAGAGCCGCCGCGCCGGGTCGACAGTAGCGTGCCCGGTCTGGCCCGGTTCCCCGGTGGACGCCACACTATGAATATGCGGAATATGCGGATAAGGACGAAAATATGGCTCGCCGCTCCGGTTGTGCTGCTGGGCTGGGTTGCGTTGCCTCAAACCTCAGCAGCGCCGAAGCACGGACCGGCGTACACCAGCGATGGCCGGCTCCGGCTTCCGGGGGACTATCGCGAATGGGTGTATCTGTCATCGGGCTTTGACATGAGTTACAACCCCGGCGCACAGCCGGAGCAGCACGTGTTCGACAACGTCTTCGTGAATCCTGAAGCGTGGCGCGCGTTCCAGGCAACCGGGAAGTGGCCGGATAAAACGATGCTGGTTTTGGAAGTTCGGGGCGCGGAGGGAAAGGGCTCGATTAATCAGAAGGGAAACTTTCAGGGTGCCGAGGCCATGGGGCTCGAGGTGCACGTGAAGGACGAGACGCGCTTTGCGGGCAAGTGGGCGTTCTTCGGATTCTCCGGCGGCGCCACGACGTCAAAAATGATTCCGGTGAAGGAGGACTGCTATAGCTGTCATGCCGATCACGGCGCCGTCGACACCACCTTCGTGCAGTTCTATCCGACCCTGAAGCCGATCGCGAAGCAGAAGGGGACGCTGGAGGCCGCCTATCAGAAGGAAGAGGGCAAATAACCCTCTGGCAGGCTGCCGAAAAGCATTTCGTTGCTGCTTGCTGACGCGCGCGGTTCAGTCACCCCAGCGGAATCAGCACCTGCTTTTCCGAAGCGGTTCACACGTTCAGAATTTCGAAGCAGCGTTCCAGGCTTTTGACTGAATCGTTCCCCATGGCAGGCCGCCATTCGTGGGCCACGAATCCGTTATATCCCAGATCGGCGATCGTATTGGCGATGAACCGGAAGTTCAGTTCCTGTTTGTCGTCGATTTCCTGGCGGCTCGGCACGCCCGCCACGTGGATGTGGCAGATGTGGTTCATGTTCTCACGCAGCGTCCGCGTAATGTCGCCATCCATGATCTGCGCGTGGTAGATGTCATACAGGATTTTCACCCGCGGTGAATTGACGCGCTTGCACACATCGATCCCCCATGCAGTGCGGTCGAAGACCTGATCGGTGCGCTGGTCGGCGGCGACTTTCGAGTTCGTGACTTCCATGCAGAGGTTAATGCCCTTTTGTTCGGCATAGCCCTTCACGCGATTCAGGATGGCGACGGCGTTGTCGGCGCCTTCTTCGCGGGACATGCCGCGCCGTTCGCCGGGCATTGCAATAAGCGTAGGGCATCCGACGCTGGCGCACACGTCGATACCGGCATGCGTGGCATCTTCGATCTGACTGTGGATTTCCTTGCGGATCAAGCCGTTCTGGAAACTGGTTCCGGTGCCCGTCATCAGCGCCGGCGTCAGGCCGTTCTGCGTCAGGATGGGCACCTGCTGGGCGGTGGGCAGATCGACACCCTTGAATCCAATGCGCGCGAGGATCTTACACCTTTCCTCGAAAGAAATCGTCGAGCCCGTCCAGACAGAAGCCATGACGCTTTGCCGGATGCGGGTGCGCGAAGCAGCCGGTGTCTGAGCGGACAACCGACCTGCCGAAAGCGTAACCAGGGGCGCAGCCATGCCGGCCAGGAATGTTCTTCGTTCCATGCGCGCCAATACTATCATGCGTGGCGGCCAGGGAGCGAAGCCGCGCCGGCCTCTGAAAGAATGTCCGGATGAAGGTTATCAACATCGCCGAAGTGGGAAGGGCTGCGGTTTACAGTGAGTTTCTGCGCGTGCCGGCATTGAGCCTGGGGCTTTACAGGCACGATGCCGGTACGAGCGTTCCGCAGGAGCCGCACACAGAGGATGAGGTGTACTTCGTTATTTCAGGCCGTGGCATGATCGCGATCGCGGGCACCGACCATGCAGTGACCAGCGGTTCGGTGGCTTTCGTTCCGGCGGACACCGCCCACCACTTTCATTCGGTGACGGAGGATCTCCAGGTTCTGGTTTTCTTCGCTCCGGCGGAGGGCACATTGGGTCAGGATCAATCGCCCGGTGCTCCGCTTTGACCCGCGTCGACAAATCGCATCAGGCGATATCGATTTGAGCGCGGGAAGGCTTCGCGGCCGATTGTTTCGTGTGCACGACAGTGCGCGGTCTGATCGCTTTGCCTTCGGGGCGCTCGGCGCGGGCGATGGCGGCGCGTATCAGGTCGCGAACGCCCGGAGCTGACAAGTCTGACGGTTGCGCGATCCGGATGTGGCGAATGCGCTTGCCGGCCCCACGCAGCAGGCCGTTAGGATCCGGGAGAAATGCGCCGAAACTGAAGCCCAGGTTGACCCAGGCGGCGTGGGTGGTGGTGAAGAGGAACGAGTCGCCAGGGCGGCCGGTGAAGGAGAAGTGGTCGGCTATGGTGTAGACCTCGTAGATGAACTCGCCGGGCTGCGGATTGCCGCCTGCGTGAGTTTCTTCGAGGATCACGCGGCGGGCCGCCAGGGCGAGTTGCGCGATGGCGGGGGGACAGCGCTCGAGCAGATTGAGGTAAACGGGGTCGGGTGGGCGGAGGCGCACGGGGACAGCCTACCTTAGTCAGAGCAGGCGTTCGAGTTCCGCGATCAGGTAGTTCTCGCCGACGCGGCCGCTGCGGTACGTGCGGCCGTCGAAGAAATGCCACTGCGCGGTGTCGTTGCGCGGACAGTAAAAGATCATCTGTTCGTCGATACTGCCGCTTTCGAGAAGATCCTGATTGAAAGAACGCACGACGCCGCGCAATACGTAGGGCTGGCGGAAGTCGTCCTGCTCATAGAGTTCGCCGGTGGGGGCGAACTCGATCTGCAGAATGCGTCCGCGCAGATTAATCTGAAACAGATTCACGCCGCCATCGTTGTAGCTGCTTTCGTGGAAGGCAGGCGGGTCGAGCAGCACGGCCGGTTCGGACAACTTCTCGTTCACCTTGATGACGAAGGAGCTGCAGATGTGGTAGAGATCCATAGCGCCGTTTACACGAAGCCGGTCGACTTCGGCGCTCTCGGCGATAACCCGGCGATCCGTCTCACCGATCGCTTCGATGGCGGCCGCCAGACGGCTCAGGCGGTCCTTCCGGTTCTTTTTCCACTTCGCGGCCAATCCAAACAATTTGCGCCCTCACTATATCCAGAATATTCTGTCCGGCAAGCGGGACGCGAAGCCCGTGCTCCGGCTGATGGGGCGTCATATCACTGGCCAGGTAAAGATGCGCGTGAGTCATGCGGATATAGCGGACGCTGAGTCTTCCAAGGGCGCCGTGGAGGTTGTCCTGCACGACCCAGAGGTCGCCTTCACCGCGAGGGCTGGCGCGAAGCTGCGGATTCTGATCGAGCAGAACCAGATCACGCACGGCGAGGCGGGCGGGCAGGGCAAGGTCGGGACCAAGGCGGGCCGCGAGGGGGTTCACCAGCTTGCTCAGCAACCGGCCGGGGAAGGGATAGCAGCCGCTGATTACGGCAAGAATACCGTCGGACGCGGGACCGATTCGGTTCTGGACCAGCGGAATTGCGCGTATGCCTTCCCCGGATTCGGCGGACGAACGCCAGAGAACGTCGGAGCACCGGAGGTCGAGGGCCTTCATCAGGCGGTCGGTCAAGGCGGGGGAAAGCAGACGGAACTTATTCAGGACATGATGGATATGCGGCTGCGAAATGCCACTGAGGCGGGCCAGCCCCCGTTCGGTGAGCTCGCCCCCGCGCACGCGCACGCGGGCGATGTCGATGACGCGCTCCTGCAGATCCTGGAAATACATCTTTCTCCACGAAGGGAGTATGCCCTTCGTAATTAAGGTTATATTCCCCGCAGAAATATGTAAACTATTTTTCGCATATTGATAGAATTAATGAGAGTAATTCAAATCGGAAACATCAAGCAGGATAATGACTTCGCTGAACCGCGGCGGGCCGCCAGAAATAAAATCACGCCCAGCGGGTGGGGCCTGATAGAAATGAAGTCCCGTAGTCAAGGTGAACAAAATTGTGTCATCGGGAGGGAAGTTCAGTGAGTTTTGAGTGGAATCGTTCGGAAACCATCGCGGTAGCGAAGGAGACATGCACGCAATGCCATGGGGTCGGATTGCGTGGTAAGACGTCAAGAAGAGGTCCTGAAATGCCCTGCAACTGTGTACTGAGGGGGATTTTTCGGACGTGCTATGCCCGCTTTCGGCTATGCCTTGCCAAGGAGAAGCGCATGAGCCATGCACGCTTTGAAATCATCGGCGGCCCGGAGCGGCGCGCCACCTGGGGCCGCAAGGACGAGGAGTATGTCGCCGATTTCTGTCTGGTCAGCAGACGCGTGCTGAATGAAAGGGAATACAAAATATTCCGTCTGCATTTCCTGCTGGGGGCGGACTGGCGGCTTTGCTGCCGGAAACTGGAGACGGACAGAGGTTCGTTCTTCCACGACGTCTACAGGGTAGAGCAGAAGTTGGGGCGTGCATTCCGGGAGCTCAAGCCCTACGCGCTGTTTCCGCTGGACGAATATTTCGGGCCGGTGGTGAGGAAGGAATTTTCACCGGAATCGAAAAATCTCCTGCGCATGCCTTCGCCCCGGAGCGGCAAGCGCCCGCTGATTCCGCCGCTGAAGCAGGCGGCCTGAGCGGAGCCGGAGCGGTGCGCCTGTGCATCACGCCGCTCCGGCCATACCCTGCCGTCTGAAACAGGTAAACTCATATCTGGCGGGCGGATTTGCTCAAGATTCTCGAAGAGAAACATAAGCTGGCCACGCGCTGGTTTCACTGGATTAACTTTCCGGTGCTCGCGGCCATGATTTACAGCGGCGTGCTGATCTACTGGTCCTACGACCCCTACCGGATTGGCCTGGGGAACGTCACCCTCTTCCATTTGTTCCCAACTAAGTTCTATGAACGGTTGGGTCTTGATGGGAATCTCGCGCTCGGCATGGCGCTCCACTTTGTGCTGGCGTGGATATTCGCGCTGAATGGGATCGCATATGTTGCGTACACCTTTATTTCAGGCGAGTGGCGTGAACTGCTTCCGGAGAGAAGGTCGTTTGGCGAGGCTGTCCAGGTTGCCATGCACGATGCCGGGTTCAAAGTGCCTTTGCCGCCACAGGGCCGGTACAACGCGGCACAGAGGATCACGTACTCGGCGATTATCGTGATGGGCTGGCTGAGTCTGGTGACGGGGCTGGCGATTTACAAACCGGCGCAACTCCACTGGCTGACCGCCCTGTGCGGCGGATATGAGTGGGCGCGCTGGGAGCATTTCTGGCTGATGATGGGCTATGTGGCGTTCTTCGCCATTCACATCGCGCAGGTGGTTCGCGCGGGTTGGGCGAATTTCCGGGCGATGGTGTGCGGGTACGATTTGGCCGGGAGGCCGTCAGTAAAAGAGGAGCGTGCGCATGGCGACTGAGAAAGGCAAAACCCCGCTGACGCCCGAGCAGGAACTGGCGCGCCGCTCGCGTCGTTCGTTTGTCGCGCTCGGCGCCGGAGCGGTAGGCGCCGCGGCGGGCTGGTACTGGCTCAACAATTCGCCGCTCGAAGATGAGATTCCGCATCCGCTGCGCAGTGTGCTGCGCGTGAATGAGAAGGTGGTGCGCAAAGCGCTCTACAGCGAAGGGCATCTGGCGCGTACGTATCCCGCATCCGCGATTGGCAGGATCAAGGTCAATGGCGAGATCGGGATGGAGGAGCCGATCGACGTGAGTGCGTGGCACATCGAGCTGGCGCCGTTCGAGGGACAGGAGCGGCACATCTCGCTGGCTGACGTGCGGTCGCTGCCGCGCTTCGAAGAGATCATCGACTTCAAATGCGTGGAAGGGTGGAGCACCGTCACGCAATTTGCCGGGGCGCGGCTGTCGGACTTTACGGCGAAGTACGCGCCGGGATCCGAAAAAGCGGCTTACGTCGGCATGCAGTGCCCCGGCAACGGTTACTACGTGGGCTTCGACATGCCCAGCGCGCTCCACCCCCAGACCCTGCTGGCCTGGGAGATGAACGGAGCGCCGTTGTCAGATAAGCACGGCGCGCCGCTGCGGCTGGTGATGCCAGTGAAGTACGGGATCAAGAATATCAAGCGCATCGGCCGGATCGAATACACCAACAAACCGCCCGCCGACTACTGGGGCGAGCAGGGCTACGACTACTACTCGGGACTGTAACGTTTCCTACCATAACGCGGATTCCAATATTGGAATAGCGTTGATATGGAAGCGGTTCTGCAACCGATTTGCCTTTTCCGCGTCCAATCAGATGTGATCGGTGAGGGCGGCCTTGTGGCGGAACAACCACAGACGCCGGCTCTGACAAAGACATAATTACAAATCTTTTCAATATGTTGCAGGGAAAGTGAGCGGTCCGGAACGGACAGGATTCACGCTCCTGTGTCATACTGGATAAGTTTTTGGATAGTGAACGATAAATGACGCAGCTCGACGAGGCGATATCCCGATATCACCGCATTCTCGAATCTGAGCCCTACCGCGATATGCAGTGGGTGAAAAACCTGCAGGACGAGATGGAAGCACGCCA
>Ga0182030_10024171_pt1 | contig 11185 bp, 8 predicted proteins | sample 812S3MmetaG_FD_121299 | JGI IMG/M metagenome (GOLD analysis project Ga0182030, IMG submission 121299) | Permafrost microbial communities from Stordalen Mire, Sweden - 812S3M metaG (Illumina Assembly) | ecosystem: Environmental > Terrestrial > Soil > Wetlands > Permafrost | place: Sweden...
AAAATGTGTCTGCACGTCGGCCAGCAGGACGATGGAGGGCACTGAGTGATCTCGCACGTCGATGACATCGGCGGAGACCGAGTGAAACGCGGCGAAGACGACCACTCCTAGGGTTACGCAAAGCAGGCAAATCAAGCCAAACGCAAATGTGAACTTCCGGGAAACAGGCATATCGCGAAGAAAAGACATGGTATTTCGATCTCCAATCCAAGAATGGCTGGTCAAGTTTCTGCCTGCGGACGCCGGAAAGTTCTCGGCATAGGGAGAATGACTCGAAGGTCTCATCGGCGGCGCATGGAAGAACTTGAGCGCTGGCTGCGGGCGAAGGTTGCCGAGCGTCTCAGAGTTCGGGAGAGAATGGCCGGTGGCCGTGAAGGGCTGAGTTTTGGTCGTTGCCGAGAGACTGGCTTTTGCGCGGGTTCTGGGGCAATAGGGCGGATCCACTATTCCCACCCTAGCCACAAAAACAAAGACGTGGCGAGGGTGGGGCACCCGGCTGACTGATCCTCTGTCGTCTTGACTCGGGAGTTCGCGCGCCGTAGGCTCAAGGTATGCAATTTCTGGTTTCCGATCTAGAACGAGAGCCGATCGACTACTCGGTCCAACTGCCGCCCGAGGCGGTTGGCTATGGCGAAGAGGCGGTGCAGTTGGGCGCCCTGGCGGCCGAGGGGCGCGCTGAGGTGCTGCATGAGCATCGCGGCCCCAAGGACATTGTCGCCGACATTCGCCTCAAGGGCAGCTTCAGCGGTCTCTTTGAAATCCCCTGCGCGCGTTGCGTTGAGCCGGTCGAGGTGCGTCTTTCTGGCGATTACGACCTGCTTTTTCGGCCATCCGGGGTGGATGCGATTGGCGCGGAGCATGCAATCTCCACACCGGAGACGGAAATCGGGTATTATGACAATGGTGGTCTTGCGCTTGAGGATGTGCTGAGGGAGCAGGTTTTGTTGTCTCTCCCGGCTCGGACTCTCTGCCAGATCGATTGCAAAGGTCTTTGTCCGCGTTGCGGCCAGAACCGCAACGAAGTAGCGTGTTCCTGCGATTCGGGTCCGGTGGATCCACGCTGGGAAGCTCTGGCGGGGTTGGGCAATCGGCTGAAGAATTAGGGCTGCAGGACTTAAACTACACATCAGGAAAGACTCGGAACGGGTCTTTTGCTCCGGACGGGATGAATCGGGAATCTGCGAGAGGAAGTTTAAGCGCGGATCGGACTCCAGCCGGAGTCAGAATTGAAAGGAACAGCACCATGCCTAATCCGAAACGGCGTCATTCCAAGCGCCGCACTGCACTTCGCCGCTCCCACGATTTTTTGACGGCGGGTTCGCTCTCCATCTGCCCCAACTGCCAGGAACGGAAGCTTCCGCATCGCGCTTGCGCCAAGTGCGGTGAATACAAAGGCCGCGCGGTTCTCGAAACCAAGGAAGCTGTCAGCTAATTTTTAAAAATCCTATGCTCCCAGCGCCCAAGTTTCCTGCGCCCCGGTTTCCAGCCGGCCAGTTGATCGATATTGCCCTCGATGCCTTCGGTTCGGACAAAGCTCCCGAGCCGGAGATTCGCGGTGCGATTGAGGCCTGCCGTACGCTGCCGGTGCGTGTGCACCTGGTGGGTCCGGAGCCGGAGCTGCGCGATCTGCTGGACGAGTATCTGGAAGACGAAGATCTGCCGATCGTGATCCATCACGCCTCGGAGCGTATCGGCATGGAGGAAAAAGCCGCTCATGCTGTCCGCAGCAAAAAGGACAGCTCGATGCGGGTTGGCCTGAAGCTGGTGCGGGAGAAGAAGGTGGCGGGGTTTGTGACCGCCGGCAACACCGGCGCGGCCATGGCCACGGCCAAGATGGTACTGGGCGCGCTGCCCGGCGTCGATCGGCCTGCGCTGACGGCGCGCATGCCTACCGTTACCGGATCGCCCTGTGTGCTGCTGGATGTGGGCGCGAATGTCGATTGCAAGGCGCATAATCTGGAGCAGTTTGCCATTATGGGCGAGATGTTTGCCCGTTCCGTGCTGAAGATTGCGCGGCCCCGCGTGGGTTTGCTTTCGATCGGCGAGGAAGAATCGAAGGGCAACGATCTTACCCGCGAGGCTTTTCCGCTGCTGAAGGCGCTGCCGATCAATTTCGTCGGAAACGTCGAGGGGCGGGATATTTTCAATGGCTCGGCGGACGTGATTGTCTGCGACGGCTTTGTGGGCAACGTTGCGCTCAAGACCGGCGAGGGGATTGGCCGGCTGTTTCGCGATCTGCTGCGTGAGTCGCTTACGCGGACGGTTACGGCGCAGGTGGGCGCGATGCTTTCGCGCAAGGCGTTTAATGACTTTCGGCGGCGGCTGGACCATAACGAGTACGGCGGCGCTCCGCTGCTCGGGGTGCGCGGGGTCTGCATTATCGGCCACGGCTCCTCGAACGAGATTGCCATTCTGAACGGCATCCGCGTGGCGATGGAGTTTGCCAAGGCCGGGATTAACACGTCGATTGAGCAGGAGTTGGCCAATCGACCGGTCCGGCCCACGATCATCGGTGCCGGCGAAACTGCGATCCAGTAATATGGCTGCGGAATCCACCAGCGCCGCGAAATCTCCGACTTTCGATAGCCGCGTTCTGGAGCAGCTTGCTTGCCCGGTTTGCTTTGGAAGCTTGCGAGTTGCGGATGACACGATTGTTTGCGCCGGGTGCGGGCGCGTTTATCCGCTGATTGACGGGATTCCGGTGCTGATTGCGGAGCGGGCTGCCAATTCTCGGCAGGGGTTGCGCGATTAAATCGTCTTCATGTTGAGGGTTGGAAAAGCGGCGCTGTACAGTCGCCGGTCTGCCGTGAGCAGCGTATATCCGCGCACGGAAGCGTGAGAGCCGATGAGGAAGTCAGTAACCATCCGCCTCGGAAGGCCGCCACCGCTCGCTTGCCTTCGGGCAACGTATCCGCGGTAGGCATTGCCGGCAGTCATCCAGTCCTCTCTGTTCATATCCCATTCGATTACAACTCCCCAGGCCTCAAAAAAACGGAGCAGGTCGTCGCTGTTGCGCCCAGGAAACCCAAGCATCTCAGAAAAAACAGCGCCGCAAACAGAGACCGGTCCATGATTTAGAGCAGTCTGAAACGCGGATTGGGTGGGACTTCTGGTTTCTGGATTTTGGCTGATGAGAGCGATCAGCACATTGGTATCGAGGGAAGTCATCTTTCCGTCCCATAGATGAGGTCGTCGATTTCGTCATGGCCGCGAGCTTCACGCACCCAACGGACGATATCGTCAATGGTGCCGTTGTCCAACTCGGGTATGCCGGTGCCGATCCCCCCCATCTTCTCGAAGGGATTCTCTTCCATTTGGCGAACGACTTTGTAGCCGTCTGGGGTGGGCTCGAAAACCAATTTGTCGCCGGGCTTCACGCCCAGCAGACGGCGCATCTCCGCAGGAATGGTGATCTGGCCTTTGCTGGTGATCTTGGCTACTTGAGATTTTGCCGGAGGAGCGGGAATGGTGGCGGCCATGGGAGCAACTCCTTACTTTCAAGAGTGTACGCCTTACATGGCTTTGGAGACGATGAAATCAGCTCACCGGTGTCGATAGAACGGTAGAACGATGAGCCAGGCAAAGCCCATCGCCGCCAGCAGTCCGAGGGCCAGCAAGGCGTAGAGCACCACGAGGTTGGGGCCCTTCGGCTCTGGGTCCGCATCCTCGTCAGGCCTGACATCCAGATTACTCATACTTGAGCGATTCCACCGGGTCCATTTGCGCGGCGCGCGTGGCGGGCACGGTGCCGAAGATGACTCCGACTACCAGCGAAACGAGCAGCGCGGCGACGATCGACCAGGGTGAGATGGGGATCTCGTAATCGGTAAAGATGCGCACGGAAAGCGGCAATGCGAGACCAATTATTGTGCCGACGATGCCGCCAACCAGCGAAATCATCACCGCTTCGGTAAGGAATTGCAGCTTGATCTCCCGCGAAGTTGCGCCCAGCGCCTTGCGGATGCCGATCTCCCGGATGCGGGCGCGGACGTTGGCCAGCATGATGTTCATGATGCCGATGCCGCCCACCGCGAGCGTGACCATGGCCACGGCGATCAGCACCGCGGTCAGACCGGTTGCGATCTGGCTGGCCGTGGTCAGCACGGCTTTCATGTCCTGGGTCTTGTAGACGGAGTTGGGTTTGTGCCGGGACTGGACGATGCGCAGGATCTCCTTGGTCGCGTCCGGGACATCCTCCATGCTTCGCAGGGAGAAGTAGATCTGCTTCACGTTGTCGGTGCCGGTGAAGTAGCGGGCGACGGAGTAGGGGACGAGAATGGTGTCGTCGGTCAATTCAGAGTTGCCGAAGTCGTCGACGCTCTCTTTGAAGGTGCCGATGATGGTGAAAGGAATGCCGGTGATCTGAAACTCGCGGCCGACGGCGGCATCGGAGCTGCCGAACATCTGCCTGGCCAAGGGGATGGCGATCACGGCGCAGTGGATATGCTGGTTTTCGTCTTCGTCATCCATGAAGCGGCCGTCGGTGACGATGAGGTTGCGCACACGCTCGTAATCCGGAACGACCCCCAGCACCAGGGTGTCTTTGACGACGCCTCCGCCGAGGCTGATGCGGTCGCGCGTCTCGAGGATGGGAGACGAGTACATGACGCTGGGAACCTGCAGATCGACTGCCCGCTCGTCGTCGCGGGTGAGGAAGTCGGTGTAGACCGCGCTCTCGGTGCCGGTGGCTCCCCCGCCCGAGTATTCCAGTTCGATGAAGTTGGTGCCGATTTTTTCGAGCAGTCCCAGCGCGTAGCTGCGCCCGGTGAGGCCGATGGTCACTACCAGGATCACGGAGGCCGATCCGATGACCATCCCCAGCGCGGTCAGCGCAAAGCGCGCTTTGCTGGAGCGGAAGCTGTCAATGGCCAGGCCGATGGTTTCTCTGAAAGCGATGGTGCGGTGCGCGCTCAGCAGCGTTCGGGCGAAGGAATCCTGCCGCGCCTGTTCGCGAGCGGAATCCTGGGCCTGTTGCCGGGCTTGCGCCTGCTCGGCAGTTAGGGGAGCGGTGACGGCCTGCTCTTGCGATGGCTCGCCGGTTTGTATGGTTTGGCTCATGCGTTGACTGATTTGACTGATTGGTTCTTTAGGTTGGATGCGGCGTGAGGAGAACGGCTTCTGAAACCTTGCCGGAAGTTCCAACCTGGCGATGCGCTGTCTCTAGCTTACCCGCTTGAGCCCGGACTGGCGTTCTGGCTACTGTTTGCCGACGTATTTGTCCAGCCATTTGAGCTCTTCGCGCACCTTGATGTAGCCGTGCCAGGGATTGTGGGGCAGGCCATGGCCTTCGCCGGGGAAGACCAGAAAGCTGTGTTCGACGCCCAACTGCTCCAGGGCGCGCTCGAGGGTAACGCCTTCGAGATAGCTGACGCGGATGTCGGCAGAGCCTTGGACGATGTGCGTTGGGGTCTTGACCCTGTTCATGCGGAAGAGCGCTGCCTCGCTCTGGTAGATCTCCGGCGACTCCCACGGTTTGCCGTTGAGATACCAGGCGTCGTCGAAGGTGACGTCGTCGTTGCCCCAGTTGGCGGCGTGCTCGACTGCTCCGGCGCCTGTGACGGCGGCTTTGAAGCGGGTGGTTTCGGTGATGAGCCAGTTGGTCATGTAGCCGCCGTAGCTGTATCCGCCTACGGCGAGGCGGTCTGGGTCGGCGAAACCGTCTTTGACCAGCGCGTCGACTCCGGCCAGGATGTCTTCGCCGGGCTTTGAGACCAGGTGCGGCGCAATCTGGAGCATGAAGTCGTCGCCGTAGCCGGAGGAGCCGCGGTAGTTGGGCCGGAAGACCAGCCAGCCGTCGGTTGCGGCCATGGTGGCCCAGTCGTACCAGTCGGCGCCGAAGCGGTTGCCGTCGGCATCGGCCGGCCCGCCGTGGATCAGCGTGAACATGCGCAGGTGTTTGGCCTGGGGAGTGCCGGGGTGTACGCCGGGGGGGAAGATCAGGACGCCTTCGATCGTCGCGCCGTCTTTCGATTGCCAGGTATAGGGCTGCCAGTCAGGCTGGGCGCGCTCGGCAAAAATGGGGTTGAAATTGGTCAAGGCGGTTAGTTGGTCGGGATGGAGGGCGTCGGCGGCGAGGTACACCTGGCCGGGATGATTGATGGAAGAGAGGCGAACCAGCAACCCTTTGCCGGATTTGGGGGCTGAAAATCCGGCATAGGTGCCGGGCTGACCGGGCAGTTTGGTGGCTTTCGCGCCTTCGATCAGGTAAATCTGCTGCTCAAGGCCCTTCAATCCTAGACCAATCAACTGGCCGCTGGGCAGAAACTCGAAGTCTTCGAGTGAGCCCTGGAATTCTGCGCCCAGGCGCTCAGGCTTGGATTCGGACTGGCCTTCTTTGGGATTCAAGCGGTAGAGGCGTCCCTGGACGTCACGGTATTTTCCGTCGAGCGAGCCGCCGGCGGCGTGGACCACAAAGTGCAGCCATTTGCCATCTGGAGACCAGCGCAGGCTGGCCTCCAGCGCGTCGTTGCGGGTGATCTGGCGCGGCTCGCCGGCGGTTGCGGGAACGAGGAAAATCTCCGTGGCGCCGGGGCTCTCCATGCGGCGGCTTACCGACTGGGTCAGGAAGGCGACGGTCTTCCCGTCTGGAGATGGCGCGATTTCCTGGATTGCCAGCTTGTTTCTGGCGAGAATCTGCGCGGTTGCGGGCAAGGGAAGCGCTGCGTCTCCCGATTTGGAGTCAGCCTTTGCGGCATCCGGCCTGGCTGCGTCTTTCACCGAATGCGCCATGGGATGCGCGGAAGTGGCAGCCAGCGAGGATGCGACAGGGAGCGCCAGCAACAGGTCGCCGCGCTCCTGTTCCCGCCAGCGAATTACGTCTTTCCAGTTTTCCTTGTTCTTATCTTCCTGATCGGGGGTGAGCGGCGTGGTGGTTGCCAGAAAAATCGTCTTGCCGTCTGAGGACCAGGCGAAGGCGTTCACGTCGAGTTTTTCGCGATAGAGCGGCTGGGCTTCGCCGCCGTCCCTGGCGATGAGCCAGAGCCGGGTGGTTTTTTCGTCCGCGTCAGCGGCGCGGGAGGCGAGTCGCCCGCGTCCCTTTGCGTCGCCGGAGTCGGAATCCTTGTCGTCGTCCCCCGCGCTGCTTACAACGGGGCGGTCGGAGAGGAAGGCGATCCATTTGCCGTCCGGACTCCACTCCGCATCTTCGTCGCTTCCCGATTCGGTCAGTGCGCGCAGACCATCTTTGGCCGTCCACAGCCAGAGGATGTGCCGGAACGCGCTGGATTTCCAGTCCGCGTATTCGGTGCCGATGACTGCTGCTGTGCCGTCGGGCGAAATCCGCGCGCCGGAGATCTCCGAAGTATTCAGGAACTCGTCAAGCGAGATAGCGGGCTTGGTGGTCTGCGCGGCAACCAGTAAAGGAAGGGCGGCAAGAACGACGGCAAGACAGGAACGGAGCGAAAGGCTGGAAGGCTTCATGCGGACGGAGGACCTCAATTGGCGAAGACGGATGCTGCATTTAACTGTACAAGGCCAATAGGCGCCCAAACGAAAAAATGCCGGAGGAGCGATGCTCCCCCGGCGCTCGATTGTGAGTGGATGGGGCTAGAAATCCAGACGCAGACCGAACTGCATGCGACGGTAGGTAGTCAGCATGCCGCTGTAGACGCCCAGGTTGCCTGAAGTCAGGGCGGAGCCCAGGTTGGCTGGGCTGTCGTCGAAACGAACCTCGTTTCCGACGTTGTAGACTTCGCCCGCGAACTTGAGCTTTACCTCCTCGTGGATGGTCCAGGTTTTGGAGAGCGAGGAGTCGAGGTCGAAGTAGCCATCGCCCCGGAATTTGTTCCGTTCACCTGCCTCGCCGGGGTAGGGCAAACGGACGGGATTGCCGCCGGCGACGCCGTTGTTGATCTTGGTCGCCGTATCGCCCGCGAATACCTGCGGAACTCCATCGACGATGTGCTTCTTCACTTGAACGGTTCCGGTGACGACGCCGTAGCCCTCCAACTGCCAGTTGGTCGACCACCCAGGCGCGGTGACCGAAAAGGGCAAACCGCTGGCCCAACGGGTAAGGCCGGAAAGCTGCCATCCGCCAACGAAAATATCCACCAGCCGATTTTCGTTTGCCAAGAACCTCTTGCCACGCCCTACCGGCAGCGCGTAGACCGCGTCGGCGGTTACCAGGTGTCGCGTATCGAAGTCCGAAACGGCTTTGTTCAGCTTGGGATTCCAGGAATTTTGAATGCCGCCATTGCCTCCATAGGAATCGGTCGAGTATTCATTGGATCGCTCTGCGTTCGAACCCATGTCCAACGACTTTGACAGCGTGTAGCTGATGTCGGTCGTCAAGCCGTGGCTGGAAGGATGGCGCAGGGTAAATTGCAGCGCGTTATAGGAGCTGGTCCCGATCGACGACCACGCGTAGAGGGAGGAAAACTGCTGTTGCCAGAACCGCGATTGCGCAGGGCAGTTGTAGCTTACGCCGAAGGTGCCGTTGGAGCAGTATTCATCCAGGTCGGCCAGGGCCGTCGTTTCGCCGGCGCCGGTCCGATTTGGAGCCCACTCATAGGTATAAACAGCCTGGGTTGCAGAGGCGTTGGGAGTCGGGCACGGGTTCGGGGTCACGCCGTCGGATTCGACCGTCGGATTGAAGCCGGCCATATAGCTGAAGACGTCCTCGAAGTATGGAATCGCGGGGACCGAGGCGCACGCGTTCTGGCCGTTTTTGTCCGCCAGCGCGGAGAGCTTCGCGGCATTGGCGAAATAACTGCCTCCACCCTTTGGGTCGTTGTAGTTGACGGGTTCGGCCATGTCGATCTGTTGCAGCAAATGCCTTCCCAGCCGGCCGACGTAAGCTTCCTCGAAGAGGAAACCGCCGGGGAATTCATGCTGCACCGAAAAGTCCAGACCATATGAGTAGGGGGTCTTCATCTTGCTGTCGATGCCCCAGGTGATGGCGAAACCGCAGTCGGCGCTATAGGCCGGAGTATAGGGGTAGCTGATGGTCGGATTGATGCCGCAACTGCCCGCCAGGGACGGGATGGAATGAGGGCCCGTAAAACGAGGCGAATTCTGAACCGTGTAAGCCCCTGCGGGACCTTCCACGGAGGTGGTGAGCCCAAAAGAGCCTTGCTGATCGAAGGAATTCACGATGCCCTGGCCGAAATGATCGAAATACATGCCGAATCCAGCGCGAATGCTGGTGCGTGGCGTCGGCGCGTATACCACTGCCAGACGAGGGGCGAAGTTCTCCTTCTGTTTGGCCCAATAGCCCGGCCGATTATTTGCCTTGCCGCTGGGAACGAACTCCAGGTTGCTCTCCGAGACGATTCCTTTATCCGCCGCGAAGCCGCGCTCCTTGAACCAGTTGTCGGTATTCACTGTGGGCGATACCTGCTGCCCCTTCGTCTCATACGGGGCCTGAAGGATGGAGTGGCGCACGCCCAGGGTGACGGTCAGATTCGGCTTCAACTGCCAGGCATCCTGCACGAACCACTCAAACTCGTTGGCGTGGAAATGGCGGTCGATGAATGCGCCGTCTGTATACTGGGCTCCGGTGGTGGCGCTGGTGACGGAGTAGTTGTATTGCGCGGTCGTTGCCGGCACGGTTCCAACCAGCGTGTCGTAGGCGATCTCATACGAGTTTTCGAAGCCTGAACCGAGATCCGCGGGAGCGTTCGGCGAGGGCGGGGCCAGCCAGTACGGGTTCGTGCTGGCGCTTGAGTAGGAATTGGTATCGGAGCCGCGATTGTTCTGGATTCCGCGCCAGTCTCCGCCAAAGCTCAGCGTGTGCTGTCCCTTCGACCAGGTTAGCGTGTCGGTAATGTTGTTGACCGGCACATCCACAATCGTCGAAAGCGCGTGCGAGCTTGGCTGGTCTAGAAACCGGAACTCCACCCAGTCGCCCTGTCCCGAACCCACGCCGCGCGTCGAGTACCCCTGCCGGATGTAAGCGTACCGCGCGTCGTTGACGATGTTTCCCGTGGGCGTCCAGGTGTGGCCGATGGTGAAGCCCTTGGTATTGTCCTCCGACCAGGAAGCGTTCGGCTGGCCGGGCAGGTTCTCCAATCCGCATGTGCTGGAAGAAATCAGGCCGGGGCAGTTGGTGGAACCGGTCTGCAGGTTGCCCGTGTCCTTTTGCAGGTTGCCGCGAAAGAAGATATGTTGTTTGCCGCTCAGGTTGTAATCGATCTTGACGATGCTGGTATTGAAGGTCACCGGAGCGGGCGAGGCGAAAATGTAGCCGGCGCTGTTGATTCCATCCCCCGCGGTCGGAGAGGTTCCGTACATGCCGGCCGTAGCCAGCGGCTGGAAATAGTTGATGACGTTGGCATTGGGACCGCACGCAACATTGGTCGCGCATCCTGAGTCCAGAGCTGTCACCTGCGTCGCCGTCAGGTAGTGGTTCGCCCCGTTGCCGTCCTGGTAGCCCAGTTCGCCGTTATAGAACTGCTGCGTGGGCAGCGTTCGGGTGACGATGTCGTCGACCGCCTGCCGCTTGCCCTCGTAATTGAAGAAGAAAAAGAGCTTGTCCTTCTTGATGGGGCCGCCGACGGTGCCGCCAAAGGTGTTCAATACATATTTCTGGGGCACATTCGGCTCCCCTGAAGGAGTTCCTGATACTTGTGAAACCATTCGTTTGCCACTGTGTTGGTGGGCCGATAATACTCGTACAGGGCGCCATGAAGTTTGTTGCTTCCGCTCTTGGTCACCAGCGAGACCTGCGCGCCGGAACTGCGGCCGGAGTTGGCGTTGCCGTTGGAGGTGGTGACGCGGAACTCTTCGGTCGAATCGAGCGTCGACCGCAACACTCCTGAGAATGCGGTGCCGCCGATCTGGTCGTTGTCGTCCATGCCATCCAGCGTAATGTTGCCCTGATCGGAGCGACCTCCGTTCACCGAGCCGCTGCGGCTGTCGATCGTGTCGTTTTCCGCCGGATTGCCCAGGTAGAGTACGCCCGGTTGCAGCGTGAGCAGCGAAATCGGATCGCGCCCTTCCATGGGCAACGCCTGGATCGTCTCATTGCCGACCGAGTCGCCCAGGGTGGCGTCGGTGGTATTCAGCGTCTCTGCCGATGAACTCACGTCGACGGTAACGGCGTCGGACTGCACCGAAAGCCGGAAGTCGATCGTTGCCGGTTGATCCACCAGCAGCTCGGCAGTCTTCGATTGAACGCCGAAACCCTGCGCCGAAACGGAGATCAGATACCTGGCGGGAGGAATCTGCTGAAACTGGTAAATGCCTG
>Ga0182030_10024172_pt1 | contig 11184 bp, 10 predicted proteins | sample 812S3MmetaG_FD_121299 | JGI IMG/M metagenome (GOLD analysis project Ga0182030, IMG submission 121299) | Permafrost microbial communities from Stordalen Mire, Sweden - 812S3M metaG (Illumina Assembly) | ecosystem: Environmental > Terrestrial > Soil > Wetlands > Permafrost | place: Sweden...
AAGAGGCTGCGGAAAAGCTCCTTCGGTGGGGTAATTTGGCCACTTTGAAAGGGCGTGGCTTCAGCCACGCCACCGACTGGGTAAACGGGGTCTTGGGCTTTACAGGCTGCGGAAAAAGGCTTGCATTTGACCGAGATGCCGGAAAAGGGTACCTCAGGGGCTGCAGCCCGTAGTGATTCTAAGGCACTTACGGCACGACAGAAGTCGTGCCCTGACGCTTCTGCCGGCGCGAGTGGAGTTTTTCCGCAGCCTGTTTAGCCCCCCGGGGAATTTGTTTTCAATAGCTTGCATTCCCTCGGCGGCTAAAGCCGGTTACACATTTGGCCCCTTGCGGCACGGCTAAAGCCGTGCCCTTTCAAAGAAGTGAGTTTTTCCGCTGCCTGTGAAGTCATGCCCTTGTTACAAAATCTTTGAGCCGGTCTCTGCGTTTCCAGTGAGACCTCTGCACGGAGAATTCAAGTGCGATCGCCCTGTTACGGCTTGGGCTGGTGGGCGTAGAAGTCGATTTCCTTCTGGATTCGCTCGCGGAGGGATTTGATTACGGCCGGATCGCTGCGCGGCTCGGACTGGATCGCGATGTCGTAGATGCTCCACTGGCCGTGCTCGGGGACAAGCGTAATCTTGATGGTGCGCGAATCGTCCTTGGGGCGCTTGGCGGGCGCGTAGATGGCGAAGGTGACCACGGCCTGCGCGCGCTGCGGTGTCTCCATCGTCACGTCCATCTTGAGTACCCTGAATCCGTCCCACTCCTGGCAGTCGCAGACGGGATCGCCGTCGAGGGCCTCGGGAATATCCGTGCCGGCGGCCTTGACGTCCGCGTTGACGAGGGCCACGAGCGAGGAGTGGAAGTATCCGCTCTTGAAATCAGTCCCTTTGCCGCCCTTGCCGTAGTGCCCAAAAATTGTGGTAAGAAGAACCTTGGCCGAGGCCTCATCCTGCGCGGTTGAGGGGATGGCAGGCAGAGAGACGGCGGCAAGAGACGCAATTGCGAAGAGCAGCTTGGCGCGCATTCGCGGGCTCCTTCGGGCTGATTGAGAGATCGGAGCGATTATACGCGGCGGAGGGGGCTCATCCTCGCGTGCGATCCCAGGTCTCCAGATCGGGATCTGGAGCACCCAGCAGCTTGTTTGAATGCTTTAGCGGTCCAATATCGCAGACTCCCACCCTCATTGGTGGGAGGATCAGGTTCGGGCACCCGAGCCGGCTGCGTCACGAAAAAAAGTTGCCGCGACACCTTGACGGTCAACACTACTTTGTTGTAGATAATCTAGGTATGGGAAAACCAAACGATCTGGTACAGGGAACGCTCGATCTGCTCATCCTGAGGACTCTTTCGCCCCAGCCAATGCACGGCTGGGCGATCGCCAAGCGCATTCAACTGCTTTCAAGCGAGGTGTTGCAGGTGCAGCAGGGCTCGCTTTACCCCGCGCTCCACCGGCTGGAGCAGCAGGGATGGATCGAGGCCAAATGGGCAGAGAGCGAGACCGGCCGCCAGGCCAAGTTCTACTCGCTCACTGCTGCCGGCCGCGGGCAGTTGGAGAAGGAGACAGCCAATTGGAACCGGCTCTCTTCAGCCATCAACCTGATCGTGGCCGAGGCCTGAGGAAACTTTACCTCCAGGGCTAAAGCCCTGGCGATTTTTTGGGGAATTCACGCACGGGCTGAAGCCCGTACCCTTCAACAGAAGGAGCGAAACATGCGCTGGCTGATGCAATTGCGAATGCGGATCCAAATACTCTTCAGACGCGGCCAAGCCGGAGCGCGCCTCGACGAGGAACTGCGCTTCCACCTTGAGCAGCAGATCGCCGAGAACATTGCCGCCGGAATGAGCGCGGAGGAGGCTCGATATGCGGGGCTGCGCAGTTTCGGCAATCCCGCATTGCTGCGCGAGCAGGCGCGCGCCACCTGGAGTTGGACCTGGCTGGAATTGCTTTGGCGCGACGTATGTTATGGCATGCGATCGCTCAAACGATCGCCCGGCTTTTCATCCATTGCGATTCTGGTGATGGCGCTGGGCATCGGCGCAAATGTGGCGATGTTTACAGTGGTGCGCAGCGTACTGCTCAAGCCGCTGCCTTTTCAAGAACCGGATCGGCTGGTCCGGGTCTTTGAACACACCAACGAGGAGTTCTCGTTCAACATCGTTGCCGGTGGAGTGTATGACGAGTGGAGGAAGCAAAGCCACAGCTTCTCGGATCTGGCGCTGCTCGGCGAGGCGCAGTTCAATCTGACCGGCGATGGGGGCCAGCTCCCAGAGATCGTTCATGGAACGGATTGCACCTGGAATCTCTTCTCAACGCTGGGAGTCAAGCCCGCGCTGGGCCGTGACTTCACCGCCGCAGACGATCAACGCTCCGCCAATGGAACCGTCGTGCTGAGCTGGGGGTTGTGGAAGCGGCGCTTCGGGGGCGATCCGGCCATTCTGAACCAGACGATCCACCTGAATACGCTCAACTACACCGTCATCGGCGTCATGCCACCCTGGTTTGTCTATCCCGACGCCGCCACGCAACTTTGGACTCCGGTCTACCATGACAAGCCGGCTCAAACGATGAGTTCCTTGCAGGATCATGAGTTTCCGGTGATTGGACGCTTGAATCCCGGAGTCACTGCCGCGCAGGGAAGCGCGGAGTTGACGGTCCTGGTGCGCAGGCTGCACGATCAGCATCGCAACCTGGCCCTGATCAGCACCGCGGCGGCGGTCAGTCCGCTCTTTGAAGATATCGTAGGCGGCGTAAGAAAGCCGCTCTACGTGCTGCTGGCCGCCACCGGCTGCGTGCTGCTGATCGCCTGTCTGAACCTGGCCAATCTGCTGGTTGCGCGGGCAGCGGCGCGGCGCAAGGAGTTGGCCATCCGCGCCGCGCTCGGCGTTGGCCGGCTACGCCTGCTGCGCGAGCGGCTGATGGAGAGCTTTTTGCTCTCGGCGGCGGGCGGAACGCTGGGTTTGCTCCTCGCCTATGGGGCGGTCCAATGGCTGGTGCACACGCGCCAGGATATGAGCCGCGTTGAGGCGATTCACATCGATGGCGTTGTGGCTCTTTTTACCGTGGGACTCGTTGTGCTGTGCGCTTTGTTTACCGGCCTGATCGCTTCGGGGACGGGAAGAGACAAAGAGCTTCTTGCCTCGCTGCAGGATTCGGCGCGCGGCTCACGCGGCGGGCAGGCGCACACCGGGCTGCGCCGTTCGCTGCTGGCCGTGGAGGTCGGCTTGACCGTGGTGCTGCTGATCGCCGCCGGACTGCTGCTCAAGAGCTATGCGCGTCTCCGCTCCTCCGATATGGGCTGCGACACAGAGAATGTGCTCACCATGCGACTCGACCTCTTTGGCAGGCGCTACGGTAAACCGGCTCAATTGGTCAACTTCTACACCACTCTGCTGGAGCAGGTTCGCGCGGTGCCGGGAGTCGAGGCCGCCGGCTTTGTTCAGGCCGTTCCGGGGCAGGGCTACTGGGGTGACAATGGCTTCACCATTGCCGAACATCCGCCTTTGCCTCAGGCTCAGGCTCAATATGCCATCTTCCGCTATGCCGATCCGGGTTACTTTGCCGCCATGCGGATTCCGATCTTGAGGGGCCGCAGCTTTCAGCCGGACCTGAAGCTCGACCAGGCCCGCGAAGTGGTCGTGAGCAAGGCGTTTGCCGATACATACTTTCCCGGCGAAAACCCGCTGGGAAAGCACCTTCGCAGCGGCGTGACGGATGTCTATACCATTGTGGGTGTGGTGGGCGACACTCGCTATGCAGTATCTGAAGACCCCAGGCCGATGCAGTATTACCCGCTGTTTGAGGGCGCGGGAGTGGAGAACAACGGTACCCTGGTTATCCGCTCCAGTCATGATGTGGAGCAATTGGCTCTCCCGGTGCAGCGCATTGTCCAGGAACTGGACCACGACCTGCCCGTCTCCGATGTGCTGACGATGGATCAATTGCTCGGTAAGTCCACGCTCGACACCAGCTTCGACGCGACTCTGCTCACAGCCTTTGCGGCGCTCTCGCTGCTGCTTGCCGGCGTGGGGCTGTTTGGCGTGCTTTCCTATATCGTGGCCCAGCGGACCAGCGAGATCGGCATTCGCATGGCGTTGGGCGCGCAGCGGGAGCAGGTGCTGTGGCAGGTACTGCTGGAAGGTTTGCGGCCGGCGCTTTTCGGGCTCGCATTTGGTCTTGCAGCCAGCGTGGGCGCGGCTCGGCTGATCCGGTCAATGCTTTACGGAACGCGGCCGCTCGATCCGGCCGTCTTTGCAGCGGTTGCCGTAGCATTGCTGCTTGTGGCTGGGCTGGCGTGCATGGTTCCGGCATGGCAGGCCTCGCGGCTCGATCCCATGCGGGCGCTCAGAACGGAATAGGCGCGGAAGAGAAGCCTTCCGCGCCTATTCGATGCTTGCTTTCAGTTTGTTCAGGACCTTATTGCGTGACCGGTGGCGCGGGCGGAGCCTTGGGCGCCTTCAGATGAGGCGCATTGGGCGCCGCGGGAGCCTTGGGCGCGGCTTCAATGGTTGGCGCCGGGGGCGTGGCAGGGAAGGCAGAGCCTTTCTTGATGCGCAGATCGCCGTTGTCGGTGCTGAGCACGATTCTCTGTCCTCCGGAGCCGATCTGGAAGGTGACAGCCTTGTTCTCGCCATCGCCAAGACTGGGCATCGAATAGTCGGAAACGATGTCGCCGTTGCGCGTCCGCGCGCTTACTGAAGCGGATGCGTTGGGCGGCAGAGTTAATTCAACGTCGCCTTTGTCGTTCTTTGCCTCCACAGCGTAGTTCCCTGCCGGCTCGACGGCGATGCGGCCGTCGCGGTCTTCCACGTAGCTGTCTCCATAAATCTGGCTCAGATCCACGTCCTTGGCGTGGGTCTGCACGCGGACCTGCCCCTTGGCCTCGTTGACGCGCAGATCGTCGGAGTTGAGGGTCAGGTCGCCGGGCAGCTCAGCCACCTGTAGGTCGGTTACGGAGGTGTGAAGGTGCAAAGCCCCGGCGATGTTCTCCAGATGCACATCGCCCTGGATCTCGCCGTTCTGGCTGACCTTGCCCTTGATCTCGGAGAGGGTGAAGTCGTTCACATCGCCGTCGATGGTGAGATCGCCATCCACCTGATGTGCTGAAAAGTCGTGCTTGCCGCTGGAGAGGTGCGCCTGGACCGAGCCGGCGATGGCGCTCAGGTGCACGTCTCCGTGGCCGGCGCTGACGCCGATGCCCGCGCCCAGGCCGCCGGCAACCACGTCGCCCTTGCTATCCTCGACCGTCACCCTAGCGCTTTTGGGAACGGTCACGGTGAAGTTGACGCGTCCATTCGCGTTGCTTTCGGACTTGACCAACACCGCGCCGCCGCTTACGGTCACGTGGGCCGCCTCGGCGTCGAAGATCTTCTTGGCGTCCGCATCGGAGTTGGCGAATGCCACTTCGTGTGCCTGCACCTCCACAATGGATGTATCTCCGGCGGTAACGCTCACGTCTCCGCGGGGATTCTGAATATCGACGGCGGAGTTGGCCGGAATCTGCGCAGACAGCACCTGTTGTTCGCTGTCGTGCTCGGGCAGGCCGAAGACATTGAAGAAGTTGTCGTCGAATCCATTGTTATTGTGATCGTTCCACTGTTGAAACCACGGCTGCGCATGATTCCATCCGGTGGCGAAGAAGCCCAGGATTGCCAGCAGGATGATGATTCCGATAAAGCCGCCGCTGCGCCTAACCGGAGTCTTGCGTTGAAGATCGATGGCCCACTCGCCCAACAGGGCCAGGCCGGCCACAGTCAGCAGCAGCGGCCACCAGTGCCCATACCAGGCCCAGAAGTCGCCTGCCCCGATCCTTCCGGCTATCACCAGCAGAGCCACTATGCCGATGGCGATCAGAAGCACGGGGCCAACCACAGAGGGAACGCGCGGGCCGTAAGCGCCGATATAGCTGGCCTTGGCCGCGTCGCGCTGAGCCTTCCAGGCATCGCGCTGTGCCTTCCAGGCGGCCCGCTGCTGTTCGCGGTAGATCCGCCACTGGGTCTTTGAATCGTAAGGGGTATATGGGGGCGGCGCGCCGCCGCCCGGGGGCGGAGTTGGAGGAACGCTGCTCATTGTTGGCCTCCGTTCGAGTACTTCTCGAAGTCTTGCAATTCGTTGGGGTCCGCGGTCTCACCCTCCGGCGCCGGTTCTTGCACTGTGCCGGCAGGCGGCTGAGCTTCGACCGTGCCAGAGATAGGAGCGCCGGGATAGGGTTGGCCGCCCGGATACGGATTGGAATACGGCGCGCCGGGATTCGGCACAGGCGGATAGCCCCCTTCCGCGGCCAGCGTCGCGCGTTCGGCGAGCATGAATACCCCGAGCACAATCAGCAGCAACGGCCAGAAGAGATGCCAGAAGTGCTCAATCAGGCCCATCTGGTGCAGCAACGCCAGGACGCCTATGAGCAGAAGAAATACCGGGCCGCGCAAGCGGCGAATCATGACGTAACGGCTCATTTGGAGCCTCCTTTCGATTCTTCAATACGGCGAACAAGAAGCCATGCGCCCAGCGCGATCAGTCCGAGCGGCCAGATAAAGTCCTTCAGCCTGCCGTTGAAGATATCCAGTTGGTCAAGCAGGAAAAGCAGTCCCAGGCCAATCAGGATGATGGCGCCTATGGGTTCCCCGCGCCGCCAGAACAGCGGACTCCAATACTGCGGCGGACCTGGCGCAACCCCGGGATCGACAAATCCCCCGGGCTGCGGCGGGAACGGATCCTGGTACGGAACCTGTTGATATGGCGGCGGATAGCCTCCTGCCGCCGGAGCCTGCCCCGCCGCGCCTGCTGAATACGGACCCGCATTCGCCTGGCCGGGATTCGTCCGCGCCGCGCCCGGCTGCCCAGGATACCGCTGCCTTCCGCCCAGATTCAGCCAGTTGCCCACTTCGTTCAGACCCAGCGGATCGGGCAGCGGCTGGCCGTCGCGTAGCGCTCTTGCCGTGTGAAAGGCCTCGAAGGACTGGTAGAGAACCCAGGCGGCGATAAACAGGCCAAAGATGTGGTAGTGGCCGGTCATACTGATCAGCACCGCGAAGATCACCACATGGATCAGCCCTTTGAAGAACTGTCCGTTGTACATGGCGCCCACGCCGGGGATCAGCCCCAGAACCGCGGCCACCGAGGGATTTGGCCCGCTCGGCGCCACCGGCGGCACAAAAGGCTGCTGAAAGTTCTGCCATGCGCCGGTGCAGGTGGCGCACAGAATCATTCCTCCAGTGGAGGTACGCACGCATTCGGCGCAGAGCGCCTTACCGCAGTTCTGGCAAAAGGCATTTGCGGTTACACCGCTGTGATTTACGCAATCCATACTGTGCTCCTTTCCCGTGTTGCCCTTGCGGAGCCGCCGGAAAGCGCGGGCCGAGCCTGAAACGCCGGGGAATTCGACGTCAGGAGGTTTTCATAAACATCGTTGAAATCGTCGAGGGCCGGCCCGGCAACGGGATCGTCCGATTGCTGGGGAACCCTCATCCGGGAGCCTCCGTCCTTGTGCCCCGGACCCTGCTCCGACTCACCCGGCGCTGAATTGTTGGGCTTTTGCCCGTTTTCGATCTTCTCGCCCTCACCCGATGCCTCAACTTCGGCTGCCAGACGCAGAAGCCGGACCGTCGATTTAACCTCGTGCACAAACTGCGAGTGGTCGTAGTAACGAACGATCGGAGTTGAGGCCATGGTCAGCCGCCGCTCCATCAGGGAGCGCAATGCGGCAGGGCGAAGGTCGGCCAAGCGCAGGCCGCCTATGCGGACGTGAGCCACCGAAATCGTGACGGAGATGGAGAAGAAGGCCATGGCTGCCGTCATCAGCAGCCGCGGCTCAGCAAAACGGCGAATGCCGGCGATAAACCCCGGCTGCTGCCACACGGGAATCGATACCGGCACGGAGCGTGGTGTCATCGGCAGCACATCGCCGCCGGCCGTCGCCAGGTCCAGGCCTTCCACCTGCCCTGGACCTGTCCGTGCAAGGATCTTGTCAAGCAGGCCCTCAGGAACCTCCGGCTCGGTCGCGAGGAACCCAAGCCACTCGCGCCCGAGCCGGGCATCTTCAAACAGTGCCGCGCAGGCCGGGCAGACAGCCATGTGCGCGGTGAATGCCGCTTCGTCGCCGGGCTTCAGTTGCCCGTCAAGCGCATCGGCCAACAGCGTCTCCCACTGACCGCAGGCTGGAGAACTCGAAATGTTGTTGCGCTCTGCCATTTACATCACCTCCCGTTTATTACGTTCCAGCAGCCGCGCAAGTTCCGCGCGCCCTCTGCTGATGCGGGACTTGACCGTCCCCTCGGGAATGCCCAGTACCTGGGCGATCTCCTTGTAGTCCATATCCTGCAAATCCCTTAGAATGACCGCCTCGCGCAGATCCACCGAGACCCGCGCCAGCGCATCCTGCACCATCTTTGCCAATTCTTTCTGAGCAGCCGATTCTTGAGGAGACGGGCCGCCGGCCATCAGCCGGTCCACCGGCTTCAGCTCCTCGATCGACTCCCAGCCCTCATCCAGCGAACCGGTGGCGCGCTGGTTGCGTGTCCGCCTGAAGTTGTCCACCAGCAGGTTGCGGGTCATGGTTGTGATCCACACCTGCAGGCTGCCGCGCACCGTATCGAACCGGCTCAGGTTCGAGTAAACCTTCAGGAAGACCTCCTGCGTAAGGTCCTCGGCGTCGGCCCCGTTGCCGGTAAAGCGATAACAGAGCCCATAGACACGGCGATGATGCGTGCGGACCAGTTCGGCCCACGCGCCGGAATCCCCGTCCATGCAGTGACGGACGATCTGTGACCAGTCGGTCTCCAGCGGATTCACCTCCAAGCGCGCCAGCCGGGCCGCCGGCGGATTGGGCTGGCTGCCTGGCACATGACCGGTAGCGGGCGTGCTTAGAGCGCCAATCTCCGGCGCTTCCATAGTAAGCTGTGAAGGCTGGATTGGTGCCCCCGGCGACGGAATTTTGTCGTTGGAGCGGTGAATCTGAGTTTCATGCGAGGGGCTCTTGTCGCGGGGGCGCCGGGCCGGCATTGCCAGCCCTATCGCGTTCCAGCCCAATGTTCCTGCGCATTGCATAGTTTGCTAATACGCGGGGCTTGCGCATTTGGTTCCGTAGGACGCGCGGGATGTGGCGACTTGCGGCGGATGGCCGCATATCAATCTCGATCATGGGGTTGAGTGGCGAACCCCAATCTCTTGGAATCTTATTCTTCCTGCAAATTTGGGTGGCCCATTCTTCCGCAGTTTTATCGCGGAAGGGTGGGTTACCACGAATCTCAATCACCGGAGCCACTTGCAAAATTCCGAAGGGATTGCAAGAAGCGTCAGGGCAGGACTTTAGTCGTGCCGGAAGATCGGCAAGAAGATGTTGGGTTTTAGCCCCTGCGTCTTTTTTTTCAGCTATTTGCAATGCAGAAGCGGCTAAAGCCGAAATCAAAATGAGGTCGTTGGCGGCACGACTGAAGTCGTGCCCTGACGCATATCGCAGTTTGAAAATAATTTTGTAAGTGGCTCCACTGTTCACTGATAACTGTTCACCTTTTTCCGATCACATCGATCGCCACGGGAATCGTCTTCGGCGGCAGGCACTGGCTCTTGTCGCAGGCCTGGAAGCGCAGCCTGGCCTCGACAAGATGATCTCCGGGCTCAGCCGCGAGACGCGCCTGAATTGTAAACTCGCCTGTATAGACGCTGAGCTTGTTTTTGGGATCGAGCGGTAGCGTGAAATCCGTGCCGGCGGGATAGTTCGCCTCCAGCAGCCGCACGCCCGCGCCATCGGGGATGGAGAAGACGGTGGGAATGAGAAACTCATCCTTGGGCGTGTGCGAGTTGATGTGCATCTCCGGCGCGATGCGAAAGTGGAGCGCCACTTCGGCCGGCTTGCCCGCTGCCACCGTCACCTGCTCGGGGAAGAGATACTCGACTACCGCGCCCTTCAGGATCGACCGGCTCGGCTGGTCAGATTGTCCTAGTGCCAGCGTGACGGAAATTCCAAGGGCAAGTAGGACCGTAGCCCGAAGACCTGCGTTGAATGAAAGCATTGAATAACATCCCTCAGGGGCTAAAGCCCCGCCGATTCTGCGGCACTTACGGCACGACTATCGATTCCTGCAAAAGTCCAACGCCGTCCCTACGGGTCTCCGGAGTTCCATATGGATTCCGCTTTCCCTACGCTGAAGCGCGGGTCTAACGAACATTGCGCCTCCGGCGCGGCTACCAGGACATTATTTATGCAGTTATCAATAAAACCGTTCCATTTCAAAACGCCGATTCATATAGAGAAAGCCGAACTCGCCAACGCGGCTAACTCCACCAGCTCCGCTAACTCCACCAGCTCCGCTAACTCCGCTGACTCAAAGACTCGCTAATTTTCCAACGCCTTCCTTATATTGGCCTCGATGTCGTCCTTCGAAGTCAATCCCATCTCGGCGGCCACAACCGTCCCATTGCGGTTTACAAAGAACGAGGTCGGCATGGCATCCAGCCCGCCATAGGGCTTGCTGAGCGAGTCGCCGTCGATCAGCACAGGGTAGGAAATGTGCATCTGCTCGACGAAGTTAGCAATCTCCTTCTTCTCGTCGCTCAGCTTCTGCGGATCGCTGCGATCGATGTCGTCGGTGGAGACGCCCAGCACCTCGAAGCCTTGCGGCGCGTACTGATTCCGCAGCTCAACCAGCCAGGGTGTCTCAAGCTTGCACGGGCCGCACCATGTGGCCCAGAAGTTGATCAGCACCGCTTTGCCTTTGTAGCCGGCGAGTGAGACCCGTTTGCCTCTGAGGTCTTCCAGGGCGAACTCCGGCGCCGGCTTGCCCTTGAGCGGTAAAAGATACTGCGCCTCGCCGCCGTTGGCATCGGGCACGAGCGCGCCCTGCGGCAAAGAGGCCTGCCTCCGTTCGGCAGCCTGCCTGCGCAACTCCCAGTTGGCCCACCCTGCCCACGCAAAGACGGCCAGGATGAACAGGACTGCCGTGATGACCAACGTGTTACGCTTCACCGGGATTCGCCTCTTCGCCCTATTGTAACGGCTGCGCTGCGCGGCCGATTGCGCCAGTAGAGTGCCGACCAGCTTGAGACGGAACAAAAGAGGCCTTCAACCCGTATTTACCTCTCAATGAACGCTACCTTTGAATTGCCCCGGCCACCTGCGGACTTCCTCGCGAACCGCCTCTTCGGCCTAACACGCCATTTGACGGGAGTTGATCCGCAATTGTCGCGTGTTCTGGTTCCGTGGGTC
>Ga0182030_10024173_pt1 | contig 11184 bp, 8 predicted proteins | sample 812S3MmetaG_FD_121299 | JGI IMG/M metagenome (GOLD analysis project Ga0182030, IMG submission 121299) | Permafrost microbial communities from Stordalen Mire, Sweden - 812S3M metaG (Illumina Assembly) | ecosystem: Environmental > Terrestrial > Soil > Wetlands > Permafrost | place: Sweden...
GCCGTTCGCAGGAGGCGGCGCTGGTGACCCTGATTGCATCGCACGAGCAATTGGGACGCACCCTGCTCTATGACGAACAACTGGAGGCCAGGATTCAGGCGCTGACGCTGGAGCAGATCAACGCCGCGTTCCGCAAGTATATGGACGTGGCGGGCGTGAGCATCGTCAAAGCGGGCGACTTCAAGAAAGTTGCGGTGTACCAGTAGGGGAGAAAATCCCGCAAGAGGAGCACACGAACATGAAGCCAAAGAACACGATCTGCCTCTGGTTCGACAAAGACGCGCACGAGGCCGCGCGCTTCTACGCCGTTACCTTTCCGGATAGTAAAGTAACCGCTGTTCACGAGGCTCCCGGCGACTATCCGGGCGGCAAGAAGGGCGATGTGCTGACGGTGGCGTTCACCGTCTTGGGCATTCCCTGTCTCGGTCTCAACGGCGGCCCGGCGTTCAGGCACACCGAGGCCTTTTCCTTCCAGATCGCGACGGAGGATCAGGAAGAGACGGACCGTTACTGGAACGCGATCGTCGGCAATGGCGGCACGGAAAGCCAGTGCGGTTGGTGCAAGGACCGCTGGGGCCTCTGCTGGCAGATCACCCCACGAGCGCTAACCGATGGACTTGCGGCTGGTGGCAGTGAGGCAAAGCGTGCCTTCGAGGCGATGATGACGATGAACAAGATCGACATCGCCGCCATCGAGGCAGCGCGGCGAGGCTGACGTGAACACGCCGAAATAGGTCGTGTGGAGGGGATTTCTTCGCTCAGTAGCCCTGGTGCTTATTCACCACGTTCTCCAGCGGCTTGCCCTCTGAGAAGCGGTCGAACTGGGCCAGGAAGAAGCGCATGGCCTGCTCGGTCCAGTCCGGCGTGTGGTCGGCGCAGTGCGGGGAGAGCAGAACATTCTCCAGGCGGTAGAAGGGATGGCCGTCGGGCAGCGGTTCGGTATCGAAGACGTCGAGCGCGGCGCCCTTGATGCGTTTTTCGGAGAGGGCGCGCACCATGGCGGCCTCGTCGATCACCGGGCCGCGGCCCAGGTTGATGACCACCGCGGTGGGTTTCATGACGGCAAATTCGGCCTCGCCGAGCATGCCGCGCGTTTCGGGCGTGAGCGGAGCGGCGGCGACGATGTAATCCGATTGAGCGAGCATTTCCAGGCGGCCGGCCGGCGGGAAGATCTGGTGGGCCAGTGGGTCCGGGGACGCCCCGTGGCGTTTGACGGCGAGGACGCGCATGCCCATGGGGCGGACGCGCGCGGCGACGGCGCGGCCGATATCGCCGTAGCCGAGGATGCCCACCGTCTGGCCGTCGATGGCGACGATATCGAACGGCTCCCAGCGCCCGGCCTGCTGGTTGCGGTTCATGCGGCGTAGATCCTTGGCGAAGTAGAGAATCGCCGCCAGGGCAAACTCGCCCAGCGACTGGCTGAAGACGCCGCGCCCGTTGGTCAGGGGCACCGGGCTCGCCGCCAGTTCCGGGAACAGCACCCCATCCAGGCCGGCCGAGCGCGAATGCACCCAGCGGACCTTGGGACACATGGCGAACACGTCGCTCAGCAATTGGCCGGCCGCCGACCAGCTCAAAATCACCGTGGCGTCGGCGGCCAGCCGCTCGAACGCCTCCACCGAATTGCCCACGGCGATGTTGGTTTCGCCGGGCAGGCGCGCCAAAAGTTTCAAATCCGGGTCGGCCAGGTCCGCCGACAACACTAAGACCGTGTGAATGTCCATTAGGAGCAAGCTAGCACATCCGGCCATCCCGGCGCGGCTGTCGCGGAATCCATTACCCGCGGGGTGGGGCGGAGCGAGCGGACGCTACCGGGAAACCTGGTGCGCCGCCCGAATCAGCGTCGTCCACACGATGCCCGCAGCATACCCGGCCAGCACGTCGGTCGGGTAGTGCACGCCCAGGTACACCCTGGAGAGCCCGATGGTCAGGGTGCAGGCGAGCGCCGCGCACCACATGGCCGCTTTGCGCGCCACGGGCCACTGGCCGCGAATCAGCACCTCTGCCAGGCACAGGAAAAAACAAAACGACACGAACGCGTGCCCGCTGGGAAAGCTGTAGGTGGGGGGCAGCGGATAGCCAAACCAGGGCGCCGGACGCGGCCGGTGGAAGAACAGCTTCATGGCCTCGTTGACCAGGTTGGCGCCTAACACGGCCACCGCGAACAGAGATGCTTCCCGGCCCCGGGCGGCGCGCGTCAGCAGCACGACAATCAACACGCCCGCCGGCCACAGTCCCCATCCGCCGCCCGCCAGGCTGGCGGCTTTCATTACCGAGGTCAGCCAAGGTTGGGCGAAGGCGTGGACGGCGTCGCGCCCGGCGGTATCGAACGCCGGAGGGCCGGCGGCGGAAGCGAGCCAGGCGAGCCAGGCGAAGAGCAGGCCCGCGGCCAACGCGATCCCAGCGTCGCGGGCTGGGTGAAACTTGGAGCGGAGCACTGCTTCTACTTTACAATTCCACGGAAATCGGTGGGGCCCTAGTTGGCGAATTCAACCACGGGGTACTCTTTCTCACACTGACGGGACCACACCCGGTAATTTCCCTAGGAACTAACTCCGGTCACCAGGGTATTAACAACATAGAGGGATGCTGCCCTATGTATTAGCCGGCCGCTATGGGGGGCCGGCGGAGGGGTTCCATGAAATCAATACCCTTGTTAGTATTCTGCGCCCTGTTCAGCCACGCTCAGGTCAATATACTTACCGCCAACGGAGACAATAACCGCGACAATGCAAACTTACAGGAGACCCAGCTTTCTCCGGCAACCGTGAGTTCGTCGACTTTTGGCGAATTGGGAGTGTTACCGGTGGATGGCCAGGTGTACTCGCAGCCGCTTTACGCGAGCGGCCTGGCGATATCGGGCGGGACGCACAACGTGGTGTACGTGACGACCATGCACAACAGCGTGTACGCCTTCGATGCGGACGCCATGTCGCCGGTTTCGATCCTGTGGGAAGTTAACCTGGGAACGTCCGTTCCCGCTTCGCTGTTGTACGGCAGCCCATGGGGCGATATCGCCAATGAGGTGGGCATTCTGAGCACCGGCGTGATCGATCTGCAACGCGGGGTGCTGTACGTGGTGGCGGACGTCCTGGAGTACGGCGCGCCGGTCTTTTATCTGCACGCGCTCGACCTGGCCACGGGCGCGGAGCGTTTCAATGGTCCGGTCGCGCTGACGGCGTCGGTATCGGGAAGCGGCTCCGAAGCGCTTGCCGATGGCACGATCCCCTTCGACCCGATGCTGCACATTCAGCGTCCCGGCCTGCTATTGGCGAACGATTCGGTGTACGCCAGTTTCGGTTCCCATGGCGACCAGGATCCTTACCACGGGTGGATGCTGAGTTACTCCGCGTCCGATTTGAGCCAACAGCTTGGCGTGTACATGACCACGCCGGATGGCAACGCGGGCGCGATATGGCAATCGGGGCGGGGTCCGGCCGCCGATGAGTTAGGTAACATCTACGCCATCACGGGGAATGGCGACAATGACGGCTTGCGGAACTTCGGGGAGGCTTTCGTGAAGGTGTCCGCCACGGGATCGGATACCGTGGATTCGTTCGCGCCCGCGGATTGGGAATCGATGTCCGACAACGATGTGGATATATCCGCGGGCCCGGCCCTGGTCACCGGCACTCATACGGTGATCGGCGCCGATAAGGAGGGCGACCTATACGTAATTGACGGCGACGCCATGAGCCAGGCGGGGAGTGCCGACGTGATCGCGGCATCCGCCGGATCCATTTTCAATTTCGCCGTCTGGAGCGCCGGCGGGAACGCCAGTGTCTACACGCAAGGCGAGGGGGAACCGGTGAAGTGCTTTCAGATCACCGGTAACAGCGTGAGTCCCGACCCTGTTTCGACCGCCGTCAATGCCATCCCGTATGGACGGGTCGGAATGACGATTTCGGCCAACGGCGTGGAGGCGGGTTCGGGGATTTTGTGGGAAACCACCGGCGACTACAACTACGGGACGCCCGGCACGCTGCATGCATACGACGCGTCCAACCTGGCCAACGAGTTGTGGAACAGCGACATGAATCAAGCCCGCGACCAGATGCCGCCGATCACCAAATTCGTATCGCCCACGGTGGCCAATGGCAAGGTATACGTGCCCGGTTATTCGAATGTGGTCGTGGTCTACGGCTTGTTCTCGCCGCAGCCGCCATCCGTCTCCACACATCCGGGCGATCCACACCGGGGGGATCCCGATATGCGGCGCTTCCAGTGAAGCGGTGAACGAGAGAGTGGTGGAAGGGCAGGGAGCCGGTTCAACGCAGAGACGCAGGACCCGCAAGCGCGTACCCCGCAGAGATAAGCGCTGAGCTCATGGCACGACGGCATCGTGGTGGAATGGGGTGGGAAACCTGGGGGCAACGGTTCGTTGGTGGAGAGGGTGATTTTGAAACGCGGAGGCGCGGAGGCGCGGAGGAAGAGGCGGAGGAGCAGCGGGAAAGTCAAAACCTAAGAGCGCGGAGCCAGCGGAGATCTTTGGGCTAGGCCGCGAGGGGCACGCCGCACTGGAAGGCTGGCAAGAACGCCACGACTAAGAATCAACAAGTTGCGGATGGGTTTCCGGAGAGAAGGCAGTTTGAGGCCGAGCGCGCGGGGAGGCTTGAATCCGGATGGTGGCGCTGTGGCCGGTGCCGGCCATCACCGGGACTCGGAACAGGTGAGTGGAGGCGTCGTAGGTTAGCTGTCCGATGGACGACCCGTCATCCGCCAGGACGGTGGGCGCAACCGGCGAGTATCCGGTGATCACGAGCGAGGTCTCGCCATCGGCAAAGGCGACGGTGACGACCGCCGCGCCACGATCGGTAAGTGCCGTCACGCGTTTCTTGCCCATGGTGACGAACTGGTCCGTATCGCCCACGATGGCGATGCCCGATGGTCCCACCGGGGCCAGCACGAGATAGAGCGCGTCGCCAGCGACCTGTTTCTGAATGGCGTCGGACGAATCGACTAACTGCCCCGTGCCGGCAAAGTAATCGTAGAGATATAGGGGACCGCTCATGCCGAAATCGGAGGGACTGAACTTTGCCTGCACATTGGTTCCCTGGGTAAACGCGAAGACGTAATTGGTGCGCAAGGCGCCAAAATCGGACCAGGTAAAGGCGATTTGCGGCGTGTCGGCACCAAGCGCCATGTTCGAGTAACTGGCGTCCGCCGGTGTCAGGGGCACGTCGGGCTTGACAATCACGCCATCGCGCCGCACGGCGTGCAGCAGGTTGGCCGCGTCGATGGAGCCGATCGGGTCGCCGATACCCACCGGCCCCGCGGAGAGCGTAGCCAGCAACAACTGGCTGGTCTGGGTGCTGAGGAAGTTATCCGTGAAGGGCCAGGCCCCGAGCGCGCTGGCGAGGCGCGAAGCGTACAGGAAATCGGTCCAGCGGTCGCGCTCCAAATGGTCGCCAGAGGTGCGAATGGTGGTCAGGTTGCTGTATTTGGAACTCTGCAAATAGTGGCGCGCCGAAGCCATGCAGTATTGCATGGTGAGATGTCGCCGCCCCATGGATGCCGCCATGTTATCCAGGAAGGCGTCGCCATCGGTCAGATTGAAATCGGTTTGGGCCTTGTCGTTGAGCCAGTCCTGCTCGTAGGTGGCCACTCCCGAGGCCGCGAGATAGGCGGCGACCGTTTCCCAGTAAGCCGGATCCGTCACCACGTTGCCCGACATCGCGTACTGAGTATGGTACGGGCTGCTGGCGTCGATCCATCGGGCGTGGGTGACCAGCGGCACACCAAGGTTCTGCTGAAAGGGCGCGAGTCCGGAGAGGAAGGGCGGCGCCGCGGCGACGTACTGATAGATGCCGGCCCCGTTGTCGGTCCACACGTCGTCGCTGCCCTTAGGATAAAACCAGCTATCCAACTGCATGTAGCCGAGCTGGATGCCGAGGCTGTCGAAATTAGCCTTGACGGCGTCCAGCGTCTGCTCGTAGGTCATGGAGGCGGCCATGTTGTAGTAGTAAGTGGCGCCGTTATCGGTCCAGTAGCCGATCTGATTCAGGCTGGGGTCGGCATCGTTGGCGGGCCGCGTCTTACCGTTGAGGGCGGTCAGCGCCTGTCCCCAGGTGTCGAAGGCGCGGTTGATGCCCTGTTCCAGCACCAGCAGCGTGAGGTGTTGAAATCCGGGCGGCAGGGCGGGAATGTTGGCGGAAATCCCGCTGGACAGCTCCCCATTCGGTCCCCAGGCGGTGCTGGCCGTCAGAAAATTGGCGGCCGGCGAAAGAATAAAAGAATTGCCGGAAGGATCGAAGAAAACCCACGGGCTATCGCTCGGGTAGTCCCAGAAACTGGGTGGTGCGAATGTTCCCGAAAACGTTAGGTGGCCGAGATTCCCCGGGTACGCGGTGAAATTGGGAAACGCGAAAGTGTTGGCGGCGGCCGAGGAGGGGTAACTCACCGTGAACAACACCTCGCGGTGCTCCATGTAAGCGCGGATGGACGCGTGGCGCGCCGCATCGGACTGGAAATCGAACGATATTTCGCTGTAGCCGCCGAGAGCATCGGCGCTGGTGCCTGTCTGGAGATTGTTGAGAGAGGCCCCGATGTTCCCGCTGAAACTCCATGCCAGGTCCGGAACCGTTACGGAGTACGATCCGCCGGGGTCGACAGTGACCGCGATGTTGCCGCTGCCGACAATGGTGACCGCAGTGTGGGCGGGGAGTGCCAGGACCAGGGAGCAAGCTGCGAAAAAGGTGGCGCGGAACACGGTGGAACCTCGGGCGATCGTAAGCCTCTGTAAATATGTGATGGACATTACAATCGTACCTGGGTAAATCCCCTGAATGCAAGTTAGGCGGCAGGCATATCAGCGCGCGTCAGACCTGGGAGAGCGCGAGCAAGGGGAAATAATCGCGGTACATGGCGTAGGTGAGATAGAACACGTTGGGGAAGCCGGTGCCGGTGGTAGCCGCTTCGGGCCATTTTCCCTCAGCCGTTTGCCGCCTCAGGAGGTATTCCACGCCCTGCCGGAATTGCGGCGATTGGCTATCGCCGGCGGCGCGCAGGCCGAGCAGCGCCCAAGCGGTCTGCGAAGCCGAGCTGGGTGCGGGCACGAAGCAATCGCGGTCGTAACTGGCGCAGGACTCGCCCCAACCGCCGTCGGGATTCTGGATGGCGCGCAGCCAGGTTGCGGCGCGAGCCAGCGCGTCCTCCGCGCCCGTGGCCTGGCTGGCGGCGAGACCGCGCATGGCCAGGAACGAACCGTAGATGTAGTTCACGCCCCAGCGGCCGTACCAGCCACCGTCTTTTTCCTGCGCGGCCAAGAGATAGGCCACGCCGCGGCGCACCGCCTCGTGGGAAGCCATGCCGCGCAGGCAGAGGCACTCCAGCACGCGGCCGGTGATATCCGGGCAGGTGGGATCGAGCATGGCGTTGTGGTCGGCGAAGGGCACCTGATTGAGCACGGCCCAGTTGTTGTCCACATCGAAGGCCGCCCATCCGCCGTCCTCGGATTGCATGGCGAGCAGCCAGTTGATGGCGCGCCGTTCGCAGGCGGCTTGGGCATCGGGGTTCGATCCCTTGGCGTGCATGAGGGCGAGCAGGACCATGGCGGTGTCGTCGATATCGGGGTAAAACTCGTTGGCGAACTCGAAGGCCCATCCGGAAGGTTCGGTATCGGGCCGTTTGATGCTCCAATCGCCCTTGCGCCGGACCTCTTTGCTGATGAGCCAGTCGGCGGCGCGGGTGAGGCGCGGGTCGTCCTTGACGCCGGCTTCGCCCATGGCGAAGGCGCAGATGGCGGTGTCCCATATGGGCGAGACGCAGGGCTGGAAAATGAAGCGGTCTTCGGTCTCGATGAGCAGGGATTCGAAGTGGCGGATGGCTTCCACGCGATCGGGGTGGTCCTGCGCATAATCGAGGGCATCGAGGGCCATGATGAAGTACATCATGGCGGGGTAGATGGCGCCCAAGCCTTCGGTGTGGCGGGTGCGCGCCAGGGTCCAGCGTTCGGCCTCGCGGATGGCGGCGGCGCGAATGCGCTCGCTGCCGCGCTTCTCCCAGACTTTGAAGACGCGGTCGAGGTGCTGGAACAATACGCTCAGTCCCCAGCGCTTGGGGAGCTTGAGGCTGACGCCCGGGAGCAGCAATTCATCGAGGTTGAAGCCGGCGGGGGCGCGCCGGTCGCTACCGCGCGCCTGCACGATGGAGAGCGGCACGAGAATCGATCGCGTCCAGGAGGACATCTCGTAGAGCACGTTGCCGGGCAGCATAACGATCTCCACGGGCACGGAAGGGGCGTGCTGGCGGGGATAGAGGCCGAACAGGCTGAGGTTGATCTTGACGTAGCTGTTGGCCGCCTGCAGGCCGCCGAGCGCCAGGATGCGCTGGCGGGCGCGGCGCATGGTGTCGCTGTCGGGCGCGATGCCGGCGAGTTTCAGGGCGCAATACGCCTTGATGGATGCGTTGACGTCGGCGGGGCCGCCGGCGTAAGTATTGAAGCCGCCATCGGGCATCTGGCGCTCGAGGATGGATTGGGCGGCGCGGCCGATGCGGTCGCGGGTAGGCGGATTCCAACCGTTTCCATCCGGCTGATTGAGCCAGAGCTGGAGCAGAATATAGTCGGATTCGAGGGTGGTATCGGCGGTCAACTCGCCGCACCAGAAGCCCTCCGGCGACTGCTGCCTGGAGAGCGCATCGACTGCCCGATGGATTGCGCGGCCGACTTGTTCCGGTGAAAACTGCGACGGCTGTTCGGCCAGAGAGCGGCGGCTTGGCCGCGTGATTTCGGTCCATTCGTACGACATGGCTGAATTCACATAGTAACAACGTACACTGAAAATATGGACTGGCAATTGGACGCCGCCGAATTGCGCGTGCTGGGCGCGCTGGTGGAAAAGGAGAAGACCACTCCGGAGCACTACCCCATGTCGCTGAACGCGCTGGTTAACGCGTGTAATCAGAAATCCAATCGCGACCCGGTGGTCAACTACGACGAAGAGACGGTGGAAACGGCGCTCGAGGGTTTGCGCGGCAAGGGACTGAGCTCGCGGATTTCGGGTGGGAGCCGGGTGTCCAAGCACGAGCATCGCTTCACGGAGCGCTGCAACCTGGGACGCCGCGAGGAGGCCGTGCTGTGCGTGCTGATGCTGCGCGGTCCGCAAACCCCGGGTGAATTGCGCGGGCGCACGGAGCGGCTCTACAACTTCGACGATCTGGAGAGCGTGGAGAACACGCTGCACAGGCTGGCGGAGATGGGCTTCGTCAGGAAGTTGCCTCGCCAGACCGGGTACAAGGAACAACGCTGGGCGCAGTTGCTGGCCGGCGATGTGGAGGTGGCCGAAGAGGCGGAGACAGAGGCGGAGCCGTCCGGGCGCGGCCCCTCGGACCGGGAGCGGATCGCCGTGCTGGAGCGGGAGGTGGCGGAGTTGAAGCGCGCCTTTGAGGACTTCCGCCGGAATTTCGAATAGGGGGAAGAGCCGCGGCGGTGAGAGGCCGTAAGAGAAGACAATTTTCACGCCAAGGCGCGAAGCTCGCAAAGAGAGATTTGTTTGCTTTCTTGGAGTGCCTTGCGTCTGGGCAACTGCCAGCGGCCGATTCTTGCCGGCTCATTTCCAGGACAGGCTGAAATCGCCAATGGCTTAGTGGTGCGCTACCTTGAGTAATGATGAACCCGGCGGAACTGGCGAAGCTCGATGGGCTGCCGTTGCATTCGCGAACCCCCGTAGAGTGGGCGCGCGCGGTGCTGGCCGACCCGATCCGGCTGCTGACGGACCACGCTTTTCTGGAAAAGAAAGCCGCCAACAACGCGCTGGAACTATTGACCCGCTGGCCGGGCGAATGGCTGGACGGTTGGGTGGAGACGATGACGGGCGTGGCCAGGGATGAAGCGGCGCACCTGGCGCAGGTGATGCGCATCCTGGTGCGGCGCGGCGGGCGATTGGACCGGTGCCACAAGAACCCGTACGCCAATGCGCTGCGCCTCCTGGTGCGCAAGGGCGATCCGGCGGAGATTCTGGACCGGCTGCTGGTTTCGGCGCTGATCGAGGTGCGCTCGTGCGAGCGGTTCGCGGCGCTCGCCGGGGCGAGCGGGGACGCGGAATTGGCGAGCTTCTACGAGGCGCTCTTTGCCTCGGAATTCGGACACTACCGGGTCTTTCTGGAACTGGCGCGGAAGGTGGCGGGCGCGGCGGCGGTGGAAGCGCGGTGGCAGCAGTTGCTGGCGTCGGAGGCGCAGATTCTGGCGCGGCAGGAGGCCGGTCCGCGCATCCACTCGGGAGCGCGCGATAGGATCGATAATTTGCTACACTCACCGTGCATCAGGAGTTGTCCGCCATGACGACCAAGTCCTCCTACGCTTCCGTGCACCTGGATGTCGATCCCAGTGCGCACCCGGCAGCCGTAGTTGTCGAGCCCGAGACGCCGTTCCGCATTTTATTGCCCGGCGACTTCAGCGGGAGGGCCGCGCAAGGGGCACCGGCGCGATGGAATGTGGTGGAAATCGATCGCGACAATTTCGAGGAAGCGATGGAGCGCGTGGCTCCCGCGTTCGCGGGAATGCACTTCCGGGAAATGGACGATTTTCATCCGGACCGGATCTACCAGGAGAGCAAGCTGTTTCAGGCGTTGTGCGAGGTGCGGCGGAAACTGGAAAAGCCCGCGACCTTTGCGGAAGCGGCGGCGGAGATCCGCGCATGGAGCCAGGAACCTGCTGCGGCTGCCACCGCGGCGCCGGTGGAACCGCCGGTGGAACCCGAGCGCCCCGCTCTGCCGGACGCGGCGTCGGGCATCAGTTTGCTGGATTCCATATTGGAAGCGGATGAGCCCTCGGCGCGCCCGCCCGTGACGCGCCGCGACGAGCTAGGAAGCTTCGTGGATCGCGTGGTGGCGCCGCATCTCGTGCCGGCGGAGGATGCGGAGCTGCCCCGGTTGCGTTCACTGGTGGACGCGGAATCGGGCGTACGTATGCGGGCCATTCTGCACCACACCACGTTCCAGGCGCTGGAGGCGGCATGGCGGGGAGTGTTTCACCTGGTGCGGGCGATGCAGAGCGGCGTCCAATTGAAGTTGTACCTGCTCGACGTTTCCAAGACGGAACTGGCGGCCGACTTGAGCTCGGCAAGCGACCTACGGGAGAGCCAGCTTTGGCGCATTCTGGTGGACGAAAGCGTGGGGCCGGGCGGGGAGGAGTGGAGCGTGGTGGCGGGCAATTATGGCTTCGCGCGAACGGCGGGCGATGTGGAA
>Ga0182030_10024174_pt1 | contig 11183 bp, 8 predicted proteins | sample 812S3MmetaG_FD_121299 | JGI IMG/M metagenome (GOLD analysis project Ga0182030, IMG submission 121299) | Permafrost microbial communities from Stordalen Mire, Sweden - 812S3M metaG (Illumina Assembly) | ecosystem: Environmental > Terrestrial > Soil > Wetlands > Permafrost | place: Sweden...
GGGACAAATTCGCTATGAGGAAGCTTATAAGCGGCATGTGGCGGACAACCTGAAACGACAGGCAAAACGGCTCGGGTATACCCTAGTGGTTGCAGGTACCGGAGAGATTGTTTCTTAGGAGGAGCTGCCCCAATCGGGGCGATTAGCGACGTGGCAATCTCAGTTCGCCTTTCGAGGTTGCCTTTATAGACTTATTTAAACTGGGATTGTCCATGGGCTAAGGCCCATGGATGGTTGGCCGAATTCAGGCCAACTACCACAAGCTTCTCGTGAACGTCCGCCTATTCGGCGGCCAGCGCCCAAAGGGCGGCTCGCAATGACAGATAAACTGTTTAAAAAGGTAAAACTGAATTGAACAAGTTTTTCTTAATCACCATCACACTTCTTTTCTCGGCATCTGTCTTTGCTGCCGATTCGGAAAAGATTAGTTTTACCAAAAAAGAAATCGCATTTTTCAAATGGGGAAGCGGGGAGTATGAAGTTGGTTTGAGCAAAAACGAAAGCCCAAATATCCTTCATGGGCAAGATTTAGGTGGGAAAAAGGTCGTCTACGATTGGTTTCGCAGAATGGAGCTGGATGGTAGTGACAATATTTATTTTGCAAATGGCAATGGCCAAATCATCATTGTTTCTTCTGACGGCCATGTGCGGGAAACAATTAGTATGGAAAAAACCGGAGGTTTAAAAGATGTCGATGACGTTGGTGATATTTATGGTAATTATTTTAAAAAGGGTGAACCAACAGGATTTATCATCACCAAACCAGATGGAACTCAAACGGTTTATAAAAATTTTATGTTTGGTGGCATTGAAAATGGAATTGTTTACCCTTTGAGAGTTAAAGAAATGGAAGGGAAAGCCCCAATTACGGTTTTTTTAAACAAGGACACCCCAGTCGGAAATCTTCCGCGCAGTTTAATGTCACCATTGGAGCAAATGGATTTTGACAACCCTGATTACCACACTTTCATTATTCATACTGAAAAATTAAACAAGCGTTTAAAAGCAAGAAATCGAAAGATTGATGTGGATAAAATTTCAATAAAAACTGAACCTAAAGGGCGTTGGTGGCCCATAAATCACCTTATTGGCCTAGATGATGATGGTGATTCTTATATCCTTTGCGAATATTCAAACAGTTCCACCCGTGAAGGCCCCGAGTTTGAGGCCGATGTAATGGTTTATTCCCAAAACGGTCAAAAGATTATAGAAGTTCCAATCGGACTCGATTACTTTGATAAACATATCTCAAGTCTCAAAACGGACATCGAAGGAAGTGTTTTTCAAATGTGGGCAAATAAGGATGGGATTCACATTTTGAAATGGACAAAAAATTAAGTTGTGAAAAGCGAGAACACACTGAAAAGATTATTGCTGTTACTTTCCTTCGCTCTATTCTTTTCGCCGGTTTTTGCCGGCGATTCGGAAAAGATTAGTTTCACCAAAAAGGAAATCGCGTTTTTCAAATGGAACTATTTCAAAAAAGACGGCAAAAAATGCGACATTTTTATCCCCAAGGTTTTGCATATTGACGGTGATGACAATCTTTATTTTCTTTATTTGAATGATTTGGTTTATGTAGTCTCCGCGAATGGTAAAAAAGTTAAAACGATAGATTGGGGTAACAACGGTGGTTTAGCAGTGGTAGATGAAAATGGAAATCTTTACTCTCAAATTATTGGGAAAAAAGGAGAGGGAGTGGGATTTATCCTCACAAAGCCGGACGGTTCCAAAATTGAATATAAAAATATCCCTCTAAGTTCAGTGAAAAATGGCATCGCGTATGACTCTTCCAAACAAAAATCAATCACCATAACTGACGAGGACGATAAACCGGAAAGGCTTCCCGCCCATTTGCATTGGGCTGGTAATAGTTATGATTGTGCGTATACAATTTTTACGGATAAATTAAATGCACATTTGAAAAAAATAAACCGTCACATTGATCAAGATAAAATCCAAATAAATTACAACACAAAAGACGGTTCACGGCCGCCTTCCAGCATATTAGGGGTTTCTGATGAATGCGATACCTATATCTTTGTTCCTTATCAGGGTTGGACACCTGGTGAGCCTTGGAGCGAGGCCGATGTAATGGTCTTTTCACCCCGGGGTCAAAAGATCGCTGAAATACCCCTTGAGCTCGATTACTTTTCTAAACAAACGTTTGATAAAGACGTCCTCATAAATATTCATGGCGATGTTTTCCAAATGTGGGGCTCAAAAGAAGGGGTACATATCACTGAATGGGTAAAAAACAATTGAGGTTGTTTTGAAGCGATTATTCTTAATCCTAATCACACTTCTTTTCTCGACGTCGGTATTCGCCGCCGGTTCTGAAACCATTAGCTTCACAAAAAAAGAAATTGCGTTTTTCAAATGGGGGAATAAAGACAAAGAGGTTGGGTGCAACAAAATTGATGAAATTGTCCATCATGGATCAGATCCGAAAAACACGAGTAGATTTCGATCATTTCGCGCACCAGTCGATTTGAAAATTGATGGAAACGGTAACGTTTACATTGATGGTTGGAACCAAAGAATATTTGTTATTTCTCCTGATGGCAGATCAATTAAAACCATCAACAATAAAACAACAGGTGGTTTTAGTGCTGTTGATGAAGAGGGCGATATTTATGGATCGTATTACAAAGAGGGAGAGCCTTTTGGATTTATCCGCACCACACCGGATGGGACACAAGAAATTCACAAGGATTTTAAATTGAGCTATGTCGAAAATGGGATTGCTTATGAAAAAATCAAAAAAAATATCCGCTCTTTAAAGTTATTTGATGTCGGAGATAAACCCGAAAAACTTCCGGTTCGATTATCTCTATGGTCGTATTCAGAAAATGTAAAGGCAGATTTAAAAATTGATCAAGTTAATGGTGTTTTTACTATCGACACGAAGAAAATCAATAAACATTTGAAGAAAATAAATCGAAAATTAAATTCCGATAAAATTCAAATAAATTACGATGATAAAAATGGCGTTAGGGTTGGAATCGATTTTCTTGGTATTGACGATGACGGGAATTCATTTTTTTTGCATTACTCCCCTCAACTCCATGCAGATGATCCGTGGTCAGACGTTTCCGTAAATGTTTATTCCTCGGCTGGCCAGAAAGTTTCAAAAATTCCGATAGAAAGTGATTACTTTTCTCAACAACTGTATACCAACGAATTTGCAATAGATATTCAGGGAAATCTTTTTCAAATGTCGGAAGAGAAGGATGGGGTACATATTTTGAAATGGTCAAAAATAAAACCGTGAAAGTTGAGTTTGCTTTGAAATCATTGTTTTTAATCTTTACGATTCTCGTTCTCGCCTCCCCGGCCTTCGCCGTCGAGCCGGTGGCCTACGACTTTGTTCTTTTAAACGGAACCATCGTCGATGGGTCAGGCCTTCCCCCCTTCCAGGGCAACCTGGCCATCAAGGACGGCAAGATCGCCGCGGTCGGGGTTTTGCCCCCCTATACCGCCAAGAAGGAAGTGGACATCAAGGGTTTCGTGGTGGCTCCGGGCTTTATCGACCTTCTTTGCCATAACGACCTGCTCTGGTCCTTCACCGAACAGCAAAAGGCCATCCGCAGGGGGGTCACTTCCGGCTTGGCGGGTAATTGCGGCTTTTCCATCCTGGACGTCGAAAAAAACCTCCAAAAATTGCAAAAACACAGGGGTCTGCTCAACCTGGGCACCCTTTTGGGCCAGGGAAGCGTGCGGGATTGGTTCGTAAAGACCCAAAAACAAAAGGCCCCCGACCCCGCCACCATGCTCAAGATGAAGAACTTCTTGGAACTGGGCCTCAAGGCCGGGGCCTTCGGCCTTTCCAGTGGGCTGGGCTACGAGCCGGGCGAATGGTGCCAGAGCCCCGAGTTGGAAGACCTGGCTTCCGTCCTCTCGAAATATCCCCACGCGGTCTATTACACCCACATCCGCAATTATCGTTCGGAGGTTTTGGACGCCATCAAGGAAGCCATTCACCTGGGCGAGGTGGATAAGGTGCCAGTGGTGATTCAGCATCTTCTTTTCAAACTGCCCAGCAATTGGGACCAAACCGAAAGCGGATTGCGCTTGATGGAAGAGGCCCGGGGCAAGGGCGAGGTCGTTTACGCCACGGTTTACCCCTACGACTTTTGGGGTAGCGAGGTCCAGATCCCCCTCTATCAGTTTCTCTACCTGCCGGAGGACACTTCCCACTGGAACTTTTACCATAAGGAAGCGAAGGCCGACGACGCGATGGCCCAGATCAAGCGCCGACTTCAGGAATACGGTGGCGGGGATAAAATCGAGATCACCCAGGTACACAACCGGTCTTCCCGCACCGCGCTGGGGTTGACCCTCAAGGAACTGGCCCAACAGCGAAAGCTGACTGAAGAAAATACAATCCTGGCCCTTCTCTTGGAAAACGGCAAAGACGTCAAGATTTGCTACCACGGCCTTTCGGAAGAGGGGCTCATTAAAAAAATCCAATCGCCTTATGTGCTCTTCGGTTCGGACTCGGCGGCCACCATCCCCCATCCGAGGGATGTGGGGGCCTTTCCCCGGCTTTTGGGCACTTACGTGCGCGACCAGGGGGTGATCCGTCTATCCGAAGCCATAGAGCGCCTTACAAAGGAACCAGCCAAGCTATTGGGCCTTAAAGACCGGGGTCAGCTGAAGCCCGGTTTCTGGGGAGACGTGGTAGTATTCGACTACAAAACGATCGGGGATAACGCCACGGCGGTCAACCCCGGGACACCGCCTACGGGCATAAGGATGGTGCTGGTGAACGGCCAGCAGGTTTTTGGGAAGGGCTACTTTTTGAACGGCTACCCAGGGATGGTGCTTCGCCGGAGTGATAATTAATCGAGTCCCCGAGTATTCACCACAGAGACTTAGAGAAAAAAATATTTTTTTAAGGTTTTAACAAAAATCGCCAAAAGAAATACATTTAACCGCCGATAAAGACCGATAAACGCCGATGACGGCAAAATTATTGAAAATCAGGGGTGTTATCGGCGTCCATCGGATTTGATCGGCGGTAAAAAGGATCTTTTTGTACCTCAAAAGTTTTTTCGTTAGAAGTTCTTAAAACCATTAGTTCTCTTGGCTATCGACACTTGGCTGCGGTGCCAAGTGTTTGGCGGTGAATAATTAGGTGTTCTCTTCAGTCTTTCGGGTTTTGGCCGTTAGAACATACATGTTTAAGCTTGGATACCTTTCAATGACAACCTCGCGGTTTTGGCTTTCCTTCGGGCTTACGGCCTTCACTCTTGTGCTCGTGAACAATAGCTTCGCCCAAACCTCTACGTTCACCTTCACCAAAACGGTCACGCCCACTAAAACTTCTACCAACACCCCGACGATTACAAATACCCCGACGATCACCAACACGGCCCTGCCCACTAGCACTATCACCGATACCCCCACGCAAAACCTGACATTGACCCCGCCCTGCGGGGCTGCGGCGACTTTTTTTGGAAGTGCCAGTTTACCGGGAACGGGCGGCCCATCGGGGGCCTTTTCCGGATTGTATGGAAGCATGTTTACGCTGAGTAAACCCGCTTCGGTTTACAGCCTGACGGTTTACAGCGCCAATGGCGGGGCATCCTTGGTCGTCGGAATCTATTCCGGAAGCGTCAGTAATCTTGGAACCCTTCAGGTTCAATCTGCCGCTCAGCCGGTAGTCTCGGGCTGGAACGGTTTTGCGGTGCCGCCGACCCTTTTGAACCCCGGAAACTATTGGCTGGTTTATTTGCATAACAACCCCAGTTATTCTTTAAGCTATTCAAACGGCGTGACCGGGAACTTGGTCTATTCCACCTCGGCGCAAGCCTGGGGAGTCCTTCCGGGAACCGCCCCCGCCAGCATCGCTTATGGCGAAGGGTACATCCCCATGTACGCCAATTATTGCCTCGTGCCCACCAACACCCCCACCGAGACCCCGACAGTCACCCAAACTTCCACTCCGACTATTACCCCGACTCCTACCATTACCCTCACGGTCACCCCGACAGGCACTATCAATACCCCCACCGCCACTTCAACCAGCACCTATACCCTCTCGCCGACCGTGACTGATACCACCACGGATACCCCCACCCTGACGCCCAACTTGACCCTGACCCCGGATTGTGGCGCCTTGGCGCAGCTTTTTGGCAATTCCAATCCCGCGGATGAGAATAGCGGCCTCCAAACCGCTCAGGGATGGGGATTTAGGGCCTGCGCCTATAACCTGCCGGTAACCGGGAATGTGGAAACTATTTCACTTTACTGCCTGCCCCAAAGCGCGGGCGAGACGGCGGTCGTTGGAATTTATTCGTCGCAGTCCGTTTCGCTTATGGGTTCCCTGATTGCCCAATCAGACCCCACCCTGCACTTCCAAATGTCCGCGGGTTGGAATGCCATAAATATCCCGGCCACCGTTTTGTCGCCGGGGAACTACTGGCTGGCTTATATTTTTTCTGGGGCAGCGAATTACGTTTTAAATTACCAAACTACATCTCCCGTCACCAATTCGATGGCATATGCCGCCACGACCCTGGTGACCTCTTACACGATGGACCCAAGCGCCACAAGTTATCCCGTTTCTTACAATACGGGTTCATACAGCATTCACGATCTGATCTATGCCAACTATTGCCCGGTTGGGGGACTGACCTATACCCCCACCAATTCGCCCACCATCACCCTTACCGCCACCGTGACCGATAGCCCCACCATCACGAATACACCGACTATTTCAAACACCCCAACGAATACTTTTACATCCACTTGCACCTTTACTCCCACATCCACCACTACGGTCACACCAACCATTACCGATACCAATACCCCCACGGTGACGAATACCTATACCATCTCCAATACCCCCACCATCACCAATACCCTTACCCCCACCCAGACACCCACATGGACCCAGACAGGTACAAACACGCCCACGGTAACCTCAACCCCCACTGTTTCGAACACTCCAACCTTCACCCTTTCACCAACAAGTACCTACACCCCAACCTGGACCGGAACCGTCACCAATACCGCCACCTCTTCCAATACCCCCACGATCACCAATACGTTCACCCAAACCCAAACTTCTTCTTGGACGAAGACCCCCACAAATACCGGAACCGTAACGAACACTGCTACTTCAACCAATACCCCCACTATCACCAACACCCCGACCATCTCGATGACTTTTACGGTTTCGGCCACCCCAACGGCGACGGGTTCACCCACGAATACGGCAACCATTACATCGACCTTTACTACCGTACCGACCTCAACCGTCACGATGACCCAGACGGCTTCGGCGACCTCAAGCTATACCGTTCCCCCCACCTTTACCCAGACCTGGACCCCCTCCAGCACCGTGACATCCACCTGGACCAATACCTATACCTCGACGGATACCTTTACCTCCACCCCAACCCCCACCCTGTCGATAACCCCGACCCCAACGGGTACGGCCACCCTATCCCCCAGCCCATCACCAACCCTCGCGACAAGCCAGCCCCCGGTTTTATACCCCAACCCGGTTAAGGATGACGGCCCCCTCCAGGTGGCGGTCTATTTCGACCGGCCCCATGACTTCGTAACGGTCAAGATCTACACCACGGCCTACCGGAAGATCTACCAACGTACCTGGCCTTATGTTCCCGCCGGGGCCTACCCCCTGATCCTGGATGACTTTGACCTGACCAAGATCAGCAACGGCCTCTTCTATGCTGTTGTGACCACCCCCTCGGATAAGTGGCTGAAGAAGGTGCTGGTTCTGCGGTAAATCTACCCGACCCGGTAAAGTCCCTCTACAAAGCCGGTAAACCCGCCTTCATGCCCGTTAAAGTTGACCCTAAACCCGGTAAAGTAATGGTCCACCTGGTAAAGTCAGCAGGTAAACCCGGTAAAGTTTCACCCTACCCCGGTAAAGTCGGCTCCGAAAGCCGGTAAAGTCCACCCTCAACCCAGTAAAGTATTGGCCTACCCGGTAAAGTCAGCCCCAAAAGCCGGTAAAGTCCCTATCCAAAGCCGGTAAACCCGCCTCCATACCCGGTAAAGTCGGCCCTGAACCCGGTAAATTTTTGCCTTACATTGGTAAAGTCGGCCGTCTGACCCGGTAAAGTCGACATTTTCCAATAACCTTATTTTCCCTATTCGGTAAACTCCCCACGATTGGCCCTGAGCCCCCTGGGGTCGAATGGGCATTCCCAATCAAGGCCGTTTCTCGCTTATCGACAAAGGAGGATGTTTTGGCTGAATCAAAACCCGAATCCATTGACTGGCTGGATAAGCTGGCCACCCTGACCGCTGAAAGGGATAAAAACCCCTCCGTCAAAATCGCCGAGTTGGCAAAGACCCTAGATATAAGCGAAGGCCAAGTATCTAACTACTCCGCCATTCAAAAGTGTTTCGACAAGGCTGCCCTTGAGAAGGTTCGTCAAGCGGCCCAAGCAAATCCCCCCCATAGACTTTCATTTAAGAGCGCCCGGGCCTTGGCCAACCTGAATGGTCAAGTGGATGACTTGTCTGGTTCGCTCCAAGAGGCCCTGGATGTGATCTATGCTCGTCATTTATTAACTAAACAGATCGAAGCCTTGGTGGAGTGGATGGTCAGCGGCAAACCGGCCAAGGATTTTGACCCCAATAATCAGTCGACAGCTCCCAGTTCGCGGTCGGCAGCCAACGACGAAGAGAAAGACGACGAATCGCAAACGGAAACGGCCGAAGACGCCGAGGACATGGGGGAGGAAAGCGAAGAGGAGACCCCATCACCCGCCCCTGTTAGGAGCAAACCCGTACCTAAGACAATAGGTCAAAAGGCGGGGGATAAGGTGGCCCGGACGATTGATGGGTTAGGGGGTTTGAAGGCCAAAAACCCAGAAGACCAGCCTGCGCTATCAACCTTAAAACCGGAGAAAAAACTCGGAGGTTGGGACCTTAGGAGTGTCGCCTTGGGTTTCGCGACCGCATGCCTGCTTATGGCCGTCTGGCATTTCCGAAACAGCCTGCCGGATCAGGTTACGGCTTCAGCGCCCAAGGTCATGGAAGCTATACCTACGGTTGTTTTAATCCCAACACCCGAGCCAACGGTTAAAGTCGAGACGCCTAAGGTTTCGGCCCATCCCCATAAGGCCCTGACAAAGCACGCAACCACTTCCGTTACCCCATCCAACTTGGTGAAAACGGTGCCTTCGCCAGCACTCAACCATGTTCTTTCACCGGAGGTTCAGGCAAGGATCGCCAAAGACACCGATTTTGCCGTGGAATTCGTCAATAGGGTCTATGGGCTCGGTTTCCGAAACGTCGATGACCGGGACTATTTCAAAAGCTGGCTTACCCCATCCTATGCACCCGAGTTTTTCGCCAACTACATTGCGAATTCCAAAATTACCGAGATTCAGGCAAAGAAATGGACGGAAAGCCTGAAAGACGCGAAAGCAAAACTGTTAAGGGCAGATGAGACGTCAGATGATTTCCTGATCACGGGAACTGTTTTGACTAAATGTGAACTCAATACCCGAAACCCAATTTTTACCTACCGCCCTGTCACGGTGGAGATCCATTTGACCCATTCATTAAATATGACGGAAATCGTGAGCCAGGTGAGGGAAGTAAGTAGCCATTGATTGGCCGACCCTAATTATCCCGATGAGTTAAAATAAACAATCGGGCTTGTCCACTATGGGGACCCGGAATGAACAGTTGATTGGGATGTTTTAAAACAATAGGAGATTCTTACAATGACGGTTAAACGTGAACAAATGGAATTGTTTGATATCTCTGCTCAGGAAGTTATGAAAATCATTCGAGCGATATTAATGCGCGGTCAAGCCGACTATAAATATGAAAATACCGTCGAGAGTGGTGAGGCTCTGACATTTAAAACCATAATAAAGCCCTCACGGCCTTTGCTCCTTTCAACCAAAATGCAAATTCAAATCGAGGGTATGGATTCAAAAACAAAGGTGGTTGTTGAAACGAAATCTCAGTGGTTCATTTTTGGGGATATAGCTGATTTTTATGGTGGTTATATTCGAGACATATTTGGATCGATTCATTCTGAAAAAATGGTCCAACAAAGCATACAAACAAGACCGAATAATGATACGAATTACAAAGTCCGAATCATTATATTTGCAATATGTCTTGGTGTTATCGTGGGTTTGGTGAATCTTTTTTTGTTCTACTTGTTGGGTTGGCGCAAATAGGTTTGTCCACGTCGGGGACCCATCGTGGACAAGAGAAATGGCTTCGAAATGAATATTTTTAAACCGCGAAACCTCAAGAAAATGATTTGGATATTCATCCTTTTCGTATTTGCCGAAACTGCGAATGCCGCATCGATAATCTCTACCGCGATACCGACCCTCGTGCCCCAAAAGGCCGATCAAATCCAACGATCTAGTATTCACGAGGGACAGGATGTATCCATTGGCCCGATGCGAAAAATATTCGATATGGACCTCATAGGTGATGGGAAAACAGAGAAATTTAAATTAGAAAGCAAGACTGGAAACATTTCGGATTCGGAAATCAATTCAGAACTTAAAGTACAACGGATAATGTCTAGCGGCGAATTGGAAACGATTGGCCGTTTCAGTTATCCGGATGTTGGTTATGTTCAAGTGGATATTGCCCCGCTCAATTCGCAAACCCCCAAAAAGTCCTTTCTGATCGTCAATTGCAGGATGGGATCCGTATTATGGGACCTGCATGTTTATCAATGGGATGGGAAAAAATTCCTGGAAGTCGAAAGTGAACCTTATCTATGGGGCCATCCGAAGACCATGAGGGATGGTATCAACGCCATTTTGGTCTTTTCGCCTGGTTTTATTCCCAAGGGTCCGGACATTTACATCTTTCAAAAAGGGTGTTTGGTCCCCAGTAATTATCATTACCCCGAAATTTATGAGAGTGACATTAAGGAAATCTATAAAGTGTTTAGCGATAAGAGTTATCAGCCATCACAAAGAATCCAAATTTGCATTCGAGATCTCATGGAAAATAAGGGGTCAGGCCACCATTATCCACTTTACGAAACATCTTCAGCTGATAAAATTTCAATATGCCCAGGCCCAAAAGAATCCATTATGAAGGCGCCATTTATCACGTCACCTCCCGGGGTAACGAGCGAAAGAAGATTGTGCTGGATGACGCGGACCGGGGAATGTTTTTAAGCGTATTGGCTGAAAACCTTGGGCAAC
>Ga0182030_10024180_pt1 | contig 11181 bp, 10 predicted proteins | sample 812S3MmetaG_FD_121299 | JGI IMG/M metagenome (GOLD analysis project Ga0182030, IMG submission 121299) | Permafrost microbial communities from Stordalen Mire, Sweden - 812S3M metaG (Illumina Assembly) | ecosystem: Environmental > Terrestrial > Soil > Wetlands > Permafrost | place: Sweden...
CTTCGAACGCTACGCCACAACCGTCGCCGCCTTCGTGCGCCTCGCCATGATCCGCATCATGCTCAAACGCCTGACCAAGCCAAGCCTTTGCTCATGAATCCATTCTTCTTGGATCGGCTCTAAGACGGTTGCCGGGTCGAAAGAAGCGGTGAGACGCAGCCAAAAAGCGCGACGCGCGCATAGCCCAATCGTCCGCTGAGGCGTAATCGCAAACGCAACATGCTCGGGCAGTCGGGGAGGGCGCGGCGGAAACCGCTGCGCTCAACATCAAGAGGGCGCTTCTTTTAGGCGCCGTCCAAACCCCGGATCAGTCGAAGAGCTTCGCCACGGCGGCACCGGTCGCGAGTTTCTCCGAGCTACGGCGGAAACTGGGCGACGGGGGTGAGGACGCTCACTACAATTTCTGCCGTCCATGAAGCGCTGCGAATCACCCCCGCTATGGCCCTCGGGCCGACGGACCACGTCTGAACGATTGGTGAGCTGCTGACCGCCTGCCTGGAGCAGGCTCCGACGCGGACTCGGAAAGTGCTTCGGCGATTCCAGGTAATTGGAGGCGGCCGGAAGGATTGATTCATGTGTGCCGTTTGTGACTCGGACAAACTCGGTGGTCCGGGTCCCACCAGAGCACGCGCATTATGTTGCGATCCTGGATGCACCAGATTCGCTTTATTCCAGAAATGCGAAACGACATCAGCTCGTCGACGTCGTCCTGCTGAATCTCGGCCAGCCTATCCCGAGCCAGCTTTTCAAACCGTTCCGGCTCGATTGGATGGGAACCGGTATCAATGATTTGCTCCCAGCTCATTCGTTCAAATTCATGCAGGCGTTCGACGACCTCTTGGAACGGCGCGCCGTGAAACAGGTTTGTCCACGCGAACGGGCCGCCACGATCGCAGCTACTGAATCGCCACGCCAGTGGAAGACCGGAAATAGCAGGATCGTTGAATTTTGCTCGCTTTTGGAGGGTCGGCTCTACGGAGTGCTTAGGAACCTTCCCCTTCTTTGGCCTTTGCCCCTTAGAGCCGGCCATAATACTCCGCCATCGCTCCAAGAGTGATTTCAGAGTTGCTGCGTTCTCCGTCAGGAATGCCGCGGCGCGCGAGTCGCCATGGTTCCTCTTGATGCGTCAGATCGCTCAGCCACTGAGATGATTTGTTGCCGTAGTCAGCGACCACGGCGTCGATCGTTTCCCGCGCAGCGGGGTCAAGATTGGACAGATCACCTCGATCCACGGCAGCAATTGTGAACATGCCGCGGTGCATGCCATACAGAGCAGGGCAGACGGGGCCGTTGGCCCACGCCTCGATGCGCTCATTGAACATGGGCCGCTCGTCCCATACGAGCGACCATGCTTGGCAATAGTAGATGAGCTTCTGTAGCTTCCACGTGGTCATCTCGCCCCGCTTAGCGAGAATGTAGGCGGCAACGTCAAAAACGGTGGCCATCACGACCTCCGCGGTTTGACGACAGAAGGGGCAATCGGGATTGTCGAGCCCGGGCATAATCGCCCTGCTGGCTTCATTCTCATTTATCGGTCTCCCAAGGCATTCGCCAGAGATAGAGGGCGAATCCTCCATTGCCTTTTGGGACCCCTGCGAGGTTGCCCTTGTGCAGAGCCGGCCGCGATCGAATCGATTATGCGCAAGAACTCCTTGACGGGCCATTTAGGCCCAAACCAGGTCCGTGGGAAGGGGTGTCCCAACTTCATGTGACGCGTGTCCTAGTTCGGACAGCACCCGTCGCCACCCTTAGTTGTCGTTTAGGGCGTTCGGATCCTCGGCGGCGATCGAGCGCGCCGCACGCTCGAGCGTTTGCTCCCACTCGCCGCACCGATATGAGATCACTTCGAGGTCCCCGTCATCGCTCCATTCGACGTTCAAGACCTTCTTTCGAGCGTGCCAAATGTTGAGACCATAGGGCAGGTTACCTTTGCCGCCGAGCAACTCGCGCTGATAGCGCAGCCAATCCGGTTCGGCCGGCAATCGTTGGAACGGTGTGCGATACCCAACTTCCACGTCGTCGATGTAGGCGAAGCGCCAACGGGTGCCGCCGATGCCTTCCCACTTTCCGCGTACTTTGATGGCGAGAAGCGCGCTTGCTCGAATCGTCTCGATCCTCGCTATTTTCGTGGCTCGATCCATCTCCGCCGGCCTCTATTCGTCATTGCTCGCGTTCAGATCCTCGGCGGCGATCGAGCCTGCGTCCGGCTTTCGCTGCTCGGTCGCCTGACGATAGGCGATGCCGGCCCAGTCGCCGAACACGCTTACGGCGTCGGCGCTCACGACGCCTTCGTGACGAGGGACCGGATCAAAAAACGCCAGGCCGTGACGCTGTGACGCGATCGCGATCTTCCGGTCGTTCAAGAAGAGAACAACCGACAGCTCCGAGGGGCGCTCGATCCGGAGTACGGGTCGTTGCGGCAGGATGTCGCGAATGAAGGCTGCAAGTCCCTCTTCAAACGCCTGCAGAGGCATTGCGATGCCCGTGGCCTTCATCCTCACCCCTGGCTGGCCGCCGTTCGTGAACTCAACGCCGGCGGCCTCGAGGGCCGCACGGAGGGCGTCGACCGTCCGCTCGCGAAGCTCTTCGCCGCGCTCGAGGCGCGCGACCGTGTCCGGCGACACTTTCGCCAGGTCGGCCAAGTCGCGAACGCCGAGCCCGAGCGCCGCGCGCGCCATCTTGCATTGAACCGCAATCATCCGTAGCTCCGTCACGATCTCCCGTTCACAATCGGGATGGGTTACGGCTATCGTATCCTCGTTACGATTTAGGCGCAATGCGTCCTCAGATGTCCGCTACCCGCGCCGCCATCCTCGGGTCGCAATGGCGCCGCCGTTCGCCGCGGTGCCGAGCGGCTTCCTGGCGGCGGTTCCGTAGGCCGCACTCTACGTAGACAGGTGCGTCGAGCCCAGCGCCGCCGGCCGGAAGAGCATTCAGCTCAATTCGCGCTCGATCAGATCGTCGTCATTGAAGAAAAGTCGTGTGCCTATCCGGTTTAGATACACCCCCACTACATATAGAGCCGCCCTGACACCTCATGCGGCGTCAGCAGTGCGCCCATTACGGCCGGCTACAGTCGATAAGGCGGTCCTTGATAGCGGACGTGATGCCGGCGCGGCGGTTTCGGCGACCATGGGCGGGTCATCGACATTCGCACCTGATTCTTGAATCGGGCAGTTTATGCACCATCAAACAGCCGTCTATTGCCCGCCTCCCTTGAGGCGCTCCAGAATCCCCCGGAGCTGAAAGGCGGCGGCTCGCGCCAAATCGCGATATTGCAGAGCCTCATCCTGTGTAAGGGTCACAGCTCCTCGGTGCACAGCGACATTCCGCAAGTTTGAGAGCCGCTGATAAAGGTCGCGCAACTGCCTGTCGATTAGCTCCCGTCGCTGCAAAGCCTCTATCACTGCTTGCGGATGACCGCGCGGAATATCCAGCCTCGGCGCAATCTCGTCGAATACTCGTTCCACCTCTTGGAACGAATACATAATTGCCGCTTCAGGGAAATTTCTGCTTAACTCTAGATATTCCTCATTCTTCTGCCGGAATTCCCCTAAATCCGGCGTGGCATCATGCGTGCGAACGCTGGCTGTCCGCTGTTGCAAGGCCTGAACATCGACCTTTGCCCTCGCCAGTTCCTCTCGAAATTTGGCTTCAGTGCCACCGGGAAGCTTTAAGCTCTCGAGCCGCGCCGCAAGGCCGCCAAAGTAAGGCCGCACCAAAAAAAGCAGCACGACCACAACCGTAGGCCATGCCAGTGCAGCCGCCATCTGAGAAATAAAGGTGAGCCAGTCCATGGATAACGCGTAGCAAAGGCTGTGATTGCTGAACAGATGGTATCGAACTTTTCGACGACCTCGCCGCCGGCGTACCGTTCGAGCGATTCGCCTTGGCGATCTCTCGAAACCTCTCGGCCTTTCGCCCAAGAACGGCTGTGAAAATCTGTTGATTTCTGCGTCGATTAAGGTCGGTTCAATTCCGCGAGCATTTTCCGCCCTATTTCCTCGACTGTTGCGAAGTCTTGCAGCAGTTGAAAATGAAAGACGACCGGAGGTTTTTTATCCTCAAGCGTGTGTTTCATTACGGGTTGAAACACTACAAGTTCAAGCTGCTCGGCCTTGATGCGTCCGTACTCGTCCGCATCTTGCGTAGCGAATTTTCGCGCATTGAGAGCCGTATAAGCGGCTTGATTTGCGTCTGGTACACAGTATGGCGGTATGTAGAGAGATATCCGATGCGCAAGCGCGTCCCGAAAATCGACAATATGGTCAAACCACCGGTCTAAGCCAGACAAATAATCGCGCGTTTCTTGTGACAATGACTTTCTAACTGCATTGCATTTCCGCCCAAGCCCGATTTCATTCTTGCTTATGGACAACGCTCTTTCACTTACCCAAATCCAAGCGAGATTATCTAGTGCGCCAAAGACATTCATAACGAACGCCTGAATGCATATTGTTGCGTCAGTGAGGACTTCATCGTCCGGTAGAGCATCTCGCCCCGGAGGAAGCAGGGCGAATACTTTCTTAACGCAGTGAGCCATGATGCTCACTCTGCGTAAATATCCGTGAGTGGCATACTCTCTACCACGCTTCGTCTTATAATTAAGTACTATGTATAACTCAGCGAGCGCGTCATTGCGCGCCTGTATGCTCGCGCAATTTTCCGCGAGGGTCTCCAAAACATTAGGAGCGAACATCGGCATTCTGATGATCCGTTTTCGCCATTACGGCGTCTTTGCCCGTTACAAAATTCTTGATTTGCGCACCGCGCGCAACTTCCGCTCAACGGCGACAGGAACCGATCGCCTTCGACAATGAATGTCTGCTTGTCCCTCCGGTCGTTCAGAAAGCCACCCTTCCGTTCACGGCCAGGGTCAGAATGACAGCGCCACCGACACTTGCCCGTTGACGCCGTTGCTGTCGGCGCCGTAGGCGGCGTTGACCTCCGCCTTGACCTCGAACGCGCCGCGCCGCGCAGCGACGCTGAGGCCGCCCCGCAACAGATACCGGCTGTCATAGGCGGCCGACTGGCTGACGCTGAAGCCGTAGAGCCCGCCGCTGGTCGACACGCTCGGCGCGCCGAGCGTCCACTCCGCCGCCAGCGGAACCGTCGGCGTGATCGTCCAACCGCTCACTTGCCACGGGCTGAACCCGAACTCCACGCCGCTGACCAGGCTTGCCGTCGTCGCGCCGAGGCGATCGACCGACAGCGCCAGCTCGCTGCCGTTCTCCTGAAAACCGCCGAGATCGACGTGGACGACGCGCAAGCCGGCCTGCGGCGCGACGGTGATGGCGGAGAAGCGGATCACGTCGCCGAACACCGCTTGACCGCTGATCGCCATGCCGGGCGCGCCGCCGTTCGCCTTGCCCAGGCCGCCGCCGAGCGAGCGCGCGCCCTGGTAGTCGACGCCGCTGAGAGAGGCGCGCACGGCGACGAACGGTCCCGCATCGAGCGACGCGAAGCCGTAGCGCCCGCCGACGACGCCGATCGCCGAGCCGACAGTGGCGGCGCCGCCGGCGCCGCTCACCGAGCCCCAATCATAGCCGAGGGCGAAGAACGCGCTGGCCTGCGCGTCGATGCGGTAGGTCAGGCCCCCCAGCATGCCGGCGCTGTGTTCTGAGCTGCTGGCCGCGCCGTCGTGCGCGGCGGTGGCGAAGTCGCCAGCCAGGCCGCCCATCCACGCGCGGGCTTGGCCGGGGGCGAGGTCGCGCCCGTCGACGTAGGGCGCCAGCGCGGCGTCGAGCCGGGAGGGCTGGCGCAGCAGATAGGCGGCCGCGTCGGCGCGCACTTGCCCGCCGACCTGCGCCTCAACGCCGCCCAGCGTGCCGGCGTCGATCGCCGACTGGAGATAGTAGTTGAACGTCGTGTAGGCGCCCGACAGCGGCGAATTCTGCAGCGCGTTGAGCAGCGCGGCGCCGGCGGCGGCGTTGCCGACGAACCCGCCCTGCCCCGGCAGGGTGAGGTAGTCGACCATCTTGGCCCGCAGCACGTAGATGTCGGCCTGGGTCAGCCCCAACCCTTGCGTCAGATAGGCGTACATCGACTGGTCGAACGTCGCGGCGGGATACGACAAGCTGATCTGATCGATCGCCGCCAGCAAGAAGCTCGGTTGCACGCCGAGCAGCGGGGCCATGATGCCGGCGGCCGGTGTTTCGGCGGCGATCTGCGCCGCCGTGTATTTGACGGTCGCCAGATAGTCGGTCATGCGCGTCTGCGGATCGACGCCGGCGATCGACTGCAGCAGGTAAGAGGTCCAGCCCGTGCGATCCTTGCCGCCCGAGCAATGGTACAGCACCGATCCGCTGGCGTGGGCCAGGTCGAGCAGCGCTACGCCGAGCGCCGAGGCTTCGGTCGGGTTGCTGACGAACCAGCGGTACTGGGCGGCGAAGTCGATCGCCACCTGGTTCGCCGTGGTCGGCGCCGGATAGGGCGAGGTCGGCCCGACCGGCGGCGGCGGCGAGTACGAACCGTAGATATTGACGTTGACGTAGCTCGCGCCGGTCGGCACGTGATCCTCCGCTGGCGGTTGCGGCGGCGGCGGGTCGATCTCCCCGGGCGTGCGCAGGTCGATGTCCTGGGTGATGTGCAGCGACGACAGCGTGTCGAAGTCGCCGCCGTTGAGGCCGTACAGCGCCTCGGAGCGATAGAAGACCCCGGTCCGCATGACGCCGTTATGGGCGACGACGTCGGCGAATCCCGTGCCGCCGTAGATCGCGGCGATGCCGGCGAGGTCGCGGAAGTTGGGATCGGTGGTCAGGATCGGCGTCGTGATCGCCTGTTGCGCCAGGGCGTGACTGACCGCCAGCCAAGACACGGCCGACGTCGCGCAAAGCAGAATGCGTCGCATGGATCCCCTCCCGCCCGCGAGACGCGGCCGGCGACGTCGAGAGCAGTCCGCGTAGCCATCGCGGACAGACCTCTCGTTGACGTCGCGACCCATCGGGTCTCGCCCGCGGACGTTTGGCCAACATGATTAAGGACCGGGTAATTAAACGTAGCAATGTAGTGTAAATAAAAGGGGATTTCGTCCGCTTGGCGTCGTTCCGAGCGACGTATCTCCCGCCCTGTAACGTGAGCGCAAGCCGCTCGCCGTCGCGCCGCGACCGGCGGCCTGTCGTCCAACGAACGGGCTGGTTTCCGTGGGCTCGCACGCATCCGTCGATTTCGCGTCGCGGTGGTTTCTCTGCAGCGCCGGCGCCGATATAGCGGCGCGCCGCGCCAGTCGTCGCCATCGCCTCGCCCCTCGCGGCTATCTCGCGTGCGGCGATCGGTCGCATTCGTATGACGATGTTCGCGCCATCGCCGTCAGTGGGAAAGCATTGTCATACGACGGGCAGCGCAAGGTGCGCATGTTGGACGACGGCGCCTCTGACAAGCGAAAGTCGATACAATCGTTGACGCGGCCCGCGCCGTCACGGAATCTACTCAGACTTGCGTCATCCGAACCAGCGGGGTCTCCCCGGCGGCCAGTAAAGGGGACTGCGACCCGGAACTGGTCGCGCAGCTCGCCCCTGAACGAACGGCAGCTCGTCGCTTCCTGATTTCCGGACTGGTCGGTCCGCTGTCGGCCAATCACTTCCTCTCGGCACACCGGTTGCCGAGAGCCACCGCGGGGCCATTTTGCACTTTCGCCGGCAGGGTGAGTAGAGTCCCGCACATTTGAGATAGTAGGAATTATCGTAGCCAGCCTACGATGGTGGCACTGAATCCAAATCTGGCCCAATTTTCGAATTGTTGCTATAATCGTAGTATGCCTACGACTCACAGGAACAAGCTAAATCGGCTCTATACCCGCTTGGCGCCGGGCACGCCGCTGATCTCCGAGGATCTCGCCGCCCTGGGAATATCGGCCGATCTCGCCGTCCACTACGTCCGTGCGGGCTGGCTCCAACGGCTGGCGCGCGGTGTCTATTGTCGGCCGAACGATCCGCCCGCCTTGCACCCGAGCCTCACTCTGCTGCAGCGGAGCTTCGATGGATTGCATGTAGGCGGCAAGTCCGCGCTCGACTGGCATGGCATACGCCAATACCTGTCCCAGCGGCCTGTCCTACACCTTTACGGTTGGAAATCTGGGTGCCTTCCGGAGTGGTTCACTCAGCGCTTCCCGACCGAGTACCAACGCAAGAGGCTGTTCAAGGAGCAGCCCGGCGTGCTGCTTCATGTTCGACCCTTCGAGAACCGCAAGGGCGGTCCGTTCGTTTCGGCGCCGGAGCGCGCACTGCTGGAGGTGCTGAGCGAAGTCGGCGTCCGGCAGCCGCTGCAAGAAGCGCGCGAGTTGGTCGAGAGCACTTACAGCCTTCGCGCCGACGTGCTGCGCGACCTGCTCAAGCGCTGCACCAGCGTCAAGACCGTGCGCCTGTGCCTACAGCTCGGCCGCGAACTCTCCCAGCCCTGGGCCGGTAAGCTCGATCCGTCTCAATTGCCTAAGGGCAGCGACCGGCCATGGGTGTCCCGTTCTGGCGACGGGCTCCTAGTGCTGAAACCATGAATCAGGTCTATCTCGACAGCGCACGGCTGTTGACGCGCGTCGCGCCGCTCGTGCTTGTCGACGACACGTTTGCGCTCAAGGGCGGTACAGCAATCAACCTGTTCGTGCGCGACATGCCGCGCCTTTCCGTCGATCTCGATCTGGTGTTTCCCGATCACTCCCTGCCGCGCGAGCAGGCGCTCCGGCGCATCAACGAAGCCGTCCGTCAGTCCGCCGTGCGTCTGCAGAAGCAGGGCTTCCAGACCCATGCGCCGGTCGCGGCGGATTCCGGCGAGACCAAGCTGCTGGTGCGGCGAGATGGGATCGAAGTCAAGATCGAGGTCAATTTCGTCATGCGCGGCGCCGTCCACCCGGTGCGTATGGCGTCGCTGACACAGAATGCGCGCGAGATGCTGCAGGCGGATCTCGAAATCCCCGTCGTGTCGCTCGAGGACGTGTATGGCGGCAAACTGGTCGCTGCGATGGATCGCCAACATCCTCGCGATCTGTTCGACGTCCTGCAGCTTTTCGCGCATGAGGGAATCACCGCCGGCATCCGCCGCGCTTTCGTCGTCTACCTCGCGAGCCATAACCGGCCGGTCCACGAGGTCTTGTTTCCGTCGCTGCGCGACATCCGCCACGAGTTCGAGCAGAATTTCACGGGCATGACCGCTGAGCCCGTTGAGCTCGATGCGCTTTTGTCGGCGCGCGAACGTATGATGCGCGAACTCCAGCAGGGTCTGAGCGTCGGCGAACGCCGGTTCCTGCTGTCGCTGGTCGCCGCAGAGCCCGAATGGTCACTAATGAGCGTGCCGCACCTGGAGCAGCTTCCCGGCCCGCGCTGGAAGTTGCAAAACCTGGAACGGCTGCGGAAGACCGATGCCCGAAAGTTCGCCGAACAATCGGACACGCTCATCCGGTTACTCGAGTGAGCGCTCGGTAACTAGCCGACCGATCGCAGGAGCAGAAGTGGGCACGACTATTTCCTTGGACATCGCCGGCATGGGCCTCGACTGGAGCAAGAACTCCAAGGGCGGGGATCATGGTGCGCTTTTCCAGGAGCAAGACCGAAAGCGGGTCCGCTCCGACCAAATCAGTTATGAATATTATGAGGGGAAGGACGAAGAGTTCGCTCTGAACGAGATGGCGTTTGTCCGGCGCTTGAAAGAAGTGCTCCCGCGATTGGCGCTGCTCGGCTTCACCCGTGAGCGCGCGGCGCGTGAGTATGAGAATTTGGTCGAGACGTGCCTCGAGGAGACGTCCTCCGAGTCGGATGATGGTGGGGAGCAACCGCCTACGTTCGCGAGCTTCGAAGAGTTCTGCGCGTTCGTCGCCAAGCATCCTGTCGCGGACTTGGACGACACGTTCGTCAAGTCGCTCGATCAGAAGAAGATCAAAGGTCGGTTTGCTTGCGACGAGATCGCCGAGGGCATTCCGCACTCCGGGACGAGCGAGACGGACGCATATTCCGAGCGAAGCTATTTCGGCGGGCTGATCGGGATCTTGCACCCTTACTCTCTCATGTGGGTGCTCGGTGAAAGCGATCAGAACCGAGAGTCCGACGTGGTTTGGCAATATGGACCGCTCGTCGAAAGCGGCTGGGCTGCGGCGGCCGAATTCACGCCCTGTGCGCGTCGAACGGAAACCTTCTTGGTCGCCACCGAAGGAAGTTCGGACGCCCACATACTAAAGCACGCCTTCTCGGTCCTGCGTCCGGAGGTGGCTGACTTCTTTCGCTTCATCGACGTGAGTGAGCGGCACCCGTTTCCGGGCACTGGCAATCTGGTCAAGTTCGCCGAGGGGCTCGCCAAGATCGACGTGCACAACCAAGTCGTGTTCCTGTTCGACAATGACGGCGAGGGATACGAGGCCTACCAGCGGGTCCAGCGGCTGTCTCTGCCCGCCAACTTGCGGGCTATCATGTTGCCGGAGCTCGAGGAGTTTCGTGCATTTCCTGCTCGCGGGCCCGAAGGCGTGAACAAGGCCGACATCAATCGGCGGGCGGCGGCGATCGAATGTTACCTCGACCTGGGCCGCAATAGTCGCACGCCGCAGGTCGTGTGGACGAACTATAAGAAGGACCTGGACGACTATCATGGGGCGCTAGAGCACAAGGAAGACTACACGAAGGCGTTCTTGAAGCAGACGCCAGAGGCCATCGCGTCGGGGGCATATGACGCAAGCAAGATACGGATCGCTCTTGACGCGCTCGTTGCGGAATGCAGCTCGATTGCGACGCAGGGAGGCCTCGCGGCCATATGAACAAGACTGCGGCCGAGGGGTAGCATGGCCACCACAGTCTCCGGTTTGCACTATGTCGATCTGGCCTCCACGCGGCCCCTGATGACGGGACTGACTTTCGACTTGGATCAATGCGCTCCCGTTCTCGATCACGCGCTCCTGGGGCTGAACGAGCAAACCGGGATTCCCGACCAACTCGTCGCTTGGATACGGCCCGGAGCCTGTGCCGCGGGGCGTTGTCCGTATGACGGGCGCGGTCGCATTATCATCGATGCGCAGGTCAGAATTCAGGACGTGATCGGCGAATTGCGCGAGGTGCGGCGGCTGCTGCGCGACGTCGCGCTCAACGAGGCGCGCGCAGCGCGCGCGCGAATGCGGCGGTCAACCTCGGAAGGCCGCGGCGGACATCCATCCGAATGAAGGCGCGCCTTGGTGTTCGGGGCTCCATACGACCCAGCAATAGCGATGCC
>Ga0182030_10024181_pt1 | contig 11181 bp, 11 predicted proteins | sample 812S3MmetaG_FD_121299 | JGI IMG/M metagenome (GOLD analysis project Ga0182030, IMG submission 121299) | Permafrost microbial communities from Stordalen Mire, Sweden - 812S3M metaG (Illumina Assembly) | ecosystem: Environmental > Terrestrial > Soil > Wetlands > Permafrost | place: Sweden...
AAAGGCGGTGTAGTCCGAGATGCGCGCGGCCTGCTGCATGTTGTGCGTGACAATGACAATGGTGAAATCTTTTTTCAACTCCAAAATAAGTTCCTCAATGCGCGCCGTGGCGAGCGGGTCGAGCGCGGACGCCGGCTCGTCCATCAAAATGATTTCCGGCTTGATGGCGATGGCGCGGGCGATGCACAGCCGCTGCTGCTGGCCGCCGGACAGTCCGAGCGCGCTCGAATGCAGGCGATCCTTCACTTCGTCCCACAACGCGGCGTTGCGCAGGCTTTGTTCCACGACGCCATCCAGTTCGGATTTGCCTTGCGAACCATGCAAACGCAAACCGTAGGCGACGTTTTCGTAAATGGATTTCGGGAACGGATTGGACTTTTGAAACACCATACCGACGCGCTTGCGGAGTTCGATCACATCCACGTCCGAACTGTAAATGTCATGACCGCCGATCTTCACACCGCCTTCGATGCGGACACTGTCAATCAAGTCGTTCATGCGGTTGAGGCAGCGGAGCAGGGTGGACTTACCGCAGCCGGACGGGCCGATGAAGGCGGTCACGACCTTTTCGCCGAGCGTGAGGGAAATGTTTTTCAGTGCCTTGCTCGTGCCGTAATGCAGCGACAGCGCCTCAATTTGAATCAGCGCGGCGCTGCCGGGCAAATTGGCTTTCGCCTCCGGCACATTCAGTTTTGGCATGGAAAGTTCAGCCATAAAATATTTCAGCCCAGCGCGCGGAGTTTTTTGCGGACCCGCGCGCGGATGACGATGGCCACAATGTTCAGCGCGAACGTCAGCATCAGCAGCACGAGCACGGTGGCGTAAAGGATCGGCCGGGTTTGCTCGATGTTCGGCGACTGCGTGGACAAAACAAAAACGTGATAGCCGAGATCCATGAACTGATCCGTGACATGGTGCGGCAGCGACGCCATGTAATACGCGACGCCGGTGAATAAAATCGGCGCGACCTCGCCGGCTGCACGGCTCACGGCTAGAATGCCGCCGGTCATAATGCCGGGCAGCGCCTGCGGCAGCACGACGCGTAAGATCGTTTCCAGTTTTGTCGCGCCGAGCGCGAGGCTGGCTTCGCGCAGGCCGGGCGGAATGGCTTTCAGCGACTCCTCGGTGGCGACGATTACTACCGGCATCGTCATGATGGCCAGCGTGAGCGAGGCCCAGATGAGCGCCGGCTGGCCCCAGACCGCGCTGGGATTGTGCAGAATGGTGTCAATGTTTTTGCCGACGAAATTGATGAAGAAACCGAGGCCGAACAGGCCGAAGACGATCGACGGAACGCCGGCGAGATTGTTGACGGCGGCGCGGATGAATTTAGTGACGAGCGAATTGTTTGGCGCATATTCCGTCAAATAAATCGCCGTGATGACGCCGACGGGCAGCACGAAAATAGTCATCACAAAAACGCGGATGGTGGTGCCGACGATCATCGGCAACACGCCGGTGGTATTGGCGTCGAAGAAATCCTTTTTGGGAATCGTCGAGACGAAATGCCATGACAGGCTGCTCCAGCCGTTGATCAGGATGTTCAGCAGGATGACGGCGAGAATGGCCAGAATGAACAGCGTGGCCAGCCCGGTCAGGCCGGTGAAGAAAAAGGACGTGAAGTCAAATTTCTCGGTGCGAAAATGTTTTCGGGTTTGCGCGCTCATCGCTTGCCCTCCAGTTTCAGTTTGAACTGTGCAATGACAGCGCCGGCGATCATGTTGGAAACAAAGGTTGCAGCAAAGAGCAACGCACCAAGCATGAACAGAATCCGGTAGTGCGGGCCGCCGGAGACCGCCTCGGCCATCTCGGCGGCGATAGTTGTGGTGATGTTGCGCGCAGAATCAAAAATGCTCCACGACATCACGCTGGCGGAACAAACCATCAGCACAATCATCGTTTCGCCGATGGCACGGCCAAAGCCCAGCACGGTGGCGGCGAAAACGCCCGGCAGCGCAGCCGGCAAAACAATTTGCCACGCGGTCTGCCAACGCGACGCGCCGAGCGCAAGCGCGGCCTGCGTGTAGCTGCGCGGCACGCTGGTCAGCGCGTCTTCGGCGATGGAAAAAATAACCGGAATGACGGCAAAACCAAGCGCGATGCCGGCGACGAATGCGTTCAGCCGGGTTTGATAACCGAAGAGTTTTTGCAGCACCGTGGCCATTACCAGTAACGCAAAAAAACCAACGACGACGGAGGGAATGCCCGATAACAGTTCAATCGCCGGCTTCACGACTTCGCGGATTTTCGGCCGGGCCATCTGGGATACATAAATCGCCGCACCGACGGAAAGCGGAACCGCAAACAGCAGTCCGATCAACGTGGTTTTCAAGGTGCCGACGAGCAGGGGAATGATGTTGTATTTTTGAATCTCGCCGACCGGCTGCCAGATGTATTCCGGTTTGTCGTAGTGGTTCCATTGGTGCGGCAGCACGAGATAACGCCATTCCGTTGTATTGATGCGCGCGTCCGGGTCGTTGCGGAACTCTTCCGGAATTTCATCCTGTGCCTCTTGTTTCACGTCCATCAAGGATTTCAGCGTGTCCTTGTCCATCGCGGCAAACTGAGCGGGCGTGAGTTCAAGATACTTTTGAAGCTGGGCCGGCGTGAGCTTGTCCATGTCCGCCGTGGGGATGGGTTTCTGCACGAGCGCGGTGTTGGTCTCGCCAAAAAACAACGGCAGGGCTTCGCGCGCGACGAACAAGAAAATCAAAAATACCATCACGATGGCCGAGAGCGAGACGAGAAAAATGAATTTCTCTGCGAGCCATTCGACCGGCCGCGCCTGATGGCCGCGATGGATGCCCATCCAGCCGTGCGGGCGGTTGTCGTTTTGAGGTTGGCTCACAAGAGTGAAAAGTTTAACGGGCGGAGCAGGAATCTCAACCGAGAATCCGCTTCCGCCCGCAGGATATGATCGCTGGAGGAATGTTCGATCAAATTAATTCCGCAGGTTTTTGGGCAGCGGGAAATAGCCCACATCCTTGACATATTTTTGGCCGTCGTTGCTGCGAACCCAGTTCAAATAGGCGGCGATTTCGCCCTTGTCCAGCGCTGGATTCACATAGACGTAAAGATAGCGCCAGATGGGATACGTTCCGCTTTCAACGTTTTCTTCGGTCGGATCAATTGCGGGTGAAGTGTCATCCTTTTTAATGGACAACAATTTGGAACCGCCACCGTAGGCGGCGCCGCCGAATCCAATCCCGTTTTTGTCTTTCAGGACGGCCTGCACAATGGCGGCCGTGCCGGGCATCGTCTGGGCGCTGGACGCAAAATCGCGACCTTTCAAAACGTGTTCCTTGAAAAACTCATAGCTGCCGGAGCTGTTTTCGCGGCTGTAAAGTGCAATGGGCGCGTCTGGGCCGCCAACTTCCTTCCAGTTTTTGATCTGGCCGGTGAAAATGTCGCCGACCTGCGCCACAGTGAGTTCCTTCACCGGATTTTCGGGGTTCACATAAACGGAAAGCCCGTCGAGCGCGACCTTGTATTCGGTCGGGCGCGCGCCGAAAGCCTTGATGCAACTGGCGATTTCAGCGGACTTGGCCTTGCGCGAGGCGTCGCACAAATCCGTGGTCTGGTTTTGCAGCGCGGCAAAACCGGTGCCGGAACCGCCGCCGGTGACGGAGATTTTCACGTCAGCGTGCTCGCCCATGTAAACCTCCGCCCATTTTTGGGCGAGAATGAGCAGCGTGTCGGAACCTTTGACGGTGATGTTGCCGGCCCAGGCCGACGCGGCCAGACCGGTCGCCAGGGCAACGATGCTGAATTGTTGGATGATGCGTTTCATTTTTGTGTTTCCGTTGAACTTTGACTCATCTTTTAGGTAATCGTTAGTTACATTTTCATGACTTTCGACATGCCATTCGCATTGAACCGGTGACGGGCTCAACCTCATTTGCAGCTTGAAGAGGTTTGGTTACAACCGTGCGTCGGGATTGTTACGTTTATGTGACAAGCTCGACGGCAGCCGGCAGCCGGCTCAACCGGCATTTTCCAGCGCCCGCGCGGAAATCTCCAGCATCCGCTGGATCGGCAGGCGTGCGCGGTTCAAAATTTCCATCGACAGCTCCACGCGCGGCGCGAGATTTTTCATGCAGTCGCGCATTTTTTCCAGCGTGTTCAACTTCATGAATTTGCACTCGCTGCAACGGCAGCCGTCCGTCGGCAGCTTCATGGCATCGAAGGCTGGCGCGCAGAGAAATTCTTTTCCCGGACATTCCTTCTGCATCCGGTGGATGATGCCCGACTCGGTGACGATGACGAACCGCTTCGCCGGATTTGTCCTGCAATATGTGACCATCTTCTCCGTCGAACAAACCGCATCCGCCATGTCGCGCACCTCGCGCAGACTTTCCGGATGGACGACGACTTTGGCATCAGGAAATTGATCGCGCAGCTTCACGATATTATCACGCTGGAATTCGACGTGCGCGTAACAATTGCCTTTCCAGAGCGTCATCGGCCGACCGGTCTGCTCCATTACCCACTGGCCGAGGTTTTCATCCGGCACGAACAGCAGGTCTTTGTCTTTTGGCGCGGCGTTGACAATTTTCTCCGCGTTGCCGCTGGTCACGATCACGTCGGACAACGCCTTAACTGCCGCGCTGCAATTGATGTAGGCAATCGTCCAGAAATTCGGATTTGTCTTTTGTAGTTCCACCAGTTTCGGGGCCGGACAACTTTCTTCCAATGAACAACCTGCGTCCTTGTCCGGCAGCACCACAATTTTGTCCGGGTTCAAAATCTTCGCCGTTTCGGCCATGAAGTGCACGCCGCAGAACACGATGACATCCGCGCTGGTTACCGCCGCCTGCTGCGCGAGCCCGAGCGAATCGCCGACGAAATCCGCCACGTCCTGGATTTCCGGCACCTGATAATTATGCGCAAGGATGACGGCGTTGAGCTGCTTCTTGAGCGCGTAAATTTCCTGGGCGAGCGGCGTGAAGCGTTCGCGAGTCATCGGCTTTCGGAGTTTCAACTGCTCCGCGTAAATTGGTTGAATGTCGGCAACACCAGTCATGGACAAAAGTTAGCGGTGGAATTCAGCCGCGTCAATGCAGGCGGTTCACCGGGAAACTGTTTTGATTCAACGGAAGATTGCTAATCGTCCGAAACTTTCGCAGTCTTATGGCGTTTAATCTGTGGTTAAATTTTGCATGAAGTTTTCCTTCAACTTCCGGTTGCTCGCCATGTTGGCGGTCTCATTGTTCCTAGGCGGAACCAAGGTCGAAGCGCAGGGGCTATTTAGTCTTTCGGTCAGCAATGCGCCCAGTTCCATTCTGGTGAGCAACAATTTCACTTACACCATCACCGTGGGCAACCTGGGCATTTATGATTTGCAGGACACAGTAGTTAGCAACACCCTGCCGGCATCGGTCCAGTTTATCAGTGCGGTTGCCAGTTTTGGCGGCACCGTCACAAACTACGGCAGCATCGTGGTGTTTGATGTTGGCTACTTTAGTTCTGGCGGGGTGGCGCAAATGACAATGACCGTTGAACCCACGTCGGCGGGGTTGATCACCAACACGGTGGTGGTTGCGGTTCCATCCATTTACAATGTGACCAACACCGCCACCACCAATGTGGTGACGGAGGTGACGAATCTGCCGCCGGTGGAGGCCGATCTCGGCGTGGCGATCACCGTGCCCACGACCGCCATCATCACAAACGATTTGATGATTTATTGCGTGAGCGTGACCAATGCCGGACCGTCTGACGCGCCGGGCGTGATGCTCACCAACACTTTGCCGCCGGGCGTCATATTGAAAGGTATTTCGCCCGTGCAGCCCGGTTACGGCGTCGTCAGCAGCAATTTGATTTTTAACCTGGGCACGTTGACCAGCGGCAACTTCACAAATCTCCAGTTCACCATCCAGCCGACCAATGTGGGCACGCTGAATTTCTCCGCGTCGGTCGGCGCTCCGGGAATCATTGACCCCAACTTGACCAACAACACGGCCAGCAACAGCATCGCGATCACCAATTATCTGGCCGGCGATTTGGTGGCGGTCACCAATTCCGCGCAATCCGTCAATCAGCAAAATGGTTTGATCGAGCAGTCCATTTTATTGTCGAACATCGGCACTAATTCCGTCCCCGCCGCGCGCGTCGTGGTTACAGGTTTGGGCAACCGCCTGTTCAACGCCTCCGGCACGAACAACGGCAGTCCTTTCGTGGTGTATGTATCGCAGTTGGAAACAAATCAAAGCGTGAGTTTGTTATTGCAGTATTCCCCGCGGTTGGTTTTCCCCTTCAATAATTCCCAATTGCAGGCGTTTGCCGTGCCGGTTCCCAATTTGACCCCGCCGGCCGTTTCGTCGGCCGGCGCAAGCCTAAACATTACGCACATGGTCGAGCTGCCCAATGGCAACATGATCATCGAATTTTCCTCCACGCTTGGCCGGACTTACACCGTGGTTTACAGCGACAATGTGCTGTTTTCGAATGCGATGATTGCGCCGCCTTCCATCGTGGCGCCGGCAAATCAAACGCAGTGGATTGATTACGGTCCGCCGACGACGGCGAGTTTGCCGACCTCCGCCCCGGCGCGATTTTACCGTGTCATTCTCAACCCATGATGCCATCGAATAAATTATTTTTTTATGGCAGCACCCGTTTCCAGGCCGGATGTCTGGCCTGCGGAGTTGCCGGGCTAGCGATGTCCGCCTCGGCGCAATTTATACCTGCCTCAAACGCGTCGTCCATGGATGCGTTTGGCGGTGATCCGGATTCTTACAAGTTCATCAGCATTCCTTCGGACACCGGAGACTGGACGCGTCACTTCCGTATCGGTGCGATGGTGGGACTGAACATCAGCGCCAAATTCAACGAGCAGGGAACCTTCGGCGTTTCCGGCAACAATCCGGCGGGCGGGATTTATGATGACGGGTATGTGCTGCCGGATCAGAGCGGCGACACCAAATACACAGGCTACTGGGGTTACAACAATGCTTCGCAATATAATTCCGCCTCCCAAATCCTGACCATGCACGCAACGTCATCGTATTCCACGAGCGCCGATTCCACGGACAATGGCGGGCCGTTTCCGGGTTTCGAGATGGCTTACGGCGACAATCTTTGGTATTGGAAACACGCCCGCGTCGGCTGGGAACTGGGTTTTGGACTGCTGCCCATCACCATCAAAGATGACAGCACCCTGCCGGCGACGGTCAATCAGACCGCTTACGGTTTCAGCACCACCGGCATTTATCTTTTTCCAGACGCTCCCTACCAGGCTGGCCCCAGCGGAAACAGCGTGCTAATTCCTCTTTCGCCGACCACAACCCCACAGCCGCCCGCCGCCGGAACCGTCGCCGGCACACGCCAGTTGGACGAGATGCTTTACACCCTGCGCCTCGGTCCTTCGTTCTACTGGGATTTGACGGAAGATTTTGGCATGTCCTTGGGAGCTGGCGGGGCGATGGGCATCGTCACCGGCAATTATAAATACAACGAGACCATCACGTCCGGTGGCGTCAGCGCCCAAAATTTCGGGTCGTTTGGAACCACCGATTTGATTTACGGCGGCTACGCGAGCGGCACCCTCATGTATCACATTCTGGACAACGCCGATTTTTATTTGGGCGCGCAATATATGCCGCTCGGCAATGCCAGCTTCAACAATGGCGGTCGTCAGGCTGAATTGAAACTGGGTGGCCAGGTTTATGTTTCCCTCGGCATCAACTGGCCGTTTTGAAACTCGGACAGCCGTTGCCGGACGCGCGCGGCGATTTTTAATCAAAACAAGGCTTGCCAATTCCGTTCCAAATGATAATCTCCGCGCTCTTTTGAAATACTTATGTCTGTAAAAATTCGCATGAAGCGCGTCGGGACGAAAAACGCCCCCGTGTTCCGTATTGTCGTGGCCGACGGCCGCAGCCCCCGCGATGGCAAGTTCATCGAGGAGATCGGCGTGTATCAACCGCTCAAGGCGGGCGATAATTTCACCCTTAAGCTCGACCGCGCGCAATACTGGATCAGCAAGGGCGCGCAGCCCAGCGACACCGTCGCCAGCTTCATCAAGAAGCTCGGCAAGGCGGCTCCGGTGGCGGCTTGATTTGATTTTTCCGCGATGCAGGCGTTCCTGGAATATGTCGTCAAAGGGCTCGTGCAAAATCCCGGCGCGGTGACCGTCACGCCGGTGGATCGCGCAGGCACGACGATTTATGAGCTGCGGCTCGACCCGCAGGATGTCGGCAAGATTATTGGCCGGCAGGGCATCACGATCAACGCGATCCGGTCGTTGCTGCTCGCAGCCAGTGCAAAAAAGGGTTTGCGCTGTTCGGTGGAAATTGTGGAAGAAAAGTTGAAGGGTTAAATCGTTGAATGGCGGACGCGGAAAGTTTGCTGACGATTCAACGATTCAACAAATCACGCTTCAACGAATGAAGATTGACGTGCTCACTTTGTTTCCGGCGATGTTCGCCGGGCCGCTCGACGAAAGCATTGTGAAGCGGGCGCGCGAGGCCGGTTTGCTGGATTTGAAAATCCACAACCTGCGCGACTGGACGCACGGTCGGCACAAGACCGTGGACGACCGGCCGTTCGGCGGTGGACCGGGAATGCTGCTGAAAGTTGAACCGCTCTTTGAAGCGATTGAAAGTTTGCAGCGCGAAAAGACGAAGGTGATTTTGCTTTCGCCCAGCGGAAGAAAGTTTACGCAGGAAATCGCGCGCGAGCTGGCGCAGCAGGAAGATTTGCTTTTGGTCTGCGGCAGTTACGAAGGGTTTGACGAGCGGGTGCGCGAGGCGCTGGCTGACGACGAGTTGTCCATCGGCGATTATGTGCTGACGAACGGCGCGCTGCCGGCGATGGTGCTGATTGACGCGGTCGTGCGGCTGCTGCCCGGAGTTTTGGGCGACGACGAAAGTTCGCACGACGAATCCTTCAGCCACGGGCTGCTGGAATATCCGCAATACACGCGGCCGGCGGAGTTTCGCGGGATGAAAGTTCCCGAAGTGCTGTTGTCAGGCAATCATGCCGAGATTGAGAAATGGCGGCGCGAACAGGCAAAGATGCGAACGGAAAAGCAGCGGCCAGATTTGCTGAAGTGAGTTTTTAATTTTTAGTGTTGAGTTTTAAGTTGGAAAAATGTGGCAACTAAAAACTGGAAATTAAAAACATAAAATTGAATTTATTATGAACCAGGCATTACAAGAAAAAATTGAATCGGAACAGTATCGCAAGGAAGCCGCGAAATTCGCGGTCGGCGACTCGGTGAAAGTGCATACCAAGGTCGTCGAAGGCGACAAGGAACGCATCCAGATTTTCGCGGGCGTCGTCATGGGCCGGCGTGGACACGGACTGAACGAGACTTTCATCGTGCGCCGCATCAGCTACGGCGAAGGTGTTGAACGCGTGTTTCCGCTGCACTCGCCGCGCGTGGACAAGATCGAAGTTGAGCGCCAGGGCCAGGTGCGTCGCGCGAAACTGACCTACCTACGCAAACGTCTCGGCAAGGGCGCGACGCTCGTGAATGAAAAGCAGGAAAAAGTGGTGGCCGAACCTGCGAAGTAGTTTTGCAAACGAAATTTTACGAAGGCGTGGCGAAAGCCGCGCCTTTTTTGTTGCCGTTGACAATTGCTCGCGGCGATCCAATCATCAGCAACCATATTTTTTATGAAGCGTGTTTGTTCAGCCGCCATGTTTCTTCTCGCCGCCGCCGCGCTGGTTTCCATCACCGGCTGCCAGACCGCAGCAGGGGCAGGGAAGCCGCTGCCATTGAAAGTGGCCGGCACGCAGATTCTCGACAGCCAGAATCATCCGGTGCGTCTGCAAGGCGTCAATGCCGCCAGCATGGAATTCACCAGCGACGGCGAGGGGCACATTCTCAAAACGGTCAACGTGGCCATCCAGGATTGGCACGTCAACATCATCCGCTTGCCGCTTTCGCAGGACCGCTGGTTCGGCAAGGGACGCGAGCAGACCGACGGCGGCCAAGCTTATCGCGCTTTGGTCAAGCAGATCGTGAAAGAGTGTGCCGCCCAGCATTGTTACATCATTCTTGATCTGCACTGGTCGGATTGCAACGAATGGGGCAATAACATCGGCCAGCATTCCATGCCCGATACCAACAGCCTGGTCTTCTGGAAATCCTGCGCGCGAATTTACGCGAACAATCCGGCCGTCCTCTTTGACTTGTATAACGAACCGCACGATGTCACCTGGGATGTCTGGCTCAACGGCGGCCAGATCACGGACAAGCCAAATCGTTGGGACATGGAGGCAAAAAATTATCAGTGCGTCGGCATGCAGGCGGTGCTGGACACCATCCGAGCCACTGGAGCGAAAAATGTCGTCATCTGCGGCGGTCTCGACTGGGCTTATGATTTCTCCGGCATTTTGGATGGCCGCCAGCTATCCGATCCCAAGGGCAACGGCGTTATTTATGCAAACCACTGCTACGATAACAAACACGACAGTGTTTATACTTGGATTGAAAAAATGGAGGCGGCAACCGCCAAGCTGCCGGTGATAGTGACTGAATTCGGCGGCAACTCCGGGCCGAGCAAAATTGAACCCGACGACAACTGGCTTCTGCACGTCCTGCAGGCCATTCAGGAACATCAATGGTCTTATACCGCCTGGGATTTGCACCGCTCCGCCGGGCCGCGATTGATTTCGGACTGGAACTACACGCCGTCGCCGCGATTTGGGGTGTTTGTGAAAAAGGCGCTCGATGGCACTCTGCCGACCTACACGCCGCCGACTCCAACCAATTCTCCAACACAATAATAATCAATTACTGCTTGAGCCGGAAGAACACCGTGCCGGTGGACGAGGTGTTGGTGACGCTGTTGTTGGCGACTGCGCCGAGATAATTGCCCCAAGTGCCGGTGGAAAGATTGTTGTTCGTCTGAAGCGTCCAGCCGGTGACTGAAGGATCCCACGAGACAATGGCCTGGTTGCCGACATGCGAGATGATCAGCAACGGTGCGCCCGGCGTTTGCACCACTTGAATCAGCGACCAGAACCCGCCGGTGACGGAATAATTGCCTCCAGACATTGCGCCGCTGGCATCCGGCTGGCCGATGGTGCCGCTGACGGAATAAACGCTGCCGGTGCTTGTGCCACCTCCGCCGGAGACCTTATACCAGTCGATGGAATATTGTTGTGCGAAGCCGAATGCCGGCATCAGCAAACCCAAAAGCAGAAATATTCTTTTCATGATTGCCTCAT
>Ga0182030_10024182_pt1 | contig 11179 bp, 8 predicted proteins | sample 812S3MmetaG_FD_121299 | JGI IMG/M metagenome (GOLD analysis project Ga0182030, IMG submission 121299) | Permafrost microbial communities from Stordalen Mire, Sweden - 812S3M metaG (Illumina Assembly) | ecosystem: Environmental > Terrestrial > Soil > Wetlands > Permafrost | place: Sweden...
CATGTGGCCGAGATCTTTCTCGTTCTCGTTGCAGTACATCTCGAAGATGTCGTTGTCCGGCACGAGATTGTAGTTGATCTTTACGGTGATCGGCCGGGTGTAATACTTCGGATCGTCCCAGGTGATCTCGGTTTCAAGATAGCCGAAATCACGGCGGTGATAGCGCTCGGTCACGTGCATGTCTTCGCTTCGGGGATGGCCCATGCCGTCGATCGGCGTGTCATCGTTGAAGCCGCGCGTTTCCACCACGAAGGTGTCGCCTTCCCACCGTCCGATCGAGTAACCGAGGCGCGCGGGAAAATTAAACTCCGCGGGGAACTTGCGGCCGTCGGTGAAGACCTGACGGTGCTGGTTGTCGATTTCGTAAACGATCATCGTCTCCTTTGGTGCCTGCACGATCTTGAATGGCTCGGATAGGAGGGAAAGCACGGGCCAGCCGTAACGGTTGTGGCAGACATCTTTGACATTCCGGGTCTGCTGCCGCTGCCTGAACGCCGCCTGGCCCGCGGCTGTCATCACCTGCTCACCCGGTTTGGCGTCGAGCAGGGCGTTCAGCCCGTATTTGTGGACTGTGAAGATCTCCATGCCGATGTTGGCCTCTTCATCGGCGGCCGGCCCGTAAAATTTCTTCATTTGTTCGAGGCTGAAGGTTTCGTGCATCCAGACGCCGGTGAGATCGGGCTTGCCATTAGCGGCGCGCGGCGCGGGCGCCGAGAGGTTTGGCTTGCCGTCTTTCATCGGCGTGCCTGCCGGGATGTGGTTGAGCCACTGCGCGGAAAGAGGAAGCGAAGCGAAAGCGAGGAGAATAGAGAATCGCGAAGACATCGGTTGCATGGCCATTCTATCGGAACAACCCCGCTGCAGGCTTCCCGGTTCGTGCTTCGCTCCGGCATTGGTGCTCTCCAGAGCCGGGTTCGAGGTCTCTGTCAAGCCGCGTGGATCCGGAACTACGAGCAGCAGCGCCGTTTCTCTCTGGCGGGATCTCGATAGCCGGAGGCGTGGCCGGTCGCCGGCGATCTGCTTTCCCGATCCGATGTACCGCCGGCGATCTTGTCGCCGGCGCCTTTACTCAGACACAAGACGCGCACCGTCCACGGTAAACGGAAACCCTGCGACAACCGAGAAATGTCTCCCGTACTCACGGGGCGAGAAAGATTTCGATATTCGCCGAGGTCCGGGGTTTCGACTCCGGCAGCAGGAAGAAGTTTGTATCCTCTATCGGATCGGGCGTGCGGTGCAAGAGCAGCCGCGAGCACTGCGCAGTCTGCGACATCGCAGGCTCCGTGGACGGCCGGAGTCGGTCGGCGAACCGAAGCGCATCAGCATTCTGAATCCCGCAAAACGGGCTAACGAAGCCCCTCCAATCCCCGCCACCAGGGTGGTGTTTCTGGTGAAGTTGACGTGGACCGGACTTCACAGGAGTAATCTCCCACAACCCCGGATATGTCACCTGGCTAAACTCTCGAAACTTGTACCTCAGCGGTAAGGCGCGATTGCACAGATTTGTCTAGTTTATCGCTGATAACCGCTCAGGCGGACGGGATCTTCAAGGTTCGGTTACGGAAGATTCCGGCGGCCAGAATTATCAGACCACGTATCAATACGATGTGCTGGGCGATCTGAAAACCGTGACGCAGGGGGCGCAGACGCGCACTTTTTTTCGACAGCCGCGGGAGACGGATAATCAGGGAGTGATGGCCAGCTACGGATACGACGCGCTGAACCGGCTGACCTCGGTGACCTATTCCGGGGCAAGGACCGCGCCGAACGTGGCCTATTATTACGACACGGGAGCGGCGAACGCGGTGGGGCGGCTGGTGTCGGTGTGGAGCAGCGCGGGGACGGCCCAGCAGATTGCCGGGTATGATGCGCTGGGACGTATTACGGGCAGCAGCGAAACCATCGGCAACACACCGTACGGCTCGTTTTCCTACACCTACAATCTGGCTGATGCGCTGGTTTCGGAGACCTATCCCAGCCACCGCACGGTGACCAGTTCCTATGACGGAGCCAATCGGATTACCGGAGTTACGGGAGCGCTCAACGGGACGAGCAAGACTTATGTGGCCAACGCGACGTATGCGGCGTCGGGAGCGATCGGCGGGTTCAATTACGCGCTGACGAACGGCGTGGAGGCGGAGACACGAACGTTCAGCTACAACGGACGGATGCAGTTGGCGGAGATGCGCGATCAGGCGGCATCGCTGTTCGACCTGAGGTATTTTTATGGAGGAGCGGCAACGACGGGAACAACGCCAGGGGCAAGCACGAGCTCGAACATCGGGAGTCCGACGGGAGTGGTGGAAAAGGCGCAGAAGGGATCGGGGACGACCTACAACTTTACCCAGACGTATGGGTACGATCATCTGAATCGTCTGAGCGCGGCTTCGGATACCGGAGGCTGGACGCAGAATTTCAATTACGACCGGTATGGGAATCCGTGGACGGCGGCGAATACGGGGTTGCCGCAGGACCGTCTGCCTTCGTCGAATGTGTATAACGCGGCGAACAACCAGTCGAGCTATCCGGGGACGCAGTACGATGCGGCCGGCGTGGGGAACCAGACGCAGATGGGGGCGATGCAGATCACGTTCGATGCGGAGAACCGGATCGTGCAGAATTACAACACGACGGCGCAGAACTCGACCTGCTACAGCTATGACGGGCTGGGTGAGCGCGTAGCGAAGTTTGCGTACGGGGGCAATAGCTGCACGGGGACGGCGGCGCTGACGGTGGCCTATGTGTACGATGCGTTCGGGAATCTGGCGGCGGAATCGCAGGTGGGGTCGGCGCCGACGCCCGCGTGCCTGACCTGCTATCTGACGTGGGATCATCTGGGCAGCGTAAGGATGGTGTCGGATGCGGCGGCGGGCGGGTTTACGGGGTTCCACGACTACGCACCGTTTGGCGAGGAAGTGCTGAGCAATGCGGGGCGGTCGGCGGACTGGGGAACGGCAGCGAACGGGACGGATTATCTGAATCAACGATACACGGGGGCGGAGCGGGACACGGAATCGACCCTGGACTTTCTGCAGGCGCGGTATCTGGCGAATCAGCAGGGGCGGTTTGTGAGCGCGGACCCGGCGGGGAATTTTGTGGCGGACCCGGGGAATCCACAAAGCTGGAATTTGTACAGCTATGCGCTCAATAACCCGCTGGCTTTTATCGATCCCAGCGGATTGTTTACGGACTGCCCTGGCGCCACCGTGGTAAATAATCAATGCATTCAGCCGCCCCCGCCGCCTCCCGTAGACTGCGGGGTACTGATTAACTCCCTCTTTAACCCGGCGTGCGGAGGGGGAGTGCCTCAGGGGCCAACTATAACGAGCAATCCGCAGCCGCCGCCACCACCTCCGCAGCTAAACAAGCCCCAGCGCGGCTTTGGCAGCTGTATGGAAAACCATGCGAATGATTTCAGCGTGGCGGGGCTTGTCGATAATGGATTCGCCGCAGCGGGACATCCAGGTTTCCAGCCGCTGAGCAACTTTCTGGGGAGCGCGGCCTTCGGCAACAACATCACCGGTATCTATTTCGCATTTTTTGGACACAGCGAGCAGTCTACTTCAAATGCAGCCACGACGGCGGTTAATGAGGGCTTAATCGGCGATGTCGGAGTGGTGGCCGCGATGGGCCAAAACCTTACTTACGGAAGACGCACATCGTCTATCTTTTCGCTGAACCTGGAGGGGATTAGAGGGGGGAGGAATGCCGGAGGGGGAATCGGTGTGTTACCGAGAACCGTGCTTGAAAACAAGATATTTAGGGCGATCGCCAAGTACGGCAAGGCTACGACTCTCATTGACATCGGCCTTGCAATGGCCGAAGCAATTGATTGTGGAACTGGAGCGGTTAATTAGCGTGTCGACCATTTCGAAGCAAGTCGCCGAGGGGATTCGATTGGTGGCGACTGGGGTTGTTCTCCTGGTTGGTCTTGTTGTCATGCTTGATGGCTTAAGAAGAATCTCCGAGAACACTCGATGGGGGGCATGGGGTTCGAATCAGTTTATTGGGACGTCGGAGATACTCTTGCTTTCAGTGGTTCTCTGGATCACTAGCCAGGCTTGGGCAAGTTGGGTGACACCTATCGCGTTCCTTTTGTCGGTGAAGAGTCTCGCAGGTTTGCTGGCTGGCACAACTCTTTCTCCGCCGTTTAGGCCGGTCTCCCGGCTCATCGCAGCCTCAACACTCGCATATCTACTCTCGATCGGCGTGCTCTGCGTGCGCTTTGTTTCTCACCATCCGCGGGTGGTTGAACGCTTTGCACTGGTGCTTGTGGTAGTGGCAACGTGCGCAGAAATAGTGTTCGAACCTTCGCCGATCTGTTTCCTGCTCGGCCTCTGCCCGATAGCAGCCACTCGCGCCGTAGGGGCATTCTTGCCTGCCTCCCGCGGCCGACAGAGTTAGCCTGCGTGGCACTCCAGAAATGGCGCCATGCAGCTGACCTTCGATGCGGAGAACCGGATCGTGCAGAATTACAACACGAAGGCGCAGAACTCGACCTGCTACAGCTATGACGGGCTGGGTGAGCGCGTAGCGAAGTTTGCGTACGGGGGCAATAGCTGCACGGGGACGGCGGCGCTGACGGTGGCGTATGTTTACGACGCGTTCGGGAATCTGGCGGCGGAATCGCAGACGGGGTCGGCGCCGACGCCCGCGTGCCTGACCTGCTATCTGACGTGGGATCATCTGGGCAGCGTGCGGATGGTGTCGGATGCGGCGGCGGGCGGGTTTACGGGGTTCCACGACTACGCACCGTTTGGCGAGGAAGTGCTGAGCAATGCGGGGCGGACGGCCGACTGGGGAACGGCGGCGAACGGGACGGATTATCTGAATCAGCGGTACACGGGGGCGGAGCGGGATACGGAGTCGACGCTGGACTTTCTGCAGGCGCGGTATCTGGCGAATCAGCAGGGGCGGTTTGTGAGCGCGGACCCGGCGGGGAATTTTGTGGCGGACCCGGGGAATCCGCAAAGCTGGAACCTGTACAGCTATGGGCTTAATAATCCGTTGGGATTTGTCGATCCCAGCGGATTGTTTACGGACTGCCCTGGCGGCACCGTGGTAAACAATCAATGCATTCAGGCGCCCCCGCCGCCTCCCGTAGACTGCGGGGTACTGATTAACTCCCTCTTTAACCCCGCGTGCGGAGGGGTACCCCAAGGGCCAAGTATAACGAGCAATCCACAGCCGACGCCGCAGCCACCACCAACTCGGCCGCCGGCGAGCCCAAGTTCGACGGATTTATGCCTTAAAGCCAGTCTCGTTTCTGCACTAAAAGGTACTGCCAGTCTCGGTGTCGCGCGCGCGAAATTTTCGTTAGCTGCGGTCTCGTTGGCGTCGACGCCTACCACTGGGCCAGTCGGAGTAGCAGGAGCTGTATATGGTCTGTTCGGGGCGGCGGGCAATGTTACTGCAGCTGGTTTTCAACTCGTCGGTTCTATAACCGGTACGGACCCTTGCAGACAAGGCGGCGAGCGTTGCGACGACGCTAACTACGCTGGGCGGGCTTGGTGTCCTCGTGACATCACGGGGCGACCTTGAAAAGGCAAGCTTGGCGGCCAGCTTTGAATCCATTGGAACTGCGGGAGTCAATGGCGGTCTGACGGGACATTTCATTGAAGAGGAAGCCACCTCCTTGGAGAAGCGGTTTCTTGCTACCGACCTCGGCCAGAGCGTTGCCGACGCGCTGGGACTGGGCACAAGCGGAAGTTGCCACTAGATGTTCATCGGAAATAGTAAGTGGCTTGGGAAAAATGAAACGAGTCCTGTATTTATTGATAGTCAACGTGACGGCAGTTCTCTTTCTAACTGTCGCGGTTGTAACGGCGCAACTACAGCTCTATCCGGCCGGAGTGATGGCTTACTTAGCCCTTCTCGTCGCCGATGGATTGATCCTCTTTCGAGCTGCCGGAAAGCGGAGCAGCGCCATCGGGGCTCGTGCCGTACCTCGGTCGTTGTGGCTTGTGGCCGCCCTATTCACGCCGCCCGGCATTGCGGCAATCGTTGCTTTCGCGCGGAATCCGGATCTCACGCTCGGTGTACAAGCGGGTGCTGCAGTCTTGTTGGTCGGATACATATGGTTTTTGATCTATCGTCTGAGTGGACAGTCGCAAAGCGGATCTGGAAACTGAATTGCGGCAGCGACGCGAATCGGGGCTGCCTGAGCATCTACCGGATAACGGAGTCGACCTCGCAAATGCGCAGAGCTGGAAAATGTACAGCTATGGCTCATCACGAGCGCGGCTTCCGACACAGGAGGCCGGGCGCAGAACTTTAGTTACGACCGGTACGGGAATCCGTGGACGACGGCGAATAAAGGCCTGCCTCGGACCGTCGTGCGGGCGAGCAGCACCACCGGCCCGGACCTCGCGGTGACTCTGCCATTCGATGCCGCCTCCGCCTGACCTTCTCAGTCTAGGGTTCCTTCGAAAAAGGCGATTTATAAGCGCGGGTCTGTCATCATCTTAGCTCGCACGCACCCGCCATGCCCGGGGAGCAACTCAAAGACCGCGCGTAAATGCGTGTTATTGCTTCAGCGGCCCGAAATTCCGTGACCATATTCCGACAGTGACGGATGCCGCGTCAGACGCTAAGATATTCGCGCACGACTTCGTCCGTCAGTTCGCCGATCTCACCGGCAGCGACGCGGCGGCCCTTGTCGAGAATGCAAAACTCGCTCGCCACGCGGCGGGCGAATGGCAGCTTCTGTTCCACAAGCAGTACGGTAAGTCCTTCTTCCTTGTTCAGCCGCAGGATGATGTCGCCGATTTCATGAACGATATTGGGCTGAATTCCTTCGGTCGGCTCGTCGAGAATCAACAGCTTCGGTTCCAGCACGAGGGCGCGCCCGATGGCGAGTTGCTGCTGCTGGCCGCCCGAGAGATCGCCGCCGCGCCGGTTCAACATCTTCTTCAGCACGGGAAACAGGTCGAAGATACGGCTGGGAATCGTTTTGGGGCCGTTCTTACGCACGCCCAAACCGACGCGCAGATTTTCCTCCACTGTCAGCTGTGAAAAAATCTCCCGCCCCTGCGGCACGTAACCGATGCCAAGCCTGGCCCGCTGCTCGGCGTGGCACTTGAGCAAGTCGTGCCCGTCGAATTCGATGCCTCCGGAGCGCGTTGGCTGCAGCCCCATGACGCATTTGAGGAGCGTCGTCTTTCCCATGCCGTTGCGGCCCATCAGGCACATGCGCGAACCGGGCCGGATCGCAAGATCCACATCCCACAGCGTGTGGCTGCCGCCGTAGAACTGGTTGAGGGCTTTGATTGTCAATGCGCTCATGTTTTGTTAAGCCGCTAGACTCCCAGATACACCTCAATGACGCGGGCGTCCTGCTGCACTTTGTCCATGTCGCCCTCGGCAATGACTCTCCCTTCATGCAGCACCACGACACGCCGGGCAATCGACCGGACAAAAGCCATATCGTGCTCGACAACAACCACCGAATGCTCGCCTGCCAGAGACAGCAGGAGCTCCGACGTACGCTCGATTTCGTGCGGCGTCATACCCGCTACAGGCTCGTCGACCAGCAACAACTCGGGGTTCTGCATCAGCAGCATGCCGATCTCGAGCCACTGTTTCTGCCCGTGCGCCAGTATTCTGCCGAATGCATCCCGCTGGTCCGTGAGGCCGATGATGTTGAGGACCTCATAGATTCTGTTGTGTTGCGCCGGCGAAATCCGCGCGCGCAGAGTCTTCAGGAAAGAGCGGGTTCCGGCCAGCGCCAGTTCGAGATTCTCGAATACCGTCAACTGCTCAAACACCGTCGGTTTCTGAAATTTGCGGCCGATACCGGCACCCACGATTTCGGGTTCGGACAGATCGAGCAGATTGATGTCGCTGCCAAACCGGGCCACTCCCGAATCCGGCCGTGTTTTCCCGGTGATGACGTCCATCATGGTGGTCTTTCCCGCGCCGTTGGGCCCGATAATGCAGAGCATCTCCCCGCGATCGACATGAAGCGAAAGTTTGTTGAGCGCCTTGAAACCGTCGAAGCTGACGGTCAGGTCCTCGAGATGAAGCTTCTTGCCGCGGGTACTCACGTGTTTTTGCTCTGCAGGTGCAGAAGGCCGATAATGCCGCGCGGCAGAAATACCGTCACGAGAACGAACAACGCGCCCAGCGCATATAACCAGACTTCGGGAAACGCCCCCGTGAGCCAGGTCTTCGCATAATTCACCAGCACCGCTCCGGCGATCGCGCCGTAAAGAGTACCCCGCCCTCCGACCGCCACCCAGATTACGGCTTCTATCGAATTGATCGGCGAAAACTCGCTCGGATTGATGATCCCGATTTGCGGTACATACAGCGCGCCGGCGATGCCGGCTATGACAGCCGAAAATACGAACAGCCACAGCTTGTAGGATTCGACGGAATAGCCGAGAAACCGGGTCCGGCTCTCTGCGTCGCGCACCGCAAGCACCACGCGCCCGGCGCGCGATTGCACAATTTTCCGGCAGGCCACGTAGGTTCCTGCCAGAGCAACGATGGTGATCACGAGCAGTACCACGCGAGTGCGGTCGGAGTGCAGATCGAATCCGAGGATGTCCTTGAAATCGGTAAAGCCGTTGTTGCCGCCCAAACCCATGTCATTGCGGAAGAACGCGAGCATTAGAGCATATGTGAGCGCCTGCGTGATGATCGAAAGGTACACACCCGTGACCCGCGACCTGAATGCAAACCACCCGAACACGAACGCCAGCAGGCCCGGCACCAGCGCCACCATGATGACTGCAACCGAAAAGTGGTTGAAACCATGCCAGAACCACGGCAGAGACTTATAGTTCAGAAACACCATGAAGTCGGGCAGCAAGGGATTGCCGTACACACCCCTGGGACCGATCTCGCGCATCAGATACATGCCCATGGCGTAGCCCCCCAGCGCGAAGAAAGCCGCGTGGCCCAGGCTCAGGATGCCGCAGTATCCCCAGATCAGGTCCAGCGCCAGCGCCAGCATCCCATAGCACAGATACTTGCCGATCAGCGTGATGCCGAACGCGGAAAGATGAAACGCGGACGAAGCGGGCACAGCCTGGTTGAGGACGGGCACCGCGACGGCCAGCGCGGCGAGCGCTCCCAGAAGCCATGTCCCTCCCCTGTCCGGCGCACGATTCCCTCCCCGATCGACCAGCGTCGTCCGTTTCCAGAGACCCGGTACCGGATTGTTGTTATCACCCATCAGTTGCCTCTCTCATCACTTGTCTTCCGCCGCACGGCCTTTCTGCGGGAACAGCCCGCGCGGCCGCCTCTGAATGAAGAGAATCAGCGCCACGAGCACTACAATCTTGGCCAGAACCGCCCCGACCCAGGGCTCGAGCAGCTGGTTAACCACTCCCATCGACATGCCGCCGATGAGCGATCCCCAGAGATTTCCGACGCCGCCGAAAACAACCACCATGAACGAATCAATGATGTAAGACTGCCCGAGATTCGGACCCACGTTGGTCAACTGGCTTAGCGCGACCCCGGCCACACCCGCGACGCCCGCGCCGAGCCCGAAGGTCATAGCATCCACCCGTTCAGTGCGGATACCCATCGCCTTTGCCATGGCCCGATTCTGGGAGACGGCGCGGATGTCAAGACCCATCCGGGTACGCCTCAGCACCAGCAGGATCAGCGAGAAGATTATCACCGTGAAGATCACAATATATAGCCGGTTCCAGGTGATCTCGAGCGCGTCGTTCAGACGCAGCGAGCCGCTCATCCAGTCGGGGGTTATAACCGATCGGTTATTCGCCGAATAAATAGACCGCACCAGTTGCTGGAGAATCAGGCTTACTCCGAACGTGGCCAACAGCGTCTCCAGTGGTCTGCCGTATAGAAATCGAATGATCGTGCGCTCCATCAGGACTCCCATCAGCCCCGCTACGATAAACGCCGCCGGGATCGCCACAAGGATCGAGATTCCGATGTGTTCGGGCATCAGCAACTGCACGGTATACGTGGTGTAGGCGCCGAGCATCATTAACTCACCGTGCGCCATGTTGATCACGCCCATGACGCCGAAGGTAATTGCCAATCCGACGGCGATCAGCACCAGCACCGACCCCACGCTCAGACCAAAAAACAAGGTCTGGATGCCCGAATAGAAAGTGCGCCAACGATCGATGGTTGCGACCGCGGCGGCGGCAGCCCGCCGCACATTCTCATCTTTTTCGGCGAAACTACCATCGGAAGTCTTATCAAGCACCAGCGCGAGGCGGTTTCGCACATCCTGGCTGACACTTTCTTTCAGCGTGCCGACAGCCTGGAGACGCGCGTTCGCGTCAGGTCCGTCCAGAGCGGAAAGCGCCAATGCCGTGGCGATTTCCTTCCTCACGCCGGAATTCGTTTCTACGGACAGCCGTGTGCGCAGCAGCGCAACCGTGGCATCGTCCAGCGAGCGGGACATTTCGTGCACCGCGTCCGATCGTACCGATGTTTCGGGGCTGGACAACGAGTAGCGGGCCACAGTCATTCTCAACACGCTTCTCAAGCCGTTATTCGTGCCGATTTGCGTCATTTCCGACGCGGGAGCGGAGCCAGCGCTTTTGAGGGAAAGCGGATCGATCAGATTCACGGGATCCGCATCGGCGGCCTTGACGATAAAGACCTTCTGATCGGCGTTGCGGAAATAGAGCCGACCTTCGAGGAACGCGGTAAGAACAGCGCGGACGCTCGGATGCCCGGTCTGGCTAAGACGTTCGGCAATGGCCGCCTTGTCGGAGTACGACGCCTCCCGCAGTTCGCCGAGCGTCGACAGGAAACCCGCATCCTTCGGAGATTGAGCCTGTGCAGGGACTGCTCCCAAAAAGGCGAGCAGGAGCAGCCACTGCCCGCCCCAGGGGAGAGACCTCATTACTTGTAGTTCTGTCCCGAGCACTTCTTGGTGACTTTATTGTAGTTTCCGCACTTCAGCGTCACCCAATCCGCTTCGATGTCCTTGCTGCCCGGCAGGTAATCGGACCAGGCATCGCCCGGAACTTCACCCGCAGATTTCCAAACCACGTTAAACTGCCCGTCCGCTTTCACTTCGCCGATATAAACCGGCTTGGTGATGTGATGATTCGGCAACACCTTGGCAGTGCCGCCGGTCAGGTTCGGCGTCTCCGTGCCGGGCAGCGCCGCGAGTACCTTCTCCACGTCTGTCGATCCCGCCTTTGTTACTGCTTTCACCCACAGATTGAAGCCGATATAG
>Ga0182030_10024183_pt1 | contig 11178 bp, 12 predicted proteins | sample 812S3MmetaG_FD_121299 | JGI IMG/M metagenome (GOLD analysis project Ga0182030, IMG submission 121299) | Permafrost microbial communities from Stordalen Mire, Sweden - 812S3M metaG (Illumina Assembly) | ecosystem: Environmental > Terrestrial > Soil > Wetlands > Permafrost | place: Sweden...
TATTATAAATTTAGAAATAAAAATATTAATTCTAAAAAAAATTTTGTTTAATAACCCATACTAATACCTCTTCGAAGTATACCTGGCTTAACGCCATTCGTAGAACTGAGATCTCCACCGAAAACTTACCATCTTCCGAAAGATCTTCCATGAGTGCTCTATCTGCTTTACTCTCTTGCCATGTCGCCATTACGCGAATATAATCCAGCCCCGAGGCAAATAGGACTCCTCCATAGGCAACAACTCGGGATCTGTGCCTGATTTTCCCTTGGTATCTGCTGAGATGGACGTCTGAAAGGAATCTTGTCCTTCTGTCGGCTAGTCCCGACGCGGGAGCAGGTACGGTGGAGGGAAGCGGCGTTCAAGGTGAGGAGGAAATAGGGAGGGATTAGGTGCATGGTTGAAACACCACCAAAGAATGAAGATACGGACATCCCTGGTATCATTATATCGTATAGTTTTCCCCAGGCCCTTTGTGCAAAGGAAAAGAACCAAATCCCCATTCCCATCCCCCAAAAACGCCTCCCAATGCCGATGACCAGGCCTGGCCACCGTTACCCGAGCAATTCAACCGTTGATAACTCAATAAGCAGTGCTGAAGGACCACCCACAAATAAAACAGCAATTTGCCGTTCAGGGAGAATACGCAAGATCCCAGCCGAGTTTTCCGTGTATACAGAGGAAAGGGAGAACGGACGATGGCCAGGAAGGCCGCCGCTAGTGGACCCAGGGCCTATAGGGACCAAGGTCGGTCCGCACACTCATGAGGATGCTATCCGTCAAGAAGCAGTTTGGGAACAAGCTTACTCAGGGAGGGAAAGGCTCCTATATAAAATGGGAGAACAGACTCTAACAGCCCTGGGAAGTCAGTTAAGGGCCAATCAATGGTGCTTATGCAGCTCTATTCCTGCAGACGAGGTAAATCAGAGTTACATTGGACCATCGCCATTAACTCCCGCATGTGATCACAAACTCGAATCTTACAGTGCTATAAACAAAGCAAACAGGAAAGACTACAACAAGATCCCATATCAACAATCTGGCCTTACTCAAAAAATAAGCATTACGCATCTACATATTGAATATCCGAGAACCTCAAACTTTATTCTTTACCTTCTTCCTTTCCTTCCTAATCCTCACCATCCATACCTTCATATTATCAATAGCTTTCCCAGATAACTACCTATAATCCAAATTTTTTTTAAAAATTTCAGCTAGACTAAATTCCAGCTCCAATACCCTAGCAACAAACTCTTTTACCAACTACTCAACTCTCCTGACCTCTTTCCCCTAACTCCTTACAGCTTTATCAACCTTTCTATCCTCTTCTACCAAAACATCTAATGGAGTATTCTTTGAAAGAGCAATATTATCTTTTATAGACTTGAAAATAAAACAAAAAAGATTAGCCGTGATTTTCTTGTCAGTAAGCCCAAGCTTGAACTTCTTATTTACACGGCCGAGTTGTATAAGCGCTTTATTAAGACGTATAATACAATTAGTGATCATAATTAGGACCTGATCTTCTCATAATACTACACCATTAATAACGTTTAAAACAAATAAGAACACCTTTCTAAATACAGATTTGCTCTATTAAGAGCCAGTTCTGGTCTAGTAAGAGTCCTTTATATCTCTGGATCGTTTCAAACTAACGGCATCAATATCTTCTAAAAGAATAACACAGCAACTTAGAAGCTTGTCAAATAGATTCCTCAGGCTGTCTTCATTAATAAAAGAAAGCATAAGGACATAGATATCCAAACCAAAATGTCTGGCAACGGACAAGCTTGTTGTTTGATTTATAATTAGCACATTCTAGAAATATCTATAGTACTACTATAGTATGGTATTAGTAATACTAGAATCCCCCTAGATAATTCTAAGCGGCAAAATCACATGACTTTGCCACCACTATAGAAGCTTCTAGATTTGTATAAACTAATATATATAGAGGGCTTTCTTTCCTCTCTAGATAGTCTTTAAGTTCTTCAAATATATTATTTAACTATAGCTTATTCAAACATAGACCTATCGGCTAAAGGGGCTTCGCCTAGATCACCTGACTTTCCCTCCTTTTCTCAACCACAAAGCTCAAACTCGATTTTCCGGTCCCAGGGGGTTCATAGGGCAGGTAAACCCTTCGGTGGGGAATGCTGCGGTTGGAATACCATTGTCGAGATGTTTGGCAGAGAAAGTCCGCAATATCTTTCAGCAACTCCCTCTTTGTACTCTCGTTAAGAATAACTGTCGAGATAGACCTTATATCTGATGCTATAGATCTTTTCTGGGCACCATCTCGGTGCTCATAAAGAGAAGTTCGGCCCGCCTTCCTTTTGTCTATACTTTCTGCTAGCTTAACTCTTGCGATGCGGCTGAAACTTGGAGATGCTGTGATTTTTCTTCCCCAAGACTGATAATCTGCACAAGTCGCACAGCCGAGTCGCTGTCCTTGCTAACTCCAAGAGATTTCCATTAGTTTCGCCAGCCATAGGGCTTGTAATCGAATAGGATTTCTTCTCGTCATGGTGCTTTGTTGCTGTACGACTGGAGGCTTCTGTGGCGGGCGCTGCACTTCGTTTGCTTGAACTGCTAGTGGACGTCGCTTTTGAAGTGCTAGGTGAGCTTTTGTGATAGAGTGCCTATCACACTTTTCTTGACAGAATTCTTTATGACAGAATCTGTAACCTTGAGGAAGAGCATTTGGAGTGTCGCATAGTACATTGATTGCAATGGCGTAATTGGTATCGTCATTTTTTACCTGGTGAAGGGCCCTTTGCAATGTGGATAGTGTGAGTGTAAGGGACTTAAAGTGGGGTAGATTGTATATATAGGCTTGATTTTTTTCACTTTTAGGCTGCCAGAGATGGCCTCTAAATATTCCATTTTCGGACCGTCAAGTCTAGGGACTTGCCAAAGTGGGCTTTAGCGTGAAATCGTGCAGCGCATTGATAGCTACTCCAACGTGTTTTCAGGTGCGCCCAAGCCCAACTTCCCTTGCTTCCAATCCTATTTCGCCAAAAATCGGACGTACAGCAAAAAGGCCCATCTACTCCGGCACTTCAAAACGCGTATGTTCCTCGGATAAGCAGGCTTCTGGGTGCTCAAATCGAGATTGCTCACCAAATGGGGGAAAAGCATGTTATGAAACAGCGAGGGAGTATGGCCACCCTTTTAATACCGAAGATAATGAATTTCAGAGAAGTCATGGTCAGTAGTCAATGCATCTATGGTTGAATTCTGATGATAACCCTAATTTGAAACCTGGTTTGTAAAGCGCTGACTCCAGGATTTTCCTTTCCTCCCATTTCAATTTAACTTGATCTCAATAGGGGTGCCTCAACCTAAAGGTCGAGTTCATTTTGACAGCCATTTAGTAAACTTACTTCCTCGCCCGCGCAGCCTCATTAAATGACCTCTGATCCATAGTAATAGACTCCAACTGCTCCTGAAAATCCTTGGTAATCATCAACACACTCTTCAAATGCTTGACAGTTAGTCGCTCATCACCATCATTGCCTTTAGCCTGGCTTCGAGCCAGCGACAGCGCCGAGCTCACCACGTTGCGGATCTGGCGCCCATTCAGCTTGTAATCGCTCCCGTACTCTTTGATATATTCCATGATAGACTCGAAGTTGCTGATGCTGTCAGGCTTGAGTTGCTTGAGGAACAGCCGGAAGACATTCTCCTTTTGCTGGCGCGTCAGGTCGTCGTAGCGGATGGCAAGATGGATACGCGACTGCACGGCGATGTCGAGGGAGGTGATGCGGTTGGTGGTGAGGATCATAATGCCGTCATAGTACTCAAGCACGCGGAGAAGGACTATGTAGAGTCAGCGAATGCTTTCCCTTATTTTTGGATCAAGCCCTACCAGACACGAGGGCATTTCTGTTTGGATTTGAACCACTCGTCCGCGCCTCGAGGAAGACGTCGGCTTCGTCGCTAGGATATTTAAATACGTAGTTCATGTTTCTTTGGCTGCACTTACACGAGAAGAACAGCCTCCCACCTTCCTGCCAAATAAAACATTTGATCAAGATTTCGCTCGGCCTTTGACGCATCGAGTCCAATCTCGGCTACACTGACCACAAATAGTGGCTTTCCTGTCGCTTTGGCGATTGTCTCTGCGGTGAGCTATAATTCGTGAGTCTAAAACAACACAATGGAACGGATCTGCCAACCGTTTTTCCTACTCCAGGAGGGCCTATGAAACAATTGTTAGCTATGCCTAACCATTCACCGAGTCCTGCTTACCATGTAAGAGGAGCACGAGGCCTTTCCCTTTGCTTTCAACAACATCTTTGACCTTCACTGACGAGTAGTTGGGATTCTTGCTGTCCACTCGCTCCCCATGCTCCTCTACAAGTGCTTGAATCATGTTCTTGTAGCCCTGGTCCAACTCAAGATCATGTTGGAACAGTGAAGCATTTTTCTGAGGCACGTTTTGGGTCTGATCAATACCGAACTGGCCCCAGATCTTCTCCCCAGTAGAATACCCTAGAACTCTTGGAGGATATAACAGCGACTCTTCTTCACTCGGCTCTTTCTCGCTGGTCTCTTCCGGATCAACTGTATCGCTTGCGGTGCTATCTAGGTCGCCAGTCCAGACTGGTTCGCTTTCTCCGAGTAGCTGAGATTCAAACCCTTTCCACTTGTTAGTACATTGTGCATCTACTTACCAAAATATGCATACCAAATTGAAGGAAAGCTTCAGGGTCTGCAATATATACTCCTTTTACCTGAAGTTGCCTTAGCGCTCGTAGTTGCTGCGTTTTGCGAAACACTTACAGGCATGGTCTTGCGGCGACGGGTCTGCACTCTGACACTGCTCACGTCTTCGTCGTCTGATGAATCATCGTTATCCTTGTTTCAAATCTGGTAAGCAAGTTTCAACTCAGAATTCAAGTGCGAATTCTTACTCGGACTGTGTCTCTCTTCGGCTTAATCGTGTTGCGTCTCTCGGTCAGAGCAACACCATCGTAGAGGTACATCTGCGTTGCACCAGGCTTGCTTCGAACAATCTTGTTATACCTTGACCCTCGCGCTCGAAGCACTCTACAAAGATCCTCTGGACTCTCATCTTTGTGGTACTGTAAAGGGTAGCAGAAGAGCTGGCCAATGTCTTTTGTTCCCCAGAACCGCTCGATGCTGAGGAAATAGTATACTTTGACCATTTCTTTGCCATTCCAATCCCAACACCACGCGAGAAGCTTTATGTTTGGGGGCATGGGAGTCCGACGCGGAATGGGAGCCCCTCTTACTTCAAGAAGTTGTACCTGGTTCAAAAATAGCTTTGCCACTATCTTCGTCTTAGGAGGAAAGATCGTCCACATTGTTTCGTATGTTGTTATGTGGGCCTTGAGGTTGGATTCCCGCGTTTTGAAGTATTTCTCCAGTTCTGGTGCGGTTGTCACGCACTCGAGAAGCTTTTCAAGGTCTTTACGAGCCTGAATTGTTCTTTCGTCGTCGCCCGTTTGCAATTTAGTCGCTGCTTCAAGGGCTTCCCAATTGTGAATCTATGATTATAATCAGCTTCATGGGACAAACTCTTTTCGTTCGCGCCTCTCGAAATGGGAGGGAACTCATGAAACCATGGACCTATAAGGATTGTGCCTACATACCAAAGGTGCGAATGGTGTCACGAGATTGACGGTATCGCCGTCCAAGTTTTGCCCTGGGTAGTCGGAACCGACGCAATCTCTTAGTAAGGCCCGAAGTCCTGGGGCTTCGACATCAATCTCGCTATATGTGTCATTCTTTCTGATGTCATTGGACAAAGTTTTTCGAAAGATGAATGCGACTTCTCCGTCTTCATCCCTTTTCAGGTCAAGTCCGCCGACATCTATGTCCTCATGGACCCCGGTGGTCTTATTGAATTGTCTCACGACATTCCGATAGCGAGACTTTGACGGGGTCTTTGTGGCATCTCCACCACCCTGTTTTGCCTCATCCTAAGACCCGAGGGTTATTATTTTTGCTTAAACCAGGGATTGAGAAGTAAGCTACCCCGGAAACACTCACTGAGACCTTGGAAGAGTTCGTTTGTGTCACGCGTCCACTGGGCGTCTCCTCCTCGACTTCTCGAGATTTTCGTAGATCAGCTGTTGGTGGAACGTTTTTATCGTTGCTCTCTCTAGATAGCTGTGGAGAAAGCACAGCGGAGGTCTCGATAGCAGATTCCAGCTGGGCGATACGTTTTTCAAGAAGTTCAGTATATCGCAACTGGAGGACTGCTTGATGATTTGCTGACTACGATAGATTGAATATTAGCCTTTTTAACTGGAGTAATAAAGTCAAGGAGGGAGCAAATACTGGTGCAGAGATGTCGGAAGCGGAAGAAGGGGTTGCCATGGCTGGTGCAGTGATATGTGAAAAACAATATGTTTTATCTCTTCTTCGATTGTCCCCACCACTTTTGAAGGCTCCAAGGATGCAACTCAATGTCTTTCTTAGATTACTAGCCCCTGCTACCAGACTTTACAATCATCAATGGGTGATTGAGCACTGCATCAAGGAAGTTTTGTAGACAAGTTTAGAAATTTTCCTGTCTGCACACCCTCCATATTTACCACTCCTCACTTTTGCGCCCCCAACTTCAAAGTTGGCCTCTGCAGGGGGTTGACAGCATTTGACAAGGAACGCTTTCCATAGTGGTCGATGCGCTACAGCATGGTGGCGCAGTAAGCACACACAGGGGAAGCTGAGAGCATCCAATATATCGTGAACACGTATCTGCATCACGCGGTGAAATATCCCATTTCGGGTCTCAGGGTGTCACTAAAACTCTTACCTGCCAATGGGACCTATGCGTGTCGGTTGACAGTTCATCTTCAGACTAGAACCAGCGAGAGGCTCCGGCCAATCGAACCGACTACCCATAGGTCTCAGCTCAGGGCTCTGCAAAGGCCTCAGCCTCAGCTTCTGATTTGACTGATTAGGAATTTTAAGTCTAGTCATGTCATCGAGAGTGGTACAGTAATGAGAAGCTGTGATCCCGCACACTTAAAAGCCTCAATTAGGCCATGGCCGCAAACTATACTCCTCGGATAAGCGCTGCCATCTTTACTTGTAGTATCTGACGGCAACCTTGAACATCCTTGCAAAGCTTGTAGGAGGATTGCATAAGCTTGGGGGAATGATCCAATATGGAGACAGCGGCAGGTCACCTTCCGCACAAACTCACTGGCCGCACATAATTCTATACACCAGGACTAGATGACCAAGTGGGCGTAAGTTTTGCATTGCGTAGCATATCTTGCAAATTTGCCCGGCCAGTTAATGACTTGCTGAAGGAGGGGCAAAAGGCACCTTTGCCCCAGGAGGTTTCGGGCAGTTAAGATGCACGGTAAGCCCTATAGACCACGCTCAAACAATCTCAACGAGCAACTTTTCAAGTCGTAGTTGAGTGTACCGGCTAATTGCGACAAATAAAGTAACATTCTGACCGGCATCATGTCTATCAATAATGACATAGCCCCTACCGACAAAGGAACCGATCAGCAGTGCGACGATATTGCCTCTCAAGTTGGCAGTCTCGCTCTAGAGTGGTTCGGCAAAGAAGACGATAGGTATGTTCCTAATCTCTCCATCCAATACAACCTTTCTCAGACAGGGTCATGGATCTCTTTGAGAGCAACCAATGGTCTATCATTCTTTTGCGCGAAAACTTAATTGCTAAGTGCCAATTGCGACTCATCACGTTCTCTTCTTAATACATTTTTCGAGACCCATCTCTGTCTTCTTGATGCTGACAGCAGCCATAAAGTGAAGCATTAGAAGTGGCAGACGCAGTGATCGGAGGACGGCATGACTTCAAACACAAGCTGCGAGGGTTTCTCCAGGAGAAGCACGTGGGAGACGATCTACCCACAACCAAAGAAATGCTAGAAGATCAAATAGCTATTTACGACCCAGACTACTACTTCGCTAGGAACGAAGCAATTGGCGCACTTAGCAATGCAACAAGAGTTCGGAAAAACTACCAAGTAGAGCGGCAGACAAGCTGGAAGAAAGTTGGGCACCAGGCACAAACCTTCGTTAAGACGTTTGCCGATTTCATGGGTGTGTACTCCGGCATCATATCATTGCTGAAAGGGGCCGGACAAGTATATGGCGAAGTTGCGTACGAGACCCTATCTATCCTCTTCATTGTACGACCTCGCACACTGTTCCCTCAAACTACCTACCACTCACTACTATAGGTTGTTGTCAACAAGAGTGCCAATGACAGCAAAATCGGGGATCTTCTTTTTGAATTACGAAAGTCTTTTCCGAAGCTCGACGACTGGACAAGTATCTATCCCACGCCAAACATGAAGATGCTGGTGACGGAGGTGTATAAGCAGGTCATTGAATTTGCACGGGATGCTTCAGTCTACTTCATACAATTCACAAGTAAGAGCCACCTATACCAACAAGTCTTTGCAAGACGTCAAAGACGCTTCGTGAGGCCCTGTTTTACATCTTTCTTCTGAAAGATGCAAGTGCTAAGAGATGAACCCATAGCTCGTCTGTGGATGGCTATCGGCAACCCGCCCGCTAGAGGCATCGATAAAATCGCGACACGGGTTCACCAAAAGCTTGCCGAAGTCTCCTCCGAGGCCACTATGCTGCTCCACAAGCGCAATCAAAGCATCCAAGGCACCGTAGAGAATAACAACACACGGCTCAAGACCGTCGAACGTCAAAACAACGTGCTCGAGCGCCAGAATAACCTGCTCCTCGACGCATACGAGCGGATCAGAGAGGAATATGAGCGATTTCGGCGCGAGGTAGAAGGTAGGTCACGACCTTCAAAGCTCTAACATACCGTTTTCCTAATCTTATATGACTGTGTATTTAGCGGAGCGAGAAGACGAAGACACTCAACGACTCCAACGCTTCAAAGAAAAGCTAGAGGTAGATTTCCACTCCCCATTTACCTTCCAAAAAGCAGCTCACAATCCTCCAGCTCCCATTCAACGCCCCAGCGTCTACCTCCTTACAAGCCTATGCCTCGGTTCTCCAGCGCGCATTCCCTCTCACTTCGTCTGCAAATTCGTCTCCATCTTCCTCTTCCCGCCAAAAAACCCCAATCTACCAGTACATGACCTCTTCCCACCTCTCCTCTCTCCCCTGTCTCGCTGCCTGGACCGCAGCCCAAACATCTTGTCTTCTCCTCCTTGGTGGCAAAACGCGACCAGAAGCGCGGTCTAGCATTGGGTTCACTCACTCCTGGCTGTCGCCGGCCACTATCGATGTCGCAATGAGCATGAAGAACCGAAGTGCGAGGGTAGCGTTCTATGGATGCCATGCAGCGGTGCGGGCTGACGCCGACGGAGCACACGGCGTGAGGGAGGTAGTGAATGCGTTGTTGGGGCAGGTAGTGGAGTGGCATCCACAAGTTTTAAGGACAAGGATGGTAGAGTGGGAGAGAATGGTAAGCGGAAAGGAGTGGAAAGGAAATGGAGGGATGGAAGATGTGGAAAGAGAGAGGGCGAGGGAAAGAGAATCCGAAAAGGAGCAGTTGAGGACTTGGTTTAGCTTTTTAAGAGCAGTCTTGAGTGCTTTGCGAGAGGATTCAGAGCATGGAGATAGGAATATGGAAGAAGGAAAGAAGAGAGCAAAGGAGATTGAAAATGTCCCGCACGATAAAAGCAATATGGATAGAATAGTGTACTTGGTGCTAGACCGTGTGGATCTAGTACAGTGTTCGCTGAACTATCTCATTGAAGAGTTGGTGGAGCTGGTCAAGGACGAGAGCTGCTTGGTCAAAGTGTTGGTTGTTATGGATACTGGGCGGTGGGTTTGGGATACAGATAGCTTGAAAGGAGAGGAGAGGGTCATCGCAGTGCCAGATTTGGACCAGAAAAGAGTTGGGCTTGTGGAGATGTCGAAATTACCGCACTCAAACTCTATATAGGTTGGAATACTTTGCTTAACATTAACTGGTCTCATCTCGTTTGGGAACAAAGTGCAAGATGCAAGTAGCTGCACCTATGAGGTCACCACCTGTCAGCATTTGTGGGCCTTACTCATTTTCTTTGCCTTGCTTACCTACTTCTAGCTTCTTCTGGATAGGAAGAAGTATTCAATCTGATTTCTATGGCTCCTATGAGAATATTATTCTTAAATAAATATCTTGGAACATTATGGCTTATGGGATTCCATGGATCTTAAGATAATACTCCCAAGATCGTAGATATCCTCAAAAAATTCTCCCAAGACTTCTAGTATTCTAAGAGCAATACTATCCCAAAACAATTATCTTAAAAGGTATATTCTTATAAGAATCGTAATATCTTATAAGAAAAGTCTTGGAAAAAATTTCTTGAGAAATCACAAATCTTAAAATAAGATTCTTAGGATATTAGGGCTTTTATAAAAGCATAGCTTCTACAAAAGCATAGCTTCCACAAAAAGTTTCTTAAAAACGGTGCTCTTTTAAGCGATTTTTCACAGGACTCGTGATCTCCAAGGAAATTTCTCTCAGGACTTTTTTTCTCAAGACTACAGCGTTACGCACGTGATTCCTGTCAACCCTTGCCATTGCAACCCAGGACGTAAGTCCCCTTCTCTTTTGCGACGTGCAACAAAAAGCCATTCCAGTCCTCTTGATTATGTGACCGAATAGCCCAATATACAAGCTTGTCCATCTATTGAACGATTACGGGGCTCAATCCGGCTCCCTGTCCACCCATGTTTATCCCCAAGGCTATAATTGGAAAGAGGCAAGGAGGTCGCTAGGACCATATCTCTATAGACGATTAGAGGCCCTGATGCGGCTCCCTACCGATCCCTAAAGCTATAATTAGAATGAGGCGGGGGCCGGATTAGGTATATGCGTTATCTTCGCGCTTATACTTAGGGGCGTAGAATACCCTACTGTTATAATCATTTTAGGATGGTCCCATTAAATTTGCGTGCCCTACGATCCTTATAAATCATTAGTTACAGATCCCTTATTTAGATGTTATAGACTCTAACTATTTGACTGCAGCCTTTCCCTTTAAGTAACTATAATAGTCACATCTTCGCAGGTACTTTCTATAAAAAACTCTATTCTAAAGATTATATCTTTTGTTTATTAATAAGTATTCCTAATTACAGATTTTCTATAAAAAAAAGGATAAAAGATTTTATTCTTTAAATCTAGAATTAACTCGATTAAAAGGCAACTATCTAATAATATTACAAAAA
>Ga0182030_10024184_pt1 | contig 11178 bp, 17 predicted proteins | sample 812S3MmetaG_FD_121299 | JGI IMG/M metagenome (GOLD analysis project Ga0182030, IMG submission 121299) | Permafrost microbial communities from Stordalen Mire, Sweden - 812S3M metaG (Illumina Assembly) | ecosystem: Environmental > Terrestrial > Soil > Wetlands > Permafrost | place: Sweden...
CGCCGGCCGCCGCCCCGCGTGGGATCCGTCCGGCGGTCGGGACGGGGTGGGGGGGGGTGGGGGGGTAGGGGGGGGGGGGGGGGAGGTGGGGGGGGGGGGGGGGGGGGGGGTGGGGGGGGGGGGCCCCCACCCGGGGGGGGGGGGGGGGGGGGGGGGCGTCCGGGGTGGGAGGGCGTTCGGGAGCGACCCCCCGGCGGAGGGTCCGCGGTGCGACGCGAAGGCGTCTGGGACGGTCCAGGACGCGTCGAGCGACCTCCAGGCGACCTCGGGACCCTCCGGGCGGTCCCTGGCGCGTCCTGGGGCGTTCTGACGGGAGTCGGGCGGACTTACCGTGGTCCTGTACCCGGACCTCTGTTCTCAAACCGAACGGTTTGCGGACGTAAACGCGGTCACTTCGGTACGATTTCAACTGAGGTAAACGCGATGACCAATGGGAATAAGAAACGCAGAAACAGACCTGGTGATACGTCGAAGGCGGTAGCTCTGGTTCGAGCGTCGAAGGATGACCAGAAGCTCACCCCTCAGGCCCAGCGCACGATGATCGAAGACTGGGCGCGAAGGGAGGGCGTCGAGGTCGTTGCTTGGCACGTCGAACAGGGCGTCAAGGGCGCTACGCCCCTCGAACAGCGGACCGGGCTGCTCGATGCGATAGCGGACGTCGGGCGGTTCGGCGTCGGCCGTCTGGTTGTGGCGCGTCGCGACCGACTTGCCCGAGATGTCGTCACCGCGGGTCTTGTGGAGAGACTCGTAGAGAGGGCCGGCGGGCGCGTCTGTTCGACGGATGGGATGAGCGAGGCAGAGGGACCTGAAGGCGTTCTCCTCCGTGGGATTGCAGATCTCTTCGCGGTTTTTGAGAGGCTTCTGATTGCGTCCCGGACCAGGGCCGCCCTCCAGGCCAAGAAGGCGAAGGGGGAGCGAACCGGGATGATCCCATTCGGGTTCTCCGTTGCCGCAGACGGGAAGATCCTCATCCCGAACGTCGAGGAGCAGAAGGTCATAGCGACGGTACGTCGGATGCGCGAGAAGGGACTCACCCTGCGTGCGGTGGTCACCGCGTGCGAGCGGCGAGGCATCGTCTCCCGAAGCGGCAAGCCCCTCGGTCTCGTCCAGGTGGATCGACTCCTGCGGCGGGCAGCGTGAGGGGGGAGTGGTGATGGGGTCAACAACGTCATCTGTAGCAATTGACCTGCACCTCCTCTTCTCACACGCACCCGGAGAACACGAATCGTATTGCCTAATGAACGAAGGTGAAACAGTTCATCCTATCGGTAGGGCATGTCCAAGAGCACGATTTGACATAGGCTGGCAGATCGCGGTATCAATCGGACAACTCAGCACAGCGCGAGTGGCGTTTTCTCCAAGGGGTTCTGCCTCTCGGGGAAAATGGCGCCTCCGGGATTATGGTCGAGTTGGGCTCGCCCCAATTCACGAACGTCCCACCGGCGACATGAACGCGACACCCCAACCAGGCGGGTATCGTCATGTCGTCGATCAGCAAGAGCATCGGGAAGGTCACGGGCGGCGCGAGGGGGGGAGCGGCGAAGGAGGGCAGCTCCCTCGTCGTCTCCATCGAGGAGATTCGGCGCCTGCTCGGGGTGGGGAGGGCGACCGCGTACGGTGTCGCGCGGAAGTTGGGTCGGCGTGTTGGGCGTCGTGGGCGCCTGATCGTCTCACGACACGCGCTCGAGGCGTGGCTGCATGGCGAGGCGGCGCGATGACCCGGCGTCGGGCCGGGGATGTGTACCGAGACCTCGCGGTGCGCCATCAAGAAAGCGCGTCTCTCCTCCTGGAACTGGCGAGCATCGCCGAGTCCACCGTGGTTGTCTCCGACGACGCGGAAACCGGGCGGAAGCGAAGACCGCCGACGATCGTGAGGCCGGTGGGGGAGAGCGACGAACTCTCCCGGCGTCGGGCCGAGAAGATTCTTCGGAACAACGGGCTGGTGCGGCGATGACCAGGGCAACGACGAACGCGCCGATCGACATAGACCTGAGCGGGATCGACCAGCTCCCGAGCGGAAAGTGGCGCGTTCGGAAGCAGTACAAGGGAAAGCCTCTGACCCATGTTGTCGACACGGTGGAGGAGGCAGTCTCCGTTCGCGACGCCATCATGCGCAAACTGGCGGACGAGGACTTCATCATCAGCGACGGCACGAGCGTTGCGGAGTTGGGGGCTCAGTTCCTACGGTCGCGGCAGGGTAACCGGAACCACCGAAACGACCGCCAACGGTGGGAACGTCACATCGCGAAGGCCGCGTACGCGAAGCGGCCGGTTCGTGGCGTCACGCGACGCGACATCCTGGACTGGCTCGTCGACTTGCGTGCGACGGACACGGCGTACGAGAACCGGGAGAACAAGCCGCTCTCCTGGCAGACGAGGAAGGGGCTCTTGATCCTGGTGCGGCGGTTCTTCACCTGGGCACTGGACAGGGACTACATCCCGGTCAACCCCGCGCATGGCGTCCGCGTTGAGCGTGAAGACGGCGACGAAGAACAGGGTTACCAGCACGGCTGGTATCTCACGCGGGACGAACAAGCGGAGGTCCTGGATCTCGCTGGCGACAACCCGGAGCGGCACATGATCGCGTTCGCGATGGGGACCGGGTTGCGGCTGGGCGAACTGCTCTGCCTCCATCTGGAGGACGTCGACCTGGACTCGGCTAGCCCATGCGTCGTCGTCAGGTACGGGTCCTGGGACGCGAGGAAGCACGAGTTTCTGTCACCGAAGGGCAAGAAGGGGATGAAGAGGACGCGAAACGTCCCGTTGTTCGGTCTTGCCCTCGATGCGGCGCGAGCGTGGGTCTCCGTCCTCCCCGCCCTGACCAAGAGGAACGCTCTCGGCTTGATGTTCCCGACACGGCGTGGGGCCTTGCGAACGAAGGCCCCGGAGGTCTGGGCGAGCGTCAAAGAGGGGTTCGGGATTCGACCCCGGATCGGACGGCTGGTGTGGTGGCATCTGTTGCGCCACACCTTCGCGAGTTCGCTCGTGGCGGGGTGGTGGGGTGGAAAGCGGACCCTCGACGAGGTCCGCACGTTGATGGGTCACAGCAGCGTCAAGGTGACCGAGATGTACGCGCACCTCGCGGATGAAAGGGTTCGCGACATCGGGACGGAAATGCAGGCGGCGTGGACCACTCGTCATGCGGTCGTCACAGGGAGCGGGATTCCCCGGGAAAAACCCGGAAAGAAGGGACCTTCTAAGTCGCCGGTCGTCCGTTCGAGTCGGACCGGGCGCGCCCGCTAAAAACAAGGTCGAAACGGCAATCTACAGGTCGCGAGAGGCGGCGGATAGGGGTGCCGTTTGCACCTCCGTTTGCACCCCCCTCGACGAGACGGAGCTCCAGGCCGCTATTGATCGGTTGACGAGAGCTCTCGCGACGGCGGACGACGAGGCGATCCCCGAGCTTGTAGCAGAGCGCCGCGCCCTGCGTGAGGAGCTGCACGTGCTTCGCGAGGCTCCGGGCGACGTCGTGGGTATCGCTGACGAACGGGCCTGGCGAGAGCGAGGCCGTTAGTTCGACGTGACGGACGCAGGTTCGCCCAGGACCTCGCTCTCGCCTGAGCCCGTCTGGCGTCCGACCGGCCCGGCACATGAGCTCGTCCTTTCCCCCACGATCGCTAGCTGTACGCCCTCCGACGACCCGCGCGCCTTCGAGGACCTTTCGGACCGGCGCTATGCGGGCGTGGACCCAGACCACTCGCGCGGTCTCGCTCAGTCGTCTGAGAACAGCTCGCCGAGTGTGGCCTCACGATCGCTCAAGAAGTCACGGGTCACCCGGACGGTCGACGTTTCGTCGTACTCGACCCGCTGTAGGCCGCGTTCGTCGAGCTCGTAGATCCACGCTTCGGGGTACGCGAGCAGAATGGGCGCGTGCGTGGCCACGATGAACTGGCACCCCTGCTGCACGAGGTCGTGCATCCTCCGCAGCATGCTCATTTGCCGCAGCGGCGAGAGCGCGGCCTCGGGCTCGTCGAGGACGTAGAGCCCTTGGGGACCGAAGCGGTGGAGCGCGAGGGCGATGAACGACTCTCCGTGCGACTGCTCGTGGAGTGAGCGTCCTCCGTACGAGCCGATGATGGGCGGACCCAGGCCAGGCTCCTTGTCGAGCACCTCGATCGCCGTCGCGAGGTTGAAGAAGCTCTCCGCCCGCAGGAAGAACCCCGTCCGCGGCCGGCGCACCGACCGCACCAGGCGCAGCGCGCCCGCGAGCGACGACTCCGAGCTGCGGGTCGAGAAGTTGAAGTTCATGCTGCCGCCCTCGGCGTTGAAGCCGGCGGCGACGGCGAGCCCTTCCAGCAGCGTCGACTTCCCGCTCCCGTTCTCGCCGACGAAGTAAGTGACGCGGGGGTGCAGCTCGAGTCCGTCGACGGCTGCGATCGCCGGGATCGAGAATGGGTAGACGTCCGGGTTCGCGATGCGTTCGCGGACGAGCTGAAGGCGAAGGAGAAACGCAGGCGAGTCCGCCGACGCACGGGTCGCTCGCCTGCTCATGCGCGGGAGGATGGCAGCCCCGCCGCTGGGCGGGAAGGGAGCACCGCCCCATCTGTCGCGGAGATACTCTCAGCCCTGATGCGCATCGCGACCGAGAGCTACGAGGCCCCGCGCGCTCGATGGCCCGTGTCGGGACGTCACATCCTCGCGCACTACGACGAGACGGGTGCTCGGTCACCGATCCCGTCGTCGCAGCGCGGCTGGGCGTGTCACACGACCCCTGAAATTCCGGTGAGCGGGACCTGGCGCCAGGCCGTCGCCGACGAGTCCTTTCTAAGGCATCCTCCCCGAATGGAGTGGGAGCTCGGCCTGTCGGCTTGGATCATCCAGGACGGCAACTATGGAGACTTTGCACGTGGGGACCGTGTCGAGGCTGCCGTGGAGTTCTGGTTCGATGACCGGCTGGAACTGGCGGAGCCCAGTGCGCCGTCCGCGCATCACGTAGACGGCAGTACCTACGAGGTCGTCGGTCGGGTTGTCCTGGTCGAGGCCGACGTCTGGGTCATCGACATCGGGATCTGCGTGTTCAGCGAACACAAGCCACCCCCTGGCTTGGCGGTCGGCGACGTGGTTGCAGGGAGGGCGTACGTCGGCGTCGACCCCTTCTTCTACTTCGAGAGGCTCAGCAAGCGTTCGTCAATGCCTCCGCTCATCTACACGTGGCAGGTGCTGGCTATCGCCCGTCAGACCGCGCCGTTCGTCTCGGACGGTCCACGTCTTCTGGTGCGAGACTCGTCGAAGCTTGGGTGGGAGGCGGTCGAACAGACGGAGGCGTGGAGCGATGACGGTGGAAGGGCAGACTACGTTCTCCGGTGCGAGTTGGTTCCCGAGTCACCCAGGCGAACGAGGGAAGCGTAGGCTTCGCGCATGGACAACGGGTACAGCCCCCGCGAGGAGACGCTCACGCTGTCGCCACCGGCGACGGAGGGTCCCACTTTCAGCGGTATCACCGGTCCCCAGGGACCCACCCGTTGGGGCGCGCGCAGATCACTGCGCTGTCCCAAGCGCTCCTCCGCGCGGACGACTCCACACGCGGTGATGGCGGCGGCTCCGAGATGCTTGCGGCATCCTCCTCGGTGAGGCAGAAGCGTGGGGCTGGCGCGTCGGGGCGGCTGCGGACCTTTCTCACAGCGTCCCGCGAGAGGGCGCTGCCGCTTGCCTTTGTTCCTTTCGCCACCAGGGCGCTGCGGAACCTCGGGGCGAGCGCTGCAACGTCATCCAAGCAGTTTGAGAAGAAGCTTTGGAGAGTGAACATCTGCTCGGGATCGCCGTGGGGACCCGGGTACCGGTGATTCCGTTGGAAATGGGACCCCAGGAGACCGGCGGTGACAGCTCACGCGGGAGGATGGGACTCGCCTTCCGTGCCTGACCGCCGGCGAGGGCCCGACGGTGGTGCTCGCGCACGGCTACCTCGACGACCACCATGCATTTGACGAGGTTGCGCCGCGTCTCGTCGCGGCGGGACGGCGTGTCGTGCTCTTCGACCAGCGGGGACACGGAGACTCGCGCTCCGGCACCGACGGGCTTTCGCCGCGCTCGATGGCCAGCGACTACGCGGCCGTGCTCCAGCACTTCGACGTGCAGGACGGAGTCCTCGTGGGCCACTCGATGGGCGCGTTCCTGTCCGTCGTGTTCTCCATCCTGCACGCCGACATCGCCAGGGCACGGCTGCGCGGACTCGTCCTCGTTGGCGGACACGCGGGCAACGTGGCCAAGGGGAGCGTGCAGAACCGTCTCCAGATCGCGATGGTGAAGCGGGGCGTGATGCGCCTCGTGCTGAGCACGCGTACGACTGCCAGGTGGATGGCGCGAAGCCTCTTCGGCGCCGTTGCCGAGCCTCGATTCCTGGAGCAGGCGGTCGACACCATCCGGCGTGCGGACCTGAGGGGTACGCTCCCGATCCTCAAGGCGCAGGTGTCCGACTCGTACTACGAGCGGCTCGGGGAGGTCCCGGTTCCCGCGATCGTGATCTGCGGCGAGCGCGATAGAACGTGCCCTCGCTTCCACTCGGAGCGCCTCGGCGCGGAGATCCCGGGCTCGCGCAACGTCTGGCTGCCACGCATCGGCCACATGGTGCCGCTCGAAGCCCCGTCGGCGATCGTTGACGCAGTCGAGGAGCACCTCCGGCGCGGTACGACGAGCCCGCGTGAGGTCGCTCAGGCGAGCTGAGAACTGACCACGGGTCCAGCGCGTCAAGCCACTCGAGGCTGCACTGCCAGCCCGAACTCGCTACTGTCGCCCTCCATGAGCGACCCTCAGCACGAGCCGGACATCGAGGCCCTCCGGCAGAAGAAGCGGCAGGCGATGGCGCAGGCGCAGACCGTCCCGGTCGTGGGCCGGCCCGAGCTCACGGTGCGAGACGAGGCGAACGCTCTCGTGGCGAACTGCCTCCGCAACAACGAGCTGTTCGAGGAACTTCACGCAGGCGCCTGGTCCCCGCTCCTCGAGGATGCATCGCTGAGCCGCATCACCGACGAAGAGGTGAAGAAGCTCATGGTCGAAGTCTCCGCGCGGCTCGCGTACATGCTCGCGTTCAAGGCGACGGATCCGGAAACGTACGTCGCGCAGATCGACTGGAACCGGCGCAGCTACACGAGCGGCTGGGAGCGGAGGGCCGTGACCGTGGACCTACCTGAGAGAGCCAAGCTGGGAGGCCGGCATTGTGCATCGTGCGATGCATCGCTCTACGACCCGAGATGGAAATTCTGCCCCCTCTGCGGCGCTTCGGCGACGACCGGGCGGTAGGGATCGCGGCTGCCGCGGTGTGACCGGCCCGCGATTGACCTTCATGCGCTTCCCCCTCGTCCGCTTCGCCACCTTTGCGCTGCTCACCGTCGAGCTTGTCTCGCTCGGCTGCTCGCGGCGAACCTCTTCGCTCTCGCCCCACGATGACCTGCGCGCCGCGGCCTGCCTCGGGCCTGAGGACGCGACGCACTTCGCCGTTTACCTGCACGGCGTCGATGAGCCGTCGGTGTCCGACCAGGAGCTTGGCAATCGACAGAGCCTCGACGCCGTCGCCAGGTCGCTGTCGGTGCGCATCGCGTTACCCCGAGCGTCGATGCCCTGCCCCAACGAGCCATCGTCCCTCTGCTGGGGCTGGGCCTTCGACGAGCACGAGATCGACGCCGCCACCGAAGCCGTGAAGCGCGCAGCCAGTTCGTGCTTCGGCGCGGGTCATTCTTTCGGGCTCATCGGTTTCTCCAACGGGGGCTATCTCGTCACCAAGCTACTGCGCACCTGCAAGCTTCACGAGAAGCTCCCCGACGCGACATGGATGCTCACCATCGGTAGCGCGACCAACCACGGTCCACTGGAGCCCAACCCCGACGACCTCTCGACGTGCGGTCGACTCGTCATGCTTGCCGGGACGCACGACACCTACAACTTCGACCCCGACGATCAGCTACTTCACGCGCTCGAGGCCAAGCACGCCGACGTTCACAGCGTGCGCTTCGACGGTGGGCATGTCGTCCCTGACGAGCCGACCCGCACCGCCCTCGCCGAGCTCCTGCGGCTACGTTGACCGGAGCCACCGGTGCTACAACGCCTCGCCATGTCCGCCGAGCCCCTGGTCTCGAACGTCTCCGACACAGCGCGCTGGGTCGCCGTGTACCGCGCCTGGGAGTCCGCCCGCCCCGATGCGCTCTTCAACGACCCCTACGCGGACAGACTCGCGGGGGAGCGTGGACGGGCCATCGCGGCGCTGATGCCGAGGCAGGCCCGAAGCGGCTGGCCCATGGTCATCCGCACCGTGCTCATGGACGAGCTCATCACGGCGTCCGTGCGCGAAGGGTGCGACCGCGTGCTCAACCTCGCCGCCGGGCTCGACACGCGGCCCTACCGCATGGAGCTGCCCGAGTCGCTCGATTGGGTCGAGGCCGACCTCGGCCCCATGATTGACGAAAAGGAGAAGCTGCTCAGCGGGGAGAAGCCACGCTGCCAGCTCCGTCGCGAGCGCATCGACCTCGCCGATCCCGTCGCCCGCTCCGCTTTCCTCGCGCGCGCCACGAGCGGGGCCAAGAAGGTGCTCGTCCTGACCGAGGGGCTCCTCGGCTACCTGGACGACGACGTCGTCCGCTCGATCGGCCGCGACTTCCTCGGACAACCGGCCGTCCGCTGGTGGGTCCTCGATGTCGCGTCGCCTGCGATCCTCCGTCTCTTGCAGAAGGGCATGGGCGCGCATCTCGACAACGCGCCGTTCAAGTTCGCCCCGCCTGACGGTGTCGCCTTCTTTGAGAAGCTAGGGTGGAAGGCGGGCGACATCCGTTCGATCTTCCCCGAGGCCGTGCGCAACCGCCGTGTCCCGCTCTTCCTCCGCTTGCTCTCGGTCTTCGAGTCTGAGCCGGACCCACGCAAGCTCGGCAACGCTCGATGGTCCGGGGTCGTGCGGTTCGAGAGGGCGTAGCCGGTCCCACCCCCGCCGACCGTGGATCTCGTGGCGCGACCGCGTATCCTCGCGCCTCATGGGGGGCCACCCGCGCGACGACGAGGGCCACGACGACCCCCATCACGACACGCTCACCAGCTCCCCGCGCTCCCGCCGAACCCCGACTGCTACGAGGCCCTCGCCCTGGTGAACGAGCAGGACGATCGGAATCTCGTCGGCCCCTGCGTCCTTCAGCGCGCCCAGGATGCGAGCGCGGACGGGGTCAGAGAATCTCGGGTCTCTCAGCACACGCTGGGCAAGCTCCGCTCGATGACCGACGCCACCGCTCATCTTGCCGTCGAAGGCCCGCTCAAAGAACGCCCCGATCAGGACGAGCGGTCGACCCTGCCGCATGAGGGTCGTGACGACGTCGCCGATGGTCGGAGCCACGTCCCGGAAGAGATCGTCGAGCACCTTCTGGTCGTCCCGCGTACCGGGCGTCGTCCACTTCTTGCTCATCGCGCCACTCTCCCCCCGCGAGCGTGTCCCTCGGCATCCTGGCCGATCCTCTAAGAGTACCGCTGCTCGCCTCGACGTGCCGGCTTGCATGTCGATCGCCGGTCCGTCTCGCCGTCATCGGGCGGCCCATTCGTGGCCTCGTGCCGCGAAGGTCGTACGAACAACAGAGCGTCCGATGGTGCATCGAGCCGAACAGCGTCGCTACCCATGATGCTCCAGGCCACGACAGTCGGGGGTCCGCTGGGTCGGCGGAGAGGGCGAACCGACCGCAGGGCTGACTCAACCGCGTTGCGGACGTTCGCGACGACCGCGCTCAAGCCCACGTAGACTGCCGATTGCCCCCGGCCCCTCCAATGAACCCCCGCGTCCTCGCCGCCGTCCAGGAGGACATCGCCATCGTCCCGTACGACCCGCGATGGCCGGGCATCTTCGAGGACGAGCGCGACCATCTTCTGTCCTGCCTCCCTCGCGACCTCGTGGGCCGCACCGAGCACTTCGGGAGCACGGCGGTGCCCGGCTTGGCGGCGAAGCCGATCATCGACATGCTCGTCGAGGTCGGGAGCCTGGAGCGGACGAAGCGCGAGGTCGTGCCGGTCCTTACGGCCCAGGGCTACGACTACTTCTGGCGCCCGACGTGGGGCGACGACACGCCGCCTTGGTACGCCTGGTTCATCAAGCGCGACCCGACCGGCGTGCGGACGCACCACATCCACATGGTCGAGGCGGACTTCTCCCACTGGGAGCGTCTTCTCTTCCGCGACTTCCTCATCAAGCATCCGGAGGTCGCCGCGGAGTACGAGATGTTGAAGCAGCGCCTCGCATCGGAACATCCGAACGACCGCGTCGCGTACACGAACGGGAAGACGACGTTCATCGCAACGGTGATGGGGCGGGCATAGTTGATGAGGCTGCGTGGGTTCGGTCGAGCTACGAGGAGCCGAGCGGATACCCCCGTTGTGCCCGTCGCCCGGCGGCGATACCGTTGCCGACCCCATGTCCGACGACGACCTCAAGGCCGAACTGGAGCGCCTCCGCGCTGAGAACGAGCGCCTCAAGCAGAAGACCAGCCGGGCGATCTCCCTCAAGGTCTCGGAGAAGGGCGGCGTGTCCGTCTACGGGCTCGGGCGGTTCCCGATCACGCTCTACAAGGAGCAGTGGGCCAAGGTCCTCGACATGGCCGACGAGATCCGCGCGTTCATCAAGGAGAACGACTCGAAGCTCAAGACGAAGGGCGGGGAGTAGGGCATGGGCGAGGTCACCGTCTTCTATCGGGGCATCGTGGCTCCACCGGCTGATGTCGACAAGGAGATGGCGCGGATAAGAGAGACGGGCGTTCCGGGAGATGAGGCGGGGGTCGGGCGCGACCGCCCGTCCCCGACTTCCTCCCCTCACGGCGCCCCCCCGTTCGGCCGCCACGCAACCGTCCCCCGTCTCTACCCATCGAAAACCGCACCCGTGCGGGTTCCCATCGTGGTGACGCGACCGGTCGCAGGACACCTCGCTCGGCCTGCCGCTTGGCGCGCGAAGCGCGCCTACGGCTCGGCCTCGGCGAAGGAGGGTGCGCACTGATGGGGCGCGCCCTACCGGACGCAGCGGAAGCCGACCGCGGTATCGCGATTCGTGAGAGGGAGCGGCTCCCGGAATTCCGCGCGCAAGAACAATTCGGTCCCGTTGTTCCAGTTGGGTGCAGATCGAATGCAGCGGCGTGAATTCGTCTGATACCGGGTACTTCCGGGAATTTTCGTGGGAGGCGTGAGGTTCTTCCCGACAGGGCGCTCGTTGCGATGCGCTCGGAGAAGGAG
>Ga0182030_10024185_pt1 | contig 11178 bp, 8 predicted proteins | sample 812S3MmetaG_FD_121299 | JGI IMG/M metagenome (GOLD analysis project Ga0182030, IMG submission 121299) | Permafrost microbial communities from Stordalen Mire, Sweden - 812S3M metaG (Illumina Assembly) | ecosystem: Environmental > Terrestrial > Soil > Wetlands > Permafrost | place: Sweden...
AAGCCCGCGCCGATGCCCTGCAACTTGTGCGGCCCGGGCGCGCCACCCGAGATCACCGGCGATTTCGCCGGTTCGACCGCGATGGCTTTGAAGCCGGGCTTGCGCGACTTGATCACTTCGGCCACGCCCGTGATCGTGCCGCCCGTGCCGACGCCCGCGACGACGAAGTCCACCTGGCCGTCCGTATCGCGCCAGATTTCCTCCGCCGTCGTGCGGCGATGTATCTCCGGATTCGAGGGATTGCTGAATTGTTGCAGGACGATGCTGTCGGGAATTTGCTTGTTCAATTCTTCGGCCTTGGCGATGGCCCCCTTCATGCCTTTCGCGCCTTCGGTGAGCACGAGTTTCGCACCGAGAATTTTGAGGAGCTTGCGACGTTCCGTGCTCATGGTGTCCGGCATGGTGAGGATCAACTTCAACCCGCGAGCGGCGGCGACGAACGCCAGCGCGATGCCAGTGTTGCCGCTGGTCGGTTCAATGAGGACGGTCTTTTCGTTGATGCGACCGGACTTGATCGCGTCGTCAATCATCGCCACGCCAATGCGGTCTTTGACGCTGGAGAGCGGGTTAAAGAATTCGAGCTTGAGCAGCACGTCGGCGACCGCGCCGTGCTTTTTGGCGGTGCGGTTGAGCCGCACGAGCGGCGTGTTGCCGATGGTTTCAGTGATGTCGTTGTGGATTTTTGCCATAGGATTGAGTGGTTTATTCGGTTTGTGTTTTCTTCCGCTCCGCCGGGGCGTTTCGGTGGGAAAGGGTTTCGTTTAGCAGGAGGCTGACAGCCTCTTCCGCGCGCAGATTGGGCAGGAAATGAACCGCGCCGTTGGCGTTGAAGAACGCCTGGTCCAGTTCCCGATAATGGCTGTCGCGGCAGAAGTCCTGAAAATCGAGAATGGAAAGAAAATGCAGGTTGCGCGTTTCATACCACGCCGTTGGCAGGGAGTTCGTCACGGGCGTATGACCGGAAAACAAAACCTGCAGGCGCACGCGGATGTGGCAGAAGTTGGTGTAGGCAACGATCAACTTGCGCCCGACGCGAAAGGCTTCGCGGAAGATTTCCACCGGCGAAATGAGTTCCTGAAAAGTGCCGAGCAACAGCACGAAATCGAACGCGCCGTCGCCATATTGATCCAGTCCGTCGGCGATGTTGCCTTGATGCACGACGAGTCCGCGCTGGACGCAGCCGGCCACCAGTGCCGCGTTTTGTTCCACGCCCTCGCCGGAAACTCCCCGTGTCCGCACCAGCCGTTCCAAAAACGCGCCGTCGCCCGCGCCCAAATCCAACACGCGGGACTTGGGCTGTACCCATTGCAAGACAGTTTCGTAGATTCCGGGGTGCATGGTTCAAGTCAATACCGCCGCCGTCGGTTGTTCGTTGTAGATGAGACCGGCCTGGCGATATTCATGGTCCAAAAAGTGGTTCACGATGCCGGCAAAGGCGGGGTTCTCAATCAGGAACGAATCGTGGCCATAGGGAGTGTCAAGGTTGACGTAAGTGACGGGAATGTTTTCACGTTTAAGCTGGCGAACCAATTCGCGGCCCTGCGTCGGCGGATAAAGCCAGTCGGACGCAAATGAAATGACCAGAAAATGCGCGTTGACCCGGCGCAGGACTGTCTCGGGAGATTTGCCTTCAAAAAGATCGAACTGGTCAACCGCGCGCGTCAGGTAGAGATAGGAATTGGGGTCGAAACGTTTGACGAAGCTGCGGCCCTGGTGGTGAAGATAACTCTCAACGGAAAACAACGCCTCCGCATCGCCGGATTCCGGTGCGGGACGCTGACGTCCAAACTTGTGCGTCATCGCAAACTCGCTCAAGTAAGTGACGTGTCCAATCATCCGCGCCACGGCCAGCCCGTGGAGGGGCCGGTGATCGGTCGGATAATTGCCGCCGTTCCAATCCGGGTCGGTGATGATCGCGCGACGGCCGATTTCGTTGAATCCAATCTGCATCGCACTGTGCGAAATGCAGGTGGCGATTGGGATGCAGGCTTTCACACGTTCGGGATAATCTGTCGCCCAGACCAGCGCCTGCATTCCGCCCATCGAGCCGCCGATGACGGCGAAGAGTTGTGCGATGCCGAGATGGTCGAGCAACTTCGCCTGTACCGCGACCATGTCGCGGATGGTCACCGGCGGAAAGTCCATGCCATAGCGCCGCCCTGTTTTTGGATGATGTGACATCGGACCGGTTGTGCCACTGCAACCGCCCAGGACGTTGGCGGAAATAACAAAAAACTTGTCGGTATCAATCGCCTTGCCCGGCCCAACGTGGAAATCCCACCAGCCCGGACGCCCGGTTTCCGGGTGAACGCCCGCGACGTGTGCGTCACCGGACAAGGCATGGCAAACCAGGATGGCGTTGTCACGAGCCGGGGAAAGCACGCCCAGCGTTTGGTAGCTCACGTCCACTTGCTCAAACGTGAACCCCGACTGGGTGCGAATCCCCGACAACGTGACGGTTTCGGTGCGCGTCACCCCCAAAGGCGATTGATGGCCAGAATGTTTCTGATCCTGGAGATCGCCTTGAAAAAGAGTGGAATCGAACGCGCTCATTTGGCTCCTATTTCGTCGCGACGCTCAACGCCTGGTCGATGTCGGCTTTGATGTCCTCCACGTCTTCAAGCCCGATGGAGAGGCGAATATAATCCGCAGTGACGCCTGTCTCGGCCTGCTCTTCCGGCGTGAGTTGTTGATGCGTGGTCGAGGCTGGATGAATGACCAGCGATTTGGCGTCGCCGATGTTCGCGAGATGCGAAAGCAGCTTCACCGAATCGATGAATTTCTTTCCGGCCTCAAAACCGCCTTTGATGCCGAAGCCGACGAGACCGCCAAACCCACGCTTGAGATATTTCGACGCGATCTTGTAGCTCGGATCGTCGGGCAGCCCGGGATAGGTCACCCAGCTCACTTGCGGATGCGCCTTGAGCCATTGCGCGACTTCCAGCGCGTTAATCGAATGCTGGCGCTGACGCAACGGCAGCGTCTCCAGACCCAGGAGAAATTCGTGCGAGTTGAACGGACTTAGCGCCGCGCCCATGTCCCGCAACAGCGTCACGCGGACCTTGAGAATGAACGCGACGTTTCCGAGGCCGGGCACGTTGCTCAGCGCGTCCCAGTATTTCAAACCATGGTAGCTCGGATCAGGTTCTGTAAATTCCGGGAACTTGCCGTTGTTCCACTTGAAGTTGCCGGAATCGACGATGACGCCGCCGATGCTGGTGCCATGACCGCCGATGTATTTCGTCGCCGAAGTGGCGAGAATGTCCGCGCCATATTCAATCGGACGCACCAGGGCGATGCCAACGGTGTTGTCGACCACCAGCGGGATGCCGGCCTCGTGGGCAATTTTCGAGATGACCTCGAAATCGGGCACGTCGAGTTTCGGATTGCCCACAGTCTCCACATAGACCGCACGGGTCTTGGGCGTAATGGCCCGGCGAAAAGCCTCCGGGTTGCGCGAGTCCACAAACTTCACCGTGCGGCCCAGCTTGGGAAAGGTGTGGTGAAAAAGCTGATAGGTGCCGCCGTAGAGATTGTTGCCCGCTACGATTTCATCGCCCAACTGCGTGATGGCCAGCAGCGAGTAGGTGATTGCCGCCTGGCCGGACGCCACACCGAGCGCACCCGTGCCGCCTTCGATCGCCGCCACGCGCTGCTCGAAAACATCGGTCGTCGGGTTCATCAGCCGCGTGTAGATGTTGCCGAATTCCTTCAGCGCAAAAAGATTGGCGGCGTGCTCGGTGCTTTTGAAAACGTAGGAACTGGTCTGGTAAATCGGCACCGCGCGCGAAAGCGTGGTGGAATCCGGAGTTTGTCCGGCATGCAATGCCAGGGTGGATAAATTTTTGGTGCTCATATTTGGGTTTGTAGGTCAGGTTTGGAATCAGCCCGGCTTGTGACTGGTCGTGATGGGAATCACGAGACCAAAAATCAAAACCGGGCCGTTCCAGTTCAGGGTTGCAGGATTAAAACTCCCATTTGGTGGTAACACCGAAGACGCCGTTGGCCTGGTCGTTCAGCACGTTGCCGAAATGGGCGTAGCCAGCCGCCAGCGTCAGGTGTTTGTTGACCACGTAGGCGGCGTCAATCGTCCACCAGTCGCTCTGCACCTTCACAAGATTGCCAATCGCCTGGTAATCCCGCGGCTGCTGTTTGTATTCCGCCGCCAACGCGAAATTGTTCGTGACCAATACAACGACATTGCCCTCGAAGACAAAGTTGTAGTTGTCGGTGAATCCGCCCAAGCCGTCCCAGACCGATTCGGTGGCGCGTCCGCCGAGTTCCAGTATCACCGGACGCGGCAACTGGGTGAACGTCTTCGACGCGTAGAGCGTGAAGTCCGTGCCGTTGTCTTTGGTGATGCCGGCAGCGGTCAGTGCGCCGAAGGTTTCGCGGTTCACTTCACTGATACCGTCGTTGTATTTGTAATGCACGCCGGCCGTGAGCGCCGGAAGCCATTTCTGGTCGAACTCGCCCTCCTCCAAAATCTGAAAGCGCGCGTTGAAGTTGTGCAACTGGACCTCGTCCTGGTGATAATTGACGAGGCCGGCATTTCTCAGCGCCAGCGGTAGGTTGCCCAGACCGAGCCGGTCCCAGCCATAGCCGAGTTCGATCCGCTTCCAAGGCGATTCGGTGATCGTCAATGCCTCGATGTCTTTATCATGACCGAGGTAGATAAAGGCCGCGCCAACGGATGGACGGCCAACTGGTTCGCCATTGCGCGGCGGATTGACGATGTAGGCCGACAGCGTGGAGAAAATACCGCCGTTGCCTTCGATCTGATGCAATGGCAGCGGCGGTCCCTTGTCGTCGGCTCCAGGTGCGGAGATGCCATCGGACTTGACCTCCTTGGGATCGGACGCTGCTTTTCTCGACGGCGGTTGGGCCGACGGTGCGTTGGTTGTGGCATCATCCGCGTTTACCTTCCAACTGGCCGCGACAAAAAGTGCGGCAAGTAAGACGGCGATGCGGATACGTTTAGATTGGTGGACTGTTTTGACACGGACATAGGGACCGTTTTTCATGTTTGCTGATTAATTTTATCGCTGGCAAACCTCCGGTGATCCGGTCGGTCTGGTGCGGAGTGTTTTTCATTCTCCCTCCAGTTGTCTGGTCGGTATTAAATTCGTGTTATTTCAATGCACTGTGATGGGATGTTGCACTTATACTACAGTATGTCAATAGACTTTTTGTTTTTATGAATTCACCAAAAACCTGTGGTAATTCAGCCTTTACCAAAAAAAGGCCGCGGGAAACTTCTACGAGGATAGCGCTCGCGTTCATGGCGGGTGCCTGGCACAAGCCGTCTACCTTCAAACGGTCAGCTTGCTGAGATCAGGCTCGCGGGATGTCCAGTGGTTGGGGAAAACGGGAGCGCTGCGTCCGCTCGATCTGGACCACCTTTGATCCCTGGACGATGATTTCGACCGAGCCATATTCCAAGTCCGCCAGGGCGCGCAATATGCGCCGCACGATCTCCGCTTCGTCAGAACTGGAAGCAAGATCCTTGGGTTTGATTTTAGCCGGTTGTTCGATGAAATCAATTTTCTGGGACAACGAAGTTCTCCTCAAAATCCTTCAGTTTTTCCTCGTATCACCTCTCATTTTGAGAAGTGATTGAGAGATAGCTCGCATGATGTGATACCAATCGCCGCGTCACGTCTCTGCCGAGTACGTCCCGCTGGACGCACTTCACAGTGCAGGAGCAGCCGTCCGATTTTTTCCTGAACAACTATCCCCGGCTCCATGCGGTCGCTCAAATCTTCGAGAACGGTTAGCACTTCGCCGGTATCTTTGAGCATGATTTTATCATCCTTTTTGTAGAGCTCGTCCATATTGCGTAATTGATTTCTTTGAATTTTTTTGCAAACCCCGGTTCCCCATGCTGTTTCCAGAGATGAGGCGAGGGCGGGAATCGAACCCGCGTATTCGGCTTTTGCAGAGCCGTGCCTTACCACTTGGCTACCCCGCCGGAAAAAATCTGCGTGGAAGAAAACGGAGCTGCCCGTCCGCCGTGCGATAAGCCGCCTGGCGCACGCTCTCCGTTGAACCGAGCACAAAGAGGCTTCCCGTGGACAGGTTGAACTCCCAGCGCCCGGAACTTCCGTTTTGCGCCAGACAATCCTGGTGACTCCGTCGGGCAGTGGCACGCGGGTGGTCAGGGCGGGGTGGCCTTTTCATAAAGTTAAAAAAGAAGGCTCGCTGGAGCGTGATGAGAGAGGCAACTTGTTGGCCAGTTGCTGATTTTTTCTCATATGGTTTCGATTCCATAAATCTGAATCTACCAGAGTCCAAAAGAATGTCTATAGGAAAAATATAGTATTTTCAATGTGCTCTTGCCAAGTTCGTCAAGCGGATGTCTTCTGGTACACCCGGCACCGGAAGGAAAGTAGTCCTGCTATGGGGTAATTCTAGCTTTTACCAGTGCATCGAGTGTGATCGCCCGAAGACAAATTTTTAACGGATTAAGGCGTGGAATTTCGGGGTTCAAACTAAAATTTCGATTTTCTTTCTCCGAGATGATCGCCTGCGAGCCATCGTCCGTTAGCATTCAAAAACGTTGTGACCCCGTTGATTTTTACCGTTATCGTCACCCTGGTCTCCTACTCCGCCGGGTTGCTGGGATCATTGGTTGGGATCGCGGCCCGCCGCCACATTTTAGAGATCCTGACCGACGGCCTGCAGTTGCAGGTACTGATCCAGCGCATGACGCAGGAAAACGAGGTTCGCTTCGATTTGCGCTTCGAGATCGGCATGATGCGGAGTCTCGAACACGATTTCGAAGGGCCGGGGACTCGCCTCGGGCGCGGCGCAAAGCATCCCAGGATAGCCTTTCCGGATCAGCCCGTTACGAGCGGTGAAATTGTCGATCGTCGGATTGCAATTGCGCGGCAGGATTTTTTCCGCGGCTTGCAACGCAGGTTCCACCACATGTTGCGTCACTTGCGCGCCCAACGCAAAAGCATACAGCCCGTTCGATTCGTTATCAGCATGGAGCGAGATGAGACCGTCGAAACGCAGGGTCCGAATCTGGCGCTCCAAAAGTTGCACCTCCGGTTCGCGCGAACCGGCCCAGAATTCCCGGTTCAAATCGCGCCCGCTCCGCGAATGGCGCGTCCCGTCCTCGAACCCTGAAGGATTGCAAAGCGGGTAGACATACAACTCGTATCCCCGCGCGATCTCGGGATTTTGCGCCAGCTCGTGCAGAAAGCGGATCGCTGCGGCAATGCCCGCCGCTTCGTCGCCATGGATGCCGGCAAAAACGCCGACCCGGACATAATCGCCGCCACCGCGCGGTCCCACGAAAAGATACTGCTCCAACGCATATGAATCCGCGCCCACATTCCATTTCCCGAGGGTCGCGGGCAACCAGGGACTCCGCGCGTTTTGCAACGGGGCAAGCACCTCGCGATAATGCTTTCGCCCCCTTTTTTCCTTGGCAAAATGGGTGAATACTTTTCCCGAAGTCTTCCTGACGGTGGACGAAGGAGCAAGCTGATGCACGAGACCATTAAATAAAACTAGATAGACTTTGTCGAGTATTATTTCTCCTCTCTATAGCTTGCACGCCAGTGCCTCTGCCATCTTCCAAGAATCGGTTGGAAGCGCCAGTCAAAATTGATACCGCAACTTATCTGTGGAAACCTCGACCGCGTCGAGAACAGGATCACAAACCCGATAAGCTGTGCAAGCAAATCTTAGGGATGAGGAGAAGGTGATCAAAGGGGAAACTACCTACAGAAGAATCTACAGAAGATTTTGGCCGCGAGTTAGCCAAAGTTAGAATTTTTTTAGTGCGAGTTTGCTTGAGTACAGAGGTAAAACCTGCTTTAATTTTATCGTTCCCAGAGCTGGATTACTGGCGAATCCCTCCCCGTCCGCCCTGGGTTACGGGTCGGAAGCGGCTCGCGAACTCATCCCTATGCCGATTGCCATGACTTTCGGCGACATCCCGTGTTATCTTATCGTCGAAGCGTTCTGAGGTTAGATGTTTCTTTATTTCCAGCACGGTTTGAGCAATAAGCATGGGAACACCGTTCGTTGCGTTCTTTTTTAATCTCGTTTGAGTTAATTTCCCGCTGCTTGCGGCGGGGTTCTTTATTGACAAATTTCTCGATGAACATTTTCGTATTATTTCGATCCTGTCTTCTCATGGCGGCGGTAACGCTGGTGCTCGTCGGCTGCAATGGATCGTCTCCAAATCCCCCCTCCTCAGGCCCGCCCGAAGTGAGTGTGGTGACGATTGCGCCGCAGCGAGTGGAACTAACGACTGAATTACCGGGACGCATTTCTCCCTATCGCATCGCCGATATTCGCCCACAGGTCAATGGCATCCTGCTCAAGCGATTATTCGCGGAAGGTGATGAGGTTCAGGCTGGTCAGCAGCTTTACCAGATCGATCCTGCCCCCTATCAGGCCGCCTATGACAGCGCCCAGGCCACGCTGGCCCACGCGAAAGCCGAAATGACTTCGGCGAAACTCCTGTCCGACCGCGACAAGGACCTGGTGGCCTCCAACGCGGTCAGCAAGCAGGATTATGACAACGCCTTTGCCGCCCTGCAGCAGGCCGAGGCTGATGTCGCTTCGGGCAACGCGGCGGTCGAAACCGCCTGGGTCAATCTGGTCTACACCAAAGTACTTTCGCCCATCGCCGGCATCACCGGACGCTCGGTCACCGAGGGGGCTTTGGTCACGACGAATCAAACCACCCCGTTGGTCATCGTGCAGCAACTTGACCCGATTTATGTCGATATTCCGGAGTCGACCTCCATCCTCCTTCGCCTGCGGCGTGAACTCGCCAGCGGCCAGATCAAGACGAGTGGCGACAACCAGGCCCCGGTCACCCTGACCCTTGAGGATGCCAGCGAATACGAGCAGGGGGGGCGGCTTCAGTTTTCCGAAGTCACTGTGGATGAGGGAACCGGTTCGGTGATCATGCGGGCCGTGTTTCCCAATCCGAAAAAGATCCTCCTGCCCGGCATGTTTGTCACGGCCCACCTGGAAGAGGGCTTCGTTGAAAATGGGATATTGGTCCCTCAACAAGGAATTACACACAATCAGCGCGGAGAGCCGACCGCTTTGGTGGTCGATCCCGACAACAAAGTCGAATTACGCGTGCTCAAGACCGACCGCGCCATCGGCGACAAATGGCTGGTGGCCGATGGCGTGCAGGCGGGCGACCGGGTGATCGTCGACGGGGTGCAAAAAGTCGCGCCCGGCGCCACGGTGCGGCCGACGGAAGTTTCCTCCGGCGCGGCCCCCGCGGTCCAACAACCGTAACCGAAAAAGTCTGTGTCCAAATTTTTTATCGATCGCCCCATTTTCGCCTGGGTGATCGCCCTCATTTTGATGATGGCGGGCGCGCTCGCCGTCAAGATCCTGCCCGTTGCGCAGTATCCGAGCATCGCCCCGCCCGCCGTGTCCATCACCGTGATCTATCCGGGCGCGTCGGCCGAGACGGTGCAAAGCACGGTCGTCCAGGTGATCGAGCAGCAACTCAGCGGCATCGACCATCTGCTCTATTTTTCCTCCGAAAGCGACAGCGACGGAAGCATGACCATCACCCTCTACTTTGAGCAGGGCACCAATGCCGACATCGCCCAGGTCCAGGTGCAAAACAAGCTGCAACTGGCCACGCCGCTCTTGCCGCCGGAAGTCCAGCAGGAGGGCATTCGCGTTGCCAAGTCGACCAGGAATTATCTCATGGTGGTCGGGTTCGTCTCCACCGATGGCAGCATGAGCGGCTTCGACATCGCCGACTTCATCGCCTCGACCGTCCAGGATCCCGTGAGCCGCACCCTGGGTGTCGGTGACTACAACCTGTTCGGTTCGCAGTATGCGATGCGCATCTGGATGGATCCGGCCAAGCTCAATAACTACAGCCTCACTCCGCAGGACGTCAGCGCCGCGATCTCCGCGCAAAATGTCCAGGTGGCGTCCGGCGAACTGGGGGGGCTGCCGTCGGCGCCGGGCCAGCAACTCAATGCCACCGTGATCGGCCCCTCCCATCTGCAAAAGCCGGAGGAATTCGGGAATATTCTCCTGCGCGTCCTTCCCGACGGCTCGCAGGTGCGGCTGCGCGACGTGGCGCGAGTCGAACTCGGTCCCGAATCGTATTCGATACAGGCCAAGTACAACGGCCAACCCGCCGCAGGGCTCGCCGTCAAGATGTCCACCGGCGCCAATGCGCTCGATACGGCCATCGCGGTGCGCCAGACCATCTCCAAACTGGAGCCGATTTTCCCGCCCGGCCTCAAAGCCATTTATCCTTACGACACGACGCCGTTCATCAAGCTTTCCATCGAGGAAGTGGTCAAAACGCTGCTGATGGCGATCGTCCTGGTCTTTCTCGTGATCTATCTGTTCCTGCAAAATTTCCGGGCGACGCTGATTCCCACGATTGCGGTCCCGGTCGTCCTGCTCGGCACCTTCGCCGTGCTGTCTCTGGCGGGGTACTCCATCAATACGCTGACGATGTTCGGCATGGTACTGGCCATCGGTCTTCTCGTCGATGATGCCATCGTCGTGATCGAAAATGTGGAGCGCGTCATGTCGGAAGAAGGTCTTTCCCCCAGGGAAGCGACCCGCAAGTCGATGGACCAGATCACCGGAGCGCTGGTCGGGATTGCGCTCGTGCTCTCGGCGGTCTTTCTGCCCATGGCCTTCTTTCCGGGATCGACCGGCGTCATCTACCGGCAGTTCTCGATCACCCTCGTCTCGGCCATGACCCTCTCGGTCCTTGTCGCGTTGATTTTCACGCCCGCGCTTTGCGCCACGATCTTGAAACCCGTCGGAAAAGGGCATCAGGAAAAACAGCGCGGCTTCTTTGGCTTGTTCAATCGCACCTTCAACCGCGGAAATCGGTACTATGAAAGCGGGGTCAGGCATATCCTCCGCCGGACCGTTCCCTACCTGGCGCTTTACGTCGTGGTCGTCGCCGCCATGGGCTACCTTTTCACCCGCGTTCCCACCGCCTTTCTTCCGGAGGAGGACCAGGGCATCCTGTTCGTGCAGGTGACCACGCCCGTGGGTTCAACCGTGGAACGCACCTCGGCCGTGCTCGATGAAATCCGCGAATACTTTCTGACCCAGGAAAAGGATTCGGTCGACGGCGTCTTCACGGTGACGGGATTCAGCTTCGGCGGACGGGGACAAAGTTCGGGTCTGGCCTTTGTCCGG
>Ga0182030_10024187_pt1 | contig 11177 bp, 11 predicted proteins | sample 812S3MmetaG_FD_121299 | JGI IMG/M metagenome (GOLD analysis project Ga0182030, IMG submission 121299) | Permafrost microbial communities from Stordalen Mire, Sweden - 812S3M metaG (Illumina Assembly) | ecosystem: Environmental > Terrestrial > Soil > Wetlands > Permafrost | place: Sweden...
ACTCACTATAGTTTGGCATTAAACATTGAAATGTTATAGCCGCGGGGGTGGAAACGGAAGATCAGAGACAAATACTTGAAAATGCGGATTCCAAACATTATCAAGGGTATTTGTCTGGAAAGACTGTTCCGATTGAAACGTTTGAAGCGTTGCAGTGGCAGAGATAAAGTCTTGTTGATCAAGGCTGTCCAACGGCCTTAGCTCCAGCGCAAATCGGTGCGCGACAGGGGCAACTGCCGCACACGCTTGCCGGTGGCGGCGAAGATGGCGTTGCACACCGCCGGTGCCAACGGCGGGAAGGAGGGCTCGCCGAGGCCGGTTACCGGGTAGTTGGTTTTAAGGAAATGCACGTCGACCTTGGTCGGCGCGTCGGAAATGCGGATCATCGGATAATTATTGAAGTTGCTCTGCACGATGCGCCCGCGCTCGATGTTCAACTCCTGAAACATCAGCGCGCCGATAGCGTCGGTGACCGAGCCTTCGACCTGATTTTCGGCACCGCTGGGGTTTACGATCTGGGCGCCAATGTCGGTGCTGACCACGACGCGATCAACTTTCAGTACGCCATCTTTGCTGACGGTGACTTCGGCCACCTGGGCGATGTAGCCGCGATGGCTGAAGTGGAAAGCGATGCCCTGCCCCTGACCGCGCGGGAATTTCTTTTTGCCCCAGCCGGATTTTTCGGCAACGTGTTGCAATACATGCTTCATGCGGCTGACATCGTAAGGCACACCGCGTTCACCGGTACCGGGGATGACCTCCTTGTCGCCGAGAATTTCCAGGCGAAACTCCAGCGGGTCGCGACCGGCGGCGTGCGCCAGTTCGTCGATAAAACTGTGGAAGACCCAGGCGAAAACATTGCTGCCCGGCGCCCGCCACGGCCCCATCGGGATGCCGCATTCCATCGGCGTTTGTTCGAGCAGGCAGTTGGCGATCCAGCGACCGGGGAACTCGTCGCCGCTCAAACTGGCACCGCTACCAGGTTGCAACACCGACTGTCCATCGCGATTGGCGAAGGTAACAAAATGGTTGTGCCAAGCAATCAGTTTGCCTTGAGCATCGATGCCGCCACGCAGGAAGTGAAAGCCGCCAGCGCGGAAGTGGTCGTGATGCAGATCGTCTTCGCGGCTCCAGGTGAGCTTGACCGGTGCTGCTACGCGCTGGGCAATAGCTGCCGCCTCGACGATGTAGTCAGCCGACAGACGCCGGCCAAAGCCGCCGCCGCTGCGGGTAAGGTGCAGGCTGATTTTTTCCTTGGCAATGCCGAGCGTGCTGGCGACGAGGTTCTGGCCGGCGGCGGGATTTTGCGTGGGTGCCCAGAGTTCAAGCGCTCCATCCTTCCACCAGGCGGTGCAGTTCTGCGGTTCAATACTGGCGTGCGAAATGAAGGGATAGCTGTAAGCGGCCTCTACCGTTTTGGCAGCACCGGCAAGCGCGGCGAGGACATCGCCGTCGTGGCGCAGTGTTTGCGCGCCAGCTTGTTTGGCAAGTTCGTTGGCCTTGGCGACGAAGCCATCCCAGCTTTCGCTGGCGACCTTGCCTTCGTCCCATACCACCTTCAACTGCTTGCGCGCGGAGTAGGCGGCCCAAGTGGAATCGGCAACGATAGCGACTCCCGCAACGAGGCCGTTGAGATTGTTGGTGCCGGTGATGATAAAGGCATCACGCACACCCGGTAGCGCCTTGATGGCGTCGATATTGGCACTGACCACCTTGCCGCCGAAGGCTGGCGACTTTTCATAGACAGCGTAGAGCAGGCCGGGCAACTGCACGTCGATGCCGAACAGTGGCTTGCCGGTAACCACTGATGGGTTGTCGACGCCGCCAATACGGCTACCGAGCAGTTTGTAATCCTTGGGGTCTTTTTTCAGTACGCTCTTGGCATCCGGCACCGGCAGCGTGGCGGCCTTGGCGGCCAGCTTGGCGTAAGGCAGCTGACGTTTACTTGGGCGGTGATGGACGGCGCTGTCGGCAGCATTACATTCGCCGGCCGGCACGTTCCATATTTGCGCGGCGGCTTCGACCAGCATGGTGCGGGCAGTGGCGCCGAGGCGATGGAATTCCTCGTAGTTGGTCGGTGTCGAGGTTGAACCACCGGCACTCTGGCTGCCATAGATGGGGTTGAGATCGCCCTGCACGATCACCACATCTTTCCAGTTAACTTCCAGCTCTTCCGCAATCACCATCGGCAGGGAGGTCTTGATGCCTTGGCCGATTTCCGGCTGCTTGGAAACGAGGGTAACGACACCGTTGGTGCCAATGCGGATAAAGGCGTTGGGCGTAAACTCGGCTGCGGACGGTGCTGCGTCCGGCTTGGCAACTTGATCTACAGCACTATCGGCGGCCTTGAAATAGAAGCCGAGAACGAGGCCGCCGCCTGCGAGTGCCGAAGTGAGCAAAAAGTTGCGGCGGCTGGGGTCGGGGAGGGTGTTGTGGTCGCTCATGATCAGGCCTTTTTCTTTTTGCCGTTGGCAGCGGCGGCAATTTCAGCGGCGCGGTGGATACCCTTGCGAATGCGCAGATAGGTGGCGCAACGGCACAGGTTGCCCGAGAGGGCGTTGTCGATGTCTTCATCGCTGGGCTGCGGATTATCATTGAGCAACGCGGCGGCGGTCATGATCTGGCCGGCCTGGCAGTAGCCGCATTGCGGCACGTCCAGTTCTTGCCAAGCCTGTTGCAGCGGATGTTGGCCTTTGGCGTCCAAACCCTCGATGGTGGTGATCTGTTTGCGGCCGACAGTGGATACCGGCGTCATGCAGGCGCGGGTTGGCACACCGTTGAGATGCACCGTACAAGCACCACACTGGCCGACGCCGCAACCGAACTTGGTGCCTACGAGGCCGAGCGTATCGCGCAGCACCCACAGCAGAGGGGTGTCGGAGGCGACATCGACGGTATGAGTGCCGCCGTTGATGGAAAGGGTGTATTTGCTCACGGGAAGATTGTACTCACGGTCGGAATGCAGTTCAACCAAATTTAAGGTAAAGCCAGAATGGCACCGGGTAAAGACAGAAGCGACTTGCACGATCCCAAACTTCACGCTATCCAATAAAACGCCCTGTATCAATATCCCGTAGTATTAGTCACAGGTAGTCATTAGCAGTACGAACTCTTCGTGCAGAGACTTGTTCGGCGTTTCCTTAGTGTATTGGCGGTGCTTTAGCCAGATCAAGGACATCTACACAGTTCAGTTTGCTGGCGGCATCAAGCAACGCGGTGCGCAAACCTTCCTCCAGGACGGGATGATAAAAGGGCATGAGCAATAACTCGCGCACCGTCAGCTTGACCTGTATCGCCAAGGCCAGCAGATGCGCAAGATGCTCACCTTGCGGTGCACATATCTCGGCGCCTAATAGCCTACCACGGCTTCTCTCGACATAGACGCGCAACAGGCCGTGATTGACCTCCCCCATACGTGCGCGCGCCTGCTTTGAGAAATCGACTTCGCCGATGACGGTCTCATGCTCGTCAAGCTCATCTATGGATTGTCCGACGACGGCAATACTCGGTTCGGTGAATACGATCTCAAGCGGTACGCGTCGCTCGAAACATGCCGGCTCTTTTCGCAGCGCGTTATACGCGGCGATAAAGCCCTCATCGATAGCCTCGTGCAGAAACGGCAAATGACGGCTGGCATCGCCCGCGATGTAAACGGGTAAATCGGCGATCTGCATGGTACGTGTATTGAAAGGCGGCGCGCCGTGCTCATCGAGTTCGATGCCCAGATTTTCAAGGCCCATCTTATCGACATTGGGACGACGACCCAGCGCGACGATCATTTTATCGACGACGACACTCTCGTCGCCAGCACACACGCGTATACGCTTACCTTCGATGACAGGTTCGGCTGTCTCGCCCAGATACAGAGTGAACTCGGCACGCATCAATGCCACGGCCTGACTGTTTACAGCAGTATCACTCAGACCTGCGATATGCTTGTTGTGACCAAAGCCGGTAATCGTTATACCCAGCCGGGAAAATGCCTGGGCTATCTCGCTGCCAATAGCACCCATGCCAATCACCGCCATGTGCGACGGCAAGGTTTCCTGCTCGAAAAGATCATCGCTGGTCAGTATCCCTGTGCCGAATCGGCCCCATTCTTTGGGAATGACAGGACGAGAACCTGTAGCAATGATGATCTTTTTCGCATACACGCGGCGTTCACCGACCGCAAGCACCTGCGAATCGAGGAACCGCGCACGGCCCGCAATGCTGCTATCTTTCAACTCATCGGTGAGTTTGAGCATACCCGCAACGAAGCCATCGCGTAATTTGCGCACGCGCCTCAATACTGCGGGAATATCGACAGTGAGTCCCTCCCCTCCGCTCACGCCGAAAGCATCGAACACCTTGCGCCGGTGAAAGGCGTTGGACACCTCTATCAGCGCTTTCGAAGGCATGCATCCCACGCGTGCGCAAGTCGTGCCATAAGAACCGTCATTGATCAGCACAAAATTATCAGTCTGCTTGCGCACCTCACCCAGCGCTGTCAGACCAGCAGATCCAGCACCGATGATGGCTACATCGTATAATTTTGTCATGAGTTCGCCTTCTGTTGTCCACCAATCTCGACACCGTAACTTTCCAAACGCACTCAGACCGTGCGAAAGCTAATATATGAGTAGGCCGCAGATTATTTGAAGATGGGAAGAATATTGATAGCGACTATCTGGCATGACGTTTACGCACCCTTGACAGCCTCTTTTGCATCACCGTAAATTTTTTCGGCTTTGCCGGAAATTTGTTTGCCGAGACCTTTGGCTTGCTGTTTATTGCTTTTGACCAATTTCCCAACTTCTTCCTGCACTTTGCCAGCAATGTCTTTTACAGCACCATTTACTTGATTTTTGTTCATGATTTAATCCTTTAACTTAGTTAACTGGCTTTCCCAGCAGATAACTAAACTAAAGAAAATGTCGCTTCATATCTGTGCGGCAAAGAACGGTGACATGTCTGTGAGAAGTACAGACTACAACTTTGAAGAAGTGCCAGACGACGCATCTAGCTTCGCATCTTGATGCTCACAGTCAAATTAGTAATTTGCCAATTTCAAAAGGATCGTAGCTTTCACATCCATCCTACACAAAACAAGGTCTTTCGTGATGAAAAAAATACTGATCCTGTTACTGGGAGTGTTCACCGGAATTGCCGCATGGGAAAGTTCAGTATACGCAGACGGACTTACTTCCACCGTACCCGCAAGCGCACCACTTGCTGCCAGTGAGTCTGTTGCTGCCGAACCACAAAGGCCGCCTTTACCAAAACACGCGATGCTTCGCTTTTCCGTATATCTGGGTCAAAGTGGTATCAAGGTGGGAGAGTCAGTGCATACACTGGACATTATTGACGGGCATTACACACTCAAAGCGGATGCTCACACTACCGGACTGGTACAGGTATTCAAAACCTATCACATAGAACAAACCAGCACCGGCACCGCAACACCACAAATCCTGAAGCCGGAAACATTTACCGAGATCATCACTCAAAACGACGTTATCGAAACCAATCGGGGCGATTTTGATTGGGCAAATCATAAAATACATTTTTCAAACGGCACCGAAGCATCTCTACCGGCGCGTGCGCTGGACATCTTAAGTACACTCTACCAATTTCCACCTATGCGCAAGGATGACGAAATCATGACAATCAACATCGCCACAGGAAAGAATATAGAAATTTTTCGCTTTCAGGTCGACTTCGAAAAATCGCTAATAACAGAGATGGGGATATTGGAAACAGTACACTTCCGCCGTTTGCATAATGCGAATGAAGAAGGACTGGAAATCTGGTTCGCTCAAGCATACCGCCTGTTACCCGTCAAAGTTCGCCACCTTGATAGCGACGGAAAAATAGACGGTGAAGCAATCATCACCGAGATTAGCGTATCGGATGCCCGTCGCCTCCATCCGGATATTTCGCATGTACCCTAGCCCCTCCCCGAGCCTGATGCTAAAACAAGACTGTTCGTCCTCCAATAGTTCAACAGGCATCGTTCCGGCAGCCAGGACCAGAGGGGAATCGGCTATCTCGCTGTATTAACTTGTTTCAAAAAAACGTTGCATTCGTGCGCAGGCGACAGGCAATAATAATTTGTGTTTCAAGGAAAAGGAAAAATGAAAAAATTGATAACGATAGTTGTATTATTTTTCACAATTTTGCTTGGTTGCACCCAAGAAGTTTATTTAAAAACCAACCTGAACAAGATTTCTCTAGGTCAAACAAAAGAACAAGTATTATCCATCTTTCCCAGTCGTAAAGACGGATTGAGAGGAGTCATACCTGGAATGGAGATTCGTGCTGCTCATCATTCTGCCAATGGTAGTTTGCTTGAGTTCGGCGAGGTGCTGCTGTCGGACGGAGTAAAGCCTACTGATTCTTACTGGTTCATATTTGAAAATGGTTTACTTGTTCAATGGGGCGATCAAAAGACTGAAAAAAAGTTTCGTCTGGATATGATGTCCGACTGATTTGCATTGATAGCTGTGTGTCGTGAATTTCTGCAATGCACAAGGTAAATTTGCGGCTCTTGAATATTCATTGGAGCTTGCTGGTCTTGTTAATGCCATTTTCTTGACCTTTCTGAACTGAAAAATATTGCGAAGATTCCGGAACATCACCCGGTTGCAAGGGTCTTTCAGTGATCTTGAGTTCTTTGGTCAATATTTTACCCTCATGGAATATTTTAAGCCGTAAAGTAATTCCAATGCGGATCAGGTCGAAGCCGCGTATCAGACTGTCAATATCTTTCAATTTGATGTCGTTAATTTCGAGAATAATGTCACCACCCGAGATCATCGATTGTGTTCCAATCTTGACAGGAGTTTGTCCACCAACGATGCCGGCTAATCCGGCAGGACTATACGGCTCTACCGCTTCTACAAGGAAACCCTCAACAGCAGGGAGTACTAATATACTTTTCATTCCGGTACTAATTAAATTCCCGTCAATGCCAAGCCATGGCCTAATTACGTGACCTTTATCAACCAGTTCAACTGCAACCGATCCCGCAAGATTTGAGGGAATCGCAAAACCGATATTTTGTGCATCCCCAAGTATCTCACTCGTAATTCCAACTACTTCACCGCAACGATTAAGCATTGGCCCTCCGGAATTTCCGCGATTGATTGGCGCATCTGTTTGTATCATAGGCAAGGAGAGCATTCGTGGTCGATTGTTTAGAACTCGATTGATGGCACTGACAATTCCGCTGGTAATTGTTCGATCCAGTCCCATTGGATTGCCAATAATGACGACTTCGTCACCAGGCCGAATGTCGTCTGAATTACCCAGCGCAAGTGTTGGTAGTTTTCCTTTGCCCGGAATTGGAATTTGAAGAATCGCGAGATCGAATATTGGATCGGCCCCCCTCAATTTTGCGGATAACTTTGTTCCATCATTGAGCGTTACGCTTAAAGACTGAGCTCCAAATACCACATGAGAGTTGGTCATGATGAAACCTTGGGAATCTATAATAAATCCGGAGCCGGTTACTAAATTAATACGATCATCAGCACGGTATGGATTGATGGTAAGTGCAGATATTTGAACTACAGCGGGGGATTTGTTCAGGTAAAGATCGGGGATTGACTGTTTGCAGTCTTCCACGGCAAACACCACCCCGGAAAAATGCAAGTTGAATATCGACATAAACACAATTGCCAACAACTTTTTTAAGTTCGCGCTTGTTTTGAATGTAGTTAATATTTCCCCGAACCGAATCAATAGCGACTGCGTAATTAATTGAGTCGGATGATTTTTTGATGCAGGAAGACCGGTTAAGACTTTTATGTTATTTTTTGAAGATGTCATGATTTTTCCTTGGATATTTCTTTGATTGCTCAACGAAATTTTGCGAGACTAGGGAATAACAAATCGATCATCCTGATTCTGTCCACCCATGCCGGCCCACTCGCTTTAAATAAATGAATTCTTCGATCATGGAATAAATTAAGACGCTGAAACCGATTGTTGTGGGGGCTTGAAATTTTCAGCTACTCTGAATACAACTGTTATCCTTCAAGCCCCTCGTTATTACTTATTGGGCGGCGTTCCACCGCCTCCCTGTCCCGGAGGCGCACCGCTTGGTCGGGAAAATCCCTTTGCTGTCATACAAGCTTCCATTGCTTTCATATCCGGTCTTCCGCTCGAATCTTTGCTCACAGACGAAGCGCACGCCGTTAGCGCCGCCTCCAGAGCCGCTTTGTCCGGTCCTGCCGATGAACTGGCTGAGCTGCCACTATTGTCAGCCTGAGCCGTACAGGAAAAAAAACAAGCAATTAAGACACTAATGCTTAATATACGTTTCATACAATCTCCTTGAGAAAAAACACCGTGAATTCAATAACTGCATTGCGATTTGCCATAACATACCTCGTCTATTGTTTGGGCTCGTGCTGTTTAATTTTTTCGGTCAGAAGGCTACGTTGTGCTTCTGATAATATTCCCCACACTTTGGCCTGTGTTTCGGTATGAATATAGAGCAAGTCCGCAAGTGCTTTAGAATGCTCATCTGCAATTAATCTCGCTTTCGTAGCATTAAATTGGTCTGAATTTGTCAGCAGGCGGAATGATTCCATTGTCTTATGTATTACCTTCATTTTTTCATGGAGGATTGGTTCTACCGAATACATGATTTGAAAAACTTTATCACGTTGTGTTTCCGTCAGGTCAAGCCCCCCCAAAGGAAATGGCGGGAGTTCAGCCATAAGTTCATCCGGTGGCACGGGGCGAGGCATCCCGTCGCGAGATCCTTTAAAGTCACCAAATCCATTTGAGTGGGCAGGGCACTCCTCGTGAGCCATCGCGAAATTAGGTAATGCAAGAAATACAACAAGTAACACTACATAGGTCAAAATAGAAGACCAGATACCAGTTGGTTTATATGGTTCTGAAGTTAGCGAAGAGAATGGCATGATATAAATCTCCTTGGAATATTGAATGGGAATGAAATTTTTTCTGCATTTGATGAAATGCATTATGAAAGATACCCATATTTTTCGGGTTGAATCGAGGCAAAACTGTGTAAATAATTGTGATTTTTTTGGGTTAGCAGTTGAATTTGTATAACATCAGCGCATTAATTGGAATTGAGCGGGAATAGAAATGGGCGAAAAGGTATTGTTAATCGATGACGATGTAGTCCTTGTCGAAATGATTCGTGACTATCTAACTCAGGATGGGTTTGAGGTTCAAGTAGCGCATGATGGAGAAGCTGGGGTCAGAGAAGCGTTGAGTGGACATTATGCTGTTGCAGTTGTCGATGTGATGATGCCCAAAATAAATGGTATTGAAGCTTTACGCTTAATCAGGCGCGACAGCGAAATGCCCATTATTATGCTTACTGCAAGGGGAGATGACACGGATCGTATTATTGGACTTGAATTGGGGGCAGATGATTATGTTCCGAAACCCTGCACCGGAAGGGAACTTAGTGCCAGAATTCGAGCTATTCTAAAACGTGTTGCAAAATCCAATCGAACTACAAAGCATTCTTTTCAAGTTGGCTTATTGGAGTTTTGGCCTGAAAAGCGCCAAGCTGATTGGAACGGAGCCAAGGTTGACCTTACAAGTACCGAATTTAGCTTGCTAGAAGCACTGGTAAATCATGCAGGGCAGATTGTTTCCAAGGAAACGCTTTCAATCACAGCGTTAGGACGTGAGCTAAATAAATTTGATCGTTCAATTGATGCTCACATGTCTAGTATTCGTCAAAAATTGGGCACGCTATCTGATGGAAAGTCCTGCATCACGACGGTAATCCGCAAGGGTTATATGCTCCGAAAAGAGTGAATCATGGGTAAGTTGTTTTGGAAGTTCTTTTTCTTTTTCTGGTTGGCTCAGGTATGCAGCTCTATTGGTGTTGGTTTGTCCATTTGGGCGATGCGTTCCAACCACTCTGAAATTTCTGAACCGTTAGTAAGGCAAACGCCACTGCAAGAAGAGCCACCACCTCATCATTCCGACGACTTTAAGAACTGGCCTCTCCCACCGCCTCATGAAGATAGACCTTCACATCATGAAGGAGAACCACCACTGCCACATGTTGATAGACCCCATGAACATGAAAGCTTCTTCCCTCCACTAGTGCCTATAGCAGCAGGAGGAATTGTGAGCTTATTTTTTGCGGCGTTTCTTGCCTGGTATTTTGCGCGACCAATTCGTAGCCTTCATGCTGCCTTTAATGCTGTTGCCGACGGCAATCTGAATACCCGAATCGGCGCATCAATGGCCGACAGAAAAGATGAAATGGCGGATCTGGGACAAGACTTCGACAACATGACATCCAAACTTCAGGAAGTTATGCAATCACAAAAACGCCTTTTACATGACATATCCCACGAAATCCGCTCACCTCTTGCAAGGCTGCAGGCTGCTATTGATTTAATACAACAGCAACCCAACCGTGCAGGAGAATTGACATCGAGATTAGAGCAGGATACACAACGTATCAATACCTTGATTGATGAGCTTTTGACATTTGCCCGACTTGATTCGGGTATGGCAGGAAAAATGGATAGCCAAGTCGATTTAATTTCGATCCTGACTCAAATTGTGAATGATGCTCAATTTGAGTCAATGTCCAAGCACTGTACAATTCATTTGGAATCGAAGGATGAGGTGTTCGTGAAAGGAAACCGGGAACTACTTTTTCGTGCATTTGAAAATGTCGTTAGAAATGCGGTGCAACATTCTCCCGAACATAACCAGGTCAATATTACGGTAAGCAGATCAAATTCTGAAAGATGTATCATTCAAATTTCTGATTGTGGCGCAGGAATCCCTCACGAAGATTTAAAGTCAATCTTTAATCCTTTTTTTAGAAGTAACGCCAACAACGTTAGCAAGGGTTACGGATTGGGACTTGCCATTACACAAAGAGTTATGCAAGCACACTCTGGCTTTGTTACCGCTGAAAACAGATTGAATGGCGGGTTATTGGTCACAATTATTTTGCCAATAAATTTTAACAACGCATAACATCTGTCAATATGATGTCCTACGAACCTCTGCTTCTGGAAACATGACATACCCGGTAAATATTGCTGTGTTCAACATGCCAGTTATGATCAGGAATTATCAATGAGTCGAGTTTCATTTTTATTGTTGTCGCGACTATTTATAATAGTTGCGCTTTGTCTTTCAGCAAATACTTTTGCGGGAGAAGAAAAGGTGTC
>Ga0182030_10024188_pt1 | contig 11177 bp, 6 predicted proteins | sample 812S3MmetaG_FD_121299 | JGI IMG/M metagenome (GOLD analysis project Ga0182030, IMG submission 121299) | Permafrost microbial communities from Stordalen Mire, Sweden - 812S3M metaG (Illumina Assembly) | ecosystem: Environmental > Terrestrial > Soil > Wetlands > Permafrost | place: Sweden...
TAAAATAGAGAATAAAATAAGGTTAAAAAAATAAAGAAAGTAATATTTAAAGTTAAAGTTAATAAAGAATAAAAAATAAATATATATATTTTAAATTAAGGTTAATAAAGAATAAAGAATAAAGAATAAATATATATATTAAAGTTAAAAAGTAAAAGTAAAGTAAGTTAAGATAAAAGATATATAGTTAAAGTAAAAAAAAAGAAAAAAGAGGGTTAGATTTAAAGAATTAGATTAAGAAAGAGAATAGAGTTAGGGTTAGAAAGTAAATTATAAAGGGGGGTAAATTATAAAAAAAGGGTGAGTTATAAAAGGAGAGGAAGTTATAGAAGGAGAGTATAAATTAAAAAAGGAGGAAGAGTTATAAAAAGAAAGTATAAGTTAAAGTTAGAAAGTATAAAGAAGAAGTAATTAAAAGTAAAGTATAATAAGAAAAGAAAAGAATATATAAATAAAAGTAAAGTTAAGAAAAAAAGAGTTAAAATTTAAAAAGAAAAAAATAAATAGAAAAGAAAAAAAGTTAAAATTTAGAAAAAAAATTTAGAAAAAAAAGAATAGAAAAGAAAGAATAGAAAAGAAAGAATAGAAAAGAAAGAATAGAAAAGAAAGAATAGAAAAAAAAAGAATAGAAAAAAAAGAATAGATAAAAAAAAGGGAAATTAAAAGAAGAAGAATATAAAGAGAAATATGAGGTAAAGTAAAAAAAAAAAGGGGGTTAAGGTGAAGGTTAAGATTAAAGTAAAAGAAAGATAAGAAAGATAAAAGAATAAAATATAAAAGTATAATAAAATAAAAAATAAAAGAAATATAGAGTTAAAAAAAAAGAGTAAGAATTAGAGGTAAGAGTAAAATAGTTTAGATTTAAAAGTAAAAAAAAGAAGTATTTAGGGTTAAAAGATGAAGTAAAGTAAGAAGAAAAAGATAAAGGGATAAAGGTAAAATAGATAAGAAAGGAGAGTAGAGTTAAAGAGTGAGAGAGTGAGGGTTAGGGTTAGGGGTTCATTGAGTCTATCTAATAACGCCAGATAGACGCGGCTACAATATTGAAGGTTACATCAGTTGTATTCCGGCCGGACCCCGCTGGAACTCCAACTCCATGGCAACTAAAGGCCACCTCATACAGGTCTGACATTCCCATCGATACTTCCTGGGTTCACCCGAAGTCCTGCACATTGTCCAATACGGGGGGCAAGTTACCACAGCGCCATACCCCGACTAGGATCCTCGCCCAGCGGTAACATAAGTGAACACTTCTCAAAATACAGTCCACCATCCGATGTCCAAGGTCGCTATCCAGCCACCAACTGTAGATCCGTCCATCACTGCGCCCGAGAGTTAGTCCAGAGAAGCAAAGCTCTGAATCATCTAACAAAAGGAGAAGCGCCAAATACTCGGTTCGCGTCCGCTACACCAAGCCTAGTACCACGCTCTGTAATCCACCTCCTTCGAATATGGAGTCAGGTGCCCCTGCATGTACCGGGTCGACCAGATTCAACGATCCAGTCGGGCCCCCCAGCTTCACCACCCAGAGCCTCGCCGACAAGGGTTCCACATTTTCTAACGGCAGCGTGTCTTCCGTGAGATTGTGTCCGGCGACCGTCCCTCGATCCGTCCCCGAGATCCTTCCAAACACTAGTCCAATCGACCGACCGACCATGGTCTTTCCAGTTCCCCGCGTCCGTCCCAAGTCTACCCGCCCCCACCTAGGTGTTCTCCCTTCCCGCGGTCTGTTTCCTCAGAGTGCTTCCTTGCCTCCTCCACAACCTTCCATTTTATCCCATGGTCTTGGATTCTCGCCGCGGAGCCATAGCTGCCCACATCCCGCGTGACCATCTACTCTAGAGACGTCCGCTCCTTTCGATAGACAGAGTGTGCCGGAGCATGTTGAAATTCCAGCTGTCAGGGCTCAACCCGAGTCGTAGTATCGTCTCAACCAAGACGGCAAGGTAGAGTCTCACTCCTGGCCGTGGATGCCTCCCCAGGAATGACCCTCCTAACGTTCCCGACTGACCGGAGAAGTTTAATCTGTCGTGCTCAGGACCTTCGCAGATGATGTCCCCCTCTTTCCCCTACATCTATCTCGACTTCTTCAAAAAGCAGTTCCACGCTTACTCAGGCACAAGCAGTTACGCATGCTTAGGCATGATCCAATACGCCACCCGTATCCCGACCATCACGAGCTTTTTACGACTTCTCAGGTCCGGGTCCCTTTAATGACTCCCCCATAAGTCAAGCTGCGTTTAACGACTTCCTAGGTCCAGATGAGTTTTGCGACTTCTCAGGTCCAAATGAGTTTAACGACTTCCTAGGTCCCATCCCCCCGCGAATGAGTTTAACGACTTCCTAGGTCCCATCCCCCCGCGAATGAGTTTAACGACTTCTCAGGTCCAAATAAGTCTAATGATTTCCCAATTTGTGAAGCTCAGTCTTATAATTTCCTAGGATATTTCAGTGGAACCATCTATGGAATCCTTCTGATCTTGGCCCCTCGAGGACCATTCACTAGCACCATCTTCGAACCTACCCACAAGTTCTAGTCCTCCTGCATCAGACCATGGAAGCTACCATTTGAAATTGTCATCAAAGTTGATTTTCGTGCTTGCCATGCTTGTCCGTCATCCCATTGGCCCTTAGATGTTGCAACTGCAGTTCCAACCTTTCCAACCCCTATCTACACACTAACAAAATACTTCGACGCTATATTTGATCTCCGGTCCTCTTCTCACCCGACATCTCCCATTGCCTCGTCGTTCGTCTGGGCCTCCTTCAATTGATTTTCTTTGTGCACTTGTCGAAGCTGCTTACTAATCGCCTCCAAAATTAGCGCCACTCGCTTAACTTGTCTCGTGTTCAAGAGAAAATCGATGTTGGTGAATTTGGTTCCATCCAAAGACAACTTCGCCTTCATCTCCCGCTTCTGCTGCCACTCCGACCGTGACAGCTGTACCAGATCTCGCAGTACCGGACACTTCCCTTCGTGGCCTCGGCTGAACTGGGTTCCTGGGCCACATACACACGCGCAGTCCCGCATGAACAGCCCCCTCCGGTACTGCAGCAATTGACCCTGGGCTACGACTGGCCCTGCGAAGGCGACATCAGCAAACACTAGTCCTGGAGCGTTGCGGCTCTCCATCGGTACCAGCTCTGCCAAGTGTACCCCGCGACCCTCCGCATAGAGTGTGTGGAACAACGTTGTCCTCAGGTAGCGACCCAAGGCGACCTTTACAGTTGGTTCGAAGGTACTCGTCGCCTTAAAGCATGCCCAATCTTCGTCCTTGTCCAGGCAACCGGCGAAGGACCATGATTTGGACCCTCGATAAGCTCGCTCCAAGGTTTGCCGCAAAGGGGTTTCCATCTCCATCCGCTCCAAGATCCACTGGTACGCCGTCTTCAGACGCCCAAACCGGGCATGGAGCGGCGAAAGCCCACAGAAATTGCTTGTGAGTGCCCAGCGCTGGTCGGACGTATTTGCGATCCACGCGATGAGCTCTCGAAACCCTGCCGTGGCGTGGTCGAAGGCCGTCCTGTTCCGCGGGCCCTCTTGCACCCACGCTTGGACGAGCGGCGCTCCGTACTCGAACATTGGTGCGAGGAACTGCTTGTATACCCGCAGCCGGTGTGCGGGACCCCACGACTTGCTCTCGATCCCCAGAAACGCGGCTCGCCCTACTGCTGCCTTCACCCGTTCCGACAAGTGTCTGACGAAGTCGATCCCAGCTGACGTTACCGGGAAGCCCAAGTAGGTGTACGCCTCTCTCTGCGGGATCTCCTGACCGTATACCGCCAGCTGGGGGAGATCGGTCCGCGAAGTCACCACCCCGCACTTTGGTGGGTTCAGCTTAATCGCATTCTCCACCGACCAGTCCTCGACTATCCGGAGGAGCTTGACCAGATCGTGTTGTCGGGACGCCAGAATGACCCCATCGTCGGCATAAAAGAGGCACAGAGGGAGTCCGGGGTACTGCCTATTCACCTGGTACAGCAGGTCGTCCACGAAGAGGTTCCACAGCCATGGGGATAGTGGCGAGCCCTGGAGTACCCCCCGTGACCGGCCAAACCACTCGGTCATCCGCCCATTGATCAAGATTCGGGACTTGAGGCCCTGAAACATCAAGCTTTGGATCAGGGATCGCACCACCTGCGGACATCCTCTCCTCGCCAATTTTCCATCAAGCCGCTGGTGGTCCACTACATCGAAGGCCGCCTTGAAGTCCAGGAACAGTGCCGTGGATCGGGTTTTAGAGGTGAGGAGCATGTGGACGACGGCCGCATTACTATACGTCGAGTAACTGCGGCGGAACCCCGCCTGGGCCGGGTGAAGCTTGGCCCACGGCTGTCGTTGGACTCGGAGCAAGAGGAGACGTTCGAAGACCTTGCGAAACATGCCAATGATGGAGATGGGACGGAGGTTGGTGGCATCCCGTTTCTTCTGGGGATCTTTGGTCAACAAGTAGATCTCCGACTCGTTCCATGCTCTTGGGGTCTTCCCTTTGACCAAGCATCGGTTATAAAGCTGCAACAGCCACGCGGTCACGGCGGTGTCTTGGACCGTCTTTAGGAATCGCATATGGATCCCGTCAGCGCCACAACTCTTCTCGGCTTCCTGTTTGCGGATCTCTTCGACGACCTGTACCCGGGTCCATAAAGTCACCTCCTCCTCCCCCTTCTCCTCCTTCTCCTGCGGGTCGACCATCTGCGGCACCTGGAATGCTTGCCCCGTCCACCGTTCCCGAAAGCTCGCCAAGTTCTCTGTCACCGCGTCCAATCCTCGCCCCGCTGCCTCCGGGGTTGGGAAGATAACATCGTTCTCTTCCGAGATCCGGCACGCCGATTTATACAGACGGACGCTCGCTCGTGCCGTCTGCTCGTCTCTTGATGGGTCTGGCCCCCGCGAGGTCCGTTTCTGGAATGGCACCGCCACCCCAATCGTCTGTCTCTGCACCTCCTGGCAGAACTGCACCAGTTTGGCATTCATCTGGTCAATGTCATCTCCCGGGGCAAAGGGCGAGCTAGATCGGTCAATCAGGTCTCGCAGGGCCTCTACCTGGTCCGGGTTGGTGAGTTGGCCCACGCGGAATCGACGGATCTCTTGGTGCTGCATCTCCTCTGCCCCTTGGTGTCCGAGGGTCAAGCAGAGGATGTATCTGTGGTCGGTCCGAATCTTCACGCTGGCGGCGTTCACCAATGCCAGCTGGGATCTCCGGTCTGGCTGGACGAAGCAGTGATCGGTGGTCAGCTTCTCCGTCCCCGTGCTGGGCTTCATGTGTTGGAACGTCGTCCGGGTGAGGAAGTCCACGAAGATTTGAAGCCGCTCTGGTGGACCGGCTTCGCGATCCTGGTGGATGGGATCCCGGAAACGGGTGTTGATATCTCCCATGATCACGGTCGAGGCGGCTAGAGAGTCCAATAGTGAGGACATGGATTGCGTGTCTAGCGTGGTCGGGGGGAAGTAGACGCCCGAGATCACGTGCCGGCCGTACTCGAACGTGAGGGTGTGCTCGGTGGCCTGGAACGTCTTAACCTGGCTCCGTGCGTGGTTGGATCCGATGAGGTAGATGCCCCCGTGTGGCCTCCCGTGGATCTTCGCTGCCCCCGCCGTGGTAGACGCGATGAAGCGCCGGTCCCGTGTGTACAGCTTGTGGTTGACGAACCACGTCTCCGCGATGAAGAGGAGGTCGACGTGCGTGCTGAGGAGCCGGTGGCACGCGTCCCAGGACTCCTTCGAAAGGCCACAGACATTGACGTACCCGACCCGGAGGCTCATGACTGCTCACTGCTTACTGCTGCCGCCACCGCCGCCTCCCCTCGTGGGCACGTTTCGATAAAAAGACAACGGGGGATGCTCGAGGAGCGCTTGGAATTCCTGATGGACGTGGGCGTCCTTCGCCCTCTGGCGGATCTTGTGCCGTGCTTCTGTCTTGTCTCCCTCCGGTGGGATCTCCTGCCACTGTTTGAAGAAGTCGTACGCTCGGTTCTCCTTCTCGGTTTGCACCGCGCTTTTGGATTTAGATTTGGATTTGGATTTGGATTTGGATTTGGATTTGGATTTGGATTTGGATTTGGATTTCCAGCTTGCTACTGCTTTCGGGGTCCCCTTGCTTGGCCTTCCCACCGGAAGCTTGGGGGCGACGATGAATCTCCGTTCGTTACCGTACCCGCGTACCGGTTCTGCGCTTGGCTCAGAGATCGACGAGCTGATGGTCTTCTCTCCAGGCACCGTCCCTGGTGAGGGGGAGGTGTGTGACGTCGATCGACCGCCTCCTTGCTGGGCTTGGGGGTCTGATGTCCGGCGCAAGGACGAAGGGGAGGAGGAGGAGGAGGGAGAGGAAGTAGTAAGTGGTTCGTCGTCAGGGTAGGTACACGGGATGGTAGCGTCGGATGGAAAGTGACGAGGGAGTACCGGAAAAGCGGTGCTGCTCGAGGAGGGGTAGTGATAGCCCAGGCCAATCTTGGGTGAGGGCAGCGAAGGGGGGGTCGACCCTCGTGGCGAGTTCACCACGCTCGATTGGGCGAGGAAGAGGGTGAGGAGGTGGTGTTGCTCTTTCCAGGTCTTGCTGATCTCGACCAGCTGGCTGAGGAGGGGCAGCCCTTCTCGTACCGATTCTGCCCACTCGGGTTGTCGCCGTCCTCCTCCTCTTCCGGCCTTTGGCGTCCCGTCATCCGCTGCTGCTGGTGGTGCAGCTGGAGCTGCAGCTGCTGTTAGCCGAGGCCGCTTCTGTTGGGTCGGGAGATCTGGTTCTTGTGCGGCTCCCCGTTTGAGGCTGCTGCTGCTCGGTACCGAGGAGGCCCCGAGTGTCGATGTTGTTGCTGCTGCTGCTGCTGCTAGTGGTGGTGGTGGTGGCGGCGGGGTTTGCGTTCCCTGGGGAGGAGGGACCACCGCACTACCGGACGAAGGAGGGTTCATAAACTCTCCTTCTGCTGGATAGATGATATGGTCGGCGTATCCTTGGAGCGCTTGGAAGGCCCCGTCGTCGCGGTTGGCGGCGTACTTCTCGTAGATCGCGTCCCGGACCTGGGTGAAGTGCTCCCGGGGCAGTTGCCGGATGGCCAAGCCGATGTACGTCGTCACCGTCGCCCGTGAACACCTTTCTACTACGCCCCTACAATCACCTCTCCTGCTTAGCACAGCCACTTCTTATACCCTTGGTCGCGCTCTCCGGTACTCACCTCTTGTTCGACCGCTGGCACTTGTACTGTCGACGTTTTTTATTATGCACGTCGTTGTTCCCGGCTGTATCTCTGATAAAGCCTTGCGCCTCGCGTATGCCGGGACAAGTAGGACAACGAATCTGGTATTTGTACCGGTCGAACAAGGCCTCGGCGAGGAAGAACTTGCCGTGTTCGAGGGTGAAGTCGACGTCGGCGTATGAGGGGTTCATATAGTCGGATTGGATGCTCTGCTCTCTCCCTCTGGCTGTTGAGCGTGGGTGGGCGTTGGGGTTTATATACTAGTCCTCCCACGATGAGTGATCTCTCCCCTCCTCCAGACGTCCCGGCTCCCATTAGTCATCTTTCTTTTGCGTTCGGGGGGTTCTGTCTAATTCAATCGCTTATTCTTCTTGTGCTAGGTGTCTTGTTTGAGTTTCGAGCAGATCGGTCTATCGTACTCGGGGGTTTCGAAATCCCGAATACCCTATGGGTGGCGCCTCTATCCTTTCTGTGATGGGACGTTGTCAGGTTGTTTGACGAGGCCAACCAAAGCCTTCGTCTGCAGGCCTTGTAAGCGAAGAAGTGGGGAAAAGGGGGTTCCTCGCTTATGGGCTTGCGAACGCCCGGGCCCCTTACCAAGTGATTTTTGGGTTTTTGGGTGTTTCCAAGTCGACCTATCACCCCTTCGATTTTTTTTCATGTCCGAGGTTGCTGGTTGACTTCCTGGCATATACCACCCCTTGTTTTTGTCGATCGTCGTATCGCGTGGCGTAAGATTGTGACGTTGCGTTTCTTATTTTCTTTGCCTTTTGGGGCACGGTACCTTGTATATCAGGCATACCTCCCGATCACAGTGATCGGGAGGTGGGGCCATGACGTCTTCCTAGCCTATCCGGCGCTTCTTCCCCTTCTTCTCTTACAAAGCTATGTATACTCCCCAAGCCCTCTTTGGTATCGTCTACCGGGGTCTAACCATAGTCCACGACCCTTTTTTTTTCCCTTTCCATGGGTAGGTAACAGAAGCCACACCTTCAAACAAGGGAAAAACCCAACCAGATAAAGAAGGGAAAAAAGCATGGAACCCCTTCTCCCTCTTGCGGGATCGCCTCGATTTCTCGTCTATATAATGCAGCGCCCCCCCCCCCGCCTCTAGCTACCACCTGCACATGTTTCCCCCTCCCTTTCTCTCGCTACGCCCTACCACTTTCTTCGCCATCATGTCTATCCCTGTCAACTTCACACCTTACCCAGCCCCGATTACTACTATCAGCTGGTTCCGCGCCACCCTGGCCGAGCGACAGACAGATGTCCAAATCTTCGAGGATCCCGAGTCCGGCCTCGCTATTGGCGTCTTCAACCCCACCAGCCCGATCACGCAGCGCATCGAACGCGCGCTTGCCTCGCGATTCCCCTTGCCAGACCGGCCGTCTAGACCGACAACCCCGGGGACCTCTCAGCTAAGGACCTCGCCCCCTACGCCGCCCCAGGCCTCTCGGTCTCCTCGCTTCTCCAAGTCCCCCCGAACCCCCAAGCGTCTTGGGGTACGGCGCGACGCCTCGACCCCCTCGCCTGTTCGTCCCTCCTTGCGCCGCCGCCCCGTCTCCCGCAGTAGCCAGGCGTACGGGAGCGATCTTGATCTCGATGGCGCTACCCTTACTGCGCTCGAACGTCAGGTCCCTGTGGAACGGCCCGTCCCGCTCAACCCTGCCCACCTCGTCTACAAACAAGACTCTTCGCGCAACCGGCGGTCGATGCAGAAACAGGCCGAGAAACAAGCCCGTCTAGTCAACGACGCACATGCGGATGCTGGGGCCGCCCGGCGGGTGGGCTCCACGCCGCTTGTCCCACGTAAACGGTCCGCTACAGAGCGGGATGATTCGGACGATGCGGGCGATGCAGACGACGAATCTCGGCACCCGGGGGCGAGGAGGGAGGAGGAGGAGGAGGATCAAGAGGGAGAGGGTGGAGACGACGGGGAGGAAAGGGGGGAGCAAGACCAGGACGATCCAGCGGTGGCAAACCCGCGCTCGGCGCGCTCCACGCGGCTCGCCCTCCAACGTATTGTCGTTGGTTCCTCAGACGTGGACAACGACGACCGATTCCCCGTCCGCCGGCGGCTGGCCCCGCCACACTCCAGTTCGGTCGACGTCTGGTTCGAGCAGGATGCGATCACCTACCGCACAACCCAGGTCGAACCGAGTCTGCGCAGGGGTATGGTCACCATGGCCATGAAGATCGCGGGGAAGGAGACCGCCCGCGCCTGGAAGGAATATTTCGTCACGTGGCGCGAGAAGGGCCAGATCACGTCCCGCCCGACATCGCGGGCCGGCGATGCCCTCCTCGTGCGCTACCGCGGCACCCTCCCCCCGGAAATCACGCGCTTCTACCAGGCCTACGGCGACGTACGGACTGCTGATGCCCTCCGCAGCTTCAAAGCGATCACGCACCGGGCCCGCCTCGTCCAGCTCCACCAGTATTACAACCAGGCCATGGATGTCTCGCTCCCGCAGCTCCCCCTGCCCCGCACGGGTATGACCCGGAGAGCCCAGCGCAAAGAGTGGCTCTTCTCCCTCCTCCATCCCGAGCACGACAACGTCAACGACGTCAAACAGGATCGGCGGTCCAAGCCCGATTGGAACGCCTTCACGTCCCAGCTCCGGTATGCCACCCGCTGGCAGAGGCTGGCCGCCGAATTCGGGTACGGCATCCTCGGCCTCATCCCAGATGAGGCGGTCCCGGCCAGCTGGGTCCAGCGGACCCTCAACGAGAGCCAGTTCGAGCTCTGGATCCGCGTGATCGACCATTTCAACCCGCGGTGTCGGACGGCCTCGCTCAACTGGACCTACGTCGTCTCCAAGGCCATCGCCCGTCAACGCCCGTCGCGGAAGAAGATGCGTCTCGAGGAAGTTGGATCCACTTCCCCGGACCTGGTCCAGGATCCGACCGCGTTCTTCTGTGTCGACGGGGAGGCTGGCCCGAGCGAGGACGAGAGCGGCGAGCCGAGCTCGAGCCTCACCCTCGATATGGAAGCGCAGGAGGAGATCATGCGCGACTTCTTCCAGACCATCGACCAGGTGTCGATACTTCCGGGCCCCCAGCTCGGCACCGAGCAGCAGACGCCCTCCTGGGATGCGTTTCCCCTCCCACCATTGGAATACTCTGGATCGTCGAGCACTTTTTCGTCCCAGGATAGTCAATTGACCTTCTTCTCGAGTGATCCGATCGTAGGCGGGGAGGGATGGTAGGCGGGGGATATGGATATAAACACAAGAGGGGGTAAAAGGGATGAGTGATAGAGGGCGACAATAGGCACATCGTGAAAATATTCGCTCTCTTTCTTCGTGCCGGCTTTAACTCAAGCTACCGAATCCTCTATTATCTAGGATGGACGAACCTAATATCTTTATATCTTTGGTTTATATTTCCCAGTATATATGTAACACACTCTCTCTTTCTCTTCCTCATGAGGTGCCGTCTGCGTTAACGCCTTGCGCATCAGGCACACCTCCCGATCACTCTGATCGGGAGGTATGCCTAATATATTAGGCGTACGCCCCCTTCAACTTCTACATACTTTCTCTTATGTTTATTTCCTCTTTTCTTTTCGCTTGTGCAACTTCCTCTTCGACCATAATCCTGCCTTACTCTTCCCCTCTTGCCTTCTCCCCCTCTACGATACCTTCTTAGATAATACTACCGCTAAACCAGATCTATAATATCCTAACCTAGCCTCATCTTTTATATCTATACGTACACGTTTTGCCGCCCTTAGTGCAGATTCAGCGTTTAGCAGTGGTATAGATTCAGCAGTAGTGTAGATTCAGCAATAGTGTAGATTCAATAATGGTGTAGATTCAGCAGAGGTGCAGATTCAGCATTTAGCAGTGGTGTAGATTCATTAATAATACAGATTCAGCAATAGTACAGATTCAGCAATAGTACAGATTCAGCAATAGTACAGATTCAGCAATAGTACAGATTCAGCAATAGTACAGATTCAGCAATAGTACAGATTCAGCAATAGTACA
>Ga0182030_10024189_pt1 | contig 11176 bp, 12 predicted proteins | sample 812S3MmetaG_FD_121299 | JGI IMG/M metagenome (GOLD analysis project Ga0182030, IMG submission 121299) | Permafrost microbial communities from Stordalen Mire, Sweden - 812S3M metaG (Illumina Assembly) | ecosystem: Environmental > Terrestrial > Soil > Wetlands > Permafrost | place: Sweden...
CGCACGGCCCGGAAGGTCTCGATCACCTCGACCTGGTTGACGATGTCGAGCTCGCTGCGTCCCTGCCAGAGCAGGAGGTCCACGTGCGTCAGCGGTTCGAGGCGGGCCCCGAACTTGCTCGAGGTCCGCCGTACCCCTTTGGCCACGGCCCGCACCTTGCCGTGCCCCTCGGTCATGACGACGATGATCCGGTCGGCCTCGCCGAGGCGGTACGTGCGCAGCACGACGCCGGTATCCCGGAACAGGCTCACCCCTCGCCGCCCCCACTGCCCCCGTGGCGCCGGGCCTGCTGGCGCCGCGCGCGGGCCTGCTCGCGTTCGAGGCGGGCCCGCTCCTGCGTCTCGTCGATGGCCCGGTTCTGCGCCTCCTGGGCCGGCCGCACGCGGGCGGTGGCCGCGGCCCCGTGGGAGTGCTTGCCGTAGAGGAGGTTGCCGCAGGCGATGAGGCCGCCGAGGGCGAGGATGGCAATGATCGGGGTGAAGGCGCCGTGCATCCCGATGGCGACCAGCAGCATGAACGCCACCACCACGACGACGCCGGCGCCGAGCACGAATCGGGTGAGCCTCATGGCACCATTCTCACCGATGCACCGGTCTCACGGGTTCACGGGTTCACGGGTTCACCGCACCGAACCGGCGCACCCGGCGCTGGTACTCGATGACGGCCTCGTAGAGGTGCTGGCGCCGCATGTCGGGCCACAGCACCTCGGGGAAGATCAGCTCGCTGTAGGCGATCTCCCACAGCAAGAAGTTCGAGATCCGGGTCTCGCCCGACGTGCGGATCACCAGGTCCGGGTCGGGCATGTCGGGGAAGTAGAGGTGGCGCCGGATTGCCTTCTCGTCGACCTTGTCCGGCGAGATCCCCTCGGCCACCAGCGCCTTGACCGCATCGACGATCTCGGCCCGCCCGCCGTAGTTGAAGGCCATGGTCATGGTCATGGTGCGGTTGTCCTTGGTGAGCGCGATCGACTCGTCCATCCGCCGCAGCACCCGGCGGGGCACCCGCCAGTCCCGGCGCCCCGCGAAGCGGATCTGCACGCCCTTCTCGTTGAGCTCGTCACGCCGGCGCATCAGGAGGGACTCGTTGAACCCCATCAGATAGCGCACCTCGTCGGCCGGGCGCCGCCAGTTCTCCGTCGAGAAGGCGTAGAGCGTGAGCCAGCGGATGCCGATCTCGAGGGCGCCATTGACCACATCGAGCAGGGCGACCTCCCCGGCCCCGTGCCCCTCGGTGCGGGGCAGGCCGCGCGCGTTGGCCCAACGGCCATTGCCGTCCATCACGCAGGCCACGTGGGTGGGCACCCGCGTGCGGTCCAGGGCGTCCGGGACCGGGTCGATGTCCTCGTGGGGAGTAGGCAGGGCCACGTCACCGAACCTACCGCGCCGGCCTTGTCACCTCGTGCGGGCATGATCATGGAGTGGAGACCGATTGGGACGAAGGCCCTGACGCGCCCGCCCGGGACAGCGAGGCGGCCCGCCAGGCCGGCGACGACGCCGTGGATGCGCTGGCCAAGGTCACGGCGGGCCTGGCCAACGGCGAGCAGCGCCGCGAGCAACAAGAGATGTGCCGCGCCGTCGGGGAGGCGCTCGTCACCGGCACCCACCTGGTCGTCCAGGCCGGGACGGGGACCGGGAAGTCACTGGCCTACCTGGTGCCGGCCGTCCTCAGCGGCCACAAGGTGGTGGTGGCCACCGCCACCAAGGCACTGCAGGACCAGCTGGCGGAGAAGGATCTCCCGCTGGTCGAGCACGGGCTGGGCCACTCGTTCTCCTACGCCGTGCTCAAGGGGCGGAGCAACTACATCTGCCGCCAGCGGGTGGCCGAGGTGGGGAGCGGGGGGATCCAGCCCGAGCTCGGCGGCGAGGGCGGCGGCGAGGCCGAGTCGTTCGAGCCCGACGCCTCCCGGACCGAGACCGCCCCGGCCGGGCTGGTCGACGAGGTCCGCACCCTGCTGGCCTGGTCGGAGAGCACGATGAGCGGGGACCGGGCCGATCTGCGCTTCGAGCCCAGCGGCCGGGCCTGGGGGATGGTCAGCGTCGGCCCCCGTGAGTGCCCGGGGGCCTTCAACTGCCCCTCGGGCAACCGGTGCTTCGCCGAGGCCGCCCGGGACCGGGCGCTGGCGGCGGACGTGGTGGTGGTCAACACGCACCTCTACGGGGCCCACCTGGCCAGCGGGGGGTCCGTGCTGCCCGAGCACGATGTCGTCGTCTTCGACGAGACGCATGAGCTCGAGGAGGTGATGACGTCGAGCCTGGGGGTCGAGATCACCCCGGGCCGCTTCCGCGCCCTGGCCACCTCGGCCCGCGCCCTGGTCACCGACGACGCGGCCGAGGCCGACATGGCGTCGCTGTTCACGGTGGGCGACCAGATCGGGGCCCTGCTGGCTGATCGGGTGGGGACCCGGGTCCTGCACGACGACGCCCACCCGCCGGTCGACGACAGCGAGCTGGCCGAGTTGCTCGGACGCGCCGCCGGCATCACCGCCCGGGTCACCGATGCCATCCGCCGCACCGACCTGCAGGCGTCGCTGTTGGACGGGGGCGGGTCGAGTGCGGACAAGGGGGCGCGCAAGACCAGGGCCATCAACGCCGCCGCGCACCTGGCCGACGACCTGCACCGGCTCATGGCGCGCGGCGACGGCGATGTCGCCTGGGTCGACGGCACGCGCCGCAACGTGCGGCTGCGGCTCTCCCCCATCGACGTCGGGCCGGTGCTCTCGGGCGCCCTGTGGGGAGAGGTGACCGCGGTGTTGACCAGCGCGACGGTGCCGCCGCGCCTGGTGGAGAGGGTCGGGCTGGAGGGGTTCGAGACCAGCCAGCTCGACGTGGGCAGCCCCTTCGACTACCGCGCCCACGCGCTCCTCTACGTGGCGCGCCACCTGCCCGACCGTCGGGCGCCGCAGGCCGAGGCGGCGCTCCAGGAGGAGCTGGCCCTGCTCATCGAGGCCGCCGGCGGGCGCACCCTGGCCCTGTTCACCAGCCGCCGGGCCACCGAGGAGGCCGCGGCGGCGCTGGCCCCCGATCTGCCGTACCGACTGCTCTTGCAGGGGGAGCTGCCCAAGGGCCGCCTCCTCGAGGAGTTCGCAGCCGACGAGACCTCGTGCCTCTTCGCCACCCTCGGCTTCTGGCAGGGCGTCGACATCCCGGGCCGGGCGCTGTCGCTGGTGACCCTGGACCGACTGCCGTTCCCCCGGCCCGACGATCCCCTACTCCAGGCCCGCCGGGCGCGGGCCGGCAGCCGCGCCTTCCAACTGGTCGACCTGCCCCGGGCCGCCACCCTGCTGGCCCAGGGGGCGGGTCGCCTGATCCGCACCGCCGAGGATCGCGGCGTCGTCGCCGTCCTCGACCCGCGCCTGGCCACGGCCAGCTACCGGGACGTACTGCTGTCCACCCTGCCGCCCATGCGGCGCACCGTCGAGCGCGGCGAGGTGGCGGAGTTCCTGCGGGCGGCCCTGGCCCGGTAGTCGAGGGCCTTCCCTGACTGGTACTCAATTCGGTACCAGTCAAAAAACCATCCCCGGCGCTCCCGAGGTCGGTCAGACCGTGGCCACCACGAACGACATCGGCGTCGGGGTGGAGACCACGTGGCGGAAGGTCAACCCCGCTCGCTCGAACAGTTGGCGATGCTCGTCTTCGGTGCGCTCCAGACCGCCCGTCATGGCCAACATGGTCAGGTCCAGCATTTTGGACATGTGCGGCTCGTCGCCGGCAGGCATGACGGGCTCCAGGGCGAGGATCGTCGCTCCGGGCCTGGCCGCGTTGCGGATGTTCTCCAGGATCGCGCCCGCCCGCTCGTCGTCCCAGTCGTGGAGGACGAGGGACAGCAGGTAGGTGTCCGCCCCGGTGGGCACGGCATCGAAGAAGTCGCCCGACTCGGCGCGCAACCGGTCACCGAGACCATGTCCCTTGATGGCCCCACGTGCCTCGGCGATCACGTGCGGCAGGTCGAAGCTCACCCCGGTCGTCGACGGCGTGCCGGTCAGGATCTGGGCCAGGAGCGCGCCGTCGGCACCGCCGATGTCCACGATCTCTCCGGCCCCGTCGAAGTCGTAGGCGGCGACCGCACCGGCCTTGATTCCGGTGGTCAGGTTGGCCATCGCTCCGGTGAATTGACTCACTTGATCGGGGTACTGGGAGATCCAGTCGAAGAAGGGCGCACCGTAGTGGACGTCGGCGGCGGTGAGGCCGGTCTTGACCGTGTCGATCAATCGGCTGAACGGGTCGTAGTGGGTCTCCATCCACATGAGGGCCACGTCGCGCATGGAGCCAGGCTCACTCGAGGCCAGCGTGCGGCCCAACGGGGTCACGGCGAAGAGCCCAGGCTCGGACTCGGTGAACACGCCCAGCGAGGCCAGGGTGCGTAGAAGCCGGCCGAGCGAGGACGGATCCGCACCGCCGGCATCGGCGACGTCGGCCACGGACCGTGGCCCGTCGACCAGCCGGTCGGCGACGCCCAGCTTGGCCGCCACGTAGAGGGCCTGGGAGATCTGGAATCCGGCCAGCATCTGCAGCATCTGGACGGGCGGTGGCGGTGGCGGTGGCGGGGCGGCTTCCATCAGTGCGCTCCCACGGCGCCGGCAAAGTGCAGGGTGTCGACGTACTGCTGAAAGCGGACGGCCTTGCCACCCTCGAGATCCCAGACGTGCACCGCTTGCACGTCGAGAGGCTCTCCGGTGGCATGCGCCTTCGCTCCCCAGTAGCGGCCCAGCATCACGACAGTGTCCCCGTCGGCGACGAACCGCTCCGGACGGATCTCGAAGCCGTCGATGTCGTTCATGACTCGGGCGAAGACGCCCTCGACGACCGCGGCCGGGCCGACGAAGGCATGGCCGGGGTTGTAGGGATTGCCCTCCGCCTCGTTCCATTCGATGTTGTCGTCGAGTGCCGCCAGGACGGTCGGCACGTCCCCGTCTGCGAACGCCTTGTACATACTTTTCACGAATTCGACGTTGTCGGCCGCTGCCGTCATTGACCCTCCTCGGTTGGGGCGTTGTCCGCCCGTATCGCCAAGGGCATTGTCACCAAGTTGGTGTTACAGCTGCGCGTCACCAGCCTGTTGGACGGCCAGCGCGCCCGGCGCGCTCAGTACCCGAGCCGGTTGAGCATCTCGTCGCGGTCCTGCCAGTGCTTCTCGACCTTCACAAAGAGGTCGAGGTAGGCCCCCTCGGGGAGGGTGGCGCGCACGGCGGTCCCGACCGCCTTGAGGACCTCGCCCCCCTTGCCGATGACGATGCCCTTCTGCGAGTCGCGCTCGACAATGATCTCGCAGCGGATGTGCGGCCACTCCCACTCGGTGACCCGGCACGAGATGGAGTGCGGCAGCTCGTCGTGGGTCTTGGCCAGCAGCTGCTCGCGGACCAGCTCGGCTACCCAGAGCGCCTCGGGGGTGTCGGTGATCACGTCGTCGGGGAAGAAGGGGGGACCCTCCTCCAGTGAGTCGACGATGTACGCCGTCAGGGCCTCGACACCCCGCCCGCTACGGGCCGAGACCGGGAAGTACTCGACCGACTCGGTGTCGAAGATCGCCTCCACCGCGGCCTTGGCGGAGAGCAGTCGCTCGAGGACCTGGTCGCCGCTCGCCTTGTCGATCTTGTTGATGACCACGACCAGCTTCGGGGGGTCCTCGCCCCGCTGCACCTCGCGCAGGGAGCGTTCGAGCACCGTCCGGTCGCCGGGTCCGACGGCGGCGGTGGCGTCCACCAGGACCAGGATCATGTCGACGTCGGTCAACGCGCTGGTCGCCGTCTCGTTCAGGCGGGCCCCCAGCACGCTGCGCGGCCGGTGCAGGCCCGGGGTGTCGACGAAGACCACCTGCACGTCGGGTTGGTGCAGCACGCCCAGAATCCGGTGGCGCGTCGTGTTCGGACGCGACGAGGTGATCGAGACCTTGGTGCCCACCATCTGGTTCACCAGGGTCGACTTGCCCACGTTGGGACGGCCGACGACGGCGACGAACCCGGAGCGCACGGGACCCTCAGTCCCGCTCGTGGTCGGCGTGGTCGGCGTCGGCGTGGTCGGCGTCGGCGTGGCCGTCGCCGGCGGTGACGACCGCCATCGGCTCAATCCGCACACGCCCGATGCGCCGGCCCCGCACCTCGAGCGCGGTGAGCCGGAACCCGTCGACCTCCACCGAGTCGCCCACGTCGGGCACCCGGCCCACCAGGCCGAGCATGAGGCCGCCGACGGTGTCCCAGGCCCCCTGGGGGAGCTCGGCGCCGAGGAGCTCGTCGGCGTCGTCCACGGCATAGCGGCCGCTGACCACCACCGACCCGTCGGGGTTTCGCTCGACGCTCGGCTCCTCCACGTCGAACTCGTCCACAATTTCGCCGACCAGCTCCTCGAGCAGGTCTTCCAGGGTGACCAGTCCCGCGGTGCCGCCGTACTCGTCCACCACGATGGCCATGTGGAACTTCTCCTCCTGCATCTGGCGCAGGAGGGACGACACCTCTTTGGACTCGGGGACGAAGACGGCGGCCCGCGCGCTGGCCAGGACGGGCTCGGAGCCGCGGCCCACGCGCTCGGCCCGCATGAGGTCCTTCGTGTAGGCGATGCCCTCCACGTCGTCGATCTGCCCGGCGTGCACCGGGATCCGGCTGAAGCCGGCGGCGAGCGCCGTCTCGAGCGCCCCGGTCACCGACGTGTCGGCCTCGACCGTGACCATGTCGGGCCGGGGCACCATGACCTCGCGCACCACGGTGTCGCCGAAGTCGATGATCGAGTAGATGAAGGCCCGCTCCTCGCCCTCGATCACGTTCTCCTCGTGGGCCACGTCGGCCATTGCCTTGAGCTCGCCCTCGCTGATGTACGACGGCCGGATCCCGTCGTCGCTGTCACCGGAACGGCCGATGATCAGGTTGGCCAGCCCGATCAGGAGGCTCGACACCACCCGGATCGGGGGGAAGCGGACCAGGGCGGTCACGATGGGCGCGCTGAACAGCGCGGCCCGTTCGGGATTGTGCACGGCCCAGTTCTTGGGGACCGCCTCGAAGAACACGAAGATCACGACCACCTCGAAGGCCGCACCGACCAGCACCCCGATGCCCCCGAGCACGTGCGCCGCCACCACCCCGACCAGGGTGGCCGACACCAGCTGGCAGATGAGCACCAGGAGCAGGATCGGGTTGAGGAACTTGGCCGGCTCCGCGATGAGGCGCGCCAGTTGGCGGGCCCCCCGCCGCTTCTCGTCCACCATCGCCTTGGCCTTGATCCGGTTCATGCGCACCAGGCTGGTCTCGGCCAGGGCCAGCAGGCCCGAGGCGGCCAGCAGGACGACGATGACGATGATCAGGACGACGTCCTCGGTGTGGAAGCCGGCGGTGGCGATCACGGCCCCGGCACCTGTTCGCGGTAGTAGCGGTTGAGCAGCTCCTGCTCGAGCGCCTCCATCCGCTCGGCTTCGGTGTCGTCCTCGTGGTCCATCCCGAGCAGGTGGAGCAGCCCGTGGACGACCAGCAGGGCCAGTTCGTCCTCCAGCGACACCTCGTGCTCCACCGCGTTGCGGGCCGCCACGGAGGGACAGATCACCACGTCGCCGAGCAGGGTCAGCGTCCCCTCCTCGGGTGAGCTGCCCGGCCCGCTCCCGCCCAGGTCGGGAGAGCGCCCGGTCGGCCCCGGCTCGTCCTCAATGGGGAACGACAGGACATCGGTCGGCCCGCTCTTGCCCAGGAACTGCTCGTTGAGGGCGGCGATGGCGTCCTCGTCGACGAAGAGCAGGGAGACCTCGGTCTCCCCCTTGACCCCCCGCGCCACGAGGACCTTCCGGCTCAGTTCCGCCCACCGGGCCACCGCGATCGGATGGTCACCCTGCTCGTCGGCGGCGAAGACGTCGATGCTCACTGAGCGGATCCCGCCCGCCCTTCCGCCACCTCGTAGGCGTCGACGATGTCGGCCACGATTTTGTGGCGCACCACGTCACGCCGCGTCAGGTGCACGAAGGCGATGTCCTCCACCCCGCCGAGCACCGGCTCGAGACCGATCAGTCCCGACCGGCCGCCGAGCACGTCGATCTGGGTGACGTCCCCCGTCACCACGCAACGCGAGCCGAACCCGATACGGGTCAGGAACATCTTCATCTGCTCGGGCGTCGTGTTCTGGGCCTCGTCGAGAATGATGAAGGAGTTGTTGAGCGTGCGGCCGCGCATGAAGGCCAGCGGCGCCACCTCGATCGTCCCCCGGTCAAGCAGGCGTTGCGCGCCCTCGGGCTCGAGGAGGTCGTAGAGCGCGTCGTAGAGGGGGCGCAGGTACGGATCGACCTTGGCCATCAGGTCGCCGGGGAGGAAGCCCAGGCGTTCGCCCGCCTCCACGGCCGGCCGGGTCAAAATGATGCGGGCGACCTGGCGGGACTGGAGCGCGTGCACGGCCTGCGCCACGGCGAGATACGACTTGCCCGTCCCCGCCGGCCCGATGCCGAAGGTGATGATGTTCTGCGTGATGGCGTCGGTGTAGCGCTTCTGGCCGGCCGTGTTGGGCCGGATCGTCTTTCCCGTGGCGGAGCGCACCACCTCGGCCCGCATGATCTCGCTCGGGCGCACGTCGTCACGCACCATGTCGATGGTGCGGGCCATGGTGGAGTTGTCGAGGCTCTGTCCGGACTGCAGCAAAAGGACGGCCTCGTCGAAGAGGCGCACCACCCGATCCGCGTCGGGCCCCTCCACCGTGATCCGGTTGCCCTGGACGGCGATCTTCTCGTCGGGGAAGGCCTGCTCCACCTGGCGGAGGAGCTCGTCGCGGGTGCCGAGCAGTCCCGCCATGAGGTGGTTCCCGGGTACGAGGCATTCTGCGTGTGTGGTCGTGGTCATGCGAGTGCGAAGTGTCCTTTGAGTGGTTGGCCACCGAGCACGTGGAGGTGCAGGTGGGGTACGGAGTTCATGGCGTCGGGCCCGATGTTGAAGATGAGGCGGTAGCCGCGGTCTGGGCCACCCACCCCGGCCGCCTCGGCCACGGCGTGGGCGGCCATCAGCATGTCGGCCAGCACGGGGCCGTCGGCCGCAGTGACCTGGGCGGCGTCGGTGATGTGGCGGCGGGGGACGACCAGCACGTGCAGCGGGGCGGCCGGTGCGATGTCCTTGAAGGCCACGGTCGTCGCCGTGCTGTGCACGATGTCGGAGGGGATGTCGCCCGCCACGATCTTGCAGAAGAGGCAGTCGCGCACCCGGCCGGTGTCACCCTCCTGCCCTGTGTCGCTCATCCGTCGGTGTCCGCCATCAGTCGGTGTCGCTCACTTTCAACGGCGGGTAGAGGTGCTCGAGCTGGCCGGGCCGAATGCGGCACGACTCGATGAAGCGGTCGACATCCTCGACTTTGACCCGGATCACCCGTCCGAACTTATAGGCCGCCAGGTCTCCCTCGTCAATGAACCGGTAGAGGCTGCGCAGGGTGATGCCCAGGCGGGCCGAGGCCTCCTTGGTCCCGAGCCACTCCGTCTGATCGCCCACTAGGAGGACTCCCCCGCCGGTGCCGTTGGCGCCATCTGCGCAACCGTACCCGTGCGCAGTGACACCATGAGCGCCGCGGCCGTCACGGCGGCCGTCTCGGCCCGCAGCACGCTGAGGCCGAAGCCGACGGTCGGCAGGCCCGACGCCAACTCGTCAGCGCTCCAACCGCCCTCGGGCCCCACCGCCACCACCAGGTCGGACGCCCGCAGTCCGTCGCCGCTCAGCTGGGCCAGCACGACGTCGCCGGGCGCGCCCAACCCGGCGAGGGCGTCGAAGCGCGTGACCTCGGCGATCTCGGGCAGCCACACCCGCCGGCATTGGCCGGCGGCTTCACGGGCCACCCGGCGCAACCGTTGCACCGCGCCCTGGCCGCGGGTGCCGTGCCAGCGCACCACGCTGCGCTCGCTCACCAGGGGCACCACGCGATCGACGCCCAGCTCGGTGAGCTTCTGGACGACCCATTCGGGCCGCTCCCCCTTCGTCGGGGCGAACGCCACCGTCAGCACGGGCGAGGGCGCCGCCTCGAACTGCACGTGGCCGTCGCCGCCGGGCCCGGCGGCATCGCCCAGTGCGGCCAGCGCGCCCGCGGCGCCACCGTCTGCGCCCGTCCAGCGGGTGCGGGCCCAGTGGCCCGCCCCGTCGCTGACGATGACCTCCTCGCCGGCCCGCAGGCGCAGCACGCGGCCCAGGTGATGGGCGTCGTCGGGCGAGAGGACGGGATGGGCGGGGTCGTCCACGAAGACCTGTGCCGCCGCGGCGGCCCGCACCGCGATGGCGGCCAGCTCGGCTCGGCGCCCCGTGGCCACCGGACTAGCCAAACGCGGAGCGGATCCGCGAGAACACGCCGTCCCCGCCGGTGCCCGGTGGGGAGACTTCCTCGCCCCGGGCCGCCGCGAACTGGCGGAGCAGCTCCTCTTGGGCTGAGTCGAGCCCGGACGGCGTCTCGACCAGCACGTGCACGAAGAGGTCGCCGCGGCCCCGGCCGCGCAGGTGGTGCACGCCCTCGCCCCGGATGCGCTCGACGAACCCGTGCTGGGTCCCGGCCCGCAGGACCACGGCGTGGGTGCCCTCGAGCGTCTCCACCTCGACCTCGGTGCCGAGCGCCGCTTGGGCGATCCCGATGGTCAAGGTGGTGTGGAGGTTGTCGCCCTCGCGTTCGAAGCGGGGGTCGGGCGTCACCATCAGGTGCACGAAGAGGGAGCCCGTGGGGCCGCCACGTTGGCCGGCCGCGCCCCGATCGGCCAGGCGCAGGGTCGAGCCGTCGTCCACGCCCGCCGGTACCTCGACGGTGAACGTCTTCTCCTCCATCCGGCGGCCCTCGCCCCCGCAGTCGGGGCAGGGGTGCGGGATGGTCTCCCCCGTGCCGGCACAGCGCGTGCAGGCCGCGCTCGTGACGACCTGGCCGAGCAACGACTGCCGGACCCGCCGGAGCTCGCCGCTCCCCTGGCAGTCCGGGCAGGCGACCGGCTCGGTGCCGGGCGCGGTGCCCCGGCCCGCGCAGGCATCACAGGTGGCGGGCAGCCGGACCGAGATCTCCTTGCGGCACCCGAAGACGGCTTCGGCGAATTCCAGGCCGATCCGCACCTCGGCGTCCGAGCCGGGGGCCGGGCCACGCCGGCGGCCGCCGCCGCCCGCCATCTGGCCGAAGAACGCCTCGAAAATGTCGCCCAGCCCGCCTTCGAAGCCGAAGCCGGCCGCGCCGGGCTGCCCCCCGAAGACACCCTCGGGGCCGAAGCGGTCGTA
>Ga0182030_10024190_pt1 | contig 11176 bp, 10 predicted proteins | sample 812S3MmetaG_FD_121299 | JGI IMG/M metagenome (GOLD analysis project Ga0182030, IMG submission 121299) | Permafrost microbial communities from Stordalen Mire, Sweden - 812S3M metaG (Illumina Assembly) | ecosystem: Environmental > Terrestrial > Soil > Wetlands > Permafrost | place: Sweden...
ACCGCCACGTCGGTCACCTGCGGGTGCATGATCATGCTCGCCTCGATCTCGGCCGGGTAGATGTTGACCCCGCCCGAGATGATGGTGAAGGCCTTGCGGTCGGTCAGGTAGATATAGCCGTCTTTGTCGACGTAGCCGATGTCGCCCAGCGCCGACCAGTTGTCGTGCTCGGGGTGACGGCTGGCCCGCGTCTTCTCCGGATCGCCGTGGTACTCGAACGACGCCTGCTCCTGCTCGAAGTAGATCAGGCCGGTTTCTCCGGCCGGGAGCTCGCCTCCGTCCTCGTCGCAGACGTGGGGGACTCCGAGCATCGGACGGCCGACCGACCCCGGGTGCCCGAGCCAGTCGGCCGCGCTGATGAAGGTCATGCCGTTGCCCTCGGTGGCCGCGAAGTACTCGTGCACGATGGGGCCGAGCCATTCGATCACCTGGTGTTTGACCTCAACGGGACACGGCGCGGCGGCGTGGACGACGCACTCGAGACTGGAGTGGTCGTAGCGTTCGCGGACCTCGGGAGCGAGCTTCATGAGCCGCACCAGCATGGTAGGGACGACCTGGGTGTGCGTCACGGCCTCGCGCTCGACGAGCGCCAGAAGCTGTTCGGCGTCGAACTTCTCCATCACCACGACCGTCCCACCCAATTCGTGGGTTCCGGCGGACCACTGCAGTCCGGCGGCGTGATAGAGCGGGGCAGGGCACAGATAGACCGACTGCTCGGACATGCCGAGCATGGATCGCAGGAGCCCCGCCATGGCGCTCCCCGCCGGGTCGTCGATCTGCAGGCCGCTGAGCGGCCGTTCCACGCCTTTGGGTCGTCCCGTCGTCCCCGACGAGTACAGCATCACGTTGCCCCTCGGTTGGTCGACCAGTGGCGCCGACGACGAGCCGGCCACCGCATCCTCGTAGGACTCGAAGCCGTCCGCCACCCCGTCCATCATGAGGCGGGTGGGGCAGTCGCCAATGAGGTCCAGCATGGGGACGGCGGTGGGTGCCATCTGGGCCGTGGTGATGCACACGGTGGCCCCCGAATCGTTGACCAGATAGGCGGCCTCGGCCGGAGCCAGGTAGCGGTTCACTGTCGTCATATAGAGCCCCGAGCGCATGGCCGCCCAGTACACCTCGTAGAAGCGGGGGTGGTTCTCGGCCAACAGGGCGATCTTGTCTCCCGGCCGCAAGCCCTGCGCGTACAACAGCTGGGACAGGCGGGCCGAGCGCTCGTCGAGCTCGCTGTAGGTCACGACCTCTCCTGAGAGACCCATGACCACGGCGGGCTTATCGGGTGTGGAGGCGGCGAAGGTACCCGGGTACATCCTCAGACCTCCAAGATCTCGGCGTAGCGGGCCACGGCCTCGGCCCGACGTTGCGGAAGGTGCTCGCTCGGCCACGGGCCGGGGGCGGCACTGTGCTCTTTGAGCACGTCGCGGGCGATGGTGGCCTTGTGCACCTCGGTCGGTCCGTCGGCGATGCCGAGGGCCACCGAGCCGAGCAGCATCTTGGCCAGCGGCATCTCGTTGGAGACCCCCAGGGCGCCGTGGAGGTGCATGGTGCGCAGCACGGCGTCGTGGAACACCTTGGGCGTCGCCACTTTGACGCCGGCGATCTCGCGCCGCGCCGCGTGCGCCCCCTTGGTGTCGACACACCAGGCGGCGTGGAGGACCTGGAGGCGGAACTGGGTCAGCTCGATCCAGGCATCGGCGATCTTGTCCTGGGTCAGCTGTTTGCGGGCCAGCAGCTCGCCCTGGGTGGTGCGGCTGAGGGCCCGCTCGCACAGCATGTCGAAGCAGCGGGCGACCGCCCCCACGGTGCGCATGGCGTGATGGAGCCGGCCCCCGCCGAGGCGGGTCTGGGCGATGGCGAAGGCCTGGCCCTCGCCTCCCAGCAGGTTCTCGGCCGGTACCCGGACGGCGTTGTAACGGACATGGGGGTGGTTGCCGCCGCCCTCGCGGTCATAGCCCATACCGGTGCGGCGGATGATCTCGAGGCCCTCGGTACCGGCCGGGATGAGGAACATCGACGTGCCCTGGTAGACGGAGACGTCGGGGTCGGTCACCGCCATGACGATGATGAAGGCCGCCCGCTCGAAGCTGGAGGAGAACCATTTCTCGCCGTCGATCACCCACTCATCGCCGTCGCGTCGGGCCGAGGTCGTGAACAAGGAGGGGTCGGCCCCGCCCTGGGGCTCAGTCATGGAGTAGCACGACGAGATGCGACCTTCCAGGAGCGGCTGGAGGAACGTCTCCTTCTGCGCGGCCGTGCCGTAGTTGGCCAGGATCTCGGCATTGCCCGAATCGGGGGCCTGGCAGCCGAAGACGCTCGGGGCGAAGGCGGAGCGCCCCAGAATTTCATTCATATAGGCGAGATGCACCTGGCCGTAGCCCTGCCCGCCGAGCTCGGGGGTGAGGTGGGCCGACCACAGGCCCTCGGCCCGGACCCGTTCTTGGAGGGGTCGGATGAAGGCATCGTGAACGGGATGGGCCTTGTCGTAAATGACCTCCTCGCCGCCGAAGGCCAGATCGAGGGGTTCGATCTCTTCGGCCACGAACGTCCGGATCCATTCGAGCTGGGCGGCGAACGCTGGATCGATGTCGAAACTTGCCACGGGGACCACCTCGTTCTCAGCCCGGTGCGGGACCGGGCTATTGTATAGTCAATTGATTCGCCGGGTGAAAACGGCGGGACGAGGGGCGTGGGGCCGTCAGCCCTGGCGCGGCGTCCAGGTGAAATGCGGCGGTCGCCGCTGCAAAAACGCGGCGACACCCTCCTTCGGATCATCAGCCGCTGCCAGCTCGGCCGCCCACCGGGCTGCGCACGCGTCCCCGACGCGACCGTCCGCCACGACGGCGTCGATCATCTCCTTGCTGGCGGCTTGCGTGAGCAGGGAGCGCTCCTCGGCGAGCAAGGTGACGAACGCCTGCAGTCGGGTCACGGCCTCATCGGGTTCGTGCAGTTCGTCGATCAACCCGATGCGCAGGGCCCGTTCCGCCGTGATGAGCTCGGCCGAGTACAACAGATGCTTCGCCGCCGAGGGGCCGGTCAGCGTCACGACCCGGGCCAGGGCCGGGGCCGGGTAGATGATGCCGAGCCTGGCAGGGGTGACGCCGAAGCGCGCCGTCGCATCGGCGATCCGCAGGTCGCACGAGGTGGCGATCTGAACCCCGCCGCCCACGCAGGCTCCCCTTATAAAGGCGATGGTCGGCTTCGGGAACTCCATGAGCGCCGTCTCGGCCTCGAGATTGGCCTCTCCGTAGGACCGGTCGGCAGATTGGAGGCCGGCGATGTCCGCACCGGCGCAGAAGTGGGCGCCCCCTCCCCGCACGACGAGCACGCGGACATCGGGATCACGCGCCAGTCGGCGGCAGTACTCGCCGATGGACACCCACATGTCGTAGGTGACCGCGTTTCGTTTCTCTTGGCGATCGAGACAGACGGTCGCCACACCACGAGCCACCGACAGGGTGACGTCGTCGCTCACCGGTCGAGGCCCGCTTCGGTCACGATGTCTGCCGCATGTTCGTTCAGTCGCGGTGGGCGTGACCGCACCCCGGTGCCGCTCTTCGTCATTTTGATCGGTTGACCCGCCAGGGTGAGGGGACGACTCCCGTCGGGCTGCTCAACGCGTACGAGCATGCCCCGGGCGGCGACATGCGGGTCGTTCCAGACGGCCTCCATGTCGTTCACCGGTCCCACCGGGACGACTCCCCCGAGCAGGCGCACGATGTCCGCTGTGGTCCGGGTACTGGTCCATGCCACGATTTCGGCGTTGAGTGCCGGGCGATTGGCCAGGCGGTCGGCGAAGGTGGCAAACCGCTCGTCCTCGGCCATCTCCGGCCGTTCCATCAGCGCACACAGCCGCGCGAACATCTCGCCTGGTGCGCCGATGCCGCAGTTGCCGTCCGCCGTCGGGAAGATGTCGAACGGAGCGATCTGAGGGTGCCCGTTGCCCGTGGGACCAGGAACAATGCCCGAGCACGAGTAGCGATACACCGCGCTCTCCGTGAGGCTCAGGACGGCGTCGTACATGGCCACGTCCACGAACTGCCCGACACCACTGCGCTGCGCCTCAATGACCGCAGCGAGCAGGCCGACCGCATTGAGCGCCCCCGAGTACAGGTCCCCGACGCTCGGGCCGCATTTCATCACGGTGCCGTCGGCCGTGCCCGTCATGCTGACGAGGCCGCCCATCGCCTGGGCCACTATGTCGTAGGCCGGCCAGCTGACATACGGGCTCTCGCCCGTCCGGGGGTCTCCGAAGCCGCGTATGGCCGCATAGACCAGCTTGGCATTGAGGGACGCCAGCGTCTCGTAGCCGAGGCCCAGCCGGTCCATGGCCCCGGCCCGCCCGTTCTCGACCAGCACGTCGACCGTCGGCACCAAGTCGCGCAACGTCTGACGGCCGACCGTATCCTTGAGATCGAGCATGATCGAACGTTTGCCTCGGTTGACGCTGGCGAAGTAGCCGCCGTAGGCGCGCTCGGTGTCCTCCGGGGTGTACGGGCCCATGCGCCGGGTGCCGTCGCCATCAGGTGGCTCGACCTTGATCACGTCGGCACCCAGGTCGGCCAGCAACATCGTGCAGTACGGCCCGGCCAGGTTCTGGGTCAGGTCGAGGACGCGCAGGCCGTCCAACGGGCCCGGCCGGTCGGGCGTGGGTTCGGGCACTCAGGTCCCTCGCTCCGTGGTCGCCCGCTCAATGTCGTAGAGGCCCTCGAAACCGCCGACGTCCCCCAGCTCGCGGTAGGTCGCCATTATGTCTGCCAGCTCCACCCCCGACGGCAGTCCCTCCCTGTGGCGCCGGAGCAATTCCCGCGTGGCGGCGAAGGTGACGGCGTGTGGGGTGATCGAGTCGATGAACAACGTCACCCCACGTTCGTAGGCGTTGGCGGCGTGGTCGAAGAGGCCGATGGTGGCCAGCGGGACGTCGACCGCGTCGCGGACCTGCTCCAGCTCCCCGTCGGCATAGGGCAGCGGGATGAGGACGACGTCCGCACCGGCGTCCACGTAGGCCCGTGCCCGCGCGCACGCCGCCGCCGCCCCTTCATGGCGCAGCGCCGAGGTGCGGGCGATCACCATGAAATTGGGATCCTGGCGGGCCGCCACCGCGGCGGCAACCTTTTCGGCCATCTCGCGGGTCCCGACCAGGTGCTCAATGCCGCGATGGTGTGAGACCCGCTTCGGGGCGACCTGGTCCTCGAGCTCCACCGCGGCCGCACCCGCGGCCTCGAATTCCCACATCATCCGGGTGACATGGACGGGGTCACCGAAGCCGACGGCACCGTCGACAATGATCGGCAGGCTGCATCGGAGCGTGAGGGAAGCCGTCGCCTCGGCCAATTCGCTGAAGGCCAGCAGTCCTTCCGACACGGCCTTGGCGAAGCCGATGGCCCCGCCGCTCACGTACCCGGCGTGGTACCCGAGATGCTCGGCCAATCGTGCCCCGAGCGCATCGAGGCACAACGGGACCGGCGTGGGGAGTCCCGAGGCAACGCGAGCGGCAAGCTGGCGGCGGCTGTCGGCCACGGTGGTGGGACGCGCCTGCATTGCTGCGCATACTCGCGCAGGAACTCGCGCCCTGCACGAGCCGCGCCGGAACTGGCATGGCGAATGCCTGGGTGCACGGTGTTATACGGTCACGCCCAACTAACCGTCAGAGAAGAGAGTGGGGAAACATGGGAGATCTCGAAGGCAAGGTCGCGCTGATCACCGGGGCGGCGCGCGGACAGGGGCGGTCGCACGCCGTCGCCCTGGCCGAGCAGGGCGTCGACATCATCGCACTCGACCTTTGTGCCGACATCGACACCGTGTGGTACCCGTTGGCCACCGAGGACGATCTCGCCGAGACGGCCCGCCTGGTCGAGGCCCAGGGGCGGCGTGTCGTGGCGCAGACGGCGGACGTGCGGGACCTCGCCGCCCTGTCGGCCGCTGCTGACGCCGGCGTGGCGGAGCTCGGTCGCCTCGACATCGTCATTGCCAACGCCGGCATCGCACCGTCGATGGCACCGGCGGCCGATCCGGCGGCCTCCTGGGGGAATGTCATCGACGTCAACCTCACCGGCGTCTGGAACACGGCCTTCGCCACCAAGCGGGCTATCGCCAAGGGGAAGCGTGGCGGTTCCATTGTCATCACCAGCTCGACCGCGGGACTGAAGGGAATGGCGGACCCCTCGCCGAGCGGCCAGGCGTATGTGGCCAGCAAGCATGCGCTGGTCGGTCTCATGCGAGCATTGGCCCTGGAACTGGCGCCTCGTTCGATCCGGGTCAATACGGTACATCCGACCGGAGTGGCCACGCCGATGGTGCTCAACGAGCCCATGCAGGCCTGGATCCAAGAGAACGCCGCAGCGGCGGCCACCGGCATGCAGAACGCGTTGCCGGTAGAGCTCATCGAGGCGTCGGACGTCACCAACGCCATTTTGTGGCTGGTCTCTGACAAGGCCCGTTACATCACCGGAGTGGCGCTTCCGGTCGACGCCGGGATCACCATTCGCTAGACGGCTTCCGACAGCGGAGCGGGGGCCGCACGGCCCGACGGTGCATCGCTTAGCGGTCGGGCTGGAGAGTATTCCCCTCCTCCAGCGGGATCCGTGGGGTCGAGATGTGCTGGGGGATGATCTCGAGGGTGACCCTGTCGGTGCCGGGAGGGTCGAAGGGGTAGACGTCGGCATCCATGTACTTCTTGGCCACCGCGTTGATGAATGACCGGTCCGGGTCGGGGACGATCCGGACGGTGCCGCGCACCTCGACGTAGCGGTTGGGATTGTTGCGATGGGGGACGCACAGGGCCACCCGGGGGTCGGCCAGGAGGTTGCGGTACTTCTTGCGATCGGTGGTGGTGCTGAGCCGGATGGTGGTGCCGTCGAAGAGGAGCGCCAGCGGGGTGATGGATAGTTGCCCGTCGGGCCGCACGGTGCCGAGGTAGCCCGTCGGGTTGTCGTCCAGGATGTCGTGCACGAACGGCGGTATGGCCGGGATCGGTGTCGCGGCTGGGGGGGTGGCGGTCACGGGAACCTCCGTTCCATCGGGTGATCGGGTGGAGCATCCGGGCGGCGGGGGTAATCTAGCAAGCGCCTACTACCTACTGTTGAGCATCGAGGGACTGAGTGACCGCAGTCGAACCCAGGAAGCGCCGCCCGACCGGAGAGCCCAGGAGGCTGATCCTCGCCGCGGCCCGTGAGCTGTTCTCCAGCCGGGGCTATAGCGATACGTCGACGCGCGAGCTGGCCGATCGCGCCGGGGTCTCCGAGACACTGATCTTCCGCTACTTCGGCTCCAAGGCCGTGCTGTTCCGCGAGGCGCTGGTCGTCCCGTTCGTAGAGTTCGTGGACGATTGGGCGGAGCGGAACAGGTCGGGCGCGCTCGACCATCTGAGCGACACCGACTTCACGAAGAGCTACATCACCGACGTCTACCAGCTCTTCCGGGCCAATCGAGGTCTCCTGGCCGTCGTGTGGGCGGCGGACACCAACGAGGAGCACGTGCTGGCCGAGTCGGGTGTCCTCGATGATGTGACCGGCGCGCTATCGAAGCTGGTGGATGTCAGCCGGAGCGCGATGCACCGCCGGCACCCGGAGATCGAACACCGCGAGGATCTGGGCTCCCGAGCCGTGCTGGCCGTCGCCGCCGGCATGGCGGCCTTCGGACAGTCCTTTTACGGAGGTCCGCGACCGAGCGATGACGACATCATCGACGAGGTCGTCCAGCTCATCGTCCACGGCTATCTCTATACATCGCCGTCCAAGGGCACGACCGGGAGGACCACGACCACGCCGCGATTCCGGTCCGAGCAGCCGGACCCCGAGAGGAAGGAACTCGGTGCCCGTCCAACTTCGTGAGCTCATCGACCCCCCAGTGACCGCTCTGTTGGCCATGGAAGTCAAGCGGGGCTCGATGGGAGACCTCGTTGCCGAGTACCCGTTGGCGGACGCCGCGCGTGCCATGGGCCTGCCGGAGAACCTGGGCCGGCTTTTCGCCACCGGCCGCGCCGTGGGGACCCGGGTCGTCCACTGCATATCGGCCTTCCGGCCGGACCTGGCCGGAACGGCCCGTAACGCGCCACTCTTGGCCTGGGGTGCCCGCCGCAATGTCGATCTCCTGGTGGGATCGCCGCACGCGGAGCCGGCCCTGGAGCTGGGTCAAGTCGAATCCGACCTGGTGTCGGTGCGCACCCATGGCGTGAGCCCGTTCTCGGGAACCGAGCTGGACGCCATGTTGCGGGCCGAGCGGATCGAGAATCTGATCGTCTGCGGGGGTTCGGTGAACGTCGGGGTGCTCGGCACGTGCATCGAAGCGGTAAACCTCGGCTACCGGGTGGTCGTGCCGCGTGACGGCGTGGTGGGCACTCCGCCGGAGTACGCCGACGCGGTGCTGCAGCACACCATTCGCCTCCTCGCCCTGCTGACCACCGTCGACGAGATCATCGATCTGTGGTCCGAGGGCGCAGTATGAAGTCCGAGAGCGCAGTATGAAAAGGTGTCGGGCGCCCCTGGGGCCGCCAAGAACGGGAGGAGCACCATGAATCTCGGGTTGTCCGAGGACCAGCTGGCCATAGAGGAGGCGTTCACCAGGCTCTTCGTTCGGGAGTCCCCGACGGCGGTGGTGCGGGCCGCCGAACCACTCGGGTTCGATCGCGGCGTGTGGGACCGCCTGGTCGACATGGGCGCGCCCGGCATGGGGGTGGCGTCGGAGTCCGGCGGCGGCGGGGGGGCCATGCTGTCGGACCTGGTGGTCGTGGCCGAGGCGGTGGGACGCGCGATCGCCCCGGTGCCCCTCATCGAGCACATGGTCGCGGCGCGGGCCCACCCCGTCGACGACGTGGTCGAGGGCGCCTCCATCGCAACCATCTCGCTGCGGCCGGCCCGGCCCGATGGAACGTGGCGCCTGGTACCCGCCGGGGCCATCGCCGATGTCGTGATCGGCGTCGATGGCGACGAACTCGTGGCCGTCCGTTCGCCCGCTCCGGGCGAGGCACCCCGTAACCACGCTGCGGCACCGATCGCCGATCGTTCGGCGCGGGTGGGCGAGCGCACGGTGCTCGGCCCGGCCGGCGACTTCGCCCGCCCCCTCGGCGAATGGAAGATGCTCACGTCCGCTGCGCTGGTGGGGATTTCGGCCGCGTCCCTGCAGCTCGGGCGCGACTACGCCATGTCCCGCTACCAGTTCGGCGTGCCGATCGGCTCCTTCCAGGCCGTCCAGCACGGCTTGGCCGACCTCCCCGCGCTCATCGACGGGGCTCGCCTCCTGACCCACAAGGCGGCGTGGTCGGGCGACCAGCCCGCACCGGGGATCTGCAACGTCGACGACGCCGATATCACCGACTTCGACTGTCTCGCCGGCATGGCCTTCGTCTTCGCGGCGGAGACCGCCACCCGGTCCACCGACCGCAGCCTGCACTTCCACGGCGGGTACGGCTTCTCGGAGGAGTACGACATCCAGCTCTACTACCGCCGGGCTCGTGGATGGGCCCTGGTCTTCGACGACCCCTCGAAAGAGTGCCTCCGTCTGGCTGACGGGTTGTTCGGGCCGGTCACCGCCGGAGCGGCGTGATGGACTTCAGCCTCTCGCCCCAGATCGAGCAGTACCGCCGCGAGCTGAAGGAGATCATCGCCCGGGTCATCACTCCCGAGGTGGTCGAGGAACAGCATCGCTCGGGCACCTTCAACAACGACGCCCTCAATCTGGCCCTCGCCCGCGGCGGCTACCTCGAACGGGCGGTGCCGGGTCTCGGGATAGGGGACCCCGTTGAGCTCTGGCAGCTGTTCAACGAGCTCGAGAAGGCCGGCGCACCCTACGACGGCATCTCCATCACCATGATGATCGCCGGGGTCGTCAACGCGGTCGGCACGGACTGGCAGAAAGAGCACATCCTGCCGTCCCTTTTGTCCGGCGAGAACCTCGTCTGCATGGGCTACAGCGAACCGGACTACGGCAGCGACGTGGCGTCGATCGTGACGCGGGCCGAGCGCGACGGAGACGAGTGGGTGATCAACGGCGCCAAAATGTGGACCACCATGGCGCAGGCGGCGAAGTGGCTGATCCTGCTCACGCGGACCGATCCCGAGGTGCCCAAGCACAAGGGACTGACCATGTTCCTCTTCCCCATGGACACCCCGGGCATCACGGTGGACCCGGTCCCGACCATGGGCACCGAGCGCACCAACGCCACCTTCTACGACAACGTGCGCATCTCGGACAAGTGGCGTCTCGGCGAGGTCAACGGCGGTTGGAAGACGATGGGGGTGGCGCTGTCGTTCGAGCGCGGCGTGATGGGGGGCACCAGCCAGAGCGTGCAGATGCTGCGCGAGTTCCGTCACTGGGCGGAGACCGAGGGTTTGATGGCCGATTCGTTGGTGCGCGAGCGCCTGGTGCGGGTGGCCATCGACAGCGAAGTGGCCAAGCTGTTGACGCTGCGCTCCGCCTGGACGGCCGCGACGGGAGGCGAGGCCGGCCTCCAGGGCTCCATGACCAAGGTCTTCGCCACCGAGGCCTACCAGAAGGCGTCGCGGTGGACCCAGGAGATGGCGGGTGCCGAAGGTTTGTTGCAATTCGACGAACCTGATGCGGCCGCGGACGGCTGGGTGGAGTACCACGCCCGCCACGCCCCGGTCACGACGATTTACGGGGGGACGTCCGAGATCAACCGGAACAACATCGCCGAGCGCCACCTCGGCCTGCCGAAGGCGCGCCGCTGAGCCCCTTCATGGTGGACCAGTAAGCGGGCAGCCGCCGCGACTGCCGGTCATGCCGTAAGCAACGGCGCGAGCTCGTCGAGCTGGCGCAGGGTCCCCGAGGTGTCGGCCTCGACGACGACGAACAACACCCGCCGCACCCCCAGGGCCCGGGCGTTCTCCAACGCCTGGCGCAGTCTGTCGGTGGTCTCGGGCAGCTGCATGATGGTGATGTCGAAGCGGTCAGGGTCGCGTCCCGCGCGCTGCCACGTCTCCTTCGCCTCGGCGATCTGCGCCGCGAATCCCGTCTCGAGCAACGGCGAGGCGTGGGGTATCCATCCGTCGGCCCAGGCGGCGATGCGGGCGAAATTGCGCGCGTTGCCCGGAACGCCCAACAGGATCGGGGGGTGTGGCTTCTGGAACGGCTTGGGGTACGACGAGCTGGGCGCCATGTGCAGATAGGTGCCGTCAAAGGCTGGCTCCTCTTCGGGCCGCAGCGACTTCATCAGGGCCAG
>Ga0182030_10024191_pt1 | contig 11176 bp, 10 predicted proteins | sample 812S3MmetaG_FD_121299 | JGI IMG/M metagenome (GOLD analysis project Ga0182030, IMG submission 121299) | Permafrost microbial communities from Stordalen Mire, Sweden - 812S3M metaG (Illumina Assembly) | ecosystem: Environmental > Terrestrial > Soil > Wetlands > Permafrost | place: Sweden...
CAGTCAGTTGGTTCTGACAGGACGAGCAGGGACTCACGATCGCCAGATGAACCGGATTGGGAGTGCTGGTATCGGGCTTCATTTCTCTCTAGTATAGGAACCCATGTCCTTCCACCAAAGGTTGGACACCCGGAGGAGACGACATCCGCCCGGAACCAGGATTTCGAGCGTTAAATCCCCACGAAAAGGATATTCCTCTGATGATCCCAAGTTGCGATGAATGGACCGGCTGCACGCGCGTGCTTGGTGGTTTCAGGCCCCTGGGGCGTTTTCGAGGAGCGATCCGAAACTCGGGCGGATTGCCTTCCCACCCTTCCCGGATGAACAATGAAGCTGCGGAAGGATGGGGCACCCAGTTCATTGACTCGTGAAGGGTGGCCACCCGCCACCCAAGCCAGAGAACCAACGTATCGCACAACGTATCGCGTTAGCCAACTGGCTGTCCGGAAGACCCGCACCTTGTACTGGAAGCGGGAGCTTGCCTTGATTGCCCAAAGTGCACCGGACACAACACGCTCCTTTTCGAGGGCATGCCCATCTGCCCACACTCTTGCGATGCTCCTGCCATCCGGCGGGAGCGTCATCATTAGCCCACCAGACAGGCATACACTCGTCCCAGTGCTTGAGCGCTACGCGAAATGATGGTTTGTATTTCATTGGACAGGTATTCCTTGAAAAATCAGGGATCCATACCTGGCCCCTCCGGTCCAATCAACCGCGATCTGTAGGTTGATCGTCTTGACATTTCGGTGCGCGTCATTAACCGTCAGAACAAATTTAGTGGGAATGTTCGGCATGATCCGCTCCTCGGTGCCAAATCCGGGGAATCCGATACCGACGCCGAGAAAAGACCCGACGAAAAATGAGTTTCCTTCGTCGTCTACGGCCGTACTGTCCCGCAGATAGGTATTCGTCGGCGCATCGGTGTTGTTTGTTATCTTTCCGGAGCAAAGAATCTGATCGCCTGCTCGGTGGCACTCGTCAACTTGCATGGTGTAATCGGGATTGGCGCCGGAAGTTGGTAGAATAGGGGTGATTTTGTAGGCGCGTGGCGGGGGACTTGGAGATTCTTCGGTCCTTTGGCTGGGCACAGTATCTGGAACAGTTGTTCCACTTTCGCCCGAAGGGCTGATCGCAGACGCCCCTAGCGTACCCGGCGGGCTAAGCGCCAAAGCCCAGTCCTTCTGACGCTTCGATAACCGGACGCCGGCCAGGATCCCATCGAATCCTCCCTCATAGCGATGATGATCCCAGTAGTGCGAGCGAGTCTCTCCGATGGTCGCCTCGTCCAGAGGTTGTTGATGATTCCCTGCTCTCCCTAACTTCTGCTTGAGAAAAGGAGAAGCCGCGACAACCTTTCCGTCCAGCATGATCCACTGGCCGTCGCTTCCATAGCTGATCCCGATCGCATGCCACTCGCCGAAGCGAAAGAGCGTTCCCGTAGCCACTGTCGCCTGCGCAGGTGCCTGGTTGTATTTACTGGTCGCCATCCACAGCGTGATATCCCCGTTCCCCTTCACAGTCAGCTTTGTCGTGCCTGGCCACGTCACATCGCCTCCCACGCAATCGCTGGAAAAAATGACCGCCTCATCCAGGTTGTCCAGGAACTGGAAGTTGTCGTAACGATAGCCGTGATTCACCTTGATCCACAACTCCAGAGTGCCCTCATCGGAGATGTACCCTCCGTACACAAGTTGACTCGAATTGGCAGCGGAAAAGACAGCCGAATTGCGCCCAAAGTCCTTCTCTGAGCCAAGCCCGAACTGACCGCCCTCCCAGATTTCATCGCTGCGCAGTTCGTCGAGCGAAATCCCGGGCCGCAGAGGAATGGGGGCATCGATCGTCCAGTCTCTTCCCGGCTGCGCCTGCGAAGGTTTGTACTCCGTAGGAGCACCACTGGGCGCCGCCTGGATCGCTTGTAGCGTCAGAGGGCCAGCCCCCTTGGCGCGCAGTGATTCAATCGTAGCCGGAGTGGGAACGAAGGCCAAACCCCGTCTTTGGATTTGAGTGCTCAACGTCGAATCCGGAACGCCGTTAGAGACCAACTGTTGAACTTGGGCTAGCGTCAGCTTGGGAACAGCCGGGTGCTGCCCCGCCGCATTCTGGGGCCAAAGGCTGATGGCGAGCGCCAGAAAGACCAATAAACCCGGAGCCCCAAAGCAGTAAGAACGGTGCGAGCAAAGGAAAAACTGCTTGGTCTTCATAAAGCTCCTTTCAATGTATCAACCCGTAGCATTCGCCATTCGGTGATATCCCGGTAGAGAGATCGTTCCTCGTATACCTTCGTGAGCACAACCCAATCTCGGTCTCGGACTGGCCTACCGGGTAGGTCCCAGACTACTACTGGGACAAACGTTGCGTTCATCGAGAAAGTCGAGCGAGGCTGGCAGCGCACCGGTGTGCAGCAGCTTGGAAAGGTACATGACCTCTTCTTGGGTGAACGCGCCCTCGATCTGGCCGCTGTCGCGGATGGCGCTCTTGATGTTGGCAACTTCGCGGACGCGGCCGCCCATGACAACGGCCATGCTCTTGCCGATGTTGGCGCTGGTGAAGTCGTAAAAACGGTCGCCAGCCTCGTTGGTGAGCGTGAAGTTGACGATGCGGTGACCGGTGTTCTGGTTGACGCCGGGTTCGGCGGAGCGGAAGTCACTCCCGGCTACGATGGCGACGCGTTGGAGGATGAAGACAGCGCCCGAGCCGTGAACTAGCTCCTCGTCGGGCGGCAGCACTCCACCGATGGCAGCCAGCGCGGATTGCTCGTCAGGATAACCGGAGGGGTCGCCCTTGACTGCGTGAATCGCGAGCCGGGCCGTAGATTGGATGAAACTCTTGACGTGGTCGAGATCAGTGATGCCCGGCATCTCGACGAGGATCTGGTTGGCGCCCAGGTTGTACTCCTGAATGAGCGGCGCCTTGACGCCGAGGACATCCATGCGGCGGCGAATAACCTCGGTGGCCTGCTGGAGAGTCTTTTCGTTCAGGGCCTTTTCGACCAGGGGCCTCATGGTCAGCGTGAAGCTGCCGTCGCTGCCGCCGTTCAAGTCATACTGGGTGCCGTACTTCTGGTCGAGCAATGAGCGCACCGCAGCGATATTCGCGGGCGTCACGCCGTCGATCTCAACCTGCTCGGGCTTGCCGCTCTCGTCGGGCTTGAGCGGATCGGGTTTGAATACCTGGGAGAAGCCCAGGTTGGCGGTCTTCAGGTCCTGCTGCACGCTGGCCACCGCATTGTCGGTCTCCGCGTTCACGGCTTCCTTCACTTCTACCTGGAGAATCAGGTGTACACAGTGCTGGAGGGCGCTTGCTTGGCTCCCGCCGCCTGAAGGCGTTGATCTGTTCGCATTTTTTGAGTCGCCCAAAGTATTAGGTTTGGAAGCGCCGCTGGTGGGAGCTATCCCTTGGATTGCTGCCAGCGTTTGTGGTCCTGCACCTTTGCGTTGCAGCGCATCGAGGATAACCGGCGTGACTGCGAATCCGACTCCACGCCGCTGGATTTGGCTAGCCATTGTTGAATCGGGCACGCCGTGCGTAATCAGCTCTTCTATTTGAGAGAGCGTAAGTTTCTGGACAGCCGCCTGCTGGCCCGAAACCGGAATCGGTCCGAGAATCATCAACGTGGCACCAATCAAAAACACCATAGGTAGCCATCTCCGTTGAACCGCATGCACACAGTAATGTTTCAATGCTCCGATTGTCATAACCCGTCTTCTCTTGCCAAGCAAATTCAATTTGTTTTGTTATTCGTCCTTCGCTATTACTGCTAGCGAGGACCAAGGCTGAATGTCAGATGAACGGTTGTTTCCACCTCAACGGGTTCATCATAGCTGACTCCGATCACATGCCATTCTCCAAATCGGAAACCCGTTCCATGCGCCTCAGTAGTAGTAGCGCGCGGTTGATCGTACTTGGCGATTGCCATCCATTACGAAATATCCCCGTTTGCTTTCACAAAGAGTTTGGTGTCACCGGGCCACGTTACGTCGCCGCCCTGAACATCGCTTGAAAAGATCATGGCGTCATCTTGGTCATCCTTGAACTGGTAAATGTCGTAGTGGTAGCCATGATTCACCTTGATCAAAAATTCTAGCGTTCCTTCGGGTGGAATAAGATCCGGGTACTCAATCCGGCTCGAATTAGCGGCGAAAAAAACTGCCCCTTGGCCCTCTGGAAGTGGTATCCAGCGAACCCCCGATGCCGTGCCCCGAAGTAGGTCCGCCTGCCCGCCAATTATTGATTTCCTCCAAGTGCCCGAAGCCGGTGATCCGTTTTCAGGTCACCGTGCGCCCGAGCCACCGGGCTTGGAAACATCGCTGTTCAGTGCCGCCTCTTGAATTACTTCCAATGTTAAGGGCCCGGCTCCCTTGGCATGGAGCGAGTCGAGAATGGCTGTGGTAGGTGTGAAGGTGAGGCCATGGACGCGGATCTGGCTACTCAAGGTCGAGTCCGGCACGCCGTGCGTGATCAGTGTTTCTACTTGAGCCAGCGTTAATCTCGCTCCCGCCGCCTGCTTCTTCTCCAACTGGATGATGTGGTACCCGAAGGGCGACCGCACCAGCCCCGACGTCTCACCCGGCTTCAGCGCCATCGCTGCATTCGCATACGCCGGAACAAGCTGGCTCGTCGGAAACATGGGCAGTTCGCCGCCCTGGTCCTTCGACCCAAGGTCATCCGAGTACTTCATCGCCAGCACCGCAAAGCTCGCTCCCGCTTTTAACTGGTTCAGCACATCCTGCGCCTTCGCCTTGGCCGCCGCGTCCGTTGCCGCGTTCGCGCCCGGCTTCACCGCGATCAGAATGTGCCGCGTCTTCACCTCTTCCTGCATCTTGTACTGCGCCAGGTGCGCGTTGTAATGCTGCTGCCCCGCCAAACTCTGTGACTCAAGAACCACAGTGATCGCCAGAATGACCAACAAGCACACCATCCCAGCCATCGAGATTGACGCAAACAAAGAGAAAAGCCGCCTGATTTTCATGAAACAATCTCCCGCCTTGCGAGCTACACCGCGTGAACTACGCAGCATCTCCCCGCGAGAACTCTCGCTCTTGCAGGAAGATGATGTCACAGCCGAGTCCCGCTGTTTGTGGGACTCAATCTCCAAGCTGCGGAGACGTAATCGTGCAGTCCTCCCCTTGTACGGCGTAATGGATGGTACCGGAGGAGTCGGCGCAGAAGCTTCGCCCCGCATGGCCGGCGGCAGGTTTGGCCACAATGAAGTAGTTGAAGTTGGCTCCGCCAGTCGAGGTTCCGGTAGGAATGGTGATCGCAAACTGGTAGTTGCTCCTAGTTCCCGTGGCCAAGTCCGCACCGATGAAGCCGGCATGGTTTTCATCCATCGAATTCCCGTCCGCGGGTGGACCCAGTTTGCCGAGGGAATCGGTGAAGCCTCTCGCCGGATAGGCACCTGAATAGCTGTTCTCGGCCACAAGCAGCAAGCGCACCAATTGCAGCGCGGTACTCTCGTTGTCGATGTCCTGGGCCAGCGAGCCGACCATGCCGTTTTTGTACGTGCCGGCTAGGACCTTGCCGGAAAGGCTTATGGGAACAAGCTGACCTGCGATGGTGTCATAGAACACCTTTCCGCAGACCCCGGCAAATCCAGCGAGGGCCTTGGAAGGCTGCATAACCCATTTGCCATCCCGGGAGATTAGTCCCATTCCATCACTCGTGGAGGCTGGTTGAAGGTCACTGCCTTCGGTCAGCTGGATGTTGTATTGCCCAGGATTCACTATATACTTGCCTTGCTTGTTGATGGTGCCTGTATGTCCAGAGACAGAAACAACTGCAAGGCCGCCGAAAAAGCTGGTTACAGCGTCAAATTGTGGATTGATGACGATTTTCCCGGCGGAATTCACGTAGCCCCATCGATTATCTAGCTTGACAGCCGCCATACCTTCGGAAAAGGAAACAGCGGAGTCGAACTGCGATCTAATCGCGAATTTACCAGTGTGATCGATATAGCCGCACTTACCTGTACCGGGGCAAGCCACCGCAAGTCCGTCACTAAAACCATCGTCGGAAGCATTTGTGAAGCGGGGCGCGATCACATAGGCCCCCGCCTTGTTGATGAAGCCCCATCCGCTATCCCCGTGCACGGCTGCTAATCCATTGCGGAAGTCGCCGCCATCGGAGAATTGAGGATTGATTACATATTGGCCTGTCTTGTCGATATAGCCGACCTGATTGCCCAGTTTGACCATTGCAATTCCCCCGAAAAATGGCCTAGCAAGATCGAATTGAGTTGGTATCACCAGATTTCCGCCGGTGTCGATATAACCCCATTTGCCATCTTTGGCGACTGCGCCAAGACCTTCGTTGAAAACGACAACATGGTCCGTGACCATCTCTAACGAAATGCCGTCCCATTGCGGCGGGATTAAGACCTTCCCGTCCGCATCGATGAAACCCCACTTCATGGTCTTTCCATCTGCACTCAGACCTTGGAAGGGGTAGATTCCAGGATCCTTCACCTGATAGGGCGGAGCGGGCCGATGGAACCACCACCACGCCACGCCGCCCAGAACCACCAGCAGGGCGACAAGCGCGTAGGTGAGTTTCTTGCGCGTCGAAAGAGGTGGCCTCGGGACCGGCACCACAGTCTCTACAGGGCTCTCCGGAATGCCCTGCACCGCCTCTACGCTTCCTGATGCTTCGCGCAACTGCCCGCCGCATTTCCCGCAGAACCTGCGCCCTTCCGCGACTTCACTTCCACAATCTGGACAAAACATCAAATTTCCTCGCTTTCATTAAGTCCTAACGCAGGCTTCAAATGCGATGGCTGGAGCATTCTGCTTTCTCCGAATCCGACCTTGGCCACTTTCTCAACTCAGAATTTGATCTGGCTGCGATGAATATAGCCCAACTTTCCGTCACAAATGTCTGTCTTGTACCAGTTGCCTTCAGAGCCGAGGATGCGAATGGGTTTCTTGGCGGTTACAGAGCAAATAATGCCGGATGCGGCAGAGGGCGCTACGCGGACATTAGATGGTGGATCGATGACGATTGCAAATTCATTAGCCGACGCGGCTCTACTGATCGCGGCGCTTCGGGTTCCCTTCGGAACAAGTGCCTCGATTGCTTCCAGCGTCAGAGGGCCAGCGCCCTTCGCGCGCATCGATTCCACCATCGCCGGGGTGGGTGCAAAGGCCAGCCCTCGCTTTTGGATTTGCGTGCTCATCGTTGAATCCGGCACCTTGCTCGACACCAACTGTTCAACCTGGGCAAGCGTCAGCTTGGGGACGGGAGGCTGCTGCCCCGGCGCACACTGGGGCCAAAGGATGGTGGCGAGCGCAAGAATAACCAACAAACAGCCCGCCCCAAAGCAATGAGAACGGTGCGAGCAAAGGAAAAACTGCTTGATATTCACAAAGTTCCTTTCAATGTATCAACCCGTAGCATTCGCCATTCGTTGATATCCCGGTAGAGATGTCGTTCCTCTACCGGGATAATGTCGAAGCCCAGTCCCTGTGGTTCGCGGAAGCCCGGCATCACAGTGTCGGCGAGTTGATCGTGCATTCCTCCCCTTGCGCGGCGTAGCGGACCGTACCGGAAGAGTCGGCACAGAAAGTGCGCCCCGCGTGGCCGGCGGCAGGCTTGGCCAGCAGGAAGTAGTTGAGGTTGGCGCCTCCAATCGAGGTTCCCGAAGGTATGGTAACCGCAAACTGGTAGCCGTCCTTGGTTCCCGTCGCCAGTGTTGCATCGATGAAACCAGCGTGATTCTCATCCGGCGCGCCTGTGGCAGGTCCCAGCTTATCGAGAGAGGCTGCGAACCCCTTCGCCGGGTAGGCGTTTGAATAGCTGAATTCCTCGTTGGTCAGAGTGCGCATCGATTGGATCGCGCTCTGTTCGTTCTCAATATCCTGCGCCAGCGTATCGATCATTGATCCCTTGTAGGGGCCGGCAAGCACCTTGCCCGACAAGGATATGGGGAAAAGCTGCCCGCCGATGACCCCATAGAACACCTTGCCGATGATCATCGGAATGCCAGCAAGGGCTTTGGATGGCTTTACAGCCCATTTACCATCCCTGCTCAGCAGGCCGATCCCGTCGCTGCTGGTGACTGGCTGAAGGTCACCCTCCATTAGCTGAATGTTGTATTGCCCCGGATTCACGACGTATTTGCCTTGCCTGTCGATTGTGCCTTGATGTCCGGAGACCGAAACAACGGCAAGGCCGCCGGAAAACATGGTTACCTTGTCGAACTGAGGATTGATGACGATCTTCCCGGCGGTATTGATGTATCCCCATTTGCCGTGAATCGCAACCGGTGCCAAGCCCTCGGAAAAGGTGGATGCACCGTCGAATTGGGGAGTAATCGCAAGAGTTCCGCTGCGGTCGATATAGCCGACCCTCCCTGCTATTTGAACCCAGGCGAGGCCGTCCGAAAACCCATCGGTGTCGGCGGATTGGAAGCGGGGCTTAACTACAAAAGTTCCGGCCTTGTTGATAAACCCCCAGCCGCCATCCGTGCGCACGGCTGCTAGTCCATCATGGAAATCGCCGGCTTCATAGAACTGCGGATTGACCGCATATTGGCCGGTCTTGTTGATAAAGCCGACTTGATTTCCCAGGTTGACCCTTGCAAGTCCTTCGATAAAGGAGCCGACAGAAAGGTGGCCGGCAGAATCGAACTGGGCGGGTATCGCCAGGTGTCCGCCGGTATCGATATAGCCCCATTTGCCATCCTTCATAACTCCGCAAAGGCCTTCGCTAAATGAAACTGACTGACCCAATACAGAAGCGCCCGCCGACGCATCCCATTCCGGCTGGATAAGAACCTTTCCGTCGGCGTCGATGAAGCCAAACTTTAGAGTCTTTCCATCCGCGCTCAGGCCCTGAAAGGGATAGATACCAGGGTCCTGCACCTTGTAGGCCGGGGCAGGACGATGAATCCACCACCACGCCACGCCGCCCAAAACCACTAGCAGAACGACGAGTGCATAGGTGAGCTTCTGGCGCAGTGACGCAGGCCGCCGAGGGACCGGAGCTGCCGTTTCTTCAGGGACAGCGACCGGGGCTGTGTCTACGCTACCCGCTGCTGCATGAATCTGCCCACCGCATTTCCCGCAGAACTTCCGACCTTCCGCGACCTCACTGCCACAATCTGGACAAAACATCGGATTCCTCGCTTTCTCGCGGTTTCAACGCGCAGTTTTGCCCAAAGTGGCAATAGTAATCAACCCGCCAGCCGCTATCGAGCAGAAGCCCAATCCAAGCAGCCAAAAACCCATTCCAGATACGGATTGAATCATGGGTACAAAGAGCAGAGTGGCGATGAACCCAGGTCCGCAAAGGGAACCGATCATTACCAGGAAGCCCCCCATCAGCAACTTCTGCGGGGTAGCTGCCTTTCTGGAGAAGTAGAACAGGACGCCAGCGGCAATCGCCGCCAGCAGGATGAGATAGACAGCTCCCACGAACTTGGCCAGATCGACCCCGGAAAGGCTGACATGGTTGAGCTCAGCAGCGCCCATCTGGCCCAGCAAACCCGAGAGAGCGCCAAGGTCAGGCGAAGAAATCCAGGGCAAAAAGAAACCCAACACAGCGGCAATCGTTCCTGCGCCGACAAACTTCTCACCAAGCGATAGCGAACCGAGGAGCGATTTCCCCATCTGCGCAACTTCTGCCGCCGAAGGGGGCGCTGGCTGTGCGGGCGGGGTCCGGGCCACCACGGGGCCGCTGTTTGAACTCGATCCGGACCGCAAGTCCGCTCCGCAAAACTCACAGAACGAAACGCCGTCGGCATTTGGCTTACCACAGGCTGAACAGTTCATGAACAATCTCCTTTGGAATGTGTGTTCTACGGTTGCGAGGCCAGACACATCCCAGCCTGAGCAGGCCTCGGCTCAACTGCATTCCGAAAATCGCAATACGCTCCATACTGCGATTGGGAACGCCCACTTTACATGAGGGAAACGAAGGCGCAGTATACGCAACACGTTGTTCGATGTCAATATTGCAGATCGGTCCCCAGCAGTTCTAAATGAAAATGGGAACCCAGATGGCTATTTGCCGAAGCGACGAACTGTGCTGTTTTGAGGTATGGAGATATTGGAGTCGCTTTTGGCCGGGTTGCGCACGGTCTGCATGGGCTTTTCCGATGCACGGCGCAGCACGGATGTGGGCTACTCGATGGCGGATATTGGGCTTTCGGCGTTTTCCTTGTTTTTTATGCAAAGTGAGTCCTTTTTGTCCCATCAGCGGCGGCTGGAGCAAGGCCACGGCACATCGAATTGCCATACGCTGTTCGGCATGAAGAAGATACCGACAGACAACTACATTCGTCTGATGCTCGACGCGGTCTCTCCGGAGACCTTGCAGCCCTGTTTCGATCAGGTGATCGAGCAACTGCGGCAGCACGACGGCTTAAAGGCGTTTCAGCGGCTGGCGGGGCGAACGTTGGTAGCCCTCGATGGCACGGAGTATTTCTGTTCGCAAAAACTGAGTTGCCCGCAGTGTCTGACGCGCAAGCGAGCCAACGGGAAAACAGAGCATTATCACGCCATGCTGGCGGCCATGATCGTTGCTCCCGGCCACAACATGGTGTTGCCGCTGATGCCGGAGTTCATCGCGCCGCAGGATGGAGCCGAGAAGCAGGATTGCGAACGCAACGGTGCCAAACGCTGGCTGAACGCGCATGGCAAGCGGGTCCAGCACTTGCGCCCGGTCTATCTGGGCGATGCGCTGTTCAGTTGCCAATCGCTGGCCGAAGCCGTGCTCGCAACGGGCGCCGATTTTCTATTCGTGTGCAAGAGGGACGGCCACAAGACGCTGTATGAGTATGTGGATGGAGCGCCGCTGGACCAGCGCACGGTGATCGAGCGCAGGCCCGGCAAGCGCAGCCTGACCTATCGCTACCGCTGGACCGAAGCGGTTCCGCTGCGCGACGGCAAGGATGCGCTCACGGTTAACTGGCTGGGGGTCACCATCACCGATGAAACAGGGAAAACCACCTATGATGGCGCCTTCGCGACCAGCTTGCCACTGACCGCGGACAACGTGGTCGAGGTTGCGGCCTGCGCGAGGGCCCGTTGGAAGATCGAGAACGAGAGCTTCAATGTGCTGAAAAACAACGGCTATAACCTGGCTCACAACTTCGGGCATGGAAAGAAGTATCTGGCCCGAACCTTCGCCGCCATGAACTTGCTGGCCTTCGCCTTCCACACCGCCTGCGACTGCC
>Ga0182030_10024194_pt1 | contig 11175 bp, 10 predicted proteins | sample 812S3MmetaG_FD_121299 | JGI IMG/M metagenome (GOLD analysis project Ga0182030, IMG submission 121299) | Permafrost microbial communities from Stordalen Mire, Sweden - 812S3M metaG (Illumina Assembly) | ecosystem: Environmental > Terrestrial > Soil > Wetlands > Permafrost | place: Sweden...
CGGCACCATGCCGGGCGGCGGCGGCTCGGGGTACAGGCAGCGGTAGCACGGGCCGTACTCGGCCCAGAACACGCTGGCCTGCCCGTCGAACCGGTAGATCGAGCCCCACACGTACGGCTTGCCGAGCAGCACGCACGCGTCGTTGACCAGGTAGCGGGTGGCGAAGTTATCGGTGCCGTCCACGATCAGGTCGTAGCCGGCGAAGATCTCCATCGCGTTGTCGGAGTCGAGGTGGACGTCGTGCACCACCACGTTGACGAGCGGGTTGATCTCCCGGATGCTGTCCCGCGCCGACTCGGCCTTGGGCCGGCCCACGTCGGACTGGCCGTGGATGATCTGGCGCTGCAGGTTCGACTCGTCCACCACGTCGAAGTCCACGATGCCGAGCGTGCCGACGCCGGCCGCGGCCAGGTAGAGCAGCGCGGGCGAGCCGAGGCCGCCGGCCCCCACGCACAGGACCCTGGCGTTCTTCAGCCTCTTCTGCCCGGTCATCCCGACGTCCGGGATGATCAGGTGGCGCGAGTAGCGCCGCACCTCATCGACCGTTAGCTCATCGGCCGGCTCGACCAGCGGGGGCAGTGACACGGTTTCTCCAAAGACGGAAGAAAAGACTTTTTTATCCGAACGGTCCCGGGTTTCCCATTCCCGGCACGTGCAACGGTCAACCGGCGGCAGTGAGCGGGAATTCCCGCACTTTCCCCGCGTCGGCGTCCGCGTCCGCGGCGGGACTCGGGGTCGGGTTGGCGGTCGGGCTCGCGGCGGCGAGCAGCACCCCGATTTCGGCCGCGACCAGCTGCGGATGCTCCATGTGCGCGACGTGACCGGTGCCCGGCATCACCACGATCCTGGCGTTGCCGAAGGCGCGGGCGGCCCGGCCCGCCAGCCGCGGGCTGACCAGCCGGTCGTCGTGACCGTAGATGACCAGGGTCGGCGCGGTGATCCGGGCCGCGTCCCGCCAGGCCGTCCGGCCGCCGGCCCGCAGGGTCTCGGCGGTGAGCGTCCGGACGCAGCCGACCATCGCGGCGGCGGCGTAGTCGAGGGCGTCCCGGCGGGTGAGTTCGGCGACTTCGGCGACGAGCCTGGCCGGGGGGAATCGCCGGGGATCGCTGTAGCAGGTGGCGATGACGTCGGCGACGCGGCGTTCGGCCGGGAGGCGCTGGACCTGGCGGAGCAGCCGGGCGCCGACGCCCGGGACGCTCATCAGCGGGAAGCGCAGCAGGTCAAGGCGGAGCCGGGGGTCGGGCAGGGCCGGGGAGATCAGGGTCAGGGTGCGGATCAGGTCCGGCCGGGTGGCCGCGACCTTGACGCAGACCGCGCCGCCGAGCGAGTTGCCGAACAGGTGCACCGGACCACGGGCCGCCCGCTCGATCAGCGCGATGACCGTCTGGGCCAGGGCAGCGATCGAGTAGCGGCCGTCCGGGCGGGGCGGGGACTCACCGAAACCCGGCAGGTCGACCGCGTCGCAGGCCAGCCGCGGCCGGAGCAGGTCCATCAGGTCGGTCCAGTTCCGCGACGAGCCCTCCAGGCCATGCACGAACAAGGCGGGCTCGAGCTCGGCGGCGTGGCCGGGCACGCTGCGCACGTAGACCTCATGGTCGCCGAGCGACACCAGCTTCCCCGGCCAGTGCGGGATGGGCTGCTCGGTCATGCGGTGTCTCCCGCTCGCCTCCGGGGCGCCTTAAGGCGGCGCCTTCCCTCGTCGCTCGTTCCTCGCTCCTCAGACCAGGCACCGCCGCGCCCCTTTGGCTCGGTCATGCGGTGGCCTTGCGTGCACCGGCCTTGGCGCGTGAGCGGGTTTTGGGGGTCTTGGCGTCGTCGGAGTCTCCGGCGGCGGGCTTAGCGCGGGCGGGCTTGGCTCGGGCGGCGGGCTTGGCTCGGGCGGCGGGTTTGGCGCGGGTGCCTGACTTGGCCTGGCCGCGCTGGTCCTTCAGGGCCGCGACGCTGGCGCGCAGGATCTCGGTCAGGTCGGCGGGCTGCTTCCTGGGCTCAGCGGCCTCGACCCCGGTCGGGCGGACGACGTCGTTACCCTCGACCTTGGCCTGGACGACGGCTTCGAGCGCTTCGCGGTACGTGTCGTGGTACTGCTCGGGGTCGAAGTCCTCCGTCATCGTCTCGATCAGCGACGCGGCCATCTTCAGCTCCTGCGACCGGACCTCGATGTCCTCGTCGAGGAACGCGAAGTCGGGCTTGCGCACCTCATCTGGCCACAGCAAGGTCTCCAGGGTGATGACCCCGTCCCGGACCCGCAGCGCGGCCAGCGCCTCGCGCTGGCGCAGCGCGACCTTGGCCACGGCGACCTTCCCCGACTTCTCCAGCGCGTCACGGAACAGCACGTAAGCGCGGGTACCGGCCGGCTCGGGTTCGGTGTAGTAGCTCTTGGCCGCGAGAATCGGCTCCACCTGGGCGCTCGGCGCGAAATGGAGCACTTCGATCCGGTGGGCGGTCACCAGCGGGAGGTCGGCGAGATCCTCGTCGGTCAGCACCACCATGTCGCCGGTGGGCAGCTCGTAGCCCTTGGCGATGTCGGCGTACGGGACTTCCTCTCCGTCCAGCGTGCACACCCGGCGGAACTGGATCCTGGCCCCGTCTTTGCGGTGCACCTGGCGGAAGGTGATGTCCCGCTGCTCGGTGGCCGCGTAGAGCTTGACCGGGATCACGACCAGCCCGAACGAGATGGCACCGGCCCATATGCTGCGCATGGTCCTCATCTACCCCGGTTGGCATGCCACTGATACCTCAAGTGACGCCCCAATTATCATAATCGACAATACATTCGAGCGGGCCCCGGACTAACATGGGTGGATTTAGCCCAACTCTACTAGCCAGCCTAGCCGCGGCTGAGATGATGGAGGCGCCCGGAGGTGGCCAGCCGGTTCAGGCTGGCCAGCGGCTCGAAGTTCGAGGGGGACGCCTGAGATGGGCGCTTTCGATGTAGTGGTCCTCGGCGGCGGTACGGCAGGCGTGCATGTGGCCACGGAGGCCGCGGCGGGCGGCAAGTCCGTGGCGCTCGTGGAGGCGGGCCTGATCGGCGGCGAGTCTCCCTACCTGGCTTGCCTGCCGTCGAACTCGCTGCTGGGTTCGGCCGCCCGGGGCGAGACATGGGAAGACGCGGTCGCCCGCCGCGACGAGGTGACCGGCGGCCTGGACGATTCGGCCCCGGCGCAGCGGCTCGCCGAGGGCGGCGTGACGGTGATCCGCGGGACCGGCCGGATTGTCCAGCCGGGAAAGGTCGAGGTCACGCTGGCCCCTGACCCGGACCAGTCCGTCGGGACGGCCGGGGACAGCCTGTCGCTGACTTACTCCGACCTGGTCATCGCGACGGGATGCGAGCCGGTCGCGCCGCCGATCGAGGGCCTGGCCGATATCCCGGCCTGGACCACCGCCGAGAGCCTGTGCTCACCCGACCTGCCGCGTCGCCTCATCGTGCTCGGCGGCGGGCCGGCCGGCTGCGAGCTCACCCAGATCTACGCCACCTTCGGTTCCCAGGTCACGCTGGTGGAGGCGGAGCCCACCCTGCTCCCCGGTGAAACAGCCTTCGCCGGGGAGATCCTCGCCACGGTCCTGCGGCGGGCCGGCGCCGAGATCTACCTCGGCTCAGCCGCCACGAAGGCGGAACGCACCAGCGACGGCCTGACGCTGGCGCTGGAAGACGGCACCCGGATCGACGCGGACCGGCTGCTGCTCGCCTCGGGACGGCGTCCCCGGCTCAGCGGGCTCGGCCTGGACGCGCTCGGCATCACGGTCACCCCGGGCATGGCCCTGCCCACGACCACGACCTGCCAGGTGGCCGGCCCTGAGGTGACCGGCGCTGAGGTGACCGGCGCTGAGGTGACCGGCTCCGAGGTGGCCGGCTCGGGCGGCCCGGGTTCCGGCCGGGTATGGGCGGCCGGAGACGTCACCGGGGTCACCCACACCCACGCCAGCCTCTACCAGGCCAGGGTGGTTGCCGCGAATGTCCTCGGCCAGTGGCGCGAAGCCGATTACAGCGCCATCCCGCGCTGCGTCTTCACCACCCCGTCGGTCTTCGCGGTCGGGATCGTCCCCCAGGCTCCGCTGCGGACGGCACACGCCGACCTGGCCGCCACCGCCCGGGCCCAGCTGAGCCAGGACGACGTCGGCGGGCTGGAGCTCTACGCCGAGGACGGAGTGCTGGTCGGCGCGGTCGCGGTGGGGCCGGACGCGGCCACCTGGATGAGCGAGGTTACGCTCGCCATCAGGGCCAAAATTCCGGTGCCGGTCCTGGCCGATGTGGTGCATGCCTTCCCCACCTACGGGGAAGCGCTGGAGACAGCACTCCGAGAGCTGGCGGGGACCGGGGGCGGTGCGGCCGTGGCCAATCAGGAGAAAAAGGGGTCTGGGCAGTTGAGCGAGTCGGACATGGAGACGCCCGAGGAAGACGCCATCGAGCAGCATCAGGAAGTCGTGCCGGATACGGCGCAGGACGACCGGCCACGCGAAGTCCCGCTGTACGTGAATGAGGCCGATGCGGTCGAACAGGAGATTTCTGTCGGCTTTGACGATGACGATTACCGCTGACGGGCGACTTAGTATGAGGGCGCGAGGAACAGTAGCCGCGCAACCACCCGGAGACCGAACTTTGACGGCACCGTCCGACACCAGGCCACGCGGTAACCGGCTGCCCCGCCACGAACGGCGGCGGCAGCTCCTGGACGCGGCCCTCGAGGTGTTCGTGACCCGCGGGTATCACGCCGCCGCCATGGATGAGATCGCCGAGCGCGCGGGGGTCAGCAAGCCCGTGCTCTACCAGCATTTCCCCGGCAAGCTCGAGCTGTACCTGGCCTTGCTCGACGAGAGCGTGGACACCCTGGTGGAAACCGTCCGCGACGCGCTGCGCTCGAACCCGGACAACAAGCAGCGGGTGGCCGCCACCTTCGGCGCCTACTTCGAGTACGTGGGCGAGCAGGGCCAGGCGTACCGGCTGGTGTTTGAGTCGGACCTGTCCAACGAGACGGCCGTCCGCGCCCGGCTGGACCGGGGGCAGCGCGAGTGCGCCGCGATAGTCAGCCAGGTGGTCAGGCAAGACGCCGGGCTCTCTGACGAGGAGGCGCGGCTGCTGAGCGTGGGGATGGTGGGCATGGCCCAGGTCACCGCGCGGTACTGGCTCAGCACGCGTGATCACATCTCGCGGGAAGCCGCTGAGCAGCTCGTGGCCAGGCTCGCCTGGCGCGGCATCAGCGGCTGGCCCCGTAGCGAGCACTAGGCTCGCAGTCAGACTGGACAGTCAGACTAAGGAGCGCCGTGGAAGTCAAGATCGGTATTCAGTCCGTCCCGCGTGAGCTGGTCGTGGAGACGAACACTTCCGCCGATGAACTAGAGCGCAGCCTGTCCGATGCCCTGGAGAGCGGGGAGCATGCGGTCTTCGCGCTCTCGGTGACCAAGGGCGGCAAGGTCCTGGTGCCGGCCGACAAGATCGCCTACGTCGAATTCGGCGCGTCCGGGGCGCACCGGGTCGGTTTCGGCTGAGCCTGGGCGTGTTCTAACTGGGCCCGCCCAACCACGCTGATCTCCTCCTGGTACACTTAACAACGACTAGCAATGGAATGATGTAACCATTGGTCGTGTTACACAGCTAACTGCTGTTTACGCCGGGCCCAGTGCCTCACGTCCGGGGGCGTCCGCGGGGCGAACCCAGAGTCAACGGCCCAGACAAACGGCAGAGCTAGACGGCAGTGTCCCGAGCTGATAGCGGGCTCCCAGGCAGGGCGCGGCGGGTGGGGTTTAGTGCGCCGCGCGGTCAGGTAGCAGCTCGCATCGAAGCGGGCCACTGCGGGCAGCGGACACGCACGACCGGGCCGGACCTGCATGAGGTGGGGGCGGCCACGATAAAGGATGGAACCCCTGACAACTCAAACTTTTAGCGGGGACACGACAGAGCCGCAGTCGCCGGCCTCTGAGTCGTTGACCGCTCCGGCCGACGCGGGATCCGGCGGCGATGCCACCGGCCAGGTAACCGGCGGCGAGCAAACCGCCGCGGTGCCGTTCCGTAATTTCGACATCAGCGATGAGATCTGCCGGGGGCTTGAGGCGGCGGGCATCTTCACGACGTTCCCCATTCAGGCCCTCACCCTTCCGCTGGCGCTGCGCGGGCAGGACATCATCGGGCAGGCCAGGACCGGTACCGGCAAGACGCTTGCGTTCGGTGTCCCGCTGCTGCAGATGCTCGGCGATGGCCCCTCAGGTGCGCCGAGGGCCCTGGTCGTGGTGCCCACCAGGGAGCTGGCCATCCAGGTCGCCGACGACCTGCGCATCGCCGCGGTCAACCTGCGTGCCCGCATCCTGACCGTCTACGGCGGCCGGGCCTATGAGCCGCAGATCGACGCGCTGACGGCCGGCGTCGACATTGTCGTCGGCACCCCCGGACGGCTGCTCGACCTGGTCGAGCGCGGCCACCTCAAACTAGGCGAGATCCAGGCCCTGGTGCTCGACGAGGCCGACAAGATGCTCGATCTCGGTTTCCTGCCCGACGTGGAGCGGATCGTCCGGCGCACCCCGGACAGCCGGCAGACGATGCTGTTCTCGGCGACCATGCCCGGGGACGTCGTTACGCTCGCGCGGCGTCATATGCGCCAGCCGACCAACATCAGGGCCGAAGGCCACGACGCGCCCGCGCCGCCCCCCAACACCCGGCAGCATGTGTTCCGGGCGCACCAGATGGACAAGATCGAGGTGCTGGCCCGGGTGCTGCAAGCCAGGGACCGGGGCCTGACCATGGTGTTCTGCCAGACCAAGCGAGCCGCGGATCAGGTCGCGGGGGCACTGGAAACCAGGGGCTTCGCGGTCGCGACCGTGCACGGCGACCTGGGCCAGGGCCAGCGCGAGCGCGCGCTGCGCGCGTTCCGCAGCGGCAAGGTGGACGTGCTCACCGCGACCGAGGTCGCGGCCCGCGGGCTGGACGTGGACGACGTCACCCACGTGGTGAACTATGAATGCCCCGATGACGACATGACGTACGTGCACCGCATCGGCCGGACCGGGCGGGCCGGGCGGGCCGGCGTCGCGGTCACGTTCGTCGACTGGCGGGACATGCACCGCTGGAAGCTCATCAACGACGCCCTGAATCTGGGCAAGCCCGAACCGGAAGAGACGTACTCCACTTCCGAGCACCTCTACACCCAGCTCGACATCCCGCGTGAGGCGACGGGCACACTCCCCCGCGCCATGCGAGGGCGGGTCGGGCTTGAGGCCGAGGCACTAGAGGACATCGGCGAGACCGGCAAGATCCGCACCGCCAAGCCTGGCCGCGGTTCCACCGCGCAGGGCGGCGGGTCCGGGCGAAGCGGCTCCGGCCGAAGCGGCTCCGGGCGCAGCGGCTCCGGGCGAAGCGGCTCCGGGCGCGACGGCTCCGGACCAACCGGTGCCGGACGCGGCTCCGGGCGCGACGGCTCCGGGCGAAACGGTGACGGGCAGGCCCGCGGCGGCTCCGGTCAGGCGCGGAAGACCTCAGGCACGGCACCCCGCGAGGCGGGCGAAGGCGGCGCCCAGGCGGCCGCTGGCACGGCCAGGGCCAGACGGCGCCGGCGGACCAGGGCAGGCCGTGACCTCGGCGGCCAGGAAAACCAGTCCCAGGAAAACCAGCCCCAGGAAACCCGGCGCAAGGCCTCGTGAGCAGGCCCTTCGCTGCGAACTTAACCCGTTCGCAGCGAAGGCAGCGGGTTTTGTTCAAGGTAGCCGGGTATGTTCGCCACTGTGAGCACGCCAACGTCCCTCGACCTGCCCGGCGGGGTACGTCGTACCACCATCCGCACCAGCCGCGGAGATTTTGCGGCGCTCGAGGCGGTTCCGGCGTCAGGGGTGTGTGAGCGGGATGCCGCTCTGCTCCTTCCCGGGTACACCGGCAGCAAAGAGGACTTCCTCGCGATCCTGGACCTACTGGCCGACGGAAGCCGCCGGGTGGTCGCGATCGACATGCGCGGGCAGTTCGAGACGCCTGGCCCGGACGACCCGGACGGTTACCTCGCCGCCGCCCTGGCCGCCGACATCGCCGGTGTCATCGCCGCGACCGGGGCGCGGCACCTGCTGGGGCACTCCTACGGCGGGCTGGTGGCCCGTGAGGCCATCCTGGCCGGGGCGAGGGGAGCCTCTGTCACGCTGATGAGCTCGGGTCCGGGCGCACTGACCGGACCGCGGGCGAAGGAACTGGACACGATGCTGGCCGCCCTCGGCGCCCAGGACGGCGCCCTGCCCGACCCGGCTACGCTCGCGGCCGGGATCGCGCAGCTCTGGCGGGCCCACTTCGAACCGCAGGCCGTCGCGGCCGGAGTCCCCGTTCCGATCATCGCGTTCCTGGCCAAGCGGATGCTGAGCAACGACCCGAACGGGCTGGTCCTGGTGGCCCGCTACGTGCTCACCGCCCCGGACCGGACGGCCGAACTGGCCCGGCTCAGCCAGCTCCCGATGCTCGTCATCTACGGCGAGAACGACAACACCTGGTCACCGGCCACGCAGGAGATCATGGCCAGGCGGCTAGGCGCCTGCCGGGTGTGCATCCCCGGGGCCGTGCACTCACCCGCCGTCGAGGCACCGGCCACGACGGCCAGCGCGCTGACGCATTTCTGGGACGCGGCCGAGAGCACGATGGCGAAGCACGCCGCCGCTACCACCGGACATTCAGCTGGCTGACAGGGCGTCCCAGGGGCGGCGGGGGGCCGCGGCGGCGGCGCCTTCCGGGCAGTGCCGCAGGTAATCGCACCATCCGCAGGACGGGCCGGGACTCGGCGGGAACACCTCGTCGTAGGCGTCAGGGGGCAGGCCGTCGCGCATCCGCTCATCCGCCGACGCGCACTCCTGCGCGATGTCCTCCGCCCGGCTCAGGTGCCTGGCCAGTGATTCGGCGGTGTGTGACCAGGAGATGATCTCACCCGTCGGCAGATGGTGCAGCTCCACCTGGTGACACGGCCGCCGCAGCGCCCGCCCGGCGGCGAGCGCGTACAGCGCCAGCGCCAGCGAGCTGCGCGCGTCGTCCACGGTGAGCAGATGCCGTCCGGTCTTGTAATCGACGACCACGAGCTCGGTCCCCGCCCCGGGCGCCGGCCGGGAATCGAGCCGGTCGATCCGCCCGGACACCGCGATCTTGTCGGTGCGGGTCGCCACCGTCCGCTCGATCCCCACCGGCTCGTCGGCCGGGTCCAGCCGGGCGACATAGCCCTCGACCATGGCGATCGCGCGTTCACGCTGCCGCACCGATTGGGTTTCGTCCGCGAACCCCTGGTCAATCCAGCCGCGGTCGACCAGCGTGCCCGCGGCCGCGACGGTCCGCCGCGACAGCGGCAGCCGCCACCATCCGGCCAGGGCGTTGTGGATACTGGCGCCGACGCTGTTGTGCGCCCAGGGCGGCCCCTTCGGCGGTGCGGGCCGGTCCAGGTAGCTCATCCGGTACCGGCGAGGGCAGTCGAGCCAGGCCGAAAGCCGCGTCGGCGTGCACGCGTACAGCCGGCGCGGCATCCCTTCGAATCCCAGCTGCTCCACCCCGGCGGCCTAGTCGGTGAGGCCGGCCAGGAGCGAAGGATCGGGGCCCGCGGAGACCCAGGAGTCGAACTTCTTCTCGGCGGCCGCGATCGTCGTTTCCTCCCCCTGGCTCGGCAGGACCCGGGTATCCCCCGGCAGGGACAGCAGGTGCTCGCCGATCGCGGTCAGCTGCCTGGGGAAGTCAGGAAACTCCCCCTCGTGCGGGACGGGTCCCTCGGCCCGCAGGGTGTGCCCGGTGAACACCACGCCGAGCTCCGGGGAGTACAGGCACACCGAGCCGTCCGTGTGCCCCGGCGCGTGGATCACCTCAAGGGTGGCGTCGGCGACCTCGAAGATGCCGCCGTCCTCCATCTCGATGTCGGGATCATCCTGCGGATGAGCGTCGCGCCACGGCAACCGGTCCTTACGGTGCAGCGCCACCGGCGCCTCGTCGCGCTCGGCCACCTCGATCGCCGCGGCGACGTGGTCGGCGTGGCCGTGCGTGCAGATGACCGCGAGCACCTCACGGTCGCCGACCGCGTCGAGCACGGCCGCGCTATCGCTACCCGGATCGATGACGATGACCTCTTCGTCATCGCCGATAATCCAGACGTTGATCTCAGCGATCCCCGAGCCGCCGTCCGCCGCCGCGGGCGACGACACCTGATCAATCCGTGCGCTCATCCGGGCGCTTCCTTCCTCGTGTCACCTGGCTCGCCGCCCTTCCTACCACAGCCTCCTGACCGCCAAGGCCCGGTCACGTGCTGTGGACGAAGGCGATGACAGACTTCGCCACCAGCTGGACGGCGATGGCGGCGAGCAGGTCGGCGCCGGGGCCTAGCGGACGCGGCGGCGCAGGGCCCGGAACAAGGGGAGCGCGGCGAAGTAGGTTCCGGCCAGGGAGCTGCCGCCGATGCCCAGGTCGACCGAGATCCGGCCCTGCTTGGCCCAGTAGACGTCCTGCAGGTCCAGGAGCAGCGCGAACTCATCGACGATGAGGGCCAGCCCGGTGCCGTAGGCCAGGGACACGACCGGGTGCCTGCGCTGGGAGTCCTCGCCGCGGACGGCGATGCCGCCGACGCCGGCGATCAGGCCGATGCCCCACATGTAGTGGTGCAGGTGCGCCCCGCCGACGCTGAGGTTGCGGAACGGGCCCTTGCCGTCCTTGATGGCATAAGTGATGCCCCGGACGGCGCCGAAGGTGGTGGTGAAGGCGAGCCAGCTGAGCAGGGCAGAGCGCTGTCCCGCGTCCAGTTCCTCGTGGAACGCGTGACGGACATCCTTGGGGAGCAACTTTGTGGTGGCCATCCAGGCACAATACCCACTCCGGTGCCGCCGGGCATGCGACAGGGCCGGCGCCACGGAATCGGCAGGGACGGGAACCCCTGACGGCAGGACGACCGTGACGGCAGGACGACCGTGACGGCAGGACGACCGTGACGGCAGGACGACCCTGACGGCAGGATGACCGTTACGGCAGGATGCCGTAGTCAGAGCCCCAGATCTCGTTGTTGAACACGTGGTTGTTGGGGTACCGCTGCAGCGCATAGGTGTTTAGCTGCGGATGCGGCAGGTCCTTCGGGGACGCGCTGCCCGGGTAGTGCAGGACGTACGGGACGGGGAAGCTGGTGTCGGAACCGTTGATCAGCGGCACGTAGCCGCCGCTAATGCTGTCGTGGGAGTCCACCACCCACAGCGTCCGGGCGGAAA
>Ga0182030_10024195_pt1 | contig 11175 bp, 10 predicted proteins | sample 812S3MmetaG_FD_121299 | JGI IMG/M metagenome (GOLD analysis project Ga0182030, IMG submission 121299) | Permafrost microbial communities from Stordalen Mire, Sweden - 812S3M metaG (Illumina Assembly) | ecosystem: Environmental > Terrestrial > Soil > Wetlands > Permafrost | place: Sweden...
ACGTATTTCCATGTATTTTAAGTTTCGGTTTTATATTGCATGTCCGAGCTCGGCGGCCGGATCGGCGCTGCAGTCGCACCCCCAAAGTGCCTTTTTGAGCGTGCCTTGTCATGGGTCGGCCGACACTAATCGGGCCGATGCCGTTAGCCGCCGTGATTTTTGTCCCGCCTGAAGGCCGTCTCACCCGGAGGATGGCTCGGCAAATCGTAAGCCGATGGATGGTGTACTGCCGATTTCATGGACCGCGGCAGCGATGCGCCTTGCCGGCAAAGGTGCGCCGGGCGTATCGGCTCTTCACTAAATTCGACAGAACGAAGCCATCTGCCGCGGACATGGCTGCACGCGCCCGACTGACGGCGCGGGCACGCGCGGCAAATGGATCTTACGTTTCCAATTTTGATAAGGTTAAGGGGTTGCAGATGCCTCCCGGAGGACGGCTGCTGACGCGTAGTCTACGTCCCGCAATTCGGAAACCGTCATCGTTCAGACATATGGTCGAGCTCGAGGTGCCCGGTCCTCTTCCCGGCTATGTCTACCGTTACCGCAGCGGCAACGCTCCCTGGGGCTATTTCCGAATGACTCATCCCGGCAAAGGGCGTTGGCGGCGAGTCCCTGGGATTGCTCCGTTCCCGTGGAAGCCTATCCCAAGATCGATATTCGAAAGGCTCCATCCGCTCGTACGGGCGTTTCTAAGGGCCCTCACGCCGCCCCGTATGAAACACAGGCGAAAGGCTGGTATCCGTTCGTGACCGGCAGCGACGGCCGCCCCTCGTCAACGACAGATGTTTCCCGGCGAGGTCTAATTGTCGCCGGGGGCGCCCCCCAATAAGTCCCCCAAAGAAAAGGCTTTCCTTATGCGGTTTCATTGGGAAACCAGATCGGGCTCATAACCTGACGACCGCCCGTCGCGAATTACAACGCGAGTTGCTCGTTTCGAATAGCCGGAACGAACGGCGCCACGGGCGTTGGTCTTGTTGAGATCTATGAATTGCAGTAGACGGTCCCCGTGTATTCGCGTTCATTCGGCAATGATAGACGCTGCATCTGGGTATTGCGCCGCGCGTTGTCTAACCCGTCGTTCTCCAATCGAAGAAACCTAATAGGTCGACAGGCAAGAGAATGAAGCCCGCACAATTTGTGAAGCTTTTGTGTCTCACGGTCGGGTACCGCGCGATTCCGCACGAAAAGGCCTGGGCAATGGAACAGCTTTGGGCCGCCAAGGAAGGAGTTAAGAGCGAGGACGTCTTCAAAGTGATCGAGCGGACAACCGCCGGCGACCGGCGCCTCAGGTCCGTCCTAAAGAAATCTCTTAAAGAGTTCGGGCTGTAACGGGAGCGGTCCGCAGCAGACGGAAGTTGGGCGCTGTCGCCCACGCCTTCCCCGAATCCAACCTCCCCTGCCGCCAAAGGCACAAGCAGCGCCGGCCTCGCGTAGTCGGGCACCCGGACGGAAATGGTTATCTTCGTTGTGAAGACCCCGGAGTAAGGGGATAGGGAGCCAGGTGAGGGCGGAATTGGCCCTTTTCTCTACCGAACATAATAATTATTGTGCGTAACTCATTTTAGTATAATCGGTTACAACTGACAAGGCCCATTTTCTGCGAACCTAGCCCATGCTGCATCGAGAGTATACGGAACCCAGCGTGATCGCGCCGGCTGCATTCAAGGTCTCGAGGTCATCGACAGATGATACATACATACGATACGCGCATAACTGAATCCATCCCGGCCCAAAAGGCGTTCGACAATAATACACCACGTTGGCGCCGTCACAATATGGGCTGTCTTTCGATCTTCCTTCGAAATCGATCGGGCTCGTAACCCGAGCCCCGATATCGATAGATTCGCCAAAACCTCCAACGGACCCAGAGGGCTGCCAATGAAACGATATCCACATTGCCTTCTCTGCTTTCTTGACGACGACTTTCAATCCGACCTTAGGGCTGCTGCTCAACATTCGGCACCACGTCACGAAAAGGCATTAACAGCCTACGCCCAGCTATTTCAAAAGGCACTGTCGGGACTTGGCAGCGTCTCAAGTTGCGCGCACCATAAATTGGAAAACGAGCATTTCACTTGGTGGGTCGACGAGACTCTCAAGTTGATTCAGTCGCAGCCCACTCAGGAGATTTTTGACGGAATGACCGAGGCTTATTCGACGTCGATTGCAGGACGGTTTGGAGAGTCCTTCGAAAGAGTAAAATCTCTGATGCTCAAACTTGGAATCGATAAGACCCGTTCTGAGCGGCTGGGAAAGGTGCTTTTCTTCCGGGGCCGCAAAGGCCGACTCCTCCGCGAGGACCTTTATCATATTCCGTTCAGCAAACGCCATTGCATCTCCAATCAGCGCTACAGCGTTACCGGCCAGCCGCTGCTATACCTGGGCCTCTCCATTCTTGACGTGGCCTGCGAACTCGGAGCCGAACCCAAGGCGGTCGATGACTATTCATTTTGCTCATATTTCTTGAAGGACTCAGCAACTACGCGGGTCCTTGATCTCGGGAATTCGCTATATGACTCCCTTTGGAATAACATCCGGCCCATCGCAGGAGCCGGTTCCCAATTGAAACATATGGCCGAGGCGGGAGGCCTGCCGGCTATTTCCCGTCAGACTGTTATCGAAAGACTCAAGATCTTTGTCATCGCGGCTGTCTGTTCCTTCAGACGAAGGATGGTCACGGCTCAAGATTCATTCGCGCCAGAGTATGTCCTGCCGCAGACGATGGCACATTGGGCCCGCGAAACCGCTTTCGATGGCATACTCTACACTTCAACCCGAATTGATTCGGAGCACTGGAGAATGAGCGGAGATCTGCAGCTGAATAGGTATCGTGAAAACCTGGCCCTTTTCACGAAGTATGTTTCCCATGAAGAGAAGGACCACGATGAATCGCTGCTCGCGAAATTCGAGATTTCGCCACCCATCCAAGCCGCCGACGTCAAAGAGATTTCCGACGACGTCATCGTGGAATACCGCAAGCAAATCGTTCAAGGACTTCAAGCTCAGTCACTGACCGAACTTGGACAGCGGGCGGCTATCGATGTCGATGTGGCGTTCGACGGGTTGGTTTACAGCCAATTAGATCTGCCTGACGTTCCGTACTACCAAACCACTTGCGGCAAAATCCAACGGTACCTTCAGCTCTTGTTTATGATGTCGCGATTGATCGACGCTTAGACGTCATTCCCGCCTTCGGGAGGCTTTCCATGGAAACGGATTCGGAGCCCGGCGTCTCTTAACAATTAAACCGATGACGACCGCGCGGTCTCAGCCTCTACCGGGGCGGGATTTGGAACGCTCGCGATGGCCCTCTTTGGCGCCAGGCGCTTCTTCCCGACCTTAGCCGGAGCGCCGCGGGCTTTCGCGTCGGTCGCGGAATGTTTGGAAGACTTTACAAGGCCGAGTGCCTTCTTGATGTTTTGCACGCTGGGTAGCGAAATCCCCAACGCCTTAGCGACCTGGGATCCCGTCTTACCCATCTTGAGCAATTGGCCAACCTTGGCCCGAATGGCATCGGTAATCGTGGCACGCTTGCGAGTCTTGGGAGCCGCGGCATTCTTGGGCCGCCCAGCCCTCTTGCCAACGCCACCTGCGGCCTTGATGGCGGCCACGAATTCCTTGAGGGATTCGAAGCCGTAGGCGGATGGAAGGGAGGCCAATTCCTTGGCCAGGGCCTGCTCGAGCTTCGCAACCTTGGCTTTTGTTTCGTTCAGCTCCTTAACGCTTGAGGCAATCATGGGAAGAAACGAGTGGGTACAGGGGATTTTGGAGCGGTTCAAGTGCTTGTTCATGGGGCACCGAAAAAGTCAGCAGTCCCCGCGCCACCGCTAAGTTGCCGGAAGAGGCCTTGGCGCAGGAGGCTGGCAATGCATCTTTTCAAGCTCACGGTAGGCCTCGGCTAGCTCTTTGGTCTTAAATGCAGGATTCTCCAGCCCGAGATGGCTGAAGTAGTTCAGGCCGCCAAGAAGTACGAAGCGGGCCATTTCTTCGGCCTTCGGCACGCATTCCGCGACGGAGCCGTCGAAGGGAGAAACGGAACCGTGAACCAGGTCAGAGCGCCAGTCGTAGACCTTGTTGATTTTCGGGAGGGAGTCCTCGAATTTCCCCTCAGTGAATAGCATATGGAGGATCGCCCCCCGGTGCGTCACGATCTCCGTCACGCCGCGGTCCTTTCCCGCATCGTCCTTCTCCATTCCAGTCCCGGTCATGCCCTCGATGGCCGTGACAAATTTGACGATCTTCGCGGCAGGCGAAGTCTCGGCGACGCCGTCTCCGTACCAGGAAAGCGATTCGATGAAGCGCAGGCAAAGAGGAGGAGCCTCGGCGAAGCCCATGCACAGTTCCAGAGCGCGGCAGGCAAGATCGAAAATACGGCCGCTCTGCTTCAAGACCTCCAACCAATTATCGCCCACGACATTGTCGAATGGAGTATACGAAAGGGAGATGTCCAGCTTGCCGCCGGATTCACGGCTCAATTTCGCCGTTTCGCGGCTATGTCCGCGGTCCTCCGCGGTTCTTAGTCGGTATGTATACTGGGCCCCGAGAAGGAGTTTGATTATGTTGAGGGCGGAACGAGTGAGGAAGACTGCCCGGTCGTACGAAACCGCCGCGTTACAAGCCGGAACGTCCACCACGGCGATCCATTGGAATTCCTCGAAAAAGGAGACCAAGCCCTTGACCAGGTGATCCGCCCACCCCTGCGATTGCGCCTCTGTTGGGGCATCCTTTTCAGGCATGCCTTTGGCAATCGCTTCCTGGGACCGCTTCTGATGACTCGCCGCAATATCCCTCCGGAGGGCCTCAATCTCGTTCTTGTGGGTCGCGAAGAACTCCTTTTGGTGGATGAACGTGACGGGGCCCATCGGAAAGCGCGGAACGGCCTCGCCAAGGAAGAGCGCGCAGGGGATGTAGTGGCGCAGCGCCTTATGATCCTTCACACAGGCCTTGTGGGCCCTAGAGATCATCCGGTCGATATTCGATCGGGTAGCGTCTTCAGCGCCGTGTATGAACCTGCGGGAGAATTCCTTTTGCAGCTTTCCTACGAATTCAGCCACGTCCGTCTTCCCCTTCTTCTCCGGCTGGCTCGCCAAGAACCGGTGGGCGATCTCGAAAAAGCGCTGGGAGGCCTCACGCCCAATAATGATCATGCCGAATTTTGGGTCCGTGATATTGTAGAGCGCATCCAGACGGTGTTCGCTGAAATACTTCGTGAGGGCTTTGGGATCCTGCGCCATCTCCTTTAGGTACCAAAGGACACGCTCACAGATGAAATTCACATCCTGCTCGTTGCACTCGGCGTTGTTCATGGGGAAGTGTTACACTCGTCCTCGTATTGGGGCACGCGCAGTTTCCGAATGGCAAGAAAATCGGCGCACTCGCTCCGCTCGGCATTTAAGAGAGCCACCTGATTCTCGACACGTTCGAAAAGCACAACGGCCCTCCGCTCGACCATGCTAAAGGCGGTCTCCAGCTTAGTATCCCTGGTACCGTCCGGCATCCTGGGCGAATAATAGTCGCCCCCGACACCCGTGCCGCGAGGCGTCTGCTTCCGCAGATCGGCTTTCTCGCTATGGCAGACCCAAAGATCCGAGGAAGGGTTCCCGTCGCGCGTGAATCGGAGCACGTATGACTCGGGGAGGTAATGGTGACGTTTAAGCTGGGAGGGAATGGAACGGAGCCCCTTCCTCTAGGGCCATTCGCGTACAACCAATAGAGCGGTTGGCGACTTGCAAGACGGTCGTAAAAACGGCACTCCTTGCCAACTGCCGTGACGACCATCCCTGAGATTCAGGCCAAGGTTTCCGGGGAAACTCGGGGATTGCTGGATCATGTTTGGAACACGTACGTCGGATCGGGCAAATGGCCGATGAGACGGGCTGTGAGCACTCGATACAAGGGAATGGAACGACTTCATGATCTGCTGGACGGTCTCGACGGTTCGTACATTCTTGAGAACGGCGAACAAGCGCCCTACTTCGAGCTCGGACTCTTGGGAATCCTAAGCACAACAGACGGTCCCAAGTATGTTGAGCTCCTCAAGGGCTATCTTAGGTTCTTGAGGAATATTAACCTGAAGACCCCGGACCTCCTGGAGGTCAAACATGATCAGGTCGCCAGCTTCCTCGATCTTTCCGTCGAAGACACCGCGATGCTCGGGCGCATCGTATTCTTTCTGTCGGGACGCGGACCTTTGCTGGCAAACAGCTCCCATGCCAACGACTATGCGGCATGGCAGTACAACATCCCTGACAGGGTAGACGAGATTCCAGAAGCCGATCTCGATGGCTTTCTGGACAAGGCCGTGTCCGAGTTTTCGGACCCGAATGCAATAATATGGAGGACCAAGCGAAAGGCGCAGCATTCGAAAGCCATCGAGGGAATGCAGGAGCCCGGTCCATTGGCTACGCCACAAGAAGGCGATCTCAACGACGTCGACAGCCAACAGCCTCAAATCCCTCAGCGCTTGGTTCCGGAGATTCCGCAGCAGACCCTGGATACATACTCCCGTCTCTGGCAATTGGAGACTTGGCTACGTCGCATGGTCTATGTCGAGCTACGGGCGCTCGCAGGCGATGATTGGGCTTCAACAATTCGCAGTGTGGGAATGGATGCCGACAAGCGCCTCATCCACATGGCAACCCCAATCAGCGATCCCCTCAGCTTTGCTCAGTTCTCAGAGCTGCGTCGCCTCATCTCTGCGAATTGGCGATTGTTCGCGAATTATCTCCCTCCCCAATCGATCTGGGACGCCAAGATCGAGGAGGTTTCGCAGATTCGCCACCGCGTTGCCCATTTTCGTCCGGGGCATCAGGACGATCTGCAGCGCGTCACCCAGCTCATCCGCGACATCGATCTGGGAGTGTGGCGTTTCTGCACGTCTTACAACGATTCACGGCCCGTCCTTCCTCAGTCAGACGATCCCGTAGAGATGCGTTTCCTTGCTCTGGATTCTTTTCCGTGGAGCCCTGTGGGTGACGGCTGGGCTCGGATCGGTATGGCAGACCCCGAGGCCCGCTATGATATGATTATCGAGGTCCTTTGCCGCCCATGGGCACAATGGACAATACCCGTGACCGGAAAGGAGGGGTTCTTGTACGACATAAGGATACACGCCCGGCAAAGCCGCCTCTTGGATTACAAACAGTTCCTGACGCAAACATCACCACTTCACCTGCATTTCGGTCATATTTGTCTTTCCGACGATTTTCGGTGGCTGCGGCTGACACTGCCGGCAATACTTGGTGCCAAACGCATCATCGAGATCTTGGACGAGGTTGATCGGGCCCTTCTCTATTGTCTCTCTCAAAGTGTTGGTGGCTCCCAGCAAGAAGGCGCCGCTCAAAGGCTGGCCGACTCATGGCCCGACTATGTGCTTGGGCCCGGGCATCCCCTCGCCTTCCTTACCCCCGACATGCCGTGCTCAATCTTTGGCGCCTGAGCAACCCAATAGACGAAATTGAATCGCGCGTGGAGATTGGGAATGGTTTCATCTTTTCTGTCGTCGAAAGCACAATGAATCCAAACACCGAACAAGAGCGGCTTGCGATCGAGATCCTTGCAACTTTGGTGAATATAAAGACGACGATGGCTGAGCTCCTACTAAAACCGGCTGGGGTTCCTCGCGAGATTTACGGCCAACTTCTCTATAAGACCGACTCTGAAACTGGACGGACCCTGTCAAAGCGGCAGATCGCGCCCTTAATCCTCCACGCCTTGAGCGGCCGTTCTGACTATGCGTCTGTAATCCGAGCACTGATCGAAATCGCCGCAGGCTGGAGTAGCTTTCATCTTGCAAAGGACGAATTCGAAGCGAGGGCTGCCGTTCAGAAGGCCCGCGAGTGTCTTGGGGAGATTGAACTTCACGAGGCACGGGAACGCAAAGCGCAGGTAATTGCGAGAAAAGAGGAACTCAAGAAGATGGAGAGCGAGCGGGCAGACCAATTCAGGCGCCAGCTCGAGCTGCTTCTCATGATGTTTGATGCCATGGCGAGATCCGCGGAGCCGCATCAGCGTGGCTATTTGCTGCAGGACCTTGTGAACCGGACCTGGGACCTCTTCGAGATTCCGGTGACAAAAAGTTTCACTAGGAATGCCGGGGCCGAACAGATTGACGGTTCATTTCGCCTGGACGGTTGGATCTATCTCGTGGAGTGCCGGTGGCGCGAGAAACTTGCTGATATCCGGCAGGTCGATGGTTTAAAGGGCCAGGTCGACCGATCCGGCAAACAAGCTATGGGGCTTTTTATGAGTATCGTCGGTTGGTCAGACCACGTACCAGGGCTATTGAAGCAAAACCCTGAGAAATCGATTTTGCTCATGGATGGGTTTGACCTTCGTTCGGTGCTCACAGGGCAAATCGATCTGCGCGATTTCCTGCTAGCGAAGGCCGCCCGCCTTACAACCGGAGCGGAGCCATTCTTCGGAGCTGTTGAGTACTTGAACACATCTTGATAATCAGCCTTCAGCTCACCGTCTGTGATCCATGCGCGTGTTACGCTAGTTACTTACCGTCGTCTTGGTTCGAGTTGATGAACGGCATAGTCCGTTGGCATTGGAAGTTTCATTCCCTCTGTCCGACATTGCACCTCCCGGCTACATCGCTAAGACTCAAGCCAATCCGATGGCCGTAAAACATCGATCCTCGCCCCATGCAAATCAAACCGACAGACAAGACTCTGAAGAACCTGCTCGAAAGCAGTTTCTTTAAGATACCTCGCTTTCAGCGCGCATATTCGTGGGACAAAGAAAACGTGGACGATTTCTGGACTGACGCTATCACATCTGATCAAGCGGACTACTTCATCGGCTCATTTGTCGTGTATCCTGAGTCAAAAGGATCGGATACGTTCATGGTGGTTGACGGCCAGCAGCGGCTCACGACGGCAACGCTATTGCTTGCAGCAATTCGTAACGCATTCGATGCATTGGGCCAAGTCGACAATGCTAAGGGCGTCCAGAAACTCGTCGAGCGTGAGGATATAAACAACCAACGTCGGTTCATTCTTCTGACTGAGACGTCATATCCCTACCTGCAGGAACACATTCAGAAGTACGGTAAGGCCGAGTTGCCCAAGACCGCTGGTCGAGAAGAACAGGCGCTAGAAGCTGCCTTTGTTTACCTAACACACCAGGTCAATTCGGTGGTGCAGTCCGTCGAAACGGATGCCTCGATCAACGCGAAGAAGAAAACCGAGGAAAAGCGTGCGCGACTGCTGAAACTTCGAGACAACGTCCTGCGGCTTCAGCTAATCATGGTGGAGCTAACGGATGAGGACGAAGCTTACCTGATTTTTGAGACACTGAATACTCGAGGGAAGGATTTGGGTATCGCGGACTTGGTCAAGAACCTGATCACCAAACTGAGCAAGCCCTCGAACAGGGACGTCGATACAGCCAAAGAGAAATGGAACAAGATCCTCTCGTATTTCGATGAGTCCGCGGTTGGAACCGACATCAACAGTTTCATTCATCACTCATGGCTTTCTAGGCATCCGTATACTGGCAAGGAGAGGCTTTTCCGGGACATACGGATGAATGTCACCAAGGCTAACGTTGCCCAATTTCTGGAAGAGCTCGTTTGCGATGCTGAGATTTACCGAGCGATCTTCGAACCTAACACGGTCAAATGGAAGAAGGAGGAGGCAGACATCCGCACGTCGCTTGCCGCGCTCAACATATTCCGCGTCGTTCAGCCGGTGCCCATGACATTGGCACTCCTAAGGGCTTATCGCGATGGCCCACTTTCTCTCAAGAAAATCCGCGCCATTCTAATGCAGCTCGAGAATTTCCATGTCCAGTTTACCGCGCTCACGGCGCAGCGCACTGGCGGAGGAACAGCCAAGATGTATGCCGCAGCGGCGGAGCAGCTTAGCAAATCAACAAACGCCCAAAGCGCGGCCAACACACTAACTGATTTCCAGGCCAAGATGCAGGCAAGGAAGCCAAGCTTCGCCGAATTCGAGGCCGGCTTTAAGGAACTGGCGTTTTCGACGGAAAACACAAAGCAGAAGGCTCTCGTCCAATATATACTGCGGAGACTGGACCAACATCAGCGGGGTAGCACACCAATCGACTACGGTCTGATGACGATCGAACATATCGCGCCGGAGAATCCACCTTCGGGTACGGCACGAACGAAGCGCCTCGCGCAAATCGGAAATCTGCTGCTGCTTGACGAAGTCGGTAACGGCAAAGTTGCTAACAAAGATTTCCCAGCTAAGAAACTCATCTACCAGTCATATGGAGTACCGGTCGACAAAGCGATTTCCACTGCGACAAGCTGGGGCGACAAAGAGATTGAGGCTCGGACGACTGATTTGGCGAAGACCGCCTATAACAAGGTATTCAAGGTATGATGCCCCCACAGTATTTCTTAGCCACGACGCTTTACGCCAAATTGGTCGTAGAAGTGTCCGAACTCGATGGAAGGCGTACAGGAATGGGTATGCGCCCCAGTTAGAACTTGGGGTAGCAGCTTATTGGCAGCTATTTATTTCAACCTTTGACTACGCCCTGGCATCACTCGCCTGATCAATCTCCCGTACCCTATTTAACCGAGCGTATTGCTCAGGAGGAGATGCATGTTCGTTTTGCGGCTGCCTTGGGCAGCCTGGTACTCGCTCGCAGCAGAGCAGATCAGAAGCCCTTTGAGCTCGATCTGGCTCCTCCACTGCCGCGCGGCGTGCGTATCCACACGTCGCGGCCAGCGGCCATCCAGACGAAGTTGAACTCCTGCAGGCGTGGCACCTCTTGGCGGGTTACACCCCATAGCGGATGCAGATCGTTAGGAGCATCCTAACGAGGGCCCGTTGCCATTAATTAGAATCATGAACAAAGCCATCTCACTCGCGCTGCTCGTCGGCGGAATCATTCTTATCATTTACGGCGTCAGTGCCTCTAATTCCACCGCCTCTGGCTTCTCTCGTTTTTTTTCCGGAAATCCGACCGATAGAACCATGTGGCTGCTCATCGGCGGTGCCATTGCAGCCGTCGTTGGGGCGGTTGGCTTACTTCGTGGATCGAAAGCGCCGTAACCGCCCTTTTTTCGTCTCAACCGTTAGTGTCAGGGGTCACCTCAAAACCAGCCAGTGCGGGTCAGGGTCCTAATTCAAAACCAGCCACGGCGAGTGGGACCTTTGGGGTCATAGGAGGTTGATCGGGTTGGACAAGAGCAAA
>Ga0182030_10024196_pt1 | contig 11175 bp, 8 predicted proteins | sample 812S3MmetaG_FD_121299 | JGI IMG/M metagenome (GOLD analysis project Ga0182030, IMG submission 121299) | Permafrost microbial communities from Stordalen Mire, Sweden - 812S3M metaG (Illumina Assembly) | ecosystem: Environmental > Terrestrial > Soil > Wetlands > Permafrost | place: Sweden...
CGCCGCCACCACCGCCACCGCCGCCACCGCCGCCGCCACCGCCGCCGCTTGCCGGTGGAGGAGGATGATGTAAGATGCAGATCCCGTGTTTGTGGCACGGGGTCTGCACTTAATTTATGATAGGATATGCGAATATATGAGAGTTGCCTTTGGATCGGGGAAGCGTAAGGACGCGCAGACGTTGATTTTCTTCTTATTGGCCTGGGGAACGATCATGCTGCTCTGCGGGCTGGCGATCGACTCGGGTTTGCTTTATCTTTCAAAAGCGCGTTTGAGTCGGGCTGTGGATGGCGCCTCGCTGATCGCGGTTGGTAACTTTAACCGGAGCACCAATCCCGTAACCAACCGTGATGACGTCGCGCTTATCATGCGCGACTTCGCAGCGGCAAATTTTACCAATTTGTCGTCGATCAGTACGACCGGGTCGAGCACGCCGGGGGGAGTTGCGAACTCTTATACGTTGCCCAATGGTACGACTGCGACGAGCTACACCTACAATTTTAACGATGGGACGCAGGACGCCAACGGCCAATACCGGCGCTTCGTCCAGGTGATTCTGAATACCGGTTCCGGAGGCGCCATCACCAGCGCGACATGCAACGCCCGCTGCCCGGTCCAGACTTATTTCATCGGTTACGGCTGGGCCTTTCTCGGCGGCGGACAAAGCGTGAAAACCGGCAGCAAAATCGGCGGTTATACGGGACCTTCCGGCCTGGTGGATTTAAAAGTTTCCTCGCAAGCGGTGGCTACCCGCAACCCTCGTTTGATCATGGTCGTGATCGACCGTTCGGCATCGATGTTGGAAACACCGGGCGGCGGCGCGAGCGGTCTGCCTCCCGCCATTGTTCAATTCCTCGACTTCTTCGATACAAGCTCGGACAACATCGGGATCGTTTCCTTCGGCAGCAGCGCCAGGCTCGAAATGCCCATGACGACCAATTTTATCATCGCGGGCACGAATAATTTGATCGACGCTTATAATTATGTGACCAACGGTGACGGCAGCATCAACCACGCCGTACCGGGAATCGATCCCGAGTCGGAGTCGAGCCAGGGAAATTACGATCCCTATTATGCCACTACCGGCGTCCGCCGTTTAAAATTCGGTGGCGATACGGCTGCGGATGACGGAATCCGGCTCGCCATGGAGCAGTTGATGGCCAACTCGGGTTTCAACGATCCCGACGTGGTCAAATACATGGTTATTTTCACGGACGGAAAATGGAATGCTTCCCGTACCATGCTGGCCGCGCCGGGCTATACCAACACGGTTACGGTGCCCGCGGCCAATTCAACCCATGTGTTCTCAAACAATGCGGCTGCGCTGCTCATGACCAACGGACAATGGACCGGTGGGCCTGATGGTGCTGGTCAGGGGCCTTGGAGTACGAGCCTCGCCAACGACACGAATCTTGTCCCTGTGCCGACGCTAAGTCCTCTACCGGGCGTTACCAACGCGATCTCCGCTCCCCCGGCGAGTGATTATGCCAATCTCGTCCCTGCCCACACCAACGATGTGTGGATAAGCGCTGATTCAACAACCAACGAACCCCTTCGCGCTTCGGGGGGTGCGACTGTTGTCGGCGCTCCCACCAACGTGGTCACCACTTCCTGGGTGGGACAGTTGGGGAGCTCAACGACGAACTTTTATACGCACAGTCTTGATGTCTGGCTCCAACCCGGTTCGGTGGACTACCTGTATCACAGTGGGGCTATTTCGAATTTTCTGGGTGTTCCCACTGGCGTCTATGTCAGCGACTACACCAACCCGGACAAACACATCAATGTCTATGTCAATTCGGGAGACAGCAATGTCCTGGTGGTTCCGGGTTACATTGCCGATGGTGTTGTTTATGACGGGCTCGATTTGACCTATCCCGATAATCCTAATTACAATGGCATAAACACTTATCCCTGCTATCGGGCCGATAATTATCAACAGGATTATATGTGGCCGGATGACACGGAAGCGCCAAATGCGAGCCCCTATCTCTCGACTTCTCTTTGGCGTCAGTTGATGTTTCGCAATTACGTGAATTTATTGACCGGCTTCTATGTCTTCCGCCCGGACGAACCAACTGGCGGTGGGTTCGAACCTTTGATTACCGAGCAGAACCCGCCCGGCGCCCCGAGGCCCCGATATAGTTTGGGAGCTTACTATCCGAGCGCTGGTTTTTATTGGCCGTTTGGTGGCGAGTTAACCGATTCCACCGGATTTGTCACCAATGCAGTCGGCGTCGATCAGTTCCAGACTTATGCGCTGCAGAATCCGAATAGCGGCCTGTCAGATGATGCGCGTCACGTCGCCTATTCGATCAACATGCTGTCTCCCGCCGCCGCGCCCGAATGGTCGGGCGAATTGTTTTATAACAGCGTCTCCGGTAGCGGGACGAACACCACTTCCGGCAACAGCACTACTTCCGCAAGTCAAATCATGCAGTCCGACGATTGGCAGAATGGAGTGTCTTCCATTCCCTACTTGTCCACGCTTGCCGGCATTTCCGGCCTCATGACGAATGAATCGACTCACGATACTAATATCGTCGGCAGTCCGTCCGTCTGGCGTCCAGTGGCCTTTAACGGTTCAGTTTTTTCTTCGAAAACCAGTACGGCTAATGTTTCTCCGGCTGGTACTTCCACCGGGGGTTGGGTCTCCGATGGCAATGGTCATTATTATCCTAACGCCATGGCCTGGAGTGGGCGTCCGACTCATTACTATGATTTTTCCCAAAGCAAATGGATCCCCATTGCCGATAATCACACCGCGAACACGCAATTCCTCCAGATGGGAAATTGGAAGGCGTGGGAATATGCCTGGCATGCGCGCTCCCTGGGCGTGACGATTTATACGGTGGGCTATGGTACACATGTCACCGATGCGCAGCAGTTGTTCCTGGCGCAGATCGCCAACGCCACCAACACCACCGCAGGCGGGGGGGGCGGATCCAATATTTCCTTCAACCCGAACCAACCGATCGGCGAACAATTTTACGCGACCAATTCGACCCAGATCAGCAACGACTTCTACTCGGTCGGGCAGGCGATCAACGCAGCCCTGACGCAGTAGTTTTTGGTCTGGTAGCCGTCGCTCCCCGTGCGACGGGCCTGCGCCGGCTACCCGGCTTGCGCGAATGGCCTCTTCCGTTTAGGATCAGCCTCAGGCTCCCATAGCTCAACCGGATAGAGCGATACCCTTCTAAGGTATATGTTGCTGGTTCGATTCCAGCTGGGAGCGCACTTGCCGACGGCAGTATTTTTGGCGAAGTTTTACTGCCGTCCGGAGGACCGTTTTCGCGCGGAGATGATCTCCGTATTCATGCCGGCGAAGTGGAGTCCGCCCCGGTAGCGGCCATGCTCCATCTTCACGCACTTATCGACAATGACCGTCAGTCCCGCGGCGAGGGCGCGTTCGGCGGCGGAAAGATTGATGATGCGCAATTGCATCCAGATGGCGGGCGAATCGATGCCCTTCTGTTTGCGCATGATGGCCTGGTCCACGATTTCATCGACATCCTGCGGCGGGCGAAAAATATCGATCATGTCCACGGGGAAGGGGATGCTGGCGACGTCGGGATAGACTTTTTCTCCCAGGATCGTCTCGGCCTTCGGATTCACCGGCACAATACGATAACCTTCGTCCTTGAGGTAGCCGGCCACGAAGTAACTCGCCTTTTGCCGGTCGCTGGAAAGGCCGACGAGCGCGATCGTCTTCGACGCGTCGAGCAGGTGATTGATTTGCGCCACGTCTTGATAACGGGCGCGTTGTTCGGGTGTCAGGCTTGTGTTGAGCGTGACAGCGCATGAAACGCCTGGTCCAGATCCCATATCAAATCCTCCACGTTTTCGAGCCCGACGGAAAGCCTGATCATTTCCGGTCCGACCCCGCAGGCGGCCAAATCCTCTTCCGTCAACTGTTGGTGGGTCGTCGAAGCCGGGTGGATGACCAGGCTGCGCACGTCGCCGACGTTGGCCAGGTGCGAGAAAAGCTGCAGCGCCTCGATGAACCGTTTGCCATCCTCGCGCACCTGCGCGCCTTCGCCTTTCAGGCCGAAGGAGAAAACCGCCCCTGGACCCTTGGGCAGATATTTTCGGGCCAGCGCATGATCGCGATGGCTTGGCAGGCCGGCATAGGCGACCCAGGCGACCTGGTCGTTTTGTTCGAGGTACTCCGCAATCTTTTGCGCATTGCCGACGTGACGATCCATCCGCAGCGAAAGCGTTTCGAGGCCCTGGATGAGCAGAAAGGAATTCATCGGCGATACGCACGCGCCGACATCGCGGACCGTTTCCGTGCGCGCCTTCATCAGGAAACCGTAATGACCGAACGTGTCGAAGAAGCGGAGGTTGTGATACGAGGGCGACGGGGCCGCGATGGTCGGAAAGCGGCTGAAATCAAAGTTGCCCGAGTCGAGGATGACACCGGCGATGGCATTGCCGTGGCCGCCGATGAATTTGGTCGCCGAATAGACCACGAGCGTCGCACCGTGCTCCATCGGACGGCAGAGGTAAGGCGTCGCAAAGGTATTGTCGATGATCAGCGGGATTTTGTGCGCATTGGCCAGGGCGGCGAGCTTCTCCAGGTCGAGGATCGAGCCGCGCGGGTTGCCGATGGTTTCGCCGTAAAGCGCGCGGGTCTTTTTCGTGATCGCCTGCTCCCATGCCGCATCGTCGTGGGGATCGACCAGCGTGACTTTGATCGAGAGCTTGAGCAACGTCTGTTTGAGTTGCGTGACCGTGCCGCCGTAGAGATGGGATGAGGCGACCACTTCATCGCCGGGAGCGAGAAGCGTCATCAGCGTGATGAACTGCGCCGCCATGCCGCTGGAAACGGCGAGTGCGCCCGTGGCTCCTTCGAGCGACGCCATCCGTTCCTCGAACACGGCGGTGGTCGGGTTGCTGATGCGCGTATAGATGTTACCGTACTGCTTTAGCTCGAAAAGTTGCGCCGCTTGATCGGCGCTGTCGAAGACGTAGGAGGTCGTCTGATAAATGGGAACCGCGCGTGAGCCGGTAACGGCGTCGGGGACATGGCCGGCATGGACCATCCGGGTCTCGAAACCGAATTTGCGGGGCTCGGGACGATTCGTCATCAGGCTACTTTATCGCAAGCCGCCTTTCATCCCAGCAAAAAGGCTGCTGCGCAGGGCGGCTTTGCGGAGGGCAGTTGCTGCACAGGGCAACTTTGCGGACAGGAGGCTTCTGCGTAGGGCGGTAACGTTCGCTAAAACAATGGCAACATGCTTACCTTGGAGAGCGGGGAAGCCGGCAGAATCAGAGCTTGGTTAGGTCGCGCGGGATTCCGTTGTCTCTGAAGTGGTTGACAAGCAACATCCAAAGAAAACTAAGGGTGGGAATGACGACCAGGAAAATTACGATTAAAGCAAGTGTTGCGATACGTGTAGATACGTCCTCCTGCGCATGATTGCAAGAAAATTATGTCAAATATGTTACAACTAAGCGTCAATATGGCGACTTTGGCGATTTAAAGGCACATTTCCCAAGTCGTCGCCCCTCTTTTCAAGGCGGATTCCAGTACTCGAGGAATAAAGAAATGAGACGGCAGAGGCTGCCGTCCCTACTCAATTAGAGAAGAGGTCTTTTTGCAGAGGTCTCAAGAAGGGTCACTTCCGGTCAAACGCGGCGTCGAAGGCCACCTGGCTGGGAGCGAAGTCGAGTCGGCGTAGGAATGCGGCCGCCTCGGTGGCGCCGTGCTCGCGGTCCATACCGATGTCCTCCCACTCAACCGAAAGCGGGCCCTGGTAGTTGACTTGGTTCAACGCGCGGATGATCTCCTCGAAGTTGATGCTGCCGCGTCCCAGAGAACGAAACTCCCAGAACCGTCGCGGATCGCCAAACTTGGTGTGGCCGCCGAAGACGCCCGCCTCAGTCGGCTTCGACGACCAATAGACGTCCTTCATGTGCGCATGAAAAATGCGGTCGCCGAACTTTTGGATGAAACGGACATAATCGACTCCCTGGTAGCCGAGATGGGAAGGATCGTAGTTGAAGCCGAACTCGGGCCGGTGGTTGAGCGCCTGGAGCGCCCGCTCCGCGCTGACGATGTCGAAGGCGATTTCGGTGGGATGCACCTCAAGCGCGAAGCGGACCCCGGCCTTCTTGAACTCGTCCAGGATCGGATTCCACCGCGCCGCGAAATCGGCGTAACCGTCCTCGATCTGCGCGTCGCTCACCGGCGGAAAGCTGTAAAGCAGCGACCAGATCTTGGAGCCGGTAAAGCCGTTGACGACCTTGACGCCGAGATTTTTGGCGGCATGGGCCGTCTTGATCATCTCTTCCGCCGCGCGCTTTTGGACGTCCTTCTTCTTGCCGTCGCCCCAGACGTGCTCGGGCAGGATCGCCTTGTGGCGCTCGTTGATCGGGTCGCAAACGGCCTGCCCGATGAGGTGGCTCGAAATGGCCCATGTCTTGAGGCCGTGTTTGGCCAGCAGCGCATGCCGTTCCGCGCAGTAGGGTTTATTCCGGGCCTTCCTGACATTGAAATGATCTCCCCAACAGGCGAGTTCAAGGCCGTCGTAGCCGAAGGCCTTCGCTTTTTTGGCGAGTATTTCCAGAGGCAGATCGGCCCACTGGCCGGTGAATAGGGTGATGGAGCGTGACATGATGGATTTCCTTTCAGAGTTTGACCCAGCGACGTTGTTTCGACGATTTTTCGACGGCTTCCAGGACTTTTTGGTTTTGCAGCCCGTCGGCGAACGTGGGCTGGACCGATCTCCGTTTCACCACCGCCTGGATAAAATCAAAAATGGTATGCACGAACGTATGCTCGTAGCCAATGATGTGTCCCGGAGGCCACCACGCGCCGACGTAGGGATGAACGCCTTCGGTGACCATGATGTCGCGGTAGCCCTGGCGGTCGGCGGCATCGGCCCGGTTGTAATACTTGAGGCGGTTCATGTCCTCGAAATCGAAGACGAGCGAGCCCTTGCTCCCGTTGATCTCAATTTGAATGTGGTTCTTGCGACCGGCCGCGAATCGGCTCGCTTCGAGGCACGCCAGCGCGCCGTTCCTGAATTTGCCAAGCGTGATGACGGCGTCGTCGACGGTTACTTTGCCTTTTTTGGTTTTCGATCCGGGCAGGGGACGTTGCTTGATGAAGGTCTGCAGATGTCCGCAGACTTCGGAGAATTCCCCGATGAGATAACGGCCGAGGTCGATGATGTGCGCGTTGATGTCGCCGTGCGTGCCGCTGCCCGCGATCTTGCTTTGGAGACGCCAGACGAGGGGAAATTCAGGGTCGATGATCCAGTCCTGCAAGTAACGTGCGCGATAATGAAAGATCCGGCCCAGGTCGCCCGCGGCGATCATTTTTTTGGCCTGGGCGATGGCGGGAATCCGGCGGTAGTTGTGGCAGACCATGTGAACGACGCCCGCTTTCTTCACGGCATCCAGCATGGCGGCGGCTTCCGCAACCGTCATGGCCAGCGGTTTTTCGCAGAGCACATGTTTGCCGGCCTTCGCCGCGGCGATGGCGATTTCGGCGTGGGTGTCGTTGGCCGTGTTGATATCGATGATATCAATCTCCGGATTTGCGACAACATCCTGCCAGCGGGTTGAGACATGGCTCCAACCGAGTTGCCTGGCTGCGGCCCTCACGCCCTTTTTGTCCCGGCCGCAAATCGTGTGCATTTCCGGCTTGGCGGAAACGGGAAAAAACTTATCGACCTGGCGCCACGCGTTGGAATGGGTCTTGCCCATGAACTTGTAGCCGATCATCCCCACTTTTAAAGTCCTCATGATTTTCTGACTAATATGCCGAGTTTTGGGATTATCAATCTTATTGCTGCGCTGGCTACCACGGAAACCGACGGCGGGCGCAGACCGCCGCATCAACTGCCGACCGCAGGTCCGACGGCTACCACGGAAACCGACGGCGGGCGCAGACCGCCGCACCAACCGCCGACCCAGGTCCGACGGCTACCCCCGAAGAACGCGCCTCAAGCCTTGCCGGCGCTGCGCATGGCCTTCACGCAGTTTTTCAGTGCGGGGACCGGATTCTGAGCGTCGGCCTCGTACTCGATCACGGCCATCCCATCGAAGCCATTGCTTTCCAAGGCCTGGACGAAGGCGGCTAGATTGAGGTTTCCCTGGCCGACCACGGTATCCGTCCATTGGGCGTCGCGACCAAAAGTGAAATCCTTATAATGAACGCCATAAATGTGGCCGGCATAGCGTTTGGCCCACTCGACCGGATTGCCCGGCCCCGGCCCGATCTGCATGCACCACGCAGTGTCGATGCAAAGCCCGATCTGCGGCGAACCGAGTTTGATCAAATGATCGAGCACATCGGTCTGCCCGCCAAACATGTAGCCGCCGTGGCTGTGAAGACCCGCGCGCACGCCGAATTCATCCGACAGCTTCTGGGTCTGCTTGATCGCTTTTGGGAAGGAATCCACCTTGACGTGGATGGAGATGTGCTTGGCTCCGGCAAGGGCGGCGCACTCAAAGGCGTCCCTTTCATTTTCATTTCCCACGAACGTTTCCACGCCAAGCGAGACGATGGCCACACCGGCGTCGCGGTAGGTTTTGACCACCTCTTTGAAAGCGGTGGGATTGTGAAAATCGGCGTGAACGCCGCAGAGCTCCACTTTATCCAAGCCGATTTCGCGGACTTTTGCCGCCACATCCGCGTTGTTTTTGAATTCCCTGAAACAGTAACTCTGAACTCCAAAATCGAGCGCTTTACTCATGATGATTTCCTTTTTTGTTGATGGGTGATTTTTTTGGGGGACGCCTGGGCCAGGCGGACTTCTTTTCCTGTCCGATTGGACTCGGCGATGCCGTCGAGAATCTTCTGGACGACAAGGGCCTGGTGCGTGCTTACGCACAGCTCCTCTTCGCCCCGCAGATGGTTGATGAAATTATGGAACCGCTCCTGGTGCGGCATCTTCAAGGGAACCTTGAGATCATTCAAAACCTCGTAGGAAGCGGGAGGCCTCGGGTCCGCACGGAAGAGACGCGCCGGACGGAGCGTTGCGCCGGCTTCGGTGCCAAAGATTTCGACATTGTCCTTGTTGCCTTCGGCCTGGTGGCAGGCCCACGAGGTGTCGAGCGCCACGGTGGCGCCATTGGCGAAGCGGATGAAAGCCGAGGCAAAATCATCCACGTCGAAGGGTGCCTCGGAGCGATCGGAAAGGCCCCAGCCACCTTCGCCCAGGCCCCGGTTGCCAAATTTTGTGTAAGTGGCGCCGACGACCGATACGGGCTCGAAGTTGTTGATCGTGTAAAGGCAAAGATCGAGCATGTGAACGCCGATGTCGTAGAGCGATCCGCCGCCCGCGAGTTCCTTGTTCCCAAACCAGGTGCCCAATTTCGGAATCCCCGTGCGGCGCATCCAGTAGGCCTTCGCATGGTAGATGTCCCCGAGGATGCCCTGCTCAACGAGGGACTTGATCTTTTGCGAATCGGCCGTGAAGCGCTGATTCATGCCCACGAACAGGACGCGTCCGGATTTCTTCGCCATGGCAATGGCCTTTTCGGCTTCCGCCGCGTTCATGGCGAAGGGCTTTTCGAGGATGACGTGTTTGCCTGCTTCCAGGGCCTGGATGGTGAGCGGGATGTGGAATTTATTCGGGACGGCGATGTAGACGGCGTCGACCGACTTGTTGGCCACGAGTTCCTCGACCGTCTCGTACGCATATTCGAGCGAGTGCTTTTTTTGCAGGGTCTTGAGTCTGTCCACGTTCAGGTCCTGAATGGCGACCAGTTTGGCGTGGGGATGGCTCAGGACGGCGTCAGCGGCGTGATGAGCGATTGCTCCGGCTCCGATAAAACCAAAACGAACTTCAGATAGGGGTTTCATTTGTATAAAAATAGGATTCATCCAAGTAAATGCCTGTTGATTATCTCATGCAATCGGGAAGAATAGTCAAAAACTAGGAGTTGTTATCAAAACGTCGGATTCCAAAACCGCCCGCGGGACCGCTCTTCGCGGAAGAACTTTATGGTCCGGAAAAGGCGGAAAACTTCTTTCAGTCTCGCATTACCATCAGCGACCCGGATGCCATCCCGTCCCGCATCGATTTGAAAAGGGGAATCAATGCGTGGAACTTGTCACAGGCGGCCGCGGTTGGTTGGAGATTGATGGGAAGTGGAAGGAGGTGGTTCCGGGGGACCTGCTTTGGCACATGCCCGGCGATTGCACCATCGGGCGCAGCGACTTCGGTAATCCCTATGTCTGTTTGGCCGTGAGATTTCAAGACGGGGAGAATCCCGCGCGCCGGGTGCCCCGCCTCACGCGATGGGAGGAGTTGGACGAGGTGAGGCTCTTTACCCATCAGGTGGTGCGCCTCCATGCCGACGATGCTTTTGATTCCCGGGTCCTGTTGCGCTACATCCTCAGCCGCCTCCATTTTGAGGCCGAACTCTACCTGCGCATCCATCGGGAGCGTGGCCTGCCCGTGGAATTGCGACAGGTGCTTGAGATTTTGAATCAACGTTACGCGGAACCGCTGCGGCTCGCGGAATTGGCCCGGGGCGCGGGCTGGTCGGTGCCTCATTTGCACGACCGATTCAAGGAGTGCCTTGGTTTTTCGCCTCACCAGGCGCTGATCCGCCGGCGCATCCAGGTGGCGCGGGAGCTTCTCGCCAGCACGAACGATCCGATCAAGAGTGTTGCGGGAAAATGCGGTTTCCCTACGGCATCGGCCTTTTGCGTGCAGTTTAAAAAACACACCCTGCTTTCCCCGAAGGAATATCGGGAACGGCAGCTCTTCGGGGACAAAAAAGTTTCAGCTCGACTCGCCCCATCCCGGCATTGATGCCATTAGGGCCTGTTAACACTAAGAGCGAGCGGGGTCAGAAGCCCCAACGGGGCGGCTTAACCGGAGCCTGGGGCAACGCCCTGGGTATCAATTCCTCTCGGATGCAAGCCCTGAAGGGGCGACCCAAAATGACGATCCGATTAGGCCGCCCTTTCAGGGCTTTTCTCAACTTTTACCCAACCCAGGGCGTTGCCCTTGGGCTGGAATTGGATCGCCCCGTTGGGGCTGAAGACATTCCAATGATTGGCTCTGGGTTTTATGTTAACACGTTCTAGAGCATTTTCAGAAATACTATAGCCGCTGCGAGTCGGTCGTAGTTTGAGGCCCGGAGGGCCGAAAAGAAATTAGCCGGTGGCGCAAGCCACCGGTGTCGCACGCAAGATCACCCGCCCCG
>Ga0182030_10024200_pt1 | contig 11174 bp, 13 predicted proteins | sample 812S3MmetaG_FD_121299 | JGI IMG/M metagenome (GOLD analysis project Ga0182030, IMG submission 121299) | Permafrost microbial communities from Stordalen Mire, Sweden - 812S3M metaG (Illumina Assembly) | ecosystem: Environmental > Terrestrial > Soil > Wetlands > Permafrost | place: Sweden...
GAGGTTCTCGCTTGCAGCAGTCTTGACGTCTTTGCCGCGTTTAGTGTGAATGATGATCACCGCGTCTTAGCTCTCATTGCTAAAGGCGCTGGGATACCCATCCTATCGGGGAGTCAAAGTGTACGAGGTCCATAAAAGGAACTCTAAATAAGACAGAGTTTGATAAGAAAAGCCATGTTTGGGCTTGGTGCCTTGCAGTCGTGCACGCGCATCGTACCAATTCCCGGCAATCGGGAACACCCCTCGGCTTTTGGAGCCCGTCCCCGTCTTCCTCTTGGGATCCAATCACATGACGGCAAATTAGTTGTGAATCTGGCAGGAACGGCCTTGCGGATCGTAAGAAATTATGAGACCAGAGGCATCAGAGTGGGTTGACGCCGATTGGAGCAAAAAATCCTCTGCCGTAGAGATGGCCTAGGCTTAACGAGCCATACCCCCTGACGAAAATTTGGAGGTTGTGGCATGAAACGACTAACCTAAGCTTCCTGGTATTCAGTGGAACAATCATGTATCCCATTAACTGCTGAATCTCACCTTCCACACTAACATAGCTTCCTGCAAAGGCCCTGGTCAACCATTCCCCTTCCCAAAAGACGCCTGGGAGCTGTGGATAATCAGTCCCTGGCACCTAGGAGTCCGCTGCACGGCACCTCAAGGAAGTCGTGATTCGAATAACCAATAAGCTTCACGACCAAGCAACCCCCCAACTGAGAATATCTTCTTTATTAATACTTAGGATATAACTCCTGATAATACAGCCCACCCTATCAGTTCTGAATTTCGAGCATCCGAATTTGAACGCCGCTTCCATGCGTATTGATGCCATCCCTGTGCCTCAAACGCCAAAGAATGCTTGCCAAAGAAAGGGTATCGTCCATCCTCGAGCCTTCGAACTTTTGCCATATCAGAATTTTTTAAGACCCCGACTTCTTAGAATTCATCTCAAATCATGTCCGTCTTCACCAGCCGGTTTCTCCTTAATATCGAGTATTTTTGTTCCTCCTAACTCTTTGACCTTGGCGATCAATGTTCCACTATCGTCTAAGGCTGCAGTATCGTCACCGCCGCCAATACTGACAGCGTTGATCAGTATATTGGGCACTGTTCTCCTGCCTGTGAGCTCCGCTAATCGAGCTTGGAGACCTGGGCCCAGGGGATGTTGGTCGAGTTCCACGACAAAGGGTTCTGGGTCGATGGTATATTTTGCGAAGATGTTCTTGGCTCGTCTTGAATGCGGACAGTATGATTTGGAGAATATTATTACTATTATAAACAATTAGCTTCGTCCATAAACCTACCACCAGGAGCAATGTTGAAATTTGTGGTGACTTACTGGGTGACTTCTTTAAAATACTATTCAACTCCGTCTCAATATCATGTTCTTCCTTCGTCTCCTCCTTAACAACCTTCTGCTCATTCCCACTATCAAACTTCTTCCTTCCCGCAACACCATTCTTTCCCTCGGCCGAATTGCCCACGCCTACCAGACTAGAAGGCGGATCTGGTTTCGGCGCTTTCGCGTTCGCATTATCCTTCGCTAATTGCGCTGCCTCTTTCAATCTCTGCGCCATCTGTTTCGCTACCTCTTCATCTTCCCCCACTGAAGGCTTCACCGGTTTTTTATCTAATCCTTTCACGGTCTTGGAGTAGAAATCGCCATCAGTTTGACTATCGAGATCGCGTCGCTGGCGCATCGATGAACTCCAGAAGAGAATGCTAATGACAGCAATGAAGATGAGGACGCCAAAGACTTTGATGCGCCGGGTGGAAGGCATCTTGGTTGTCCTCCTAAAGAAGGGAGTGGTGTGAATTGCTGCGCAATTGTTAGAGCCAATCATTAACCAAACCTGAACCTTAACTCACAGGATTGACGGTATTTGGGCATATGGAAGTTGATTACCCTTGGTTCATATGGTCGTTGTAGATTGGGAAATGAGGGATTGTCCTCAGTCTTTCAATGTCGGCTCTGAGCGATGGTTGACTCCTTCTTTGCGAATCGTATAGGCAAACGAACGTATCAGTACGCAATAGACAATCGAAGTCCAGTATTAAGCGTCCTAGACCACGCGACGGACAATTTTTATCGTTGTCGAGAAAGCTGCTCAATTTCAGAAATGCGGAGACAGTCGTCAGAGGACATATTCCCCTGCGCCCCCACGAATGCGGTTTAGCCCAATTGAATCGATCTCGTGAAGCTCATCATCCGTAATGGATAACGTGCGAAACAAGTCAAAACATCCATATTATTCGTCATCCCTAATCAACTCGAAACATCTTGGTATGATCAGAATGAATTATTTCAAATCGTTTGCTTGAATCCATACTGGCATGAAATCAAACACGCAATTTGGGCAAAGTGATGTCTTGGCATAAGTTCAACATTACAATTACATTAGCTATTTTGTGGCCCGTATCATCTGACAGGTCATTAGTTCAAATCTTCAGCCCATAAAAAGTACAGCGTAACCTAAGGCCAGGGAGTATTGCAGCCGCACAACCTCCAGCGCCAAAGCTTGTCCTACCGCATCCCCGAAACTCCAAACATGCCCTTCCCTAATTTTATCAGAAACCTCGAACTATTGCTCTTTCACTAAGCGTCCTGCCCCTTTAAGCGCCCATCGTCTCATCCCATCCTTCTCTAATTCTACCGAAAAGCTCCCACACTTGCTCTTTCTCTAAGAGTCCTCCGTCCATTCTCTCCTTTGCCAGTGGATCCTGTTACTTTCATCCAATCCTCCCACTCTCTCGCTATTTCCATCAGAACTCCACCCATAACAGCGGCAGATGCCATCAAACCATGACCCTCACCCTCGAGTACTCTGACTTCACATCTTCTCATCGTTTTGCCGAGCCATCGGACATTCTCAACAGGAACTCTAGTATCTTTACTGCCGTGATGAATGACTACTGCCCGTGTGATATCGACATACCGGAACCCTATAGTATGCCTTCGTTCTAAGCAAACCAATAGATCTACTGCAGGATTTGCTCCGGAAGTGGCCAAGTCCCAAATAGCATGCGTCAGCCGTGTGTCGTATGTCATTTGCCTCTCTTTATCCGCCAGAGTGCTAGCCGCAGCAGCTAAAATTGCAGCTTCTGAGTTAGGGTCTGTGGGGTCTTTTGCCGCTCTTTCCAAGGCTCCTGGTTCATTTGGATCAGGATAAATGGTTGAATTCCGGCCGAGATTCTCCTTATCAAGGCCAGGTGTAACAGTGCTTCTGCCGCTAGGAGCTGGCGTATCGCGGCCTGTAGATTTGCGCTTATTGCGCCTTTGTGATTTTGGAAGGCTGCTTGTTATTGAGCTACTTGTAGCGCTCATGAAGCTGGAATTTGCAGCCTTGAGAATTGGTGTCGGAAGGGCGCGAAGAATGCGTTGAGAAGTAGGCAGAGAGTTTGCTGGAGGAGAAGCCATCTGCGCACCGAACACATTCATTTGAGAAGGGGGGATCCAAGGAGCAAGTAGATGTATACGACCACGAATATGCTGAGGCATGCGGAGGGCCGTTGCCAAAGCGTAGATTGCACCTGCAGAATGAGCCAAAATAGAAAATTTGGTTATCTTCAAGGTTTGGCAAATTGTATAAACATCATCTGTATCGGTTAGTGACTGTGAGAGACATTGAAATGCCTAACATACCTGGCCAGCTGAGTGGAGTCGCGGTACCATCATTATACGGCTCACTGTCACCAACACCAGGTCGATCTGGAGTAATGAGGCGTAATTTTAAGGTAAGAGCAAGCTCATCGTAGAAAGCAGTGATATATCTCGTCAGTCCCATGCCAACACAGCAGAAGACGGCAAATCCTTCAGAATCGCCGACCTCGGAGAATGAGATAGTTCTGCCAGTTTGAGGATGTCGAATCTTTTGTGACAAACGTGGAGAGCATAGATATGCTTCTACAGCATCATCAACGGAGTCGGCGCTTGTCGGTCGATCATCCACGTGGATCTGTGGCGGCTTGACAGGTTCCGGGGATCCAACCCTTGACAATGGATTGGAGCTACTTCTCTGGTGCGCGTCCTTTTCGGAGTTTCTTGGACTCAAAGGTGCAGACAAGCGTTTTAGTCGTGACCCGTGTCTTTTTGGCTGGGGAGTCATCTCCAACGGTTCTGGCGTGCCTCTATCGGTCCGTCTCTGGCTTGAAGAGCGAGTTCCGCGATCAGGGCTAGGTCGTGCCTTTCTTTGGGCAACAGCTGGTGCGGGAGCGCCATCTTCCAAATCTTCAATGACACGTAATTGGTCAACTTTCGCACTATCGGCTACCTGCTTACTCGCCGATGTGGTCGCTTTCGAAGGAAGTGGCATTTTCAAACTGTCTAGAGGCTCTATCATTTTCGAGATAGGTTCATTTGAAGCACCTTGGTGGTCCCTTCGACTTCGTTCTCGTCTCTTGTCCTGCCTCTGGTCTTCGACCTCCTGGATAATGTCCTCTCCATCTTCACTGGCCCGTTGTTTCCCGCTTTGGCGACTTGATCTTTGAGACGAGCGTTTCTTTGTTGAAGGTGGCTTGCGAAGAGAGGAATCTCGAGCAGGAATAAATCTACCTGAGCCTATTCCAGCAGGGCTGCCATTACTGAGCGCCGGACTCACGCCCCCCATGTTGGGACTAGCTGCTGCCGACGTATTCATGGTAGGGGACATATCTTCAGGCTCTTCGCCAATGGCAGTCTCTGCCATGAAAGAATCCGATTCGAACTGTGGTAGCGGCAGTCGATCCGTCCCAAGTCCCTTCGCATTCACCCCAACGGCTCCTGCACTTCCCCTCTTCCTCTCTTGCTCCCTTTCTCGGAGTCTCTCTTTTGAACTCATGTACATCAAGCCCTTATGATTTCGCGATTGCTTCTTGCCCCAGCTGTCACCGGAAGATTTCCTCCTCAATTCGTGAATCGGTGCTTGTCCTGGCTCGATTGAAACGTTTCCAATGCTGCTTGCATCATCCTGGTCTTTGGATCCCGATGAACCTTTCGAGGAGGGTCTTGAATTGCCTCTAAAATAGGTTTTCAGATTCCTAGAATCTGCTGGTGATTTCGGGGCAGTCAGAGGTGAGAATCCTGATGGAGGTTTTGCGGTCCGTATAACAGGTGGACTAGCAGCAAGTTCGTCAAGGGATTCCTCCTCGGGCAATTCTTGAAGAGACGGTTGTTCATAAGCGCCGTAATCTATGCCAAAGCTTCCACTTGTTGACAGTCCATGTTGTGTATGCGCATCCAAGTTTGCCAAGTTCGTGTTGAATGTAGTTTTCGTCGCAGCAGGAGATGCAGGAGTTGAATGACTCCCAGAGTTCTCGAAGAGTTGGTTCGCAGGCGATGATATGATTGACAGAGACGTTATCAAGGACGAGATCACTTCTGGGGAGGCCGGTTGCACATGCACACGATTTGAAGCATGCGCCGAAGGACCTTGAAGTGACTTTCGGCGAGTATGCTGTCTATGGCGATTGGGAATCGGGGGAGGGGTCGAATTAATGTCCATGGTGACTTAGGCTGAACTGCAAGCCCCCGGTTCTACGCCTCGCTCGACTGTTGCCGCGATTGTTTTTCGATCTTGGGAGAATCTGGCAAGTTCAGGAGGTTTCTCGGCGATGCATTGACACTTCTAAAACGGGACCGACTGAAGCAATGTTTCAGAAAGCCGGATTGGCTTGATGCGGCCAGCTTTCAACTCGAGGGAAAGTTTGACGATCCCTTATGCGCGTGCCATTGGAAGAAGAGATAGGCGGTGTGCAATGGGGAATAGATCTAAAAGCGATTGAATCAGCGACCTGAAGTCGTGGTAAGGGGTTTTTTTGCGACTATCGAGATGGGGTATATCCGTTCCAAAAGGTGCATACGAACCTGCAGACCTGACACAATCAGTATGCGAGACAGTACACGATTCTTTGTCTCAGAGCAACGCCTAGAAGAAGGCAGGTGTAGCAGGAATAGAAAAGTCAATCAATAGGGTTGAACTTTGATTGTCAATAAAGTCAATCAAACACGGAGGCTAGAATCTGGCGCGGGACCAGGACCGTTAGTAGAAAGAAGCTCGAGATAGTCGGGGTCGATAGTTTTAAGACGCGTCCAACAACGCTATCAGAAAGGACGGTATTTTCGATAGATCCAGGCAAATGATTCCATGCGATATAGAAAGGTGATGAAGTCGTGAGTCTGGGTCGTTGTTGATGGAAGAAGAGATTAGAAGTGGACGACATTTGCAATCATCTTTGTCTGTGCATTCTTTCTCCCCCTGAAGGTCCCACTCCTGAAATGGCAGTCTGGCAGTTAAAAAGAAAATCCCCGATTGCTAGCACGTGGCCCGTGCCTACTGGACGTGCGATCCCTTTAATGAGCATTGCATCTGTTACGCACTCTTCAATCACCTATGGTTTTCGGGCAATTCATCAAGGGAGATAACCTTTATCAATTTTGAGTTCTTACAGCATGCGCTCATGCGATGAGAAAAGCACGGTACCTGGTGAAGGGGGTACTTTATTAGACAAGACAGGAGGCTGCCGAATTGGGTCCCGAGGTTCGAAGAGGAAAGTAAAGTCGAGCCCCGTTGAGCTGGGATTGGATTGGCCCTGAACCGGCCACACGTTTCCCCCGCGATCGAAATCCGAAACCTGCTGGAGATGATGGCTATGTCATAGGCCTTGAAAACATAACCTATAGCCATAGGTTGAAAACATAACTTCAGCTCGAGTGCGTGAGAGCACATTCTCTGCAAATATTTCGATAATAGATTTGATGTCTACGAGTAGGTCCTCTTAGGATCGCCTGGCACCAATGGACGCGTTACTTTCTCTGCCTGTAATGGGCTACTTCCTCATGCCTGGGTTGACATCGTATTCTACGTCCCTCAATGTACTATTCTTTTACATGGTTCGTGTGTCCTAAGATGTACGACAATTCTAAAAACTGACTCGATTTCAGACCTGGAGCACACTTGTCTTGAGCCACTCTCCTCTTAAGGTCGAGGTCTTTGGCATACTCGGTATCCGCACTCTCTTTTTCGTCGTGCCGTCTTTACTCTTCCTCTTATTCGACAGCGTGATACCGACTCTTGCCGTTGGAATTAAGGTACAAGGTGCGCCAGCATTGCCCACCCGAACTGGTGGAGTAAAAGGTGCGGGGAGGGATAGAGGCAGACCAGAGTGGTATACAGTCGTAGGACTTAGCCTATTCAATATCTTCTTCGGTATCGCAATTCAAGCGGGTATTGAAACACTGTTGACAGAAATTCTGGGCGTGAGAAGTGCACTAAAAGTTACGACAACGCTGCCGATGCCGTGGTCTATTGCGAAAGACGCTGTTCGAGGACTTCTTCTACGAGAAGTTAGTCAACTTTCACTTTGATGTCTAGCGATTTCTAACTATTGGCAGGTTTTCCAATATTACATTCATCGATTTATCCTCCACCCCAAGCAGCCAAACCATCTTAGCAGTCTGCATAATGCATACTTCCACTCTATCACGGCTCCATACTCATTTGCCGCACATTACGATCACCCTCTATCCTACATTTTTTTCCGGTTCCTACCAACATATTTGCCATCTGTATTATTTCGCACTCATCTCCTAACGTACTTGCTACTCCTCGCCATCACCACTCTTGAAGAGACGCTCACCCTCTCTGGATATTCTATTATACCTGGCATTATGCTTGGGGGTTTTGCGCGACGACAAGATTTACATAGTGAGGGCCGAGGACGGGGGAACTTTGCGCCCTGGGGCTTGCTCGATTGGTTGCATGGTACGAGCATTGGTCCAGATGTGATTGATGATGCTCGCGATGAGGCAGAAAAACATCAGGTTAAACAGCGAAGTGGAAAGGCCTTCGGGAACGCCAAGGAGACTGGTAAAGAAGGCATCAGATCATGGATTGGCAGGAGGAAAAGTGCTAAGAAGTCATGAGGACGACACTCTCCATAAATGGTTTCCCAACAGCATTCCATGAGATTTTCGGTTTATTTCAATTGGATCTTATACCCCTTGAGCTTGATTTTTTAAGTATATACGTGTCTCATATGCTGCCGCTGAATGGAAAACCTCTTCTTCACATGATGTTAACCTCCCTTCTGCGAGACCTTAGTTTTGATCTCAATCTAGATGGGGGCCGTTTTCTTTAAAATTCTTGACCTCTCTAGGTGATCAGAGCCGCGCGAGGCAGATTACATCCTCGGAATCCATGGCGCGAGGGGGACATGAGATAGATTGAGCAGAACCGGAAGAACACTTGTCTTCCCTTGTGACTAAGTCTTCCAAGTTTTCAGACATTTTGACAAGATTGTGGGGATGGCGTGGGAATGGGTTTCAAGATTTGCAAAATTATAACATTTTCATGCCCGCTCTTTACGACATCCAGTCTCCTTCATCTACCTCTCAAGCTCTTCGTCCATTTCCGCAGATCAAGATCTTTCCCATCGGGAAGGGAGGAAAGAAATGGCGACACCGACGATTCCCACATTACCGGCGACATAAAAAGTCGAAGCTTTGCCAGCAGTTGCTTGAACCGGGGTGAAAACTTGTGTTCCAACAGCGGCTCCCGCCTTCCCAAACCTAGCAGCAATCCCATATCCCATGGCACGCACTGCCGTCGGATAGCTCTCGACGCTAATCAGACCGATAGTAGCCCCTGGCCCCATAGGGCCAAGGTACTAGAGAAGACCATACAAAACGACAAAGGCCAGAATGGACTTTGCCGTCAATGGAATATAGTAGCCGCCAATGATAAACCTGAAAACAATATAACCACTGAAGCCCAATACTCCAGTCAATCTTCTGCAAATTTGGTTGACCAGCCAAGCCCATAGAAGTACGCCGGAAATAGGAAAGAGTGAGAGGAGGATTTGCTATAATGCCACCATCTAGACCTTATGATCTGGGACGATCGAATTGGTGATTGCAGCGGACGTGATGGAATTTAGGGAATTGATAAGGTCATACGGAAAGAAGGCGCTGCTCGTGCCCAGGATCCGAAGCCAGTAGCTTCCAATTACAAGTTTCCACGGTACATGGCGTTTCCTGAAATTGCGCTTCCGGAAGAGATTTCCATCTTGCATCTTGACTCGGAAGAGGACAACAATGATTGAAAGGAAGATTGAGATTATCACTTTATCATCAAATTAGCATATTGAAAATTTGTTTTCTTTGGTGGGAGCTCCGGAGCCGAGAGCTGTTTCAAAAGCTAAGAAACAAGGATAAACGCAATCCATTTGTATACTCTTGAGACAGCTCTCACCTCCGGAGCTCCCATGGAAAAAAAGGAGGAAATTTGTAAGGAAAAAGACAAACCTTGGATCGATCCTCGGTGCTTGTCAAAGTGCCCGTTTGATCCCTCAAGCGCAGCAGCTGCTGATGCCTGATACAGAAGTTCTCTGGAGAAGTGTTTGATTATTCGTAAAGAAAGAAGTTCTCTAAGAGGAGAGAATAGCTATCTAAGTACTATTCTACAAACACCAGCTTGAGCTAGGTACTGCAGACTGGAAATCCTGCATGGTCATGTGATACATCGCGTAATTAAGGAACCAAAGATACCTTCCTCTCCAGTAACGCCAACACCCGCAATTCCTCGAGCCACTGTGAGAAATCAAGGAATGTTGTGAGCACCTTTAATTTGGAAGACGAGCGTTGCAAGCAGAGATCCAATGGCTACGAGCCCGGACGTTACGAACACTCCTCTTCTTGAGAATTTATCGGCGGTATATCCTACAATCAAAATACCGAACACGGCTCCAACTAGAAGCGCATTTGAAACTCGGATCTGAGTGCTTGAAGTATAGACCGTTTTGCCAAGGAGATGTTGAAAAACGACATTGGTATTGGAAGCTATTCCCGTCAGTTGGCCCAGACAAAGGGTGGCAAAGCCTTTATCATATTGTTCTGACAGCCATCAGAGAAATTTGCCAGAGCCTACGGTTGGATTCATTAGAAATTACTGTCTCGGCATCTAATTATTACTCACACTTCCGACAATTGTCCATATTGAGCTGGATTTTGGAGCCGTGGAAGAGGTGTCAGACTCCAAGTCACTCTTGTTGTCTGAGGCTACGACTCTCACGTCCTTGATCTCTGGAGTACCATTGTCAATAGCTTCTTTCGAAGGAATTTTTTCAACTTCTAAAACAAATGTGGTTTTTGAGGAAAGATGGCACTCAGATAAAAGTCCACCTTCTGAGCCAAAAGGCAATGCCACACTCGGTCTCGGACCATATCCGCTTTGCTTAGACTTTTCACTCCGAAGTGGGTCAATTTGAGTAACAGATCGATAGATCCTTTTAAGGATTGTGAGAGCATTTTTGTGTGAGTCTAAATTGGATATATTCTGCGGGTATTACCTGAGATCGTCAACTCTAGGGCAGGGAGTCGGCAGAGGGGCAAAGTGTTTTCCCGAGACGACGCCGGAAGCCTTCTCAATTAATGGTTATTTTCATTTGCCTTGAAAGCACCGTTAAATTCCCTAAAGATGCGTATCAAGTATCTGAGGGCTTTCTTTGATCTTCGTTTTAATTTCAGTGTCTAAAATTAGAGGGTTCTCTCCCGAAAACCTCATCCCGAATATTTCTTCTTCAAGATCTCATCATATCGTAGTACAGCCCCGAGTATGGTTTGCGCTCCAATACTGCAATTCTCTGGACTAGCATACTCCAAAGGCGAGTGCGAGATACCATCTCTGCAGGGTGTGAAAACCATTGCTGTCGGACAAACCATTCGAGTGTAGATGGAATCATGACCTTTTGTATCGTCAGATATATTTCTTTATTTCAAGGGAAATACCTTACCAGTATGGCTGCAGAGTTTATCATATGAGTACCCCATATCCTTCGCAGCTTCTTCCACACAGCTCACCGCTGTAGCATCAAATACTCCAGGATCAAAGCTCCAGATGTTCTCGTAATTTGCAACGTGGAGTCCGTGGGCTAACGCAGTCTCGTGGACCAATTTTTTTATCTGATCTTCCATTGCTTGTAAAGTTTTTAGATCAGTGTGCTGCATGCTAAAAGAAAAGTCCACGTTGGAAGGAATGTTGCAGAAGTTCTGTGGAGAACTTTTGAAGAGCGAGACTGAAGCCATGCCGGTTTTAGAATCCTTTCCAATTCGATCTACCTCCAAAACCATCTGTGCTGCACCTATTAGAGCATCTTGTCTGCTCTGATGTGCTTTAGTGGTCGAAATACATAGAAAGGCATTGGAA
>Ga0182030_10024201_pt1 | contig 11174 bp, 10 predicted proteins | sample 812S3MmetaG_FD_121299 | JGI IMG/M metagenome (GOLD analysis project Ga0182030, IMG submission 121299) | Permafrost microbial communities from Stordalen Mire, Sweden - 812S3M metaG (Illumina Assembly) | ecosystem: Environmental > Terrestrial > Soil > Wetlands > Permafrost | place: Sweden...
CGTCGCGCTCGTCGTGTTCGCACACCAGGGCGCGCGCGGCCTGCTGCTCGGCAACTTCGGCGCCTCCGCTCTGTTGGTGCTCGGCCTGTGGTGGGTGCTGCGTAGGCGCTTCTCGTTGCGGGTGCATCTCAGCGACCTGCGCGCGATGCTGCGCTTTGGGTTGCCCACCGTGCCGGCGGACGCGAGCGTCTACGCGCTGCAGGTGGCCGATCGACTGTACCTCTACCGCGACTACTCGCAGACCGCCGCCGGCAACTACGCGATCGCCATCAAGCTCGCCACCGTCGTGTTCGTGGCCGTGCGCGGCTTCCAGTACGCGTGGCCGCCGCTGGCCTACTCGATCGAGAGCGACGAGGAGGCGGGGCGGCTGTACGCGCTGGTCACCACCTACTACACGCTCGCCACCGGCGCCGTCGTGTGCGCCGTGGCGCTGCTGGGCCGCTGGATGGTGCGGCTGTTGGCCGCGCACTCCTTCTTCGACGCCTACCGAGCGCTGCCGTGGCTCGCGCTCGGCTGGGCGCTGTACGGGCTCTACCTCGTGTTCGTCGCCATCAGCGGCCGCGCGCGCGTGACCTCGCGCAACTTTCCCGCCGCCGCGGCAGGCCTCGCCGTCAACATCGCGCTGCTGCTCGCGCTCGTGCCGCCCGGCGGCGCCGGGTTGGGCATCGCGGGGGCGGGGATTGCGCTCTGCGGAGCCTATGCGGCGATGCTCCTCGTCCTGTACCTGCTCACGCGCAGTCTGTTCACCGTCGGCTTCGAATGGACGCGCCTGGCGCAACTCGTGGCGATCCTGCTCGCCGTGGCCGTCTCCGGTGAGCTGCTGCTGCCCACCTCCGGGTTCGGCGGACTGGCCGCGAGGCTGGCTTGGCTCGCGCTCGTGCCAGCGCTGCTGCTGCTTACGCGCTTCTTTCACCCGCACGAGTGGACCGGGGCACGCTTGCTGGTGGCCGACGGTCGGCGCCGTGTGGCCGCCTTCCGTGCCGCGAGCGGCGAGGTGGAGGCATACGAGGAGGACCCGCTCAAAGACATTTGAGCCAGATTGCAGGCACTTCGCCGCTGGTACCAGGCGTAAGGGTGTCGAGTGGAGCCCCGTCTTCTCAAGACATTCTTACTTTTCGCCGAACCGCCTCGTATGCGCGATCCCGTCGCGACCACAGATATAGCCACCGCGTCGCACCACGAGGTCGGCCCACGTGAGCGCGTTCGCCGCGAAGAGGCGCTGCGCCGCCACCACGAGGACAAGCGCTCGCGGCACATGGGCCCGGCCGACAAGGTCACCTATCTGCGCGCGCAGCTGCGCCTCGCGGCACGCCTGACGGCCCGTCTGGCGGCCACCAACGACATGCAGGAGATGGTCTCGCTCGTGGTGGAGGAGCTGCAGGGAACGTTCGCCTTCTATCTGGCGGCCATCCAGCGCCTCGACGGCGACGACATCCTGCGCTTGGTGGTGGGCAGCGGCGAGCTGGCGGAGGTGATGACGGAGTTCCTGCTCGTGGAGCAGTCCCTGCAGGAAGGCGTCAACGGACGTGTGGCTCGCACCGGTGCGAGCGCGCTCGTGGCCGACACTCGCGAGGACCCCGACTACGTGGTGCGCGACCCCCACACCGATCCGCGCTCGGAGCTGAGCGTTCCGATCGTCGTCGACGGCAACGTCTGGGGCGTGCTCAACCTGGAAGCGCCGGACCCCAACTCCTTCACAGAGGCGGACGCCGTGCTGGTGGAGACGATCGCCGCCATCCTTGGCTCCTCGCTGCACCGCGCAGCGCTCGTATGCGACCTCGAGCACACCTTCACCACGACGCTCACCGCGTTGATGAGCACGGTGGAGGCCAAGGACAGCTATACGGCCTCGCACGAGCAGGAAGTGGCGGAACTCTCCCAGCGCGTGGCCAGCCGCCTCGGCACCTCCAGCACCGAAGCACGCGACGTGCGCTACGCGGCGCTGCTGCACGACGTCGGCAAGGTCGCGGTGCCCAGCGAGATTCTGCTCAAGCCCGGATCGCTCGACGAGCACGAGTGGGCCGTGATGAAGACCCACGCCGCGATCGGCGGGGACCTCGTCGCACGCATCGCCGCCTTCGCACACCTCGCGCCGGCTGTACGAGCCAGCCACGAGCGCTGGGACGGCGGCGGCTATCCCGACGGACTGGTCGGCGAGGACATCCCGCTCGCAGCGCGCATCATCGCCGCCTGCGACACCTATGAGGCGATCGTCACCGACCGCCCCTACCGGCCCGCTGCCTCGCCCGAGGCCGCCTGCGCAGAGCTCCAGCGCGTGGCTGGCTCACAGCTGGACCCGCGCGTGGTCGAGGAGCTGCTGGCGGAGCTGGATTGCGGCGCGCTGTAAGCGGCGGGCCGTCCTAACCCGTCTATAGGCTCGCCCCAATGAGACCACTTTCGCGGGGTAACGCCGCTCTTGCTGCCGTGTTCGCGCTGGCGCTGCTCGCTTTTCCGACTTCCGCGCTCGCCGGCACGATCACCGTCACGAGCACCAAAGACACAGGTGCGGGGACGTTGCGTGCGGCGATCGAACATGCCAACCCTGGCGAAACCATCGACTTGCCAGCGGGTGAATACGAATTGAGCTCGGCGCTGCCGAGGATCGAAAAAAGCCTCACCTTCGTGGGGATGGGCGCCCGCCACACGATCATCAACGCCGAGCACGAGAACCTCGATGTCTTCTACATCGAAGCCGGCAACGTCAACATCGAACAGCTGGCTATCGAACACGCGCGGCCGACGGGCGGCAGCGGCGGCGGCGTGGCGCTCTATGGCGGTGCCGCACGGCTGGACGGGGTGACGGTGAACGACGACTCCGCGAGCACCAACGTCGACGGCGGTGGCATCTACTCGGGCCTACATACGAGCCTCACGATCGAATCCAGCACGATCAGCAACAACGTCGGCTACAACGGTGCCGGCCTCTACCTCGACGGAACGACCACGATCGAGAACTCCACCATCAGCGCCAACATTGCCGGCAACTCGGGCGATCCGGGCGACGGCGGGGCGTTGCAGAACAACGGCGCCCTCATGCTCCTCAACGACACGATCGCCGACAACGAAGGCGGCGGCGGCGCGGGCGTCTGGGGAGGAGGGGTCACGGCCAAGAACACGATCGTGGCCGACAACCGCACCTTCTCCGCCGCCACCGACAACTGCGAAGAACCGTTCGCAGCGACGGGGCCGAACCTCGAGAACGGCAGCGAATGCGAATTCGCCAAGCACGGTGGCATCGGCAAAACGGAACCCAAGCTCGGCGCGCTTGCGAACAACGGCGGTGAAACCGAAACGATGGCCCTGCTCACAGGCAGCCCCGCGATCGATGCAGGCACGAACGAAGGCTGCCCCGCCACCGATCAGCGCGGCGTCAAGAGGCCGCAGGGCGCCTCCTGCGACATCGGCGCCTACGAGTTCCAGACCATCGCCGACATGGGCGTGACGCAGAGCGTTTCTCCGAGCGCCGTCATAGGGGGCGGCGAAGCGGTGTTCACGCTGAAGGTGACCGACAACGGCCCCGAAGCTGCATCGGGGGTCGAAGCCCAGGACGCACTACCCCCAGCCTCCACGCTGATCTCCGCCGTGCCCTCGCAGGGAAGTTGCAGCGGCTCCGCGCCGGTGAAATGCGCGCTGGGCTCACTCGCCTTGGGGGCCAGCGCGACCGTCACAGTCACCGTCCGGCTCAACCAGCTCGGCACGAACACAAACACCGCCAGCGTGAGCAGCGAAGCGTCGGATGACAACGCGGCCAACAACCAGTCGCAGCTGGCCGTTGCCGTCTTCGTCGGCAAAGCACTGCCGCCGCTATCGCCTGTGATCGAAGGCCTCTCACAGACGCATTCGACGTGGATCGAGAAGAAGACGCACGGTGCGGCCAAGCATGCGCACCTTGGCACCAGGTTCACCTTCAACTCGAGCGAGGCAGCAAGCGTGACTTTCACATTCATCCAGCACCTGCCCGGACGCAAGGTGAAAGGCCGCTGTGTTGCGCAGACTTCGAAGAACAAGCATGCTCACTCCTGCAAGCGCACGGTGGCACGCGGCACGCTCGCCTTCAGCGCAAAGGCGGGCGCGAACGAGCTCTCCTTCACGGGCAGCGTCCCGCATGGGAAGCTGAAGCCGGGCATCTACACAGTCAGAGTCACTGCTGTGAGCAGCACCGGCGAGCGCTCCACGCCGCAGCAGCTCACCTTCACCATTCTCTGATCCAATTCACCCCTGTCGGTTATAGGCCGCGGCTGCTTCCCGCAGCCCCTCACCCCGGTCGGGCCACAGGCTGGCGGTGACATGGCGCCAATAACGCTGAGCTGAATGGCCGGGCAGGATCGCAGCCACGAGCGCCCTTAGCGCGTACGACCAAGCCGTCAGCCAGCGCACCGCGCGCGCCGCCCCCCGCGAATGGTGCTTGCGCATGTACAGATCCCGGTTGCGTGACATTTCCACAATTCGACGCTCCGGGACCGCATCTGTCGCAAGCTGCTCGTGGTGAATCGCACGCGCCGAGGGCACATACAGCGAGCGCCATCCTCTGTCGCGCAGGCGCCGCGCGAAATCCACCTCGTCTGAGTACACGAAGAAGGCGGGGTCGAGATAATTCACTTCCGCAGCCGCCTCGCGGCGCACGAGCAGCGCAGAGGACTGGCACCAGTCCACCTTCCTCGTCTCGCTGCCACCGCTCTGCACAGTCAGCCACCTGTGCAGCATCAGCGCGCCCGCCAATGCCACAGCCGGTGAGGGGAAGCGCCAAGCGCACGCCTGCGGGGTGCCGTCTGGACGCAGCAACTGCGCGCCCGCGCACGCCGCCTCCGGGTGAGCCTCGAGCGCGCCGTGGAGCGCAAGCGTCGCACCCGCCTGAAGCTCGGAGTCCTCGTTCAGCAGCAGCGCGTAACGACCCCGCACATGGCTCAGCAGTTCCGAGTCGTTCTCCGCCTTGCCTCGGCGGCGATCCAGTGCGATCACCTCATCCACCGCCGGGTGGGCCCGCGCAGCCTCCGCTGAGCCGTCGCGTGAGCCGTTGTCCAGCACCAGCACCTCCGTGGCAAAGGGCAGCGAGGCGCGCTCGCGCGCGAGCGCATCCAGCCCCTTCAGCAGCAGCTCCCGCTGGGAGGTGTTCACCACGCAGTAGCTCAACTCGATCTCAGACACCACGAGCACACTACTTTCCGGGCCCCCGACACTGATGGTAGATTTCTACCATGATTGCAACCATAGATTCTGCCGGAAGGATCGTCGTGCCGAAACGGCTGCGCGAAGAACTCGGCTTCACCGCCGGGCAGAAGCTGGAGCTGAGCGCCGTCGACGGGCGGCTGGAGGTAGAGCACCCCACCACAGCCATGCGCCTGGAGAAGCGCAAAGGCCGCCTGGAGGCGGTGGCCGACCGCCCCATGCCACCGCTCACCGCGGAGCTCGTGCGGGAGACCCTCGAACAGACGCGCCGGTGACGCCCGACAGCAGCGTCGTCATCGCCGCCTTCTCCAGCTGGAACGAGCACCACGACCTCGCCCTGGAAGCGTTGGCGGCGGAGCGCGTCACCGACCTGCTCGCGCACGTGGAGCTCGAGTGCTACTCCGTGCTCACCCGCCTGCCCGAGCCCTTCCGGGCGGAGCCCGTGCTCGTGGCGGAGTATCTGCGCCGGGACTTCCCCGGCAAACGGCTCGTGCTGCCCGGCCGCGAACGCCGCGAGCTGCTCAGCCGCTTCGCCGCCCTCTCCATCTCCGGCAGCTCCGTCTACGACGCCATGGCCGCCGCCACAGCAGCCCACCACGGGCATAGTCTTCTCAGCTGCGATCGCCGCGCCGCCTCGGTATACAGCCGACTCGACGCCGAGGTCAGCTACCTCTGACCAATGCGCGTCCACATCGTCGATCCCTCCGCCTACACGCCGCCCTACGACCACGCTCTCTCGAGCGCCCTCGCCGCAGCGGGCGCGCAGGTGGAGCTGCAGACCAGCCACTTCGCCTACGGGGCCGTCGCCCCGGCCGAGAACTACACCCGCCGCGAGCGCTTCTATCCGCTCGCCTCCCGCATACCCCGACCCCGTGCGCGCCAGGCGCTGAAGCTGGCAGAGCATGTGCCCAACATGCTCGCCTACCGCCGCGCCGCGCGCAGCGCCGACGTCGTGCATTTCCAGTGGGTGACCGTGCCCCATCTCGACGGCCACCTGCTGCCGACCGGCAGGCCGCTGCTGCTGACCGCTCACGACGTGATGCCGCGCGAGCCGCGGACCGGCCAGCTGAAGGCCCAGCGCGCCCTCTACGAGCACTTCGACGCCATCGTCGTCCACTCACAACACGGGGCGCAGCGGCTCGTCGAGGAGCTCGGGGTGGGGGCCGAGCGCGTGCACACGATCCCCCATGGCGCCTTCGCGCACATGGCCGCTCAGCCGCCGGGAGCGGCGCTCGCGCCCGCACTCCCCTTCCACACGGACAAGCCCGTCGCGCTCTGCTTCGGGCTGATGCGCCCCTACAAGGGCATCGACCTGCTGCTGGAGGCGTGGGAGGGCATCTCAGACGCCGAGCTGTGGATCGTGGGGAGGCCGCGCATGGACATTTCCGCCCTGCAGGCCTCCGCGCCCCCCGGCGTGCGTGTCCTCGCGCGCTTCATCTCCGAAGAGGAGTTGCCCTCCTACTTCCGCCGTGCCGATCTGCTCGTGCTCCCCTACCGCGAGATCGACCAGTCCGGCGTCCTCTTCACAGGTCTCGCCTTCAACAAGCCGCTGCTGCTCAGCGACGTCGGCGGCTTTCCCGAGGTGGCAGCCACCGGCGCCGCGCGCACCTTCCCCGCCGGCGACGCCGTCGCCCTCCACAACGAGCTGCAGGCGCTGCTCGCCGACCCCGCCGAGCTCGCGCAGATGGCCGAGCGCGCCCGCGCCGCAGCCGACGGCCCCTACTCCTGGAAGTCCGTCGCCGCCAGCACCCTCGCGCTCTACGAAACCCTCATCGCCAACAGGGCCGCCCGCGCATGAGCGCGCTGCTGCAGATCGTCTTCTGGCTCTCCTGCGCCGCTATCCTGTGGACGCAGGCTGGCTACGCCATTGCGCTGAGCATCGCCGTCCGGGTGCTGGCGCGCCGCGATGCGGGCGAACACGCACGCACGAGCGGCGAAGCCCATAAAAATCAAGAAGAACCACCGTCGTTGACGCTGATCGTGGCCGCGCACGACGAGCAGGAGGTGATCGCCGCAAAGGTCGCAAACGCGCTCGCCCTCAACTACCCGCGCGAGCTGCTGCAGGTGATCGTCGCCTGCGACGGCTGCAGCGACGCTACCGCTCAGCGCGCACGCGAGGCCGGGGCCGACCTCGTGCTGGAGCTGGGACGCGGCGGCAAGATCCGCGCGCAGGACACAGCGGTGGAGCGTGCCAGCGGGGAGATCGTGGCCTTCTCCGACGCCAACTCCCTGTGGGAGCCCGACGCCGCCCGCCGGCTCCTCGCCGCCTTCGCCGACCCCCACGTCGGCTATGCCTGCGGGCAGGTGCGCTTCTACCAGGCCGCCCACGGCGCGGGCGCCACCAACCAGGAGGGCCTCTACTGGCGCTACGAGATGGCCGTGCGCGCGCACGAGTCGCGCCTCTCCTCCATCACCGCCGGCAACGGCGCCATCTACGCCACCCGCCGCAGCTCCTACATCGTCGTCGACCCCATCATGGGCCACGACCTCTCCCTGCCCTTCAACATCGTCAAGCGCGGCCAGCGGGCCGTTTACGTACCGGAGGCCAAAGCCAGCGAGAAGATGGTGCCCTCGCTGGCAGGCGAGTTCCAGCGCAAGCGGCGCATGATGAGCCACACCTGGCCGATCCTCCTGCGCGGCGGCATGCTCTCCCCCCGCGGCTACACCCCTGGCTACACCCTCATGATCTTCTCCCACCGCCTGCTGCGCTACACCAGCCCCTTCCTGCACGTCCTCGCGCTCGCCTGCAACGTCGTGCTCCTGCTGGACAGCACCAGCCCGCTCTACACCGTCACGCTCGTGCTGCAGCTCGGGCTGCTCTTCCTCGCGGGCATCGGCGGAATCGTGCCGCTGAAACCGCTGCTGATCGCTCGCTACTACGTGCTCACCACCGCCTCTCCCGCGCTGGGGCTGTGGGACTGGCTGCGTCATGGAACTGACGCGGCGTGGGAAGCGGCAGAGGGAACACGCTGACGGGCGCCAGCGGGCGCTCTGCGGCCATACTGTCCCCGCCATGATCCGCCGCGCCATCGACATCCTCGTCTCCGCCACCGCACTGCTGCTCAGCTCCCCCATCTTGGCCGCCGCGATGCTGGCCGTGCGCCTGGACAGCCGCGGGCCAGTCATCTACCGGCAGGCGCGCTCCGGCCTGAATGGGCACGAATTCAACGTGCTGAAGCTGCGCACGATGGTCGATGGCGCCGAAAAGCTGGGCGCGGGGCTCGCGGTGAACGAGAACGACTCGCGCATCACGCGCGTGGGCTTCTTTCTGCGCAGGACATCCATCGACGAGCTGCCCAATTTGATCAATGTGCTGCGTGGTGAGATGTCTTTGATCGGGCCGCGTCCCACGTTGCCCGTGCAGGTGAGCCAATACACGGAGCGCCAGCGCGGGCGCCTGGCGATCAAGCCCGGCATCACCGGCTGGGCGCAGGTCAACGGCCGCGCCACCCTGCCCTGGTCGGAGCGGATCGAGCTGGACCTCTACTACATCGAGCATCGCTCGCTCGCGCTCGACCTGAAGATCCTGTGGCGTACCGTCTCCATGGTGCTGGGCGGCTCCGACCTCTACAAGGGTCAGGCCGGCGGCTGGGAGGGCAAGCTGTGAGCCCGCCCGCAGTGCTCCTCACCGGCGCCGGCAAGCGCTACGACATCGTCTCCTGCTTTGCCCACATCGCCACCACCGTCGTTGCCGACCCCGCGCCGCTCGCCCCCGCCCAGTACGCCGCCCAGGTGCGCGCCGCCGTGCCGCTGATAACCGATCCCGGCTACGTGCCCGCATTGGAGCAGCTCTGCTCAGAGCACGGCGTGGGCGTGGTGCTGCCCCTCACCGACCTCGACCTCGACGTGCTCGCGCTCGCGCGCGAAGAGGGGCGCCTGCCAACGCTTGGCCCATCCGTGGAGGTCGCCCGCGCCACCTATGACAAGTACGAGACCCACCTCCTGCTCGGCTCTCACGGGTTGCCCTCGCCGCCCACCGCGCTGCCCGAGGACGATCTCGACGCGCTGGAATACCCCGTAATGATCAAGCCCCGCCGTGGCTCCGGCGCGCGCTCCATCCACCTCGCCCACGACGCCCAGCAGGCGCGCTTCTTCATCGACTACGTGCAGGAGCCCACGATGGTCCAGCGCGCCATGGACGGGCCGGAGATCTCCATCGACTGCCTCGGCAACCGCGAGGGCCAGTGCGTGAACGCGATCCCCCGCACCATGCTCGAGTCCCGCGGCGGGGAGTCCATCAAGGGTGAAGTGATCCACGACGAGGAGATGATCGAGCTCGGCCGCGCCACCATGGAGGCGCTCGAGGTCGCCGGTCCCGCCACCATCCAGGTCTTCCGCGACCCCCACGTCGGGCTCGGCATCACCGACGTCAACACCCGCTTCGGCGGCGCCTTCCCCGCCCCCGTCTACGCCGCCCTGCCTGGCCGCACCTACCCCGAGCTGATCGTGCGCATGGCCGCCGGCGAGCACATCGCCCCGCACGTCGGCGAGTTCCGCCACGGCCTCACCTTCACACGCTACTACTGGCAGCTCGAGCTGGACGCCCAGCATCGCCCCACCGGCCGCGACATCGTGCCCGGCGGGCCGCCCACGCCGCGCTGACGCGCCGCGTTGCAAGGGCGCCCGCAGGCCGCTACTGCGCAAAGGAACCCCGCAGTGCTACTAGAATCCCGTTCCGTGGCATCCATGTTGCTCGACACCTCCGCCACCAACGGCGATCGCCCGCCGGCCGAGCCGCTGCCCGCAGCCCCCAGTCCCGCAGCCGGCGCAGTGCCTCCGCAGATCCCAGAGGAGCCGCTCGCCGGCACCTGTTCGCGCTGCGGCGCCGCGATGGCGCCCGGACAGGACTGGTGCCTGCAGTGCGGCGCCGGCGCTCCCGGTGCCATCGGCACGCCTGGCTGGCGCTCCGCCGCGCTCGTGCTGGGGATCACCGCCGCGCTCGCACTCGGCGCTGTGGCAGCCGCCTACGCCGCGCTCAGCAAGAAGACACCCGCCACCCACATGGTGACCGCCACCGTCGCCCAAGTCGCGCCTGCCACCACCCCCACCGTCACCACGCCCACCACCCCCACGTTCGGCGGCAAAGTCGGCGAAACGGCCGGCACAGTCAAACCCGTGCCGCTGCCCAAAACTCCCAAAATCCCGATCACGCCCACGCTCACCCCCACAACGCCCACCACCACGCCGAAATCGAGCACCGGCACCAGCACCACGACCACCGGCAAAACGAAAACGCAGACCAGCACATCTTCCGAAGGCAGCAGCGGCGGAACGGGCGCCCAGCCCGAAGCGATCGTGCTGGATACCGACGCAGCCTCCACTTACAACCCCTACGCCGAACCCGCCACCAACTTCGGCGATCCCAGCCTCGCGATCGACGGCGACCCCTCGACCGGCTGGACCGCGCTCGTCAACCCAACCGCTGCACCCAGCATGGTGGACGGCGTGCTGATCGACCTCAAGGCGCAGCAGAAGGTCGCCTCGCTGAAGCTCATCACCTCCACGCCGGGGATGACCGTGCAGGTTTACGGCACGTCTGAAAAGACCGCCCCCACCTCCATCACCAGCTCGGCATGGACTGCCCTCACCGGTCCAAAGGTGGTCAAGAAGACAAGCTTGAAAGTGAAGCTGCACGACTCCAGCAAGGCGTTCTACTACGTGATGGTGTGGATCAGCAAGGCGCCCGCCACATCCACGCCGCAGGCTCCAGGCCGCGTCACCGTCAACGAAATCGAACTGTTCCCCACCGAATAGGGCGCTGGGCAGGCGGCCGCTGAGGCCGGTCGGTGAGAACTTCAGGCGGAAGCGGAGGAGCCCGCGCGCTTGCGCTTCGCCGACGCCGGGCGTTTAGCGGCGCGCCGCGTGCGCGGGTTCGACCACACGTCGTCCAGGAAGGATGCGATCTCCTGCGTCAGACGCTCCGGGTGCATGCGCAGCTCCACCAGCGAGTCGGCCTCCAGCAGCCGCGCGTTGGGCATCTCTTTGGCCAGCATGCCCGCGTCTGAGAA
>Ga0182030_10024202_pt1 | contig 11173 bp, 16 predicted proteins | sample 812S3MmetaG_FD_121299 | JGI IMG/M metagenome (GOLD analysis project Ga0182030, IMG submission 121299) | Permafrost microbial communities from Stordalen Mire, Sweden - 812S3M metaG (Illumina Assembly) | ecosystem: Environmental > Terrestrial > Soil > Wetlands > Permafrost | place: Sweden...
CAGCGATGCCTTGCGACACCCATATCCCTTTCGAGATATGACCGTTCAGAGTGCTCTGACTAGGAGCTTTTTGTCTCTGAACGGTTCTGTTGCCATGCCATGCGATTGCTCGCGGGGTTTAGGCTTCTATCTGATATTAAATTATGCCTTTAGACTAGCATTTTCTATATGATCCGTAAAGGATCGATATTCCCCTACTCCACCGAACCAGCATCCTCACTCTCCGATATAGTTACTTCGGCGTCAAATCAAAAATCCCGCGATGAAGGGGATTTTTCTTACTAACTCAACTCAAAAAAATTAATGATTTTGGGTAGATTCTCGTTTTTTGACCTCATTCTCCAATTCTGCAATAAAGTAATTCCCCACGAGAAGATCGCAAAATCTTGCAATGTCGGTAAATTCAGGAGCTTCATATCCCCATTCGTCTACCCATTGCTTTATCGTTTGACCCACTATTGTCTCTATACTCATATTATTTTTTTATGTATCAGCGACCTTTATTGCTTTCAAAATTTCCGATGCCACTTGCGGCACAATTGCATTACCCAGCGCCTTGATGCGTTCTATGCGATGCTGTTTTGGGGTAAGCTCGCGTCCGTCCAGCCTTCCGGGAAGCCCATCATCCACTCGACAAAGAGAGGTTGCAACTTCAAGCCAGTCGTACCTTGCACCACTTCCCCAAAATTGGACTTTCCCCGGTCCGTAAGTCCAGCTCGGCTGTCCTGTGCCTTGGGGGTCGGCAAAATTTCGTGGAGACGAGGCAATATCTGGCCGAGGCGTGCCCCGTGTCTTACCCCTTTTTGCTTTGACTGTCGATAAAATACTCCATCCTTGTAGTTGATCGTCTTCGTGTATTCCCCTCCCGTCAGTTCGCTTGCCACGGGTGTCGGTATCATCATGTCCGACAATCCAAACTCGATCGCGTCTATGCGGGGCTTGGACACTTGCAGCTGGTATAACAAAAACTTGGAAGGTGTAATTTTCTCTTTCCAGGTCAAGTAGCACTTGGTCGAGTGCCAAGTTGATGATCCCAGCAACGTTCTCACCAATAATCCAACGGGGTCGCGTCTCTCGTATGATTCTAAGCATTTCCGGCCAGAGATAACGGTCATCCTGATTGCCTCGTCGCTTCCCGGCAAAACTGAAAGGTTGGCATGGGAATCCACCCGTGAGAAGATCGAGTTGATAGCCCTCGGCAAGTTCACGCTGTGCTTGCTTCCCTTCTTCTGCTGAGAGCTTTTGAGATTGGGCGTAAAGGTGTCCGCTGCGGTCGGCGTCGGCAATAAGTCGTTCGATTGATAGCTCCCTGATGTCGTTATAGATTTTTGCATTTTTAAAGTTTTTTTTAATTACTTGTTGGCAGAATTCATTGTTATCGCAAAAGCCCACGTTCTCGTACTCCTCGCCCCATACCCATTGCGCCGCGAGTGAGAATCCGCCGATGCCTGAAAATAAGTCTAAATGTTTCATATTATTGGAGGTAAAAATAATCTTCTTCGTCGTTGGTAATATTTGTGGGAAGAAACTGCTCTTTGAATATTTGTTTATTCATTCGTTTTTCTTCCATCCTGTCGAGTATGAATTCAATGGAATTGACCTCTGCCCGTGTCCGTATTGGTTGAAATCTATGCTTTATCGGTAGGCAAAAATGCTCCTCATGCTCTTGCGCGATCGCCGGTTCGACATCAACCTCTTCTGGCACCGGCTTTATATCCTCGGCACTTTCTTGAACCTGCTTTTTTCTGAATAATCTTTTTAAGAAATCAAAGAAGCGCATGGTATTGATTAATTGATCCCCGGTATCTTGTTATAAATCCACCGTGCGGCCTTGTAAGTGAAGTATCCCGCTTCGATCGAGACAATGATGCCAAAGACGATAAAAAGTTCTGGTATGGGTAAAAATAGGTCAAAGAGGGCGAGATAATTACCCGCCTGAGTAAGCGTTCCCGTGAGATTGACGGATAATGAAGCATCAGGCAAAAGCAAAAGCGGTGCCGTAATGAGCTCCAAGAGATAAATGAAAATCTTAAGTAGCCAGTATACGATCATAGGTCTATGTGTTGAATAAAATAAAATATCCAGAATCCAAGCATAAGAATTAAAAGAAATGAAATACCCGCCTTCAAAGGATCAAGTACCGATGAGAAGGCGGCGTAGGTTGTTGTCGTGATAAGCGTGCTCGTGTTTGTCCCCTCTTGGAAGTTCGTAAAGGCAGTTGTGATAATCGAAGCGTAACCGAATGGCACGCGTGTCGAGAGGCTGTCCCATGTGCCATGAAAAGAATCATAAAGATCGTTCTGCTCTGATGAGTTAGGAATAAACATATTGCATCCTGCTTCTTCTATGTTTCCGACCGGATCGTCTAAGAAGCTCGAAGTGGTATATTGGCAGTCCGCCGCGGTAGATGATGTTTCGCCACCGCCGAAATTAAACATGCCATTGGGGAACGGCGCGAACGCGGGCGCATTGTTGCTCACGGTGAAGCTGATGACCGATCCGGTAATATCAAAACCCGTGGAACTGTTCGCCACTTCAATGTCGGCGTACCAGACACTCGAACTCGGCCCCTGTGGAGTTGAGAATTGATAGGTTTGGGGAATCGTAAGCTCGGTATCAGTTCCGGCCGGAAGTCCCGAATAGGTTGTTGATGCGGTAAGACTAAGACTGCCCGGCCCCGTACCGAAGTGAACGGTTACGACGCCGTCCTGGGTGCTCGTAGAATTATTTGATAAATAAAAATCCCATTTGGGAAACTGTCCGATTACTGCACCATCGAAGGGTTGCAAGAAATTAGGCTGTACAGGTTCTTCAACAGAGTTCAGATAGAATACCTGATAGTAATCATTACCACTAGGTAATGATTCGCTTATGCCGCAGGTATATCCGTTGTAATAAAAGAAGGTGAGATAGATTGGCGTCGCTTCAGTCATGCCTACGGTACTCACGTATCCGTTAGTGTTGGCATCCCATACCGTGCTGATGGGGCCGTAGGTGTTTCCGTATGTCCCTTCGCTTGCTCCACTGTAAGCACCACCAAAACCCGGCGCACATGGGCCACCAGTTCCTACTCCGCCGTACGTAAGAACGTGTCCACCGGGCGACCATCCGGCATAAGGGCCGTTATAACTAAGATTAGGATCGGTACTAGTGCCGTTGATTGAAACCATGATTCCGCCCGGCAAATCATAGCCAAATAAACCCAGCTGGATTTTATGCCACTGAATTTCTAAGTTTCCATTCTGATCGAGAAATATCGTGTCGGGCTGAACATACGACGCGGGCGTAGTAATGCTGAACGCGAGCGCGTTGTGAGACGAGAACGCGAGCGTTCCCATGACCGCAAGAAACCCAATGAGAATATATTTTTTCATGATAGATCATTGTCCGCGATGCCGGATCGCGCCAATTACGAATTCCACGACCACAAGCGCAAGTAGAACGCCGATGATAAGGGTCGTGTAATTACTTAAGCTACCGAGCAATGCGGTTGCTTGCGTTAAAATATCCGCCGTGAAATTAGTAGGAAGCTCAATCGTGCCGGTAGCCACCTGCGCGAATGCAAAGGCGGGAAGAAAAACGATGAATGGAATTGTATATAATATTTTCTTCATTTCTTTTTGTGTTTGTTGAGTGCAACCAATTCTTTTGTCCACCAGAAAAATAATGGGATCGCCATTGCAACGATAAGGATCGAGAGAAGTCCCAAGCCAGCCATAATATTTGAAATGCTCGCAAGAAGATCCACGGTGGTTGAGGATGGCAATGCCAAAGCGCCCGGCTCGGCCGCAACGATAGGCGGAGGGGCGAAAAGATTAAACGTGCTTTCGTTGTAATAGCCAGTCCCTTGCCCGATCATGTGCAAGCAACTCACGATAGTGCTTCCCGTCAAGCAACTGCCTTGTCCGTTTTCCGCCTGATTCGTGCTGATGATCGTGTAAGTTCCGATACCTGCCGAAATAAAACCGAGTTGCGAAGGCGAATAAGTGCCGTCCGCAGAAGGATACGGATAGCCGTGGATTGAATCCGTATCCCCTACAATCATTCCGGCATAATTCACCAAGACCACGCGACGGCTATCGTTACTCGTAACCGCAATTTGAAGATCGCTGAAATTTATCGAACTCGCTGGAGAAGTTGAGAGCGCGGCAAAAGCGGGCAACGCTGAAAGTGCCAAAGGAATAAGTATTGAAATTGTGATAAATAGTTTTTTCATATCACGGGTGAAGGGACGTTCTCACGACATCCCCTCGCCCGTGAGATGGGGTGAGAGACTAGCGGGCTGCGCGAGACTTCGGCAAAAGGCCGATGACCTGCTTCGCAAAGTAAAATACCAGCGGAACAGCAGCGGCGATGATGACAAGTCCCAAGATGCCCGGATCGGTAAAGATGTTCGATACCGATGCCAATAGATCGGATACCGTGGACGACGGCACGGTAAGCGAGCCAGCAGGAACAGTCTGCGCGTGAGCCGCGACCGTCAAAGCCATGCCAACAATCGCGGCGCCTGCGCCAGATACCCACATAGAAATCTTTTTAATCATTTTCGTATGAATTGAGTTATATTTATTCGACCTTTATTTTCCGGAAATTAATTTATATTTTTAAAGCCAATTATCTATGAACGTGAATAGGAAGGTGTGAAGGGTTGTGAGACCGAACAAAAGTAAAATCCATGAGGGGTTTATCACCTGCGACCATGCTAAAAATATTTGATCGAGTGGTTGCATCAGTAATTGAATCCATCATTTTTTATCACGACCTTGAGGAACTTATCGCCATTCGGACGATAGAACAGACCAAATATTCCATCGAACATTACCGTGATGCAGAAGTTGAGCATGAGGGTAAAAATGATTGCGCCGAGAAAATATTGGAATGTCATGCCGGTTTGATATGGTTGTTATCGTCTTCATCAGGAACAAATTTGACGATCATAATTTCAACGAAGATCAGCGAGATCACCCCAGCCCAAAACCCTTGAAAAAAATCCCAGTTCATTTTTGTTTGTTAAAAAATTTATCGAGCCAGCTTTTTTTTGGCGGTTGGAATCCGAATGGGCGCGGACGCTTAATCGAAGCCAGGCGCTTGGCGATCCAGTAAAGGATTATGAAACCGAGAATGGTAAGGATGGGTGTCATGGTTAATCTTCTTCGTATTCGTTATCATCGTCCTCATCTTCGAGCTCGTCCTCAAAATCAACTTCGTGGCAACGACAATCACAAGTATCGCCGCCGTCGCACCAGTCGCTATGAGAACAGATAGAACAAATGACCATGCTTCTATTTTCATGCGACGAGTAAAATGTTTCCTGTTCCTATGTGTGCATAACTTGCCGGCGGCGACTTATCCACACATAGGAATTTGAACCGAAAAGAAAAAGGGGCAAATATACATATAAGCTAAACAGAAAAGAAGACAGAGGAATTACACCAAAACAAGACGGAGGGCAAATCTTAATTAATTAAGAAATTAATTATATATTTGCCCCTATCCGATAAAAAAAGAAAATCCGCCGGGCTTGTGAACCGGCGGATCATCTCACTATCAAACTAAAACTTAATCCGATAGTACGTCGCTTTTCGGAATAATCCATCTTTATCTCTAAAGGTGGTTGTCCATTGCTCCAAAAATCCTTTTTTCACGAGGGCATTTTTTGCCGTTCGGATAGCTTTGTAACTTATCCGAAGACGCCATGCCATTTTTTGCATTTCAACTAATTTCGGGACTTTGACGTTCCCAACTTCTTCCATGAAGCATTGCAATACTCTCGTTTGACGATCGGTGAGTCGCCTAAGCTCGACGGATCGCGTAGCGTTGCTCGACACTTCGGCGAGAGGGGTAAATCCTTGCATATTCTTTTTGTCTTAATTCCCTCGTGCATTTTTTGCATAGGATCGTTACGAGCTCACTTTCCCGTCCGGGAACAACGCGCTTGCGACAATACTTTTCGCACCGCATACAGGTTTCCCAGCGATAGTAGAATTTTGTGTTTCCTTGCATGTCATAAGGGCAGTTATTTTGCCGACCTTTGGATGCAACAAAAAACAACCATTCCTGGTTGTTTTAGTCGGAGTACCCAATGATAATTTTTGGATAAACCCCGATTTTATTAACTTTTTAGATTATATTAGCCCTCAACAGTGATTCCCATATTCCGGGCTGTGCCGGCGATGATCTTCTCTGCGGCTTCCAGGTTGTCGGTGTTGAGGTCCGGGAGCTTCCGTTCCGCGATCTTGCGGATGTCAGCCTTCGTCACTTTGCCAACTTTGCCCGTAAGCGGATTCGCGGCACCCTTCTCGATATGAGCGGCCTGCTTGAGCAATGCCGATGCCGGAGGCGTCTTAAGGATGAAGCTGAACGTGCGATCCTCGAAGATCGTGATCTCCGCCGGAACGACGTCGCCCTTCATATCCTTCGTGGCCTCGTTGAACTGCTTGCAGAAGTCCTGGATATTGATGCCCTGAGGGCCGAGCGCGGTACCCACCGGAGGCGCAGGGTTGGCTCCGCCTGCAGGAAGTTGAAGCTTTAGCACTGTTTTTACTTTCTTTGCCATGAGTGAAATAGTATACGATATCCGCTTTTAAATCAAGGGCCTAAGACACACAGAGGAACAGCCGCTCTCTATTTAAAACGGGATATCTTCTGGCTTTATTTCGTCGTCTTCAAGATTAATGACGGGGATCTCATCGAGTGAGGGCGCACCTTCGGCACTGCCACCGCCGTCATGCGACGACGCGGAAGCTGGCGCACCCGAGCCGAAGCTCCTGCCACTGCTTTGCCCGCCACCCTGTCCTCCCCCACCGCCTGCGGCGCGAGGTCCAAGCTGCATGCGCTCGGCCATGATCTCCGTGGTCTTGCGCTGTTGACCCTGCTTGTCCGTCCAGCTACGCGTCTGCATACGGCCTTCTATGAGCACCATCGCGCCTTTTGTAAGATACTGCCCCGCGATCTCCGCGGTGCGGCCCCAAAGGACGACATTGTGGAACTCCGTCTGCTCCTGCCGCTGGCCGACCTTGTCCGTCCACGTGCGATTCGTCGCGACGCCGATCGTCGTGACCGACTGTCCTCCCGGGGTTGACCGCACCTGCGGATCCGCCGTCACCCGTCCCACCAAAATGACCTTATTTAAATCCATGGTTTGATTGTTTGGTTAATATGGTTTTCGAACCTTTTATAGCCCCATTCTAGCACATACTGGATTAAAACTCTCTAAAAGAAAATCGTCCTGCCATAATCGTCTTTATTAATAAATTGACATTCACGCAATATATATGCTATAATTTTTTTAGAAACCGGGGAAAAGGAGCGGGTAATATGCTGAGTTATTTGATCCGGCATGTGGACGCGGTAAGCATTTTCCAATGCTTTGGGAATCTCACTATTCACGAGACGGCTGAGTTCAAGGAAGAGGTTACTTGTTTTATTTTTTCCGACCGATCCAACCTCGTGCTTGATCTGAGTGGTGCAAAATCCGTAGACCAAATGGGCATCGGTCAACTTCTGATGGCGGTTAATCAGGCGAGAAAGATCGGCTCCGTAATGAAGCTATGCGGCTTACACAAATGTCTCCAGGATTTCGCCAACGACTCTCAAAAGGGGTTTGGATCGCCGCTTGAGTTTTATCCCGACCAAGAATCAGCCATCGAGAGTTTTGTTTCAAGAATTTGATTGACTATAGGCTAAAACATGGACGCGTAGGAGGTTAACTCTCCTACGCGTCCTTTTTCTTTTCAGCCATATTGTTAACGGGATTTTAATGCGTGGTGTTCTAAAATTCACCGGTCAATGGGGCCGCTGGTGAAATGGTATCACGGCCGTTTCGACAACTGGCAGTTCGGAGTTCGATTCTCCGGCGGTCCGCCATTGATACCGAATTGACATCCATAAAGACATGCGTATTATGGATTATACAGTTGTCGAAACGGCGCGGTGCCTTTCACCGTGTAGTTAAATAAAAAAGACCCATCTCTGGGCCTTTTTTATTTTCGCTTATTGCAGAATTTCTTCTATCTTCTTTTCGAGAGCTTCGTTACTGAGCGGCTTGGAAGGTGCCGGCTTCGAGGCTTCCGAAGGAGCGGCGGCTGGTGCCGAAGAAGAATGCGAGTTCGAACTGCGCGGACGGCGCTCCTCGCGTTGCGGCATAAGACCGGCGGATGGCCTCTCGGCCGGAGCCGGCGAAGCGATCACCATAAAGCGAAGTACGTCGGCGTGAGAATTCAATTCATGCTCAAGCGCCTTCATGTCGTCACCGAACATCTTGAACGTAAGGTAGACGAACACCGCTTCGGTGTGCTTCTTGATCTCATACGCGAGCTGGAGGCGCTTGGCGCGAGGCTCGGAAGCACCCTCTCCGTTATGCGCCGTGACGAGCGCAAGTACGCCCGAGAGGTTGTCCTCGCTCTTTAAAAGAAGCGCGAGTTCGTATTCTTTCTTGTCCTTATCTTCGTTGGTCATTGGGTTGTATTGTAGCCGAGCCGGTCATAAAAGTCCAGCCCAGGGCCATTTTTGCGGCCCTGGATGGCTTTTCTCTTATTCGGCCACGACGGCCGCATCCTCCTCCTCCGCTACATCCGACTCGTGTAGCATTTCGTCCGACGGGAGGTCGCGCTTACCGGCGGGGATCAACCGACCGATGATGACGTTCTCCTTGAGACCGCGAAGCTTATCGATCTTGCCTTCGATGGCGGCCTTCACAAGTACGCGTGACGTATCCTGGAAGGATGCCGCCGAGAGGAACGATTCCGCGGAGAGCGCGATGCGGGTGATACCGAGCAAAACCTCTTCCGCCTTGGCCGGACGCTTGCCCGCCTTCTTGAGGTCTTTATTGACCTCGAGGAACTTGGACTTCTCTACGATCTCGCCCATCACGAAATCATCCGCGTCTCCGCCGTCGGAGATCTTTACGCGCGAGAACATCTGCTTCACGATCATTTCGATGTGCTTGTTGTTGATGGAAGCACCTTCCGAGAGGTAAATCCTCTGCACTTCGTTCACGATATAGCGTCCGACGGCTCCCATGCCGCGATGCTCGAAGAGTTCGTGGATGTCCATGTTTCCTTCGGAGAGCTGGTCGCCCTTTGCCACCTTATCCCCTGCTTTCGCAAAGAGGACGGTTCCGCGCGATACGCTGATCTCCTGCGCCTTGGCTTTCTTGTTCTCGGAGATGAAGCGGACCACTTTCAAAGTGCCGCGCTCTTCGATCTTGTCAATCGTGCCGTCGAACGGCGCGAGAATCGCGCGGCCCTTCGGTGCGCGGGTCTCGAAGATTTCCTCGACGCGGGGCAGACCGTGGGTGATGTCGGCTCCAGCAGCGCCTCCCTGGTGGAAAGTACGCATTGTAAGCTGAGTGCCCGGCTCGCCGATGGACTGGGCGGCGATGACGCCGACCGCGGTACCCATCTTTACGAGCTCGTTGATGCTGAGGTCGTAGCCATAGCACTTTGCGCAGATTCCGTAGAACGTCTTACACGAGATCGGCGAGCGGACGATGACCGAGTCAAGTTTGGATGCATCGATCTCTTCCGCACAGTCGCGGTTGATCACTTCGTTCGCCTTGACCACGATCTTGTTACCGATCTTGATCTCGGCGAGCGCCGTGCGCGAGAACAACTTGGAAGCGAAGCTATGGTTGAACTCCTTGCCGTCGCTGCGCAAGATCTCCAAACCGTCTTTCGTCTTGCAGTCTTCCTCGCGGATGGTGAGATCCTGTGACACGTCCACCAAGCGGCGGGTAAGATAACCGGCCTGCGCCGTCTTCAAGGCGGTATCCGTGGTTCCCTTACGAGCACCGTGGGTTGCGATGAAGTATTCCAACACCGAGAGTCCTTCTTTTAATGAAGATTTAATAGGAAGCTCGATGGTCTCTCCCTTCGGGTTCTGCACGAGTCCCTTCATACCCATCATCTGGATCGGCTGGGACCACGAACCGCGGGACTTGGAATCGACGATCTGATAGATGGAGTTGTCCTTCGGGAAAATGCCAAGAATGATCTTTGCGAGCTCTTCCTTTGCCTTCTCCCAAACACTGATGACGCGGCTCTTGCGCTCCGGCGGAGTAAGCAGACCTTCCGCGAACTGGCCGTTGATGAGCGCGACTTCGTCGCTCGCCTTCTTGATGATCGCTTTCTTTTCCGGCGGAATGATGAGGTCGGCCATGGCCCAGGTGATACCGGAGACCGTTGCCATCTCGAATCCGAGAAGCTTCATGCGGTCGATCGTATCGCGAGTGATGTCCATGCCGTGCTTCTCGAAGATCTTCGAAAGCAACTTGCTGAGCTTCGGCTTGGTCATGATGTCGTTCACGTACGGCATGTTGCCATCGAGCGACTTGTTGAAGATCAAGCGGCCGACGGTCGTCTCCATGTTGTCGATCTTGATCGGCGTGTGGAGGGTGATGAAGTTGAACTGGTACGCGAGCATCGCCTCGTCGAAGTCGACGAAGTGGCGCAACGGACCGGTCGCTTCGGCCATGCGGGTGATGTAGTAGAGACCGAGCACCACGTCGTTGATCGGAGCGGTGATAAGGTCGCCGGTCGCGGGCTTGAGCAGGTTGCGGCCTGCGGACATGATCTCGCGGGCTTCCTGCTGGGCGGCATCCGAAAGCGGAAGGTGGACGGCCATCTGGTCACCGTCGAAGTCGGCGTTGAATGCCGGACAGACGAGCGGCGGGAGCTTGAGGGCAAGGCCCTCAACCAACTGCGGACGGAATGCCTGCACGGAGAGCCGGTGGAGCGTAGGAGCGCGGTTGAGCAGGACGTGCTTATCTTTGATGATCTCTTCAAGAATGGCGAGCACTTCCGGCGTGTGCTCTTCGATGAAGCGCGACGCGCTGCGGATATTGTGCGCCAATCCCTGCTTGATGATCTCGCTGATGACGAACGGACGGAAGAGTTCCAAAGCCATGCGCTTCGGAATGCCCATCTGGTCCAGTTTGAGCTTCGGACCGACGACGATCACGGAGCGTCCGGAGTAATCCACGCGCTTACCGAGAAGGTTCTGACGGAAGCGGCCCTGCTTGCCCTTAAGCATGTCTGCAAGGGAGCGAAGCGGGCGACGCTGTGCCGAAAGCTGCTGGGTGCCGAAGCGCGCCGAGTTGTCGATGAGCGCGTCCACGGCTTCCTGGAGCATGCGCTTCTCGTTGCGGACGATGACGTCCGGCGCCTTGATCTCC
>Ga0182030_10024203_pt1 | contig 11172 bp, 6 predicted proteins | sample 812S3MmetaG_FD_121299 | JGI IMG/M metagenome (GOLD analysis project Ga0182030, IMG submission 121299) | Permafrost microbial communities from Stordalen Mire, Sweden - 812S3M metaG (Illumina Assembly) | ecosystem: Environmental > Terrestrial > Soil > Wetlands > Permafrost | place: Sweden...
CGCGGAAAGGGAGGCGCCCTTTATCCGGCGAAATGATGTCGTTCGGAATGGTCATGGAATCACCCCATTAAACAGTCTGGATGCGTCATCGTCAAATGCCAAAATCGCATGACGGCCAAACTGAATGAAGCGTTTCATTTGGATTGCGGCCGAAATTCAGCAGCCAGCCGGTGGTAGCTTTCCGGCGGGCCAAGATAGCTCGGCTTCACGCCGCCCGTGTTGATGACGATTTTCTGCACGACGACGGCGGGATCCACCATCCAGAGTTTCAGCGTGTGGTAGCCGGGTGATGCGATTTGGTGGGTGGATTTGACCGTGCGCGCGTTGTCGCCGACCATCTTCTCCCAGTCGCGGTTGCCGTTCTGCGCCTTGTAATTATCCGGCACCAGCGTGATGACGCGCGGAATCTCGTCGTCAAACGAAACGGCCATGCGCAATCCGCGGCCCGGTGCGAAATTCAAGGTCGGCGAAGTGACGGTGGCCACTTCCACGGCCCCGGTGCTGAACAAATACGTCTGATATTCCAGACACGGCGAGTCCTTGCCTGGCGTTGCGCTGGGCGCATCCACGGGTTGGGTCGCCCGCATGCCCGACAACGTGCGCCCGTAATCCTGGATTTTGATCCAGCGGTTTTGCCCCGCCGCAATGTTTTGCGTGAAGTGTTCCGGCTCGATGGACACGAAACCTTCGCCCTCGATGAAACCCTGCAGCGTATCACGCGTCGGCTCCGTGGGATTGAAGGAGTTCAAATGGACCACCACCTCGTTTGTTCCGCCGGTGATTCTCACCGTGCCGGCGGCTGCGCCCGTCGGGACCTTGCTCCAATCCAGGCTGACCCAAAGTCGCTGGTCTTTTTCAAGTTGGGCGCCGGGGCGGTTCCCGCCTTTCGGCCCGTCCGGAAGGACGCTGCCGACGCGAATCCACGGGTTGTCGGCCGTCGCGGTGAATTCAAATGGTGCTTTGCCCTTGTTAAAAACGTCAACATAGTGGCGCTGCTGGTTGAACGCATCAAATGCCGGCAGCGATATCTCGCCATTGGTCACGGCGGTTTCCCCACCTTCGACCGCCACGCCCATGGCCGCCGCGTCCGGCACGGCAACTTCCGCGAGCCGGATCGCGCGCAGATTGTTTTGGGGCGGGTCGTTCCAACTGGTGTAACCCACATGCGTCTGATCCATGAAATGATCCCATCTGCCCCCCGCAAAGGTGCGGTTGAAGTAGGCCATCAAATTCGTGTCCGCTTGAAACAGCGTCCGGGTTTCTGCGGCAAAATCATTCGCGCTCGCGCGGCCTTGTTTGGCGAACAGCGCATTTTTCCCGGCGGCCAGGTACAGCTCATTCACGAGCGCGCCGGCCTTCGTGGGAAACCAAACCAGTTCGTAAAAGGCGTCGCGCCGGTCTTCGGGCAACTGGCTGTAAATCGTTTCCGCGCGGTCGGCGATGGTTTTGTAATCCGCCGCCACGGTTTCGGCCTCCTGATAATTCACCAGGCTGTAAGTGTCCGGCGCCAGCAGTTCCGGCTTCCGCCGTCCGTTGTATTTTGTGTATTTGGCCAGGATGTCGGCGATGTCGCCCGCGTATTCCGGGCCGAATTCCCGCTCCGTCCACAATCGGGTGAACTCGGCCAGGTTGTCATTGGTCCAGCGGTTGGCATCCCAGGCCAGATTCATGAAATATTCCAGCGGCAGTTCGTAGCCCTTGAAATGCCCGACGTTGACGATCCAAACCCGGTCCGCGCCGTATTCTTTGGCGAGCGACATCTGGTCGTAAATTTTCGCTATCGGGCTGGTGTTGAGCCACTGGTAGCTGCGCGGTCCGCCGTGATAATCGAAATGATAGTAGATTCCCGCACCGCCGCTGCGCCGGCGTTCTTCGGCGGTCGGCAGACGGCGGACGTTGCCCCAATTATCCTCCGCCCATAGCAGCGTCACGTCGTCCGGCACGCGCATGCCGGCGTCGTAATAATCCATCACTTCTTTGTAAAGGCACCAGACCTGCGGTACTTTGGTGATATCGGGGTTGACGACGTCGGCGAAGATGGCCCGCTGATCGGCCACAATCTTTTCCAGCAGCGCCCGGTTCGCTTCGGGACCGCCATCGGCCATCGGCGTGTCATTCGCGCCGCGCAGGCCGATGGTGATGAGATTGTCGTGGTTTTTGTTCCGTTCGATGCCTTCGCGCCAGAAATTTGAGACCACGTTCGGGATTCTCGCATAGTTCCAACTGCCGTATTCCCTGGCATATTTTCGGTCCCATTCCTTCTGCGCGCGCATCATCGGCTCTTGGTGCGATGTGCCCATGACGATGCCGTATTCATCCGCCAGCCCGGGGTTGTTGGTGTCGTCTTCATTGAAGGCGTTGTTCCACATCGCCGGCCAGAGATAATTCCCGCGCAGCCGCAGAATCAGCTCAAACAGGTTGGTGTAAAAACCGCGGCCGTAATTGGCGGCCCCGGAGTAACCGGGGGCGTTGCCGTATTTTTCATGAATCCAATTCGACAAATCCGGCGCTTCATCATTAAGAAAAATGCCGCGATATTTCACCGCCGGCGGGCCTTGGACGAATCTCCCGGCGGTTACAAACAGCCGGTCATGATGTGTCGCCGGCACGTCCGCCCAGTAATGCCACGGCGAAACGCCGATTTGCTCCGACAAATCATAAATGCCGTAAATCGTGCCGCGCTTGTCGCTGCCGCAGATCACCAGCGCGCGGTCAATCCCGGGCAACGGATCGGCAACAACTTGGAGGAAAAACGATTCCCATTTGCCCTCGATTTCCTTTGCGCTAATTTTCCCCGCGCGGACCAAACGGTCAATGATCTCACTTTTGCCGAGGGTGCCGATGATGACGGCGTTTTTGGCGGCGGACTTGGGGTCGTTGAAAATGGCCGCCGATTTCCCGGTTACGCGGGTCACATCGGCGGCGAGATCACTGGCCGCACGAGCCGCTCCCGGCCAATCGTTCGTGCCAATGAGCAGGCTTGCCGCCTGTGCATCCACCAACACAAAATCTCCGGCGGCAAATGCCGCATGCACCAACGGGGCTGCTCCGAGGGCCGACGATTGGCGCGGGATGAGTGTGAGAAAAACAAGTGATAGGATCAACCGAACACGTCTGAAGACGATTTGCATGTGAGGTTTCTCCATTCGTGACATGGCAGGTGATTTGCTCCAGTTTCACATAAAGTTCTCGCCCCGGCCAATATGACAACTGTCATATAACTTTCCGCCGACAATCCAGTTACATTCCGCGCTGCACCGCAAAACCGTCCACCGAGTGGACAAAGACCAAAAACAATTGACGTTTGCTTGGACAGACCATGCCTTGTTCATATCAGCAATGTTCTCTGATAAATAATATAATGCACCTGATTAAAACGCTCACGCGCCACCTGACGTCCGCCTGGCCGGCGGTTTCCCTCTCCGTTTTTGCCGCCGGCCCGGCGGCTTTCGCCCAAACGAATCCGCCGGTCGTGCAGATTCAAGCCGACAAGGTCACGGCCCAAACGCCGCCAACCTTTTACGGCCTGATGACCGAGGAGATTAATTTTTCCTACGAAGGGGGCCTATACGGCGAACTCATCCGCAACCGCACCTTCAAGGCCGACGCCATCCAGCAGAACCTGAAGCCCGATGCCTATGATCCCACGAAATATTATCCCGCCCGGTATCCCGCCAACCCCGCCCCGAAATACTGGAACCGGGTCGGCGACGCGACGCTGGCGCTGGATGCCGACACGCCGTTGAATGACGCGCTGAACGTGAGCCTGAAGGTGGACGCGCCGAAGGCGGCGAAAACCGCCCCGGCGGGCGTTGCCAACGGCGGCTTCTGGGGGATTCCCGTGGAACCCCGGACGGCCTACAAAGTTTCCTTCTTTGCCAAAGCGGCGCCCGGATTTTCCGGCCCGCTGACCGCCAGCATCGAAAGCACCAATGGCGCCGTCCTTGCCAGCGCGGTCATTTCCGGCGTCACCGGCGATTGGCGGAAATTTGCAGCGACCCTCAAGACCAAGAGTGTGCCGCCGTCCAAGGACAATGTCTTTAAAATCACCACGACCGTGCCCGGAACCATCTGGTTGCAGGAGGTTTCCTTGTTTCCGCCAACGTTCAAAAACCGCCCGAACGGCGATCGCGCCGATATCTCGCAACTGCTTGCCGACGCCCAGCCCAAGTTCCTGCGCTTCCCCGGCGGCAATTATGTGGAAGGCAATGATTTCGTCAATCGTTTCAACTGGAAGCAAATGATCGGCCCGGTGGAACAGCGTCCCGGCCACAAAAGCTGCTGGGGCTATTGGTCCACCGACGGTTTCGGCCTGCCGGAATTTCTCGGCTGGTGCCAGGACATCGGCATGGAGCCGGTGCTGGCCGTGTTTGCCGGCTACACGCTCAACCACGATCACGTCACCAACGGTCCCGCGCTGGCGCCTTACGTCCAGGAAGCGCTGGATGAAATTGAATATGTCACCGGCGACGCCTCCACGAAGTGGGGCGCGCAACGCATCAAGGACGGTTACCGGAAACCGTTCGCGTTGCATTATGTCGAAGTCGGTAACGAAGATTTCTTCGACCGTTCCGGCAGCTACGAAGGCCGGTTCGCGCAATTCTACGATGCCCTCAAGGCCAAATATCCGCGGCTCAAAATCATCGCCACCACCCCGGTCAACAGCCGGGTGGCGGATGTCGTGGACGAGCACACCTACGTCAACGAAACGGCGATGGAAGCGCAGGCGTTCAAGTATGACTCGCGTGACCGCAACAGCCCCACCAAGGTCTTTGTCGGTGAATGGGCGACCCAGACCAGTTCGCCCACGCCCAACATGGCCGCCGCGCTGGGCGACGCCGCGTGGCTGTGCTGCCTGGAACGCAACGCCGACGTCGTGCTCATGCAGTGCTACGCGCCGTTGCTGGTCAATGTCAGCCGGCTGACTGGCGGCGACCGCTCCATGCAATGGAGCTATAATTTGATCGGCTACGACGCGTTGAACAGCTACGGCTCGCCGGCGTATTACGCGCAAAAAATGTTCAGCCTGCACCAGGGCGACGAGGTGCTCGCCATCACCGCCCAAAATCTGCCGGTCCGATCGGCTCCGGCGGGACGTGGCGGCGGGTCGCGGGAGGTCAAGTCGCTCTTTTATTCGGCCACCCGCAACCATGCGAGCGGCAAAATTACCGTGAAAATCGTCAACAGCGCGGATGCGCCGCAGCCGGTCACGCTGGCCATCAGCGGGGTGAAATCCGTGGCCGCCAAAGGCACGGCCACCGTGCTCCAGGCCGCGAACCGCGACGAGACCAACTCCCTCAAGGATCCGCAGCACGTCGTTCCGGTGACCGAAAAGGTCAAAGACCTCGGCGCGAACTTCACGCGCACCTTTCCGCCGTGTTCCATCACGATTCTGGAATTGGAGGCAAAGTGAGGCGGCCAATGCAATCATGACCATGGCTGACGAACCAAGGAGACAATGACATGAAAAACTATAAAGTATATCTGCTGGCGTTGTGTTTGGGGGGGCTGTTGATCAACCATGCCCGGGCCACCAACCCCATCATCATGGATCAGTTCACCGCCGATCCCACGGCGAGGGTGTTTGAAGGGAAAATTTATCTTTATCCTTCCCACGACGATATGCGGAAAGCGCGGGCGGCACGCGGTGGGCAGGGGTGGTTTGCGATGGAGGATTATCATGCGTTCTCTTCCGAAAATCTGACGGACTGGACGGATCACGGGGTCATTTGCAACCAGACCAATGTTCCCTGGCTGAACGGCCGCAAAAACGATGACATGTGGGCGCCGGACTGCGTGTTCAAGAACGGGACTTATTATTTTTATTTTCCCGTCGGCGGCAGGATCGGCGTGGCCACCTCGGACAAGCCTTACGGCCCATGGAAGGTTCTGGACCAACCGGTGGCCGGTGCCAGCGGAATTGATCCCTGCGTGCTCATGGACGACGACGGCACTTCTTATTTGTTCACCGGCGGTGGCGGCATTTCCGTCGCCAAGCTCAAGGACAATATGATTGCCCTGGACACGCCGCCGCCCGCGACCAACACGGTCGCTACCAATAATCCGCCCGGGGGCTTCGGTCGCGGTTTCCGGGGCAGTATGCAACGCGTCGCCAATCTTCCTAATCCGGGTCGCACTACGATCGAAGGTCCGTTTGCTTTTAAGCGCAACGGAACCTACTACCTCACCTATCCGCACGCCGTAACCGTTAATGGGCGACAAGGCTCGGAGGAATTGGAATACGCCATTTCCACCAACGCGATGGGGCCTTACAATTGGGTGGGTATCATGACCGACACAAACGCAAGCGGCTGCTGGACCGAGCATCATTCGATTGTGGAATACAAGGGTCAGTGGTATCTGTTCTATCACGACAACCAATTGTCCCCGAATTTCGACAAGAACCGGTCCGTGCGGGTTGATTATTTGAATTTTAACGACGACGGCACCATCCAGAAGGTCATCCCCACTTTGCGCGGGGTGGGGAATGTGGACGCCAAAAGCGAGATCCAAATTGACCGGTACAGTGCCATCAGCAAAGAAGGCGTGGCGGTTTCGTTTCTTGACCCCACCAACACCTTTGCCGGATGGAAAATCTCGCTCAACGGAACGAACACCTGGATTCAGTTTGACCGGGTTGATTTTGGCAAGTATGACTTGAAGTCCGTGAATGTCCGGTCCGCCTCAACCACGGGCGGTTGGATTGAAATCCGGGTTGACAATGCGGACGGCCCGTTGCTGGCGCGGGTCGAAATCGGCAAAGGGGCTGACTGGAAAATCGTCAAGGCCAAGCTTCAGAGTGTTCCCACCGGGCTCCATAATCTTTTTGTCAGTCAAAAAGAAGACAACCAGGTTGATCTGGATTGGGTCAGTTTCGAATGAGCGGAGGCGACTTTGCTCATGTATTGCGGAGCCGGTGGGATGCACGACGAAAGCGGAGTGCGCCCGCCTGCCCGCCGTATCGTCCGCCGTCTCGTCCGCCGTAGCTTCAGCGAAGGCGGAAGCTTCAGCGAAGGAGGGTCCTCGGGCGCGGCAACGTGCGCGCGACGATCGCCCTTGAAAAATGAGGTGGTATCAGGGTCTGCGGAGCTTGCTGCCCCCGGGGACGAGGGCGCTCCAGTGTCGCCTATCCCACCGTTCTGGCTGTAATCCAACCCTTGCCCTCCGGCCGCGGCCGGCGATGCACCCAACAAAAGGTGCGTCGTGGCCTCGCCGGTCAGGTCGTTCGCGCCCTCGGCCCGGGGCTGCCAACGCGGGCCGTTCCGGCCCGGCGCTTGCCGCCTCCCGCGGCAACCTTAGTTGATCCAACTCTTGAGCGTGGGGGCCACGGCCGATGCCCAGATTTCGAAGCCTTCCTCCACCGGATGCAGGTTGTCCGAGGGCCGGAAGCCGATCAGTCCGCCCTTTTCATTGAGGAACTTCGCGTTGATGTCGGTGAAGAACACATGTTTCTGGTCATCGAGCTTCGCCACGATTTTGTTGGCTTCCTCGCACTTGCGGCGGTTCGCGTCGTTGGGGCCGCTGCCGCGCGGGAAAATGGCCAGCAGCATGATCTTTGCGTCCGGAAAATCATTCCGTAGTTCCAACACCACCGCGCCGAGGCCCTCGGCGATTTCCGCTCCGGAGGCGCCTCCGGTGTTGTTGGTGCCGAGCATGAGCATCACCGCCTTGGGTTTGTGGCCTTTGCCCTCGCCATTCTGCAGGCGCCAGAGCACCCCTTGCGTGGTGTCGCCGGAAATGCCAAAGTTGGCGATCCTCAGGCCGGTAAAATATTTGTCGTAGACCCGCTTGCCGCCCGGATTTCCTTGCGGATCGGCCTCCACGTTCCACAAGTCGGTGATCGAATCGCCGAGGAACATGATGTCAAAATCACTGTTGGTCGCCACGGCCATGAATCCTTGATGACGGGCGGCCAACGAGCCGCCCGTGGGACGAATGCAGGGATTGTCGCGGGGTTCCTGAACCTTCAGGAGCGATGCGTACTTCTGCAGCAATGGCTTGTCCGCGGACCCGTCCATGAACTGCATCAGGTCCGCGTTCATCCGCGCGACCTCTTCCGCGGTCGGACGCGGGATGGCGACCTCCGGCGGCACCGGTGCCGGCGGGCCCGGCGGCAACATCGGGCCGCGGCCAAATCCGTTTGGTCCCCCGCGCCGGCCGGGGCCCCCGGGCGCGGCGGCGTTGGTGGCCCCGGTGCCGGTCGGGGCCTGTACTTGACCGATGGCGGTGGCTCCGAGGAGGGTGCAGGCGAGCAGTGACAGGATGGTTTGTTTGTTCATGAGGATTTCCTGGGGTTGGGGGTGGTCACTTGGTTGAGAACCGGATCACGCTGACCGAGTTCCCGGGGAACTCGTGGATTAACTTCACGCTGGCGTCGATCGTGGTGCTTTGGGGCGCTACTTTCATCGGTTCGGCCAGGGAGTTGACATCGGTCAGCCCGCCGGTGAGCCATTGCAGACTGGCTGTTTTACCGACCCCCGGCACGCCGGCCACGCTGATTTCCATTTGCTGCGCGGTTTCCACCGCATTCACCACCTTCAGGATCACATCGCCTGTGGCCTCATCGCGCGACGAGGAGGCGAAGAGGGTCTGTGGCGGAGCGCCCGGGCCGCGGCCGCGATTGCCAAAGCCGCTCGGAGCGTTGGTGGCGGGAGCCGGGGCCGGGGACTGGCCCGGCGCGATTTGCGGGGTCACCTCCACCGGCAGCACCACATCGCCCCGGTTGTTGTAAAACATCTTCTGCACGTAATACGACGGGGAACCGAAGGCGGTCTGGGTGTTGTAACCAATCAAATCGGTGGCCCATTGTTGCCCGCCGGGATTGAGGTTGACGAACAGCGGGGCGTAGCAGGACATGATGATCAAATCGGCGTTGCGCTCCAGGCCGGTGAGGAAGGCGGCGTCCGAGAGCGCCGCGCGGAAGGTGGGGGTGGGGATGCGGTCGTTGTTGTCGCGCGTGGCCCATTCGCCCACAAATACCTTCGGAACCGGGGTGCCGTCGGCCGTCTTGCGCGGGCGGTTGTCATACATATGCGCGTTTCTTAGGGCGCCGTTGTAGTCCATGTAATAATGCTCATCAATGACATCGGGGGCGTAGTTGCCGAAATTGTTCCGGGTTGTGGAAATGACCATGAGGTTGGTGTACTTGGCTTTGATGGCGAGGTCGAACAACGGGAAGCGCTCGGCGTAAGTCGCCCGCCGGCCCGACCGGCCGCCCCCTGCCGGATCTTCGTTGCCGATTTCGACATAGCTGAGCTTGAAGGGCGCGGGATGGCCGTCTTTGGCCCGCTGCGCACCCCACTTGGTGGTCGTGTCCCCGGTGACATATTCAATCTCATCCACCGCTTCCTGGACGAAGCGTCCGTATTCCCCGGGGTAGCTCTGGCCGTTCAACGTGTAGGCGGCAAAGACCGCCAGCACGGGTTCCATGTTGAGATCCTCGCACCACTCAAGGTATTCGAGCAGCCCCAGGCCATCCGTGGAACGATAACCCCAAGGGCTCATGTGCGTCGGGCGCATTTCCATCGGCCCAATGGTGCGGGGCCAATCCCAGCGGTTGGCGTAATCATTGCCTTCCACATAATTGCCCCCGGGGAGACGGAGAAACGCGGGTTTCATGTCCGCCAGGAGTTGCATGATGTCAACCCGGTTGCCGTTCGCCCGGTCCTTGTAGGTCGGGGGAAAAAGGGACACGAAGTTGAGGTTGAGCGTGCCGGCGGCGGCGGCGGAGATGATGAAACGCCCGACGGCGGTGGCTTGGGTTTGGCTGGTTTTAAGCGGGACGGTGTATTTCTGCCACTTGTCCGTGATGGCGGCCACCGTCCCCGTCGCAAACGTGTTCGTGCCGTCGCTGGATTCGATGGCCACAGTCACCGGCCCGGAGAAACCATCAGCCGCTTTGGCATAGAAAGAAGCCTGATAGGTGGTGTCCGGCCGCACCGGAATGCCCCAGTAACCGTCGTTGGCCACGCCCACCCGGCCGCCGGCGGCCACGGCGGTGATGCTCAGCTTGAGGCTGGTCGTCAGGGCGACGGTGTTGACCGGATCATTGGTGTCCAAGGAGATTTCACCTTGGGCGCCTTCAGAATTGATCAACGACCAGTGCGGGATCGCCCGCACGCCTGCCTGGCCGCGACCGCCGCGCGCGGATTCTTGAAGATGCGGTTTTGGATCAGTTCACCGTAAAGGCCGCCATCATAGGAGTAATTGATTTCCTCGGTCATCAGACCGTAGAAGGTGGGGCTGAATCTGGCGCCCGGTTTGTCCGCCTGGACGATGATGGTGCCGGGGTCGGCCGCCGCCGCGGGCCACGCCAAAACCAGCCCGGCAACCAGCGCCAACCACCCGGAGCAGCAGCGGCGGGAAACAAAATGGAAGGGACAAATTACGGACGAGTTCATGCGGAAATTAGAGGGTGTTTGGGAGGTGAGGGCAAGCGGAAACTCGCGGAATCTTGAAGTTGATTCATTATGATGGTCGTCATATTGCAACCTTGCCCGCCCCGACGCAACTTATAATCTACAATCTGTGCCCTCCGAAGACGAGCGATGAAACGTGGATTTCGCGCGGCCAGCCGGCAAAGTGTCGATCGTTTGAAAACCGCGGTGCAAAAAACCTGAATAATATGAGCAAAAGTTGTAACCACCGCGGATGTCGCGAAAGTTTAAGCGCGTTTACTTTGATTGAACTGCTGGTGGTGATCGCCATCATCGCCATTCTGGCGGCGATGCTGCTTCCCGCGTTGGCCAAAGCCAAAAGAACGGCGCAGCGGGCCGCTTGCACGTCCAATTTAAAACAGGTCGGCCTGGTGCTGGCCATGTATACCGGGGATAATAAAGACACCTTCCCCTACACGCCTGCGGGTTGGCCGACCACGCCCTGCGTTGATCTGCTCAATTTGCAGAATCCTTACATCAGCACCAACAACCGGGGGTTTTATCGCTGCCCCGGCGAACAGGGGCCGGGCTTCAATTACGAGTTGTATCAGAAGGAGGGGGATCCCACGAACAATCTGCCGTTTTCCTGTTCCTATTATTATTATGCCAGCTTCTACGACGGTCCGGTCAAGCTCAATGCGGTCAAGCATCCGACCCAGAAGGCCGTGCAGGTTTGTTTCGCCAGCGCCAACAGCGTTCTTTTCAACACGGATCTGGATCCGCCGGTGAATGGCGC
>Ga0182030_10024206_pt1 | contig 11172 bp, 7 predicted proteins | sample 812S3MmetaG_FD_121299 | JGI IMG/M metagenome (GOLD analysis project Ga0182030, IMG submission 121299) | Permafrost microbial communities from Stordalen Mire, Sweden - 812S3M metaG (Illumina Assembly) | ecosystem: Environmental > Terrestrial > Soil > Wetlands > Permafrost | place: Sweden...
GCCCCGGTGGTCGATCAAAACGGCCAGACCATCATTCCTCGCGGCGCCGACGTCATCCTGAAACTGGTTGACTCGAAGCAATCCGGTAAAATTGCCGGCCGCGCTGAACTGGCGTTGTCGATGATGTCGGTGCGGGTCAATGGGCAACTGGTCGACATCCGCACGCAAACCGTAACCGAGCGCAGCTCTGACCGCGCCGGCCGTTCCGCCGGAGCGATTGGTGGCGGCGCAGTCGGCGGCGCGGTCTTAGGCGGCATCCTGGGTGGTGGCAAAGGCGCCGCCATCGGCCTGGGCGCCGGAGCCGCCGGCGGAGCAGCCGTCGAACTCGCCACCAGCGGCCAGCGCGTAAAGGTCCCTTCCGAAACGCGGCTGACCTTCGTCCTGGACAACCCCGTCCGAATCTGACCGGCAAGCATAAGGTGGGACAGACGATCGATTTTTGTCGTCTGTCATTTTCCGGGGAATAAAGGCAGACGACAAGAATCGATCGTCTGTCCCACCCGGAACCACCTCCCACAACTTCCGTCGATATCCCGCTGTAAACCTTTTGCTAATAGACACCGCTGCCGCGCGCAGCGTACAAGGAGTCATGGTATCGCGCCCCGGTCTCCGCGCCGTCCTCTGCGTCGGCCTGTTCGCTGCAATGCTGCCGGCCCAACAGGATCGCATCACGGCCCCCATTGACCCCCGTCATTCAGTGGTCGTCAAAGGCACAACGCCCGTCCAGGCCCAACCGAAATATGATCGGGGAGCGGTGCCGCCGGATTTCCGCCTCGGCAACATCACCCTGATGCTGCGTCCGTCCGCCGCGCAACAGACCGCCCTCGAGCAACTGCTGGCTGAGTTGCAGGACCCCGCGTCTCCCAACTATCACAACTGGCTCACCCCGGAATCCTATGCTGATCGATTCGGCTCGAGCGCCGCCGATATCGACAAGCTTTCCGCCTGGCTCCGCTCCCAGGGCTTCTCCCTGCAATACACCGCCCGCGGCCGCGATTTCATCAGCTTCAGCGGCTCCGCGCGCCAGGTGCAAGCCACCCTCCACACCGAAATCCATCGTTATCAGGTTGGCTCTGAGACTCATTTCGCGAATGCCACCGATGTCTCATTACCCTCTGCTTTGGAACCGCTGGTGGCCTCTGTTCTAGGCCTTCACGACTTCCACCCCAAGGCTCCGCGCAAGAAAGCTCTGCCGGGCTATCTCGCCGGTGACGGAAACAACTACCTCGTGCCCGACGATCTCGCCACCATTTACGATCTGACGCCCTTATACAGCTCCGGTTATACCGGCGCCGGACAGAGCCTCGTCATCGTGGGCCAAAGCGACATCGATCCCGACGACATCGCCGCCTTCCGCAGCGCCTGGGGACTGCCCCCCACCACCATTCAAATGGTTCCCAACGGAAATTACCCCGGCGTCAATGACGCCGAAGTCGAAGCCGATCTCGACCTGGAATGGTCCGGCGCGCTCGCCCGCTTCGCCACCCTGATCTACGTTTACAGCGACGACGCCGACTACTCCACCTACTACGCCATCGATAACAACCTGGCGCCCGTCATCAGCGAAAGTTTCGGACTCTGCGAATTCACCGTGGCATCCAACCGGCTCGGCCTGTATAACTACCAGGCGGAGGCGCAGAAGGGAAATGCCATGGGCATCACATGGCTCGCTTCGTCCGGCGATTCCGGGGCGGCCGGCTGCGATTATGGCGCCGCCATCGCAGGCAATGGCCTGGGCGTGAGCCTGCCCGCTAGCGTTCCCGAAGTGACCGCCGTGGGTGGAACCGAATTCAGCGAAGGCAGCGGCACATATTGGGGCGGCAGCAATGGCTACAACGGGAACTCCGCGCTTTCCTATATTCCGGAAATGTCGTGGAACGATACTGCATTTGGCGGAGGTATCGCAGCCAGCGGCGGCGGCCTGAGCGCGGTCTATAAGAAACCCGCGTGGCAAGCCGGCCCCGGTGTGCCCAACTCGGGCATGCGCGCCGTGCCCGACATGGCCCTGGCTGCGTCCAACGATCATGACCCTTACATCGTCTTCTCGGAGGGCGCGGAACTGGCCGTGGGCGGCACCTCCGCGGCATCGCCGTCCTTCGCGGGAATCCTCACCGTGCTCAATCAGTACCTGGTGCAAAACGGCTTTCAATCCAAGGCCGGGCTCGGCAATATCAACCCCAGGCTTTACAGCATGGCGGCCGGAACCACCCCCGGCATTTTTCACGACATCACACTGGGCAACAACACCGTCCCATGCCAGACGGGCACTCTCGACTGCACCAATGGTCAGTTCGGATATTCCGCCGGCGTAGGGTATGACATGGTTACGGGCCTCGGTTCCGTGGATGCCTACAACCTGACCACCGCCTGGAGCGGCGTCGCCGCCACTCCCACCACAACCACTCTTACCGCCAACCCGGCCACCATCTTGCCGGACGGTTCCACGGTGCTCACCGCCGTGGTCAAAGCCTCGAGCGGCGCCGCGACGCCCACAGGACCGGTTTCATTTACCGTCGGCGAAACGTCGCTCGGTGTGGCAACGCTGTCCGGTTCTGGCAACTCCGCCAGCGCGAACCTCACGGTTTTCGGAGGCCAACTGCAAGCGGCCGCCAACACCGTGCAGGCCTTCTACTCCGGCAGCCCGTTGTTCACCTCCTCATCGGCGTCCGGAACCGTGAACCTGGGCACGCCCACCGCCACGTCCGCGGTCACCGTCTCAGTGAATCCCAATCCGGTTTACCAACAACCGGCCCAGGCTAACGGCGCTACGTTCTCGTTCACCATAAAGCTGACGGAAACGGCCGGCGTGCCGACCACAGTCACCGGATTCACCGTCGCGGGCGTAAGCTACGCCGGTTCCATTGCAAGCTTCTTCGGCAGCCCGGCTTTGCCGGCCCACGGCGCCCTGACCGCCAATCTGCAAGCCGCCAACATTGCCGTCCCGTCATCGCTGGTCATGGCTTTCACCGGCATCGATGCCGGCGGCACCACCTGGGCCCAGCAGGTAACCGTTCAGTTCCTGCCGCCGGCCGGCACAGGAAGTGCGGCGCCAGATGCTGTAGCGCGTTAGAGTGGGTCAGGTTGCCCGCCGGTCGCCGGCAAGGCAGGTGAGCCCTTCGCTTCCAGGCGCCGTAGTGTTACGGCGATGTCTGTCACACCCCGGCGGATCTCGTTTAGCGACGAGATCACATGCCACACGATCAACGTGGCGAGGACCAGGGGGAAAACGGCGAACAACGAGTAAATGCCACTCATCACGCCATTATTGCAGTTGAGGCCGCCCTTTATTCGTATCTCAGCGCGTCGATCGGGTCCAGGTATGCCGCTTTGCGCGCCGGGTAGTAGCCGAAGAACACTCCCACGAGCGCGGAAAACACGAACGCCATCAGGACCGACAACAGGCTCACTTTCGTGGACCATTGCGCGAAATGCGAAATGAGCAGCGACGCCGTGAGCCCCAGAATAATCCCGATGATGCCGCCCAGCAATGAGAGCGTTACCGCTTCCACCAGGAACTGGGAGAGGATGTCGCGGGTCTTGGCGCCTACCGCCTGCCGCAGACCAATCTCGCGCGTTCTTTCTGTTACCGAAACCAGCATGATGTTCATGATGCCGATGCCGCCCACAATCAGCGACACCGAAGCGATGGCGCCGAGCAGAATCGACATCACTTGCGCCGAGCTTTCCTGAGCGGCAAAAACCTCGGTCAGGTTGCGCGCGGTGAAATCGTCCTCCTGGCCCGGCAGGATATGGTGGCGCTCGCGCAGCAGGTCGGTCACCTCTTGCAAGGCCTGGTCCATAGCTTGCGGCCCGATGGCCTGCACCATCACGGAACTCACCGCCTTGCCGTTGGCCTTGTTGGCGCCGATCACTTTTTCGATGGCGGTCGAGATGGGCAGCAGGATCACGTCGTCCTGGTCCTGCCCGGTGGGCGACTGCCCTTTGGGCGTCAGCACGCCGTCCACGGTGAAGGGCACGTTTTTGATAATCACCACCTGGCCGGTTGGGTCGGCGTCGCCAAACAGAGTCTGCGACACGGTTTCACCGAGCACGGCGACCTTGGCGGCGGCGTCCACGTCGTCGTTGGTGAAGAACTGGCCGTACATCATGGTGGCATCGCGAATCACCGTGTAATCCGGGGTCACGCCCTGCGCGCTGGTGGCCCAGTTGTTGCTTCCGAAGACCACTTGCACGTTGCCGCGCACGGTAGGAGCGACGGCCGATACGGACGGGCAGTCTTCGGCGATGGCGGTGGCGTCATCCTCCGTCAGGCTCGCCACTGCGCCGGCCCCGAGCCGCACGCCGTTGGTGCTCACGCTGCCCGGCGAGACCATGATCAGATTGCTGCCAATGCTCTGGATCTGTTGTTGAATCCTGGCGGTGGCGCCCGCCCCCACGCCCACCATGGCGATCACCGCCGCTACCCCGATGATGATGCCCAGCATGGTCAGCGCGGAGCGCGTGCGGTTCACTTGCAGCGCGCGCATGGCGATCTTGATGCTGCCGATGAGCTTGTTCATGCGGACTCCAACTCCTGCGGCTGCTCGGCGGGAAGCTGTTCCAGTTCCTTGTGGGCTTCGCGCGGCGCCGCCACCCGTTCATCCCTCTGGAGCTTGCCGTCTTTGAAGTGAAGGTTGCGGCCGGCGTAACCCGCCACGTCCGGATCATGCGTCACCACAATCATCGTGATGCCCTCCTGGCGGTTCAGCCGCTGAAAAATGGCCATGATCTCAATGCTGGTTCGCGAATCGAGCGCGCCGGTAGGTTCATCGGCGAGAATGATTTTGGGATCGTTCACCAGCGACCGGGCGATGGCCACGCGCTGTTGCTGGCCGCCGGAAAGCTGGCTGGGCTGGTGCTCCTGGCGTCCAGCCAGCCCCACCGCCAACAGAGCCGCGATGGCGCGCTCACGCCGTTCCCTGGCCGAGACTTCCGTATACATCAGGGGCAGCTCGACATTTTCCACGGCGCTGGTGCGCGCCAGCAGGTTGAACTGCTGGAATACGAAGCCGATCTTCTTGTTGCGGACATCCGCTAATTCGTCGCGATTCAATTTGGCGACGCTGATTCCGTCCAGTTCGTAGCTGCCGGAAGTGGGTTTATCAAGGCAGCCGAGAATATTCATGAGCGTGGATTTTCCCGATCCCGAGGGCCCCATGATGGAGACGAAATCGCCGCGCTCAATCTGGAAGGAGATGCCTTTCAAGACGTGGACCGGCACTTCTCCCAGCTTGTAATCCTTCACCAGATCCTTGACTTCGATTACTGCCGGCATGCCGCTCCCTTAGAATCCCGGTCCCTTACCGCCCTTGCTGCCGCTCGATGAGACGGGACTGCTGCCGGAAGTAGCGGCAGTCCCTGCCACTTCGGAGACAATCACACGGTCACCGTCCTTCAGCGCGCCGGAAGTCACCTCGGTGAAGGTACCGTCGCTTTCGCCGGCGGTCACCACCACGCGCTGCGGCTTGTTGCTGGCATCCAATATCCAGACCGCTTGCTGCGGCGCGGCGCCTTTTCCGCCTTTGCCGCCCGCAGCCGGGGGCGCCGGCGCGGCCGACGCCGGATGATATCGCAGCGCGGAGTTTTGCACCTTGAGCACATTGGACCGCTGATCCACCAGAATTTTCACATTCGCCGTCATACCCGGAAACAATTTCAAGTCGGGATTCGAAACGCCGATCACCACGTCGTAGGTAATCACGTTCTGCACATTGATGGGCGCTTTGCGGATTTCCGTCACCGCGCCTTTGAACACCTGCCCGGGATACGCGTCTACCGTGAAAGTAGCGGTCTGTGCCACCCGCACCCGGCCCACATCGGCTTCGGAGACGTTGGTGTCCACCTGCATCTTGGTCAGGTCCTGGGCGATTTCGAAAAGTGTAGGGGTGGCCAGGCTGGCCGCCACGGTTTGCCCCACATCCACATTCCGCGCCACCACCACGCCGTCCACTGGCGCTTTGATATACGTGTGATCCAGATCGATCTGCGTGGACGCCAGCGCCGCCTGGAACTGCTTCACCTGCGACTGGCTGGATGCCAGTTGGGTGTTGGCCACCGTCAGGTCGGCTTGCGCCACTTTGACGTTGTCCTCCGCCGCGCGCTGCGCTGCCGCAATGGCGTCCTGGTCGGCGATCGAGGAATTGTACGTGGTCTGGGAAGTTTCCAGGTCTTCCTTCGAAAGCACACCGGCTTTGTTCATCGCCACGCTGCGGTCCGCCTTGGCCTTGGCATCCGTTGCCGCCACTTGCGCCTTCGTTACGTTGGCCTTCGCGGCAGCCACCGCGGCGTTGGCGGCCTGGATTTCCGCGTGCGCCTTCTGCACGCCGGCTTGGGCATTGGCCACCGCGGAATTAGCGGAGTCCACGTTTGCCTGGGCCTGATCCACCTTGGCCTGGAAAGCCGCCGGGTCAATGCGAGCGATCAACTGGTTCTTGGTCACCTTGGAATTGAAGTCGGCCGACAGCGATAGGATGGTGCCCGATACTTCCGTGCCCACCTGCACGGTGACGACGGCGTTGGGGTTGCCGGTGGCGGAGACCGTCAGGTTGATATCGCCGTGGCTCACGGTCGCTGTGCGGTATTGAATTTCGTTATGGTCCCGTAGCAGGAACCAAGTCACCAGGCCTGCCGCACACAGCCCAGCCACGGCGGGAATCGCTGTTTTCCTCTGCATATTGATCAAAGCGCGCGATGGATGTCAACACAGCATAACCCATTGAACCTGCTCCCAGGAAGCGAGGGCAACGCGAGATGCCAACCAAAGGCGCAAACCCCCTGGCAGAGACGCGACCGTAACGGAGCGTTCGCTCCCTAGCTCAACCACTAATTCATGCGCTCAGAGCACCAGGTTGCGGAATCCGTTCAGAAGCGCCAGAATCGGATACGACGTATGAATCGAGTGTCACCATGAACACTTGTCCGGCGTCTGCTATCGCCCTCGCCGCAATCGGCGCATTCGCTGCTCAAAACGCTCCAGCCCAAAACAAATTCGAAGTGGCGTCGGTCAAGCGCGTGGAGCAAGGCGAAATTAAGATTTCGATGGATCCTGGGATCTTGACCCTAAAGGGTGTCCCCTTGAAAGTGGCGCTGTCCCAGGCCTTCAAACTGCCGATGGACCAGGTTACGGGACCTGCCTGGCTGGATCAGGATTGCTTTGACATCATCGCCCGGATGCCCGAAGGCGCTACCGCGGATCAGATGCCGGCAATGCTGCAGGCGCTATTGGCCGAACGGTTCAAGCTCACCGCGCACCGGGAGAGCCATCCCCACCCTGGTTATGCCCTGGTCGTCGACAAGAACGGCCCAAAATTCAAACCGGTGGAAGAACCAAAGGATGCCGGCGTCGCATCGGCTGGACAGGGTGCCGGTGGCGGCGCTCGCATGACGATAGGTCGCGCCAACACAGTGGGCCGGGTTGCTTTTAAGGGCCCGATGAACATGGCGACAGTGGCCCGTTTGCTTTCCGGCAAGCTGGACGGTCCGGTGCGGGATCTTACCGGCCTCGAGGGCCAGTACCAGATCGACTTCAATTGGACGCCTGACCCCGGCGGCATTCCTGCCACCGCGGACGCGGCATCCACGCCTGCCGCTTCACTCGTCTCCGCAGTTCGAGAGATTTTGGGATTGCGCCTGGAACGCCGCGAGGCGCAGGTCGAAACACTCGTGATCGACCACGTCGAGCGGATTCCAACCGAGAACTGATCGCCGTGGGGCAGCCAATCCTGGCTGCCGCCGGCTTTCCAGCCAGCGCTGGTTGTCAGTCGGTCCTCCCGCCATCACCATTATTTTTATCCCGCATTTCCCGTCTTTCCAATAACCTACGCCTCCAGATCGCAAGCTCCGTACTAACCCCGCGCTATCGTAGGGTCGTATGAACTTTCCGTGTTCCCAATCTTTCCCGCGCCGTCCGCTAGCCGCAACCAAACTGGCTTCGTTCGGTGAAGCTTCTCAAACCCAGTTCCGACCTGACGTCTGCCAATCCGATCTGTCTCACGCCATCCTCCAGCAATACATCTCAATCCGCCCACAACCCCAAGTTCTGGCGTGGTTTAGCCACGCCAAATTCAACCCCACACCCATCCCGTTGGCTTCGTTTGGCGAAACTCCTCAAACCCATTCCAGTTCCCCCGAATCGCCTTCGTTTCGCGTCGTTCGACAAATTCGGCGCCCCCGAAACGCTCACACATACCAACCCGGGTGGGGAGCGGTGATCTGTAGACACCATGCTAACCAAGAAGAGTATTGATCAGCCCCGGCATTGCAATCATCATATTCAAAGATTAAGAAGCATCTTTATCTTAAATCTTGCCAAGCGGCCACCCCTGATGCCAGCGATGAAGCTGGCACTTCAGCCCCCCGATCCTGGGCACGCCTACCCTGCGGATAGAATCCGCGGAAGAAGGAGTAGCCCCATGTCGGTCCCTGCATTCCTCGCGAAGTGTTTCCGTCTAATAAGCCCGCTTCGACCCGCCGTCGCGCCTGGAGTTCTTATCCTGGCGATGCTGTGCGCGCCACTGGCCAACGCAGGCGTCGTATACACGTTCACCGGAGACACCTTCCTCGATGCCTCGGGCCCATTCACCACCACCGATTTCATCAGCGGATCATTCACCGTGCCGACGGCGCTCGGCGACAACCTCTCAAACGTATTGATCACACCTGATTCCTTCACCTTCTCAGACGTCGTATACACCGTGACGAACCTCACCGCCCACGACGCCCTTCTCTTCATGACCACAAACGGTGCCGGCCAGATCACCGATTGGAGCATCGACATCAATGAAAGTGCAGGAACCCTGATCCAATCTCTCGGGCCCGTAAGCGATCTTTCAGATTGCTGCTCAGATATCGTGTTTGACGCATCCCGCACAATTGAAGACGCCAATCCGCCCGGCTACAACGGATCCTGGACGTCCGCCGAGTCCACCCCCGAGCCGGCCCCGTTCGCTCTTATGGCAACTGGGCTCCTGGCATTAGCATGGGTGGGACGAAAACGGCTTGCCTAAGGCATTCGACACTCCCCGGAATTACACGGCTGAATTCCGGTGAGTTGGGCTCGCCCTCCGAAGCTCCGGTTGCTTCGCAATAGCTCTTGCGCAACAGCCTTCAGACAAGACGGGTCCCGGTCACCGCTATCTTCGGCCCGCATTCCCCGTCGTTTCAACAACGTCCGACGCGTGATCGCAAGTTCCACACTACCCGCGCGCTACCGTAAGGTCGTATGGCCTTCCCGTGGTCGCAATCCTCTCTGCGCCGTGCGTTAACCGCAACCAAATTGGCTTCGTTTGGCGAGGCTTCCCAAACCCATTCCAGCTTCAGCCAATCGGCTTCGTTTCGCCTCGTTTTTTCAGCGGACGATGTACTGGTCCAGGTCCTGGATCACATCGTGGTTTTCGTCCACTCGCACCATCTTCACCACCGGCAGTTCCATCACGGGCCCATCGGGCGTGCGGAAATCGAAGGTGGCCAGCAAGCGGTAGGCGCCCGGCGCCAGGCCGATGAAATGGTATTGTCCATTCACGTCCGTGCGCAGAATCTGGAAGTCTTTCAGACGCTTCCGGCGCTCCAGGTCATAGGCTTCCAGAAAAACCGGAATTCCGGCCACCGGAGCGCCGCTCGTATCCCGCACCACACCGTGTACCGCCCCTGGCGTGGAGGAGACAACGAACTTCAGCGTATTCGACGAATTCGGCGCCAGCAGAATCTCATTCCATCCATCGGCGCGGCCTTCTTCCACGCCTTCCGGCCGCGCCCCGGAAACACTCACCACATACCAGGCCGGCCCGGGCATCAGCGTGACATCATACCGGCCCGGCAATACCGGCGCGCGGCCGCCGCCAGGCCGCATCGTCTCCACCTTGCCCGTTCCCGCAAGATCCTTGTGGCGCAGCATGACTTGAAACGAACGCGCGTCGACGGGCGCACCCTTGGTATCTTCGAAAACAAACTGCAGCGTCGGAAAACTGGTCATGGCGAGAAGCAACCCGGTTGTGTCGTGATCCAGGCTCAGCGACTGGTACAGCGCGAAGGCGCCGCGGTTGGTGTTCGATACCGCCTGCACTTCATACTGTCCCGGGGCGGCCGGATTAAAGTGGAAATTTCCGCGGGAATCAATATCGGCGAATTCCGTTCCCATGTCGGAAACCAGCATCACGGTCATCTCGCCGCCACTGATCGGAGCATACGTCCGCCCGCCGATGCTATAGAGGCGTCCCATGGTGGGGTGAAGGTTGACGTTGTCCACCTGTTGGTCGAGCGCTACCTCAATCGGGATCGCCAGGTCGAGGTTGGCGACATCCTTATAAAAGGTGGGCAGCCACCCGGCATCCTCGTCGCTCTTGGTGGCCGTGCGGATCAGATAGGACCCAGGGTTCAGACCGAAGAACCGGTACACGCCGCGGTCATCCGTGCGCGCTTTGGTGATCAGCGCCGGCGGCCGCGTATCCGTATAGATGGCGACATCGTGGTCCGGCAACCCCACGTCGTTTTCGTCGAACAGCGTTCCGGCTATGGCGCCCAAACGCGGCAGCCGGATGCTGAGATTGGCGGTGTCGTTTTCCTTCACCACCAGCGGCAACCCCGCGGCGCGCCACTGCCTCTGCCCATACTCCACGGAAGCAAACGAGCGGCGGACCGCGGTCACCACGTAGCTTCCGGCCGGGAGGTTGGCAAATTCGAAAATGCCGTTGGCGTTGGTGCGCGTCGAAAGGCGCGGCCCGGCGCTGCCCGGCGCCGGTTCGATGCCCACAACCGCGCGCGCCAGGAAATGCCCGGTCTGGTTCTCCATCACCGTGCCCCGAATCGCGGCGCCCTGCAGGGTGGCCGCCAGCGCGAGAACCAGGCAAATCCGCATAAGCTTCTCAATCATGACGCCACCCAGAGTCAAAGAGTGCAGAGGATTATTGGAATTCGCGCGGATTCCCCGGAACCCGGTGGGACAGGCCTCCTGGCCTGTCGGGCCGGGCGAAGCCCGGTAGGGGTTCAACGCCGCGCTCGGCGTGGAAGGTTCGAGCCCGCTCCACTCCATCTGAAACCCTTGACACGCCCATCTGTACAGTGTATATGTACAGTAGACAGTGAATCATGGACGACGTCTTGATACGGATCGATCTCAACTCGGGAGTCCCGGCTTACCGGCAGATTGTGGATGCCATCCGCGTCCTGCTGGTGAAC
>Ga0182030_10024209_pt1 | contig 11171 bp, 12 predicted proteins | sample 812S3MmetaG_FD_121299 | JGI IMG/M metagenome (GOLD analysis project Ga0182030, IMG submission 121299) | Permafrost microbial communities from Stordalen Mire, Sweden - 812S3M metaG (Illumina Assembly) | ecosystem: Environmental > Terrestrial > Soil > Wetlands > Permafrost | place: Sweden...
CGGCCGGTGGCCATGATGGCGTCGGGCCGGCCGGCGCGCACGGCTTCGGGCGCGATCTCCGGGTCCGGATTGGCCAGGGCCAGGATCATGGGCCTGGGCGCCAACAGCGGCAGCCATTCCGGGCGCAGCACATTGGGCGCCGAAAGGCCCAGGAAGACGTCGGCGCCGGCCAGCACCTCCGGCAGGGTCCGCGCGTCGGTGCTGCGGGCGTAGCGGGCCATGTTGGGCGCCATCGCATCGCCCCGCCCGGCGTGCACCACGCCGTCGATGTCGGTCAGGGTCACGTGGTCCACCGGCAGGCCCATGCTGACCAGCAGGTCGACGCAGGCCAGGGCCGCCGCGCCGGCGCCCGAGGTGACCAGCTTGACCTCCGCCAGGCTCTTTCCCTGCAGCACCAGGCCGTTGAGGATCGCCGCGGCGCAGACGATGGCCGTACCGTGCTGGTCGTCGTGGAACACCGGGATGTTCATCCGCTCGCGCAGGCGGGCCTCGATGACGAAGCATTCCGGCGCCTTGATGTCCTCCAGATTGATCCCGCCGAAGGTCGGCTCCAGCGCCGCCACCACGTTGCAGAACTCGTCGATCCCGGTCGCGTCGATCTCCAGGTCGAACACGTCGATGCCGGCGAACTTCTTGAACAGGACGGCCTTGCCCTCCATCACCGGCTTGCCCGCCAGGGGGCCGATGTTGCCCAGGCCCAGCACCGCGGTGCCGTTGGTGATCACGGCCACCAGATTGCCGCGGGCGGTCAGGTCGCGGGCGGCGGCCGGATCGGCCACGATCGCCTCGCAGGCGGCGGCCACGCCCGGCGAATAGGCCAGGGCCAGGTCGCGCTGGGTGGCCATCCGCTTGGTCGGCTCGACCGACAGTTTCCCGGGGCGCGGCAGGCGGTGATAGTCCAGCGCGGCCTTGCGGAAGTCCTCGTCCATGGCGCGCGTCCCCAACAACCTGAAGCGGGCGCATCCTTCGCCCAGGACGGCGGCGGATTCAAATGGGATGTGGCGAGGGCCGCTACGCCCAGGTGATCTTTGCGTTGTCGATGTACAGGTCACGGCTGTATGACGCGGGCGCTTCCACGGGACCGGGTGAACGCGCGCATGTCATCGTATTGGATCGCCGTCCGGGACGTGGCGCGAGACGACGCCTCGGAACTCGCCGAACTTCTGAACGCCATCATCGCCCGGGGCGGCACGACCGCGCTGGAGGATGCGTTCACGCCGGAGCAGTTGGCCGACGCCTACCTGGTGGGGCCGGCCGTCCACTGCTGCTTTGTCGCGGTCAACCGGGAAGCCCGCCGGCTGGAGGGCTTTCAGACGTTGGGCCGGTATCCCGGGCTGCCGGACGACGTCGGCGATATCGGCACCTTCGCCCGCATCGACGGCAAGCAGCGCGGCGTGGGTTCGGCCCTGTTCGCCAACACCCGCGAGCGCGCCCGCCGGATGGGCTTGGCGGCGATCAACGCGACCATCCGGGCGGACAATGTCGGCGGCTTGGCGTTCTACCGAAGCCAGGGGTTTGAGGATCATTCCGTCACGCCCGCCGTACCGCTCAAGGATGGCGCCCTGGTCGATCGGGTGAACAAGCGCCTCGTCCTCGCTCCCTTGGGGGCGAACGACAACGTCCCCAGCTAGCAGGAGGGGGAGGGGAGGCTCGCCGCCGCGGTCGGGGCCGCCGCGGTTCCGGCTCGGATGCGGGCCCGGATCACCAGGCGCATGGTCGCGTACTGGACCACGATCAGCGCCATCTTCGAGGCGATCGGGAACACGCCCAGCCACCAGACCCACAGCCTCAGGTCGCCGTGCGCCACCAGGGCGACGTTGAGGGCGGCGGTGAGGAACATCATCCCCGCCCAGACATAGCCGAACGCCTCGCCGAGGCCGCGCGCCCAGACCAGCGATATCGGCGGCATGTAGCGGGTCATCCAGCCGCGCTTCAGCATCACGGCGCCGATGGCCGCATAGATCAGGGTCGGCTTCAGCATGATGAAACGCGGGTCCCGGGTGACCAGGGACGCGCCGCCGAACACCACCACCAGGCCAAGGCTCAGCCACTGCATCAGGTCGATCGGCGCGCGCCGATATTTCAGATAGGCCACCTGGGCGACGCCCGCGGCGATGCCGAGGCCTGTCGCCACATAGATGCTGTGGGTCAGGGCGTAGAGGCCGACGAACATCAAGGTGGAGAAAAGGTCCGCGGCCAGCCATTTGCCGGCGTGGACGATCGGGTGCACACGCGAGCCTTCGGGCTCGGCGTAGGTTGCGGCGGCGTCGGTCATGGGGGTCTCCGGACGTTGGGAGCCGCACCTGGCGCCGGCCGGTTCCGCCGCGCCACAGGCGCTTCGCCGACGGGCGAGCGGGTTCGCGAATGGGCGAGCGGGCGCGATTGCGCGTCTTGCGCGGCCCGGGCTAAAACCGGCGCCATGAACTCCAGCCCGAGCCTGGTCGGCACGCCGCGTGAATGGGCGATAGACCTTGCCGTCATGACCGGGGTCGGCGCCTTCATGGGCGTGATCGGGCCGTTCGGCACCTTCTACGGCGGCCCGATCGAATTGCGCATCGCCTACTGGATCGCCAATGCCTGGATCGGCCTGGTCGTGCTGACCAGCGTCGTTCGCCTTTCCCTGAGGCTGGCCGTCCGCCTCGACCTGCCGATCTGGTTCGCCATGGGCCTGGGAGTGGCCATCGGCTCCCTGCCGCTGGCGGTGATCACCGACCTGTTCTCAGCCTGGGTCTGGCCGCCCAGCCACGGCCGCTTCTCGCCGCTGTTTCGGCAGTACGCGCAGGTGCTGGCCATGGCCGAGCCGGTTTCCTTCGCCTATTATTTCGTCGCCGACCGCGGCTGGCGGGCCGCCAGCCGGGAGGCGCGCGCAGAGCGGTCGCCCGCCGCGGCGGCGGCGCCGCGCGAGGCTGGGGGCGGCTTCCTCGACCGCCTGCCGCCGCGCCTGGGCCGGGATCTGCTCTGCCTGCAGATGGAAGATCACTTCGTCCGCGCCCACACCGCGCGCGGTTCGGATCTGGTGCTGACGCCCCTGAAGGACGCCATCGCCGAGCTCGGCGATATCGACGGCCTGCAGGTGCACCGCTCCTGGTGGGTCGCCCGCGCGGCGGTGCGCGAGCCCATCGCCAGCGGGCGCAATCTCTCGCTGCGGCTGAGCAACGATCTGGATGTTCCCGTGAGCCGCGCCTCGGTGGCCCGGCTGCGCGCGGCGGGATGGCTGGAGTCCCCGGGCGCCGAGCCTTGACGCTAGACCCGAGGAAGTCTCGGCCTCACGACCCGTCCTGAACCACCACCACGCCGTGACGCTCGGAAACGGTCGCGACCTGCAGGCCCCAGACGCTGAACTGGCTCACGCCCGGGACCGGGGGCGGGACGGCGCGGGCGTGGCGGGAGCGGCGGCCTTTGCGATCGACCTTGGAGGCCGGCTCGGCGGTGGCGGCCAGGCCTGCCGGCGCGGCGGGCTCCTGGCCGCTATACTGGCCGGTGAGCGCCTCGGCCGAGCCCAGGGCGCCCGGCATCCGATAAAAGACGTGGCCGCCGATACGGCGGGTCTCGACCAGGGAGGCGCTCCAATAGGGGGTCATCCAGGCCGCGTGATAGTGGGTCGAGGCGCCGACCCGGTCGGCCACACGGCCGTCGAGGGCGTCGGCGGCGACCTGCTCGGCCGCGTCCCAGCGCCAGGACACCGGCGCGCGGGCCAGGGATCCGTCGCAGGTGAAGGTGAACTGGCACCCGGTGGCGCGCTGCGAGCCTTCGAACACCACCCCGCAGACCGACTTGGGGAAGGCCGGGTGCTTCAGCCGGTTCAGCACCACCTGGGCCACGGCCTCCTGGCCCTCGCGCGGTTCGGTGGCGGCCTCGTAGTAGATCGCCTGGGTCAGGCAGTGGATCGCCCGGGTCCGCGCCAGATCGCCGGCCGGGATCGCGAAGGGCGCGGCGATCGCGGGTTCGGGGGCGGTGTAGAGGGGCAGGTCCAGGCCGGGCGAGGGATCCTGCGCTCCCGCCGCGGACGCGGCCGCGATCCCGGCGCCGAGTCCAAGCGCTAGGACGTACACGGATCGATGCGGCCAGGACCCCGACAACTGATTTTCCGTCCCCGCGCGGAGCCACCGCCCTATAGTCGGTTGTCTAGCCCCGCGACGGGCCCAAAGCCAGGGCAAAGGAGGGCGCGCGCGTGAACTTGATCGGGGGGCTGGAGATCGCCGCCGCCGCGCCGGCGGGATGGGCCGCGCACCTCGCCGCGCGGCGCCTGACCGGCGTCGACCGGCCGGGCGCTGCGGCCATGATCCTGGTCTTTGCGGCCGTCGCCCTGTCCGCGGTCATGGGCGCGCCGCCCGAAGCCGCGCCGATCCTGCTGGGCGCCGGCTGGACTCTCGGCCTCCTGGGCGTCGTCGACCTCCTGGTCCTGCGCCTGCCGGACGTACTGACCCTGCCGCTGGGGGTGGCGGGGCTGGTGTTCGCGCCGGGCCTTCTGGGGACGCCGCTGGTCGAACACCTTGTCGGCGCGGCGGCGGGGTTCGGGGCGCTGGCAGGGCTCGGCTGGGCCTATGCGCGGCTGCGCGGCCGCGACGGCCTGGGGCTGGGCGACGCCAAGCTGCTGGCGGTCGCCGGCGCCTGGCTGGGCTGGCGGGCCCTGCCCAGCGTGGTGGTGATCGCGTGCGCCGGCGGCCTGGCCTGGGCGGCGCTGCGCCTGCTGCAGCGCGGACGCGCGGGCCTGGAGGAGCCCATCGCCTTCGGCCTGCCGCTCTGCGCCGCGATCTGGGCGTCGCTGCTGCTGGCCGTGGCGGGCGCGTGAGGCGGGAACCGCCGATCTTGACTCCCGCCGCGTCATGATCCCCCGTTGCCCGGCCATGGTCGCGCACGCCCCCGCCCTCGAACCGCCGCTGTCGCCGCCCTGCGGCCTGGACGCCCTGGTGGAGTCCCGCGGCCTGATCGCGCCGGAGACGATGGCGCGGGCGCGGGTGGTGCAGGCGGAGACGGGGGAGCGGTTCGATTCCGTCCTGACCCGGCTGGGCCTGGTGTCGGAACAGGCCCTGGCCCAGCTCCTGGCCGAGGCCACCGGCCTGCCGATCGCCCTCGCGGCGGACTATCCGATCCTGCCGGTCGCGGCCGATCGCGTCTCGCCGCGGTTCCTGCGGGAGTTCAAGGCGGTGTTGCTGCGCGAGACCGACAAAGGCTTCGAGGCGGCCCTGGTCGATCCGCTGGACCCCTATCCCGCCCACGCCCTGCGCCTGGCCCTCGGCGCGGACGTCGCGGTGAAGATCGCCCGCGTCAGCGATGTCGAGGCGGCGCTCGAGCGGCAGTACGGGACTCACGCGCAGGACGCCTTCGCCATCGACGAGGAGGCGGACCTCGCCGACCTCGAGCGGCTGAAGGACCTGGCCAGCGACGCCCCGGCGATCCGCGCCATTAACCGGCTGATCGCCCGCGCGGTGGAGGAGCGCGCCTCGGACATCCACCTGGAGGCCACCGAGGACGGGCTGGCGGTGCGCTTCCGCGTCGACGGCGAGATGCACAGCCTCGAGTCCTTCCCCGCCTCCATGAAGTCGCCCATCGTCTCGCGCATCAAGGTGATGTCGGGGTTGAACATCGCCGAGAAGCGCGCGCCCCAGGACGGCCGGCTGCGCCTGGCCGTGCGGGGCCATGACATCGACCTGCGGGTGGCCACATCCCCCAGCATCAACGGCGAGAGCGCGGTGCTGCGTCTGCTGGACCGCACCAACCTGACCCTGGATTTCGCCGCCCTGGGCTTCGACGCCGAGGTGCTGGGCAAGCTGCGCCAGATCCTGGCCCAGCCGCACGGCATCGTACTGGTCACCGGCCCCACGGGCAGCGGCAAGACCACCACCCTCTATGCGGGTCTGAGCGAACTCAACACGCCCCAGCGCAAGATCCTGACCATCGAGGACCCGATCGAGTACCGCCTCGCCGGGATCAACCAGATGCAGGTCAATCCGGCGATCGGCCTGACCTTCGCCGCCGCCCTGCGCTCGTTCCTGCGCCAGGATCCGGACGTAATGATGGTGGGCGAGATCCGCGACCTGGAGACCGCCCGGGTCGCCGTCCAGGCGGCGCTCACCGGGCACATGATCCTGTCGACCCTGCACACCAACAGCGCCGCGGCCGCGGTGACCCGGCTGCTGGACATGGGGGTCGAGCCGTTCCTGATCACCTCGACCCTGAACGCGGTCCTGGCCCAGCGCCTGGTGCGCCGGCTCTGCGAGGTCTGCCGCGAGCCCTATGCGCCGATTGCGCCCATCGAGACGGGGGCGGAGCTGGCCGGGCGGCGGCGGATCGAGATCGACCGGCTCTATCATCCCAAGGGCTGCGCGCTCTGCGGCGAGACCGGTTTTCGCGGCCGGCTGGCCCTGGTCGAGCTGCTGGTGGTGGATCCGGCCATCGCCCGGCTGGTGCTGGACCGCGCCGAGGCCCGCGATATCGCCGCCGCCGCGGTCGCCGGCTCGATGCGGACCCTGTTCGAGGACGGGCTGATCAAGGCGCGCGCCGGCCTGACCACCCTGGAGGAAGTGCTGCGCGTGACCGGAGAGACCTGAGCGTGGCCGTATTCCGATACCGCGCCGCCACCGGCGCCGGTGCGGTCAGCGCCGGCGAACTCGAGGGCGGCTCCCCGGCGCAGGTGATCGACCAGCTGCGCGGCCTGGGCCTGACCCCGATCGAGGTGGTCGAGACCCGCGCCGGCGCCCAGGCCGCGTCGCGGACGCAGGCCGTGCGCCCCACCGCCGCCTCGCGCCGGGTGGTGGCCAAGGCGATCTCCGAACTGGCCGTGCTGCTGAGCGCCGACCTGACCTTGGACCGGGCGCTGGCGGTGTGCGCCGACAATATCGCGCGGCCGGCGGAGAAGGCCGCCTTCGTCGCCCTACACCAGCGGGTCAAGGAGGGCGCGCCCCTGTCGCGGGCGATGGCGGAGGCCAGGGACCTGTTCCCGCCGATGGCCTCGGCGATGGCGGAGGCGGGCGAGGCCAACGGGCGGCTGGACGTCGCCCTGGCCAAGCTGGCCGAGACGCTGGAGCGGACCGAGGCGCTGCGCCAGGTGGTGGCCGCGGCGATGGTCTATCCGGCGATCCTGCTGCTCATCGCCGTCGCCGTGATCCTGACCATGCTGCTGTGGGTGATCCCCCAGTTCGAGGGCCTGTTCAGCGACGCGGGCGCGACCTTGCCCTTCATGACGCGGCTGGTGATGGGGATCAGCCACGGGGTGCGCCAATATGGCCTGGCCGCCCTCGGCCTTGGCGGCGTGGCGGGGTTCCTGATCGTTCGCTGGCTGCGCGGCCCGGCGATGCGCGGGACGCTGGACCGCTGGATCCTGGGCCTGCCGCAGGTCGGCGCGCTGGTGACGGCGGGCGAGCTCGGACGCTACGCCCGGGTGCTCGGCAGCCTGGTCGAGGGCGGCGTGCCCCTGCCCGAGGCGCTGGCCATCGCCCGGCGCTCCCTGGTCAACACCCACCTGTCGGCGGCGGCGGGGCGGGTGGCGGCGGGGGTGAACCAGGGCGCCGGACTGACCGCCTCCCTGGCCGCCGAGGCGGTGTTTCCCCGCGCCGCGCTCAGCTTCATCCGCACGGGCGAGGAGACCGCGCGGCTGGGCCTGATGCTGTCGCGGCTGGCCGACATGATGGACGCCGACGTGCGCGCGCGGGTCGAAGCGCTGATCGCGATCCTGACGCCGTTGATCACCGTCATCATGGGCGCCATCGTAGCCACCGTGATCGCTTCGATCATGACCGCCATCCTTGGCTTCAACGATCTGGCGCTGTCCTCATGACCGATCCCCGCCGCCCCGACGTCCAACCGCGCAAGGACGCCGGCTTCACCCTGCTGGAAATGCTGGTCGTGCTGGCCATCCTCGGCCTCCTGGCCGCGATCGTCGCGCCCCAGGTGCTGCGCTACCTGGGCACGTCGCGCACCCAGGTGGCCAAGGTCCAGATCGAGAACATCAGCGCGTCGCTGGACCATTTCCAGCTGGATGTCGGCCGCTATCCGACGCCGGAGGAGGGCCTGGACGCCCTGGTCAAGCCGCCGGCGACCGCGGCCAACTGGGGCGGTCCCTATCTGAAGAAGTCGTCGGCCCTGGTCGATCCTTGGGGCCAGAAATACCTCTACGCCAACCCCGGCAAGCACGGCGAGGTGGACGTCTATTCCCTGGGATCGGACCACGTCGAGGGCGGGACGGGCGAGGCCAAAGATGACGGCAACTGGTAGGGACCGCGAGGCCGGAACGACCCTGATCGAGATGCTGGTTGTGATCGGCGTCATGGGCCTGATCGCGGGCCTGGTGTTCCCCGCCTGGATCGGTCCGCTCCGGCGCGTGGCCCTGTACGAGGCCCGCGCGTCGCTGGTCGCCCACCTGCGCACCGTACGGGCGGACTCGGTGCGCGGCGGGACCGTGGTGAGCCTGGACCTGGCCGACGACGGGCGCGGCTATGGCTGGGAGCAGTCGCGCGCGGGCCTGCCGGCCGGCGTCGCCGTCGACGGCGAGCCGCGCTCGATCAGTTTCTTCCCGGACGGCTCCTCGTCCGGCGGCGCGCTGAAACTGACGGACCGAAACCGGACCCTGACCATCGCGGTGGATCCCGCCACCGGCCTGGTGGAGACCTCGCCGGGATGAGCGGCGCCGGTCCTTCCGATGTTTGGCCTGCCGCGCCACGGACCCGCTGCTCCCTTGATGGGGGAGCTGGCGCGAAGCGACTGAGGGGGACTGGTCGCCTTGGAGACCTCTCCGGCAAGGCCCCCTCCACCGCCTTTCAGGCGGTCCCCCTCCCCCGCCGGGGGAGGAGTTTAAAGGGCGACGGCTCCGACGCCGGCTCGGCGCTGGTGGAGGCCATGGTGGCCGTGGCCGTCATCGCCATGATGCTGGCGGTGACCTATCGCGCGGTCGGGGAGAGCGTGCTGCGGTCGCGGGCGGCCGAGGCCAGCCGCAACGCCGTGATGATCGCCCAGTCGCGCCTGGCCCTGGTCGGCGCGGAGATTCCCCTGGCGCCGGGCGAGACCACCGGAGTCGATGGCGACTTCGCCTGGCGGGTCCGCATCGATCCCGCGCCGGAAGACCCCAGCGCCACCGGCCATCTGCTGGCGGTGACCGCCAGCGTGCGTGACCGCGCGGGCGCGGCGGACCGCGCCGTCCTGCGCACCCTGCGGCTGGGCCCGGTCGGGTAGGCCATGGCCAGGCGCGACGCGGGCTTCACGCTGGTCGAGATGCTGGTCAGCCTCAGTCTGTTCGCCCTGGCGGCGGGGCTGATGCTGGCGGGCCTGGGATCGAGCCAGCGGCTGTGGGCCGGGGAGGCGGCGCGGACGGCGCGGGGCGAGACGGTCCAGGCGGCTCAGGCCGTCCTGCGCGCGCGGATCGAACGGCTGCGGCCCAACACCCGCTTCGACGCCTCCACCGCCTATGCCGACATCGACGGGAGCGGCCGGGCCCTGGTGTTCGTCGCGCCGCCCACGGACGTGGAGCGGCCCGCAGCCGCCCGCCGCTATCGCGTGGCCCTGAACGACCAGGGCGATCTGGTCCTGGGCCAGGCGCCGCCGCAAGTCGACGCCGAAGCCGGCGCCGTCTATACTGACCAGGTGTTGTTACGCGACGTCGGGGGACTGGACATCAGCTACTATGGGCCAGACCCGGCGGGCGGGACGTCGCAATGGCGGCCCGACTGGACGCGGCGCGCGACGCCCCCGGAACGGGTCAAGATCCGGCTGGCCCTGAAGGAAGGCGACCGGCGGTTCTGGCCGGAGCTGATCATCCAGCCCGCCGCCGTGGTCGACACCCTTTGCTCGATCGATCCGGCCAGCGGAAACTGCCGGGGTCGGGAGTGACCCTCTCCGAACTGCTCAACACCGACCTGGAGACCGCCGGCCGATGGCTGGGCGGGGCTTTGAAATGGTGGATCGACGAGCTGGCCGGCATGGCGCCGGCGGCGGTGCGCGGGTGGTTCGAGACCCGCCCGTCGCTGACCGCCGAGCCGCTGGCCGACGGCGGCTATCGCCTGACGCGCCAGGGACGCACGGTGATGCAGGCGTCGGGTTCGCCCCGCCGTCCGCGCCCGGTCACCCTGCGGCTGGCGCCGGAGGCGGCGCTGATCCACGAAACGCCGGTTCCGGCCATGGGCGAGCGGGACCTGCGCCGGATGCTGGAGCTGGACATCGACCGGCTGACCCCGTTTCGCCCGGACCAGGTGTTCGTCGATGTGGTCCTTGACGGCGCCGGCCCCCGCCGCGCGGTCGTCGCCGCCATCCCGCGCGAAGTCGCGGTCCAGGCGCTGGAGCAGGCGCGCGCCGCCGGCCTGGATCCCCGCGTGCTGGGCGTGGCCGCCGCCGCGCCCGCGGCGCTGGCCCTGGACTTCCTGCCCGCCGTGCGCGACGCCGGGGCCGCGCCGCGGTCCAACCCGAACCGAAGGCTGATCTGGATCGCCGTCGCGGCCCTGGCCGTGCTCAATCTCGGGGCCGCGATCGGGCGCGACATGCTGGAGGTCCGGGCCCTGCGCGAGCGCGTCGAGGTCCAGCGCCCTCAGGTCGACCGGGTGATGAGCGTGCGCCGCAAGGTCCTGGCTGAGGACCGCCGGCGCGCGCGGATCGCCCGGCGCCGCGCCGATGGCGAGCCGCTGCGCATGCTGGACGCGGTCACCGGCGCGGTTCCCGCCGGGGCCTGGGTCGACCGGCTGGCCTTCGATGGGCGGGCGGTGCGGGTTTCCGGCTACCGGCAGGATGCGGTCGACGTCGCCGCCGCCCTGCGCTCGGCGCCCCTTCTGACCCACGTCCGCGGATCCGGCGCCGACCTGCCGACGCGGCAGGCCGCCGGCCAGCCGTTCGACCTGACCGCCGATCTTCGAACTCCGGTGGGCCCGTGAGCGGCCGGTCCCTGCTCGAGCGGCGCCTGATCGCGCTGGGCCTGTTGATCGCCGTCCTGGCGGGGGTCTGGTTCGGCCTGGCGGCGCCGGTCCTGGCGGGGTTCGCCGAACGCGCGGCCGAGCGCGAACAGCTGGCCGACGATCTACAGCGCGGGCGCGAGCTGATGGCGTCGCGGGCGTTCTGGAGCGATCAGGCGCTGCGCCAGCGCGGCGACGCCGAGCTGTTCGCGGTGATCGCGCCCAACGCGTCCGCGGCGACCCAGCAGGCGACCGATCGGATCGGCGCGGCGGTCCAGGCTCCCGGCGGCGTGCTGAAGA
>Ga0182030_10024210_pt1 | contig 11171 bp, 6 predicted proteins | sample 812S3MmetaG_FD_121299 | JGI IMG/M metagenome (GOLD analysis project Ga0182030, IMG submission 121299) | Permafrost microbial communities from Stordalen Mire, Sweden - 812S3M metaG (Illumina Assembly) | ecosystem: Environmental > Terrestrial > Soil > Wetlands > Permafrost | place: Sweden...
AATACAAATTTGAACAGGGGGACATCGTTTCAGGACTTGTCGTGCGCATCGAGCGTGACGGCATACTTGTAGATGTCGGCGGCAAATCAGAAGGTTTTGTTCCTATTAAAGAACTTTCAAACATGCCTATCGACAGCGCCAACGATGTTGTCAAAGACGGAGACCGTCTGGAGTTTTACATCCTTCGCGAGGAAAACGAAAACGGGCAATTAACACTTTCATTGAAGAGAGTGGCACAGGCTCGTGGTTGGGTTCTACTCGAACAACAGAAGAAGAGCGATGAAACTATCCGCGCCCGAATCTCAGCTGTCGTCAAAGGCGGCGTTGTTGTCGATGTTTATGGACTGCGTGGTTTCGTTCCCGCAAGCCAATTGCGCGTGAAGGGCACTACTCCTGAAGAACTTATTGGAATGGAAATTCCGATGAAGATTTTAGAAACAGACACCAAGCGCAACAAGCTCATTTTGAGCCAACGCCTTGCTGTTCAAGAAGAGAAGGCTGCACAGCGCGAGAAAATCTTGAGCACTCTGGAAGCGAATCAGGAAGTTACTGGCGAAGTCGTTCGTATCGCCGATTTCGGCGCATTCATCGACCTCGGTGGTCTCGATGGTTTGTTGCCAATTTCGGAAATCTCCTGGGAGCGCGTCTCGCACCCGTCCGATGTGCTTAAAGTTGGCGATATGGTCAGCACCAAGGTTCTCAAAGTTGATCGCGACAAGGGTCATATCAGCTTGAGCTTGAAGCAAATGCAGCCAGATCCCTGGAAGGAAATCGAAAACAAATTCCAGGAAGGACAAATTCTCAACGGAGTTGTCCGCAAGATTCAAAGCTTCGGCGCTTTCGTGCAGATTTATCCTGGTGTTGATGCGTTGCTTCCGACAGTTGAAATGTCAGAACAACAAAACGTCAAGCCGGAAGAAGTTGTACATGTCGGCCAGGAAGTTAGAGCGATCATCAAGAAGTTCTCTCCGAAAGAACACAAGATCAGCCTCAGCTTGCGCGGCGTAGACGTTGCAGATTTGATCAACGGCTAATTGCCACCACTGAATAAAAATTGCAAGAGACAAGCTTAAGGGTTTGTCTCTTTCTTTTTTTCTTGTTTGCATCAATTACTTAAGAAGGGATCATCGATCATGCTGCATTTCATTGATAGATTGCTTAAGAGCGGATCATTGCACAGGTGCATTCCATTGATAGATTACTCAGGGACAGATCATTGCAGTTGAAAATGAACAATTTTGGGTAAGAGAAGAAAGTAAATCACAATCCGAGATTGAAACCATGGCAAACGCAGAAGTTCTTGACAACGGTGATGGTAAAAAAGACATCAAGCATGAGTCCGAAAAATCCGGCGGCGGCGATTCACATTTTTCGCAAGCTCTTGTTAGTGAGCCGCAAGAGTCCAGTATCCTTTTCAAGAAAATGCACGACGCTTCTAAGGACTCCGATTCCACAAGGGCCTTTGGCGATGCGAGTGTCACTCAGGGAACAATTGCGGCGACAGTGCTGATAGGCGCACTTGGACTTGGTGCCGATCATATGTTGCGAGATAACGATACTGCGCGTTTTCAGCGGGAATTGCCAGCCGCAGATCTTTCCGATACGGCAAAAGCTTTATTGAAATCTGTCGGCAAAGTTATGGTGGAAAAGAGTGATTCCTCCTTGCCTGACACAATGGTTTTTAAAAATCCTAATGTCTCGCTGGGCGACAAGCTCAAAGTCGCCATGGTTGAGATGCAGGCAAGCGGCGATCGCGGCTGGTATATCAAGCACAATGGCGATGAATTGCTAATATACAAATCGGACAATCCTCAAGTCGTCGAAGACAGATACAAGGCGCTAGAGGAACGCCGTGCCGCTTCGGGAGTGAATTACACAGTAAGAGAAATCGGATTTGATAGCACAAGCGTGAAGTTCCCCGATGGCGTAGATCCAGGCAAAGCCACCAAGGCTGCTGTGGAAGAGGCTAAGGCCAGATATGGTAGCTTCTCTTTAGATGTCAACGGGCAGTATCTTGGACGGGTCGATAAAAACTCCAACGCTGAAACGCTGAAAGCCACTTACGATTCACAGCTTGAAACTAAGGCGCGAAACGAGGCTGAAAGCCGAAGTAATCAGGAAATCGCCGATTCCATGCGGCGCGATTTAGGATACAAAATCAGTAAGAGTGAGTATGGCGGAGGTTTCGAGCTAAAGACATCCAAAGCACCTGAAGACTCTAAAGTAGAATCCATTGTCCAAGCCGCTATACAGGAAGCGAAGGCTAGAGGGCAGAGCGTAACAATTCGGTTTGGAGACAGCTATCGGGGCACGACGGTTGACAATAGCTCAAACGCCGAAGCTAAGGCTGATGATCTTAGGAGCAAAATTAAGCAAGAAATTGCTGATAAAGAATCAACCGTTTTGCGCAAGTCAATCGAATTTCAATACACGCAGAACAGCTTAGGGCACAGCACCGACAACAACATAATGTTCCCACCTAACACGACTCCGGCGGATCGAGCAAAGATTGCTGCCACAGAGGCAACCCGTTTAGATCGTGCCATCAGCTTTGAGTACGATGGATTGAAGTTTTCCACAGGTCCGGGGCGAGACGTGAAAAGCGTACAAGAGCAGTACCAGAAAAGCTGGGACGAGCACTTCGCTAAGCAACAAGCAGAAGGCAAAGCAAATTTGCAGGAAGGCAGCGCAGAATTGCAAAAACGGACTGGATACAAGGTAGATATCATTGCGAAAAAAGATTGGCCGGACGAAGTTGAACTTTCTTTCTCCAAGAAAACTTTGGTAGCCGATCAAATTCAAGCGGCTTCTTTTGAAGCAAGAGCCAGGAATCAAGTAGTACAAATAAAAGACGGCGACAACTTGATAGTTGTAAAACCAAATGACGATGCAGCCAAGAAAGCTGCTCTGGTGGAAGACACCAAGGCCAGGGCCGCAGAGGCTGGCTTCACAGTCACAGAATCAAGTTACGATCATGCCTTTCTCAACTTCAAAGTGAATACTCCGATTGAGAAAATAGTAGCGGCATCACTGGCTGAGCGGGATGCTCGCAGGGCGGCTGGAGATTATCACACAGACGTAATTTATCGCGCCGGAGAGAATGTCAGAGGTGATCTGAAATATAACGACACGTTCGAAACTGCAATGGCGAAATATGGGCAGGCAAAGGAACAGTCTGATGTTTGGGCTCAAAAGGCAGCATCGGAAGAAGCTGCTCGAGCCGTCTCGGCAACTGATGCTGCTAAGCTCCAGGAGCAACTTGGTTATTCGATTAAGAAGGATGACATCTGGGGCTACAAGATGAAGGTTTCGCCCAAAGTAGAGATCGAATCTGCGGTTGATGCCGCGATCACAGAAGCGAAAGCCAAAGGTGCTTCGATTAGCATGGAGAGGGCAGGCTCGAGTGTATCAGTTAGAGCCGATAGTAACCGTGATTCTATCGTTGACGCCTATCGCTTAGAAGCGCAGCGCAATAGTTTCGAACCACAGACTATGGCTCTGAGAAAGCAGCTCGGCTACGAGCTCGACTACAAGGGCGATGGGGCAGCTACAACACTCACTTTTAAAGCACAAACTTCAGCAGAAGATCGAATAACAGCGGCCGTAAATGAGGCTAAGTTTCTTAAGAGAACGGTACAGTTCAAATATGATGGAATGACGAGCTATGCGAGCCCTTCCGACGATCCCGAAGCGGCAAAAGCTAAATACCTGCAAGAATATGGTTCGTACAAGAAGGCTCAAATTCCGCCTGAATTGGCTTCGGCTGCCGAACGTCCCGTCTCGGAAGAACGAGTGCCTGCACCTGCTGCTAGCTTGGATACAGTTGTTAAAGCAGATATTGCCAAAACCGTTAGCGATTTTGGTAGCACCATTGGTGGTGATGCTGCATCTAAACACTTATTCTTGAGTGCGCTAGGGGACGACCCAGCTTCTCAAGCGAGTTTCAAAAAACTAAGGGATGCTGCTGAGAATGATGATGAACGGCACACTTTGGATGAGCTTAGAGACAGGGTCCGAGGACTGTCGCCAGGTGAGAGGGACGCCTTTCGAGATGGTCTTCTCACCAGCACTGAGCGTGTAACTCTCGGTGGTGGCATTAGGGCTGTTGGTATCACCACAGGATTGCTGGCGGTGGTTTCAGCTGCGATATATTTGGCTAAAGAAAGCGGGTCTTCGAAACCAAACTCAGTACGCAAGGTTCCCTTCTTTTCGCCCGATTAAGTTGAGCTACTAACGTAGCTGCTGCAAGCAAGCACGATTTTATTGTGCCTGTATAAGAATGCACGCACCGCTGGCGGTGCCTGCGGGGGCTTGAGCGGTGCCTGTGAGGGCTCGGGGCGCTAAGCCCGCTTAGCTTTTGCCTGAGAGTTCGGTGAGCTTGCGTTTGGCTACCTGGTTTCCGCGCTCAGCCGCCATCGCATACCATTTGCGCGCCTCATTTAGATCGGCGGCAACCCAGGCTCCGTTTTCATACGCCATGCCTAAGTCGAGTTGAGCTTGAGTATTGCCCTTGTTTGCCGCGTCTTTCAAATAACGAATTCCTTTTGATGAATTCGCGTTGACACCATGTCCGTAAAGATAAAGATAGGCGAGGCGATAGAGCGCTTGTGTATTGCCTTTTCCCGCCGCGCGCTCGTACCAGAATGCGGCATTGTTGTAATCTATTTTGTTGCCACCAAGTCCAAACTCGCAGGAGATGCCCATGTAATACTGTCCCTCCGGCTCTCCTTGTTTGGCTTTCTCTGACCAGTGAGCCAGTTCATCCAGTAACATTGATTTGGGCGCTTGGTTATTAAACGAGGTCGCGAGAAAACGTGCAAGATCAAGCGAACCTTTTTCGCTGCTGTTCGGCGCTCGCCTTTTGCTGCTGTCTCCATCGGCGCTAGCTCTAGAATACTCAGATTGTGCGCGGGAAGCGCCGCTACTAGCCTGACTTTGTTGAGGTCGCTCCGAGGCTTGTTTGCCGCCTTTGCCATCGCATATAAGTTCGCTGAGTTGAGCATAAGCCTGATTAAGCGATTGTTGTTTTTTCAAAGCCAGCTCTTGTGCTTTTGAACCAGCCACGTGTTTATCCGGATGCCAAATTTGACTGAGCAAGCGCCAGGTTGATTTTATTTCTTCCAATGAGCATCCAGGTTCCAGCTCAAGAATTCGATAACATTCGGCGATTGTGAGCTTGATAGCCATTGGCGTTTGTCCAATTTGAAAGGCTTAGACGAGCTTCTAAGCGGCTTAGCGGGTGCACTCTTGTATAGTTTCTCACGCAAGCGGAGACTTTTGCTTGGAAAGATAAACTGTCGAATATCTACTGACATTGGATAGATGCTTATGGGATTGGCTGTCGGTGGTTTAAGATGAATTTGGAAGCGATTGGGGGGCTACTGCTCCTCAATAAGGCTGCGCTTTTTGACGCGTCAAGCCTGATGATTATTCTTGCTTTGCTGCTTTGGAGCTTCAATGTGAAGGCGCAGACTCGCGTTGTGGCTTCTCTCAGCGGCTGGATTTTAATTTGCGCTGGCCTGACTTACGCCGGCTTGTCACTATTGGAATACCGAGCGGATGCTCTGGCAAAGACCCAGCGCGTGCAGAGTCCATATTTGCTCTCTGGCTACGACATGGCTCATTGAAGTGAAGTTGCCCAGGTCCCTCGCTTCATATGTATGCACTGCTGCCGGGTAAGCAACACATTCAGTTTTTTGCTTGCTTAACGCAAACTAATCTTTGTTGGGGTACTTAGCTTGGCTAAGGTTTGGGGTCATTCTGATGGTAGAAAGTTTTGCTGTTAAAAGCGAGAAAGATAGTCCTGATAAGACTGAGACTGCTGCTGGCGATGCACGTCAGCGTTTGTCCAGCCAATTTGTCAGTCCAGACGCAGTCTCTGCTAACAATAAAGCCACAGCAACTGCCGACGGCGCAGCTCAGAAAAACGACAAGATTTCCACAGGAGCGGACGGTGTTGTTCAGAAGAATGACAAGACTGCAACAGGAGTGGACGGGGCTGCTCAGAAAAATGACAAGAGTGTAGCAGGAGCGGCAGGCTCCGAAGGCACAGCTCCGAAAATCGACAATGCCACAAGTTCTGATTCCGGGAAGAAAACTGACACAGCCGTTAAGACTGATGCAGCTCCAGTAGCTCCAGCGATACCGAAGAAAGATGCGCCGTCGCCTAAACCTGTCTTCGAAGAAGAAAAACATCCTAGTGGTACCACGGCTCCGCAAAACAAACAGGAACTGATTGCCGCTGAAAGAAAATACTTCGATTTTGAATTTCACAACAAAAACGTCACGCTTGATCCTTTCCAAAAAGGCGAAGGACCTTATCAGGTTCTCGAACGTATGAATCAAGAACATAAGCTCACGCTGGCTGCACCTTTTGTTGGTGTTCGCCGTGACGCCTGGTCCGAAGAGCAGATTCTTGAAGCCGCTTCGAAAATCTCGCAACGCGATCTGCATGGAAGCAAGCACGCTTACAAAGTCGGTGAACAAACGCCGTTATGGTCGGAAACTGATATCAAAAAGCGTGTTGACGATATGGTCAAACTGCCACGAGGCATTGATGTTTCGCATTTCGATAATGATATTGATTGGACCAAGGTAAAAGACAGCGGTCTGGATTTTGCATTTATCAAAGCTACTGGCGCCAAGCGAAGTGGTGCCGTTGATGTCGATCCAAAGTTTGCCCAAAACGAGCAGGGCGCTCGCGATGCCGGGCTCAAAATAGGCTTCTACCATTACTTTCGTGCCGATGTACCTGTAGACAAGCAAGTCGAACAATTCACTCAGGCTGTTGGAAAGCAACAGGCGAAAGATCTACCACTGGTAATGGATGCTGAAGAGGACGACGTAAAGCCTAATTGGACGACTGCTCCTGACGGGCATGCCTACACCTCGCAAGAGCGAGTGAAAATGATTACGGACTTTTGTGATGGTGTCAAAAAGATTCTCGGGCCTGATACTCGCCTGGCAATTTATACAAGTAGCTCCTTCGTTAACACCTATTTGGGCAATGACAAAGCAATTGCGAAATATCCTTTGTGGGATGCGAATTGGAAAGTTGCAGAGCCGGCTATTCCTCAGCCTTTCACCAAACCGGCATTTTGGCAATATGCCGGCGATACCGGCAAAGTTGCCGGCATAACTAAAGCTCCGGGGGCTGGCGTCGATCTGGACATCGCAATGGATCCGCATGTTCTAGAAGATCATCCCGCACGCAAACATCAACACCGACACTAGCACAGTTAAATACAAATCGATGCCGGCAGGCAGACAGAGCGTGTCTTAAGGCTACGCACACTGTAGCTTTATGCAGCGCGCTGCCGTGTTGCTGCACATTTTGAATTGCGAATTTTTCAGGCATGATTGTCTCAAGAGATGGGGTTCGGCAAAGGAGACTCGGCTATGGAAGGTGCAATTAATGACGCTGCAGCAAAGAAGAATGCGGAAAGCGCCGACCATTTGTCATCTTTGATTTTTGAGAAAGAACCCATTTCTACGACGTTTGGACAGCAGGCAATCGAGCCTAAAACAGGCTCCTTCCAGTTGCCCAAGATTGATTTTGTTATTTCGCACGGGCAGGAAGAAGCATCTTATTTTGGCGATGGAAAAGTCGTTGTGCAAAAGACGGACAAGAAAGTCAATCCTGAATGTTCTAACGGTGTGCGCAGCGCTGATGGCAGCGAACAGCGCTTCGACAACACAGGTTTGTGTAAAGTTAGCGGCGATGTGCATTGGGGAAAGTCCGTTGATGGTGTTATGCAAATTGATATCGGTGGCAATGTCAAAATAGGTCTGGACAAGAATTGGCATCTTGTAAATGTTCAAGGTGAACATAATTCCTACAAAGTCGGTGACGAGATCAAGCATCCGCTTGAGGCGCCACCACAATCGGCTCAAGTCGCTGAACATGCTGCTCACGCCGCTGCCGGCGCGCAAACTCAGGCAGCAGATCATCATGCAGAACTTGCCGGGAAGGGTAAAGCCGAGCCTGCCGAGTCACACAAAGCCGTCGCCCTCAAAGCGGAGGCACACAAGCCCGAAATACACAAAAAGGTAGCGTCGCATCACGGTGTTGAAGCCGCGCTAAAGAAGGCGACGTCCCCTGCCGCTGCTGCAAAGACAGACTTCGACCTTAATGGCATTTATTAGAACTTAGAGTGCTTTAGCCACGACAACGAAGTGGGCATTCTCCACCAGTGGTGTCAAGCCGGATTCAGGACCAAAAAACGGCTTGGTCTCGCCTGTTTCCAGATAGCCCATTGAGCGATACCAAGTCAGCAGTTCGTTTCGTCCGGCAAACACGAACATTTTTGCTTGCGTGCATTTGCATCTTTCACGCGCTTGTTTTTCTCCGAGCAATAAGAGCTTTTTGCCAAGCCCCAGATTTTGATATTCCGGATGCACTGAAAGCATACCAATGTGCGCGTCTTGCCCGTGTTGTTCTATGTGCACCGCGCCTGCTAAAACGCCTTTTGTGTCGCGGATCAATATAATTTCGGCGTTTTGATCGCTGAGATAATTTTCCAGGTCGGCTTTGACGATGCGTGGTCCTTTGACGAGGTCGTGTTCGTTTTTCCAGCCAACGCTTGCTTTACCGCCGCGATAGGCTAAATTTACCAGCTCTTCGATGTCGCTTATGTCTTTGGTTGTGGCTGTACTTGTCGCAAAATTATCTGTCGTAGAGGATTTCTCTGCCGATGACATTGGTGCTCCTTTTAGTTTTCGTGCCTTTCTCAGCTGATTCGCGGCGGCACTAAGCCTTGCGAAATGCTGGAAATGAGGGCTTGAACCACGTTAGGATCGTAAGTGTTGCCGGCGCCCCTCATCATATCGGTTTGCGCCTGCTCCGCTGGAATGCCCGGCCGATACACGAGGTCTGTGACCAACTCAGTATAAGCGTTGCAGGCATGAATTATGCGGGCTCCAAGCGGAATCGCTTCGCCGGCTAGTCCTTCCGGATAGCCGTTGCCGTCGTATTCTTCATGATGTGCCAATATGATCGGAGCGAGCTGTGCCAGCTCAGGAAATTCTTCAATTAGCTTGGCACCATCTATGGTGTGATTCATCGTCATAACAAGCTCGGCGTCGCTCAACTGTTCATCTGGCTTTCTCAAAATGAGCATTGGCAATCCGAGTTTGCCGACATCATGTATGATAGCGGCCAGTCGAATCTGGTTAACTTCTTCAGCTGATAAGCCAAGCATGCGCGCTACGGCTGTGGCATATTCTGCGACAGCGCGAGCGTGCCCGTGTAGATGCTTATCTTTTGATTCAATTTCCGCGACCCAGCCATCTATTCTGCCCAGTAAGCGCATGTCCACTCCTGGTGTGGCGAAAATATAATCACTGGTTGGATTTGACGAGGCCAGAATTTGTTTGAGCTTGGCTTCAGCAGCGGCTTCCGCTGCTGCGTCCATTTGAATGGGCGGGCCTTCGACAAAACTTGGTGGTGCCGGTGGTTTCACTCCCCCGGCCCCTTTACCGAATGCCTGTCCTAAGCCCGCTCCGCCGGCGATACCGGAAGCGCGAGCTTTGCCCATCATCATGGCACCAAGACCGGTGCGGGGCGGCGCCGCGGGTACTTCGGGCGCGTGCGGAGCTTCCGCCTGCATAGCTCCTGCCGGTTGCGCTGCCATAACTGGTTCAGTCACAGGTCGAGGTGCAACTCCAGGGCTGGGAATTGAGTCGAGGTCGCCCCATTTACTTGGTCCTCTGGCGACGGGAATATTTGATTGGCTTGTGCTTTGCTGTTGCAGGTTCGCCTCAGGAATGTTCGTTTGGCTTATGCTCTGTTGCTGAGCATTGTGCGGCGCTCCGCTGCCCCACTTGCCGTCCGGTTTCTGAGCTGCGCCCGGCGCCGCTATGGCATCTAGATTGCCCCACCTGCTGCTGCCATCGTCAGGCTGGATTGCCGGGCCTGGTGCCGATATTCGCGGCGGCGGACTGCCGGCACTTGCCCCGGGCAAAATTGGCACTGGAGGAACGTTCCCCCCTGGCAAAGTCGGCAGCGGTGGGACGTTGCCCACATTGGGTAAAGTCGGCATCGGCGGAACGTTTCCAGCTGCTGCATTTGCTAGCGCCGGCATTGGAGGAACATTGCCGGATGCCGCATTCGCTAAGTTCGGCAAGGGCGGAACATTGCTCGCTGCCGCATTCGGCAAATTCGGCAGGGGCGGTACTTGTGACGCTGTTTCGGCTGTCACCGCCGGCGGTGGCGGAAGCTCAAGGCTCGTTTCGATATCCCAGGCGCCATTATTATTACCAGTGCTACGTTGATTGCCGAGCAGACCGCCCAGCACTCCTTTGAAGTGCTCTTGCTCTCCCGGGTTCGTTTGTGCGGCTTCCTGTTCAAGCATATTGGCCAGCTCGGAAAGCGATTCGTCAGTTTGACTTTCTTGCGGCGCTGTTTCAAAACCGGTTTCGCCGAAAGCTTCGTCGTAATTCGGCTCGGGCGGAGCGCCCAGAAATGGATCTTGTGCCCAGTCAACCGACCCACTGTTGTCTGCTGTTAGCTCTGTGTAGGCCTGGTCACCTTGAGCATCATCAAATCCGCCCCCGGTATAATCTGCTTCGGTTGCAGTATGCTCGTTATAGTTTTCATTGAAGGAATCGCCAAATGGATCACCAGGCTCAGCCGCAAATTGATATTCTTGGCTGGCATAGCCAATTTCGGCGGACGTGGCCAGCTGCGCTTCTTGAGCTTGGAAGCTTACTTCGCTGGTCGCTGTCTGTGGCGGCGGTGGCACAGCTGCTGCTGCCGGTGGCGCTTCAGGCGGTTTCGACTTTTGTGCTTTCCTAATTGAAGTATTGCCCATCGCTCCCTTGAGCGCTTTGCGTACTTCTTGAATGCTTTTCTGTCCTTCTTGTTTTGTATCTGCGACGTCTCGTTGGTGCTGTTGCATGATCGTCTTTGTTTGCTTCTTCTCGTCGTCGAGCTGAGCAAGCGCTTCTGCGACCGTGTCTGCCACATTTTGCACCATGTCTATTTCGTCGCGTGTCCATAAATGGCGCGATTCGCATTGTTGCAGAATGATGGTGCCATGCACGCCAATGGACGAGCGCAATGCTACGGAAAGCTGTGAGCGCACCCCCGTGAATTCCATTTCTTCCTGAACAGGTGTCTTATAAGAATTCTGCTGGCCTTCAAAAGCCAGAACCGGCACTGTTGATAGCAG
>Ga0182030_10024211_pt1 | contig 11170 bp, 14 predicted proteins | sample 812S3MmetaG_FD_121299 | JGI IMG/M metagenome (GOLD analysis project Ga0182030, IMG submission 121299) | Permafrost microbial communities from Stordalen Mire, Sweden - 812S3M metaG (Illumina Assembly) | ecosystem: Environmental > Terrestrial > Soil > Wetlands > Permafrost | place: Sweden...
CATTGTCAAATTCCGCCGCCGCAAGCACTACAAGCGTGAGAAAACTCATCGGCAGCCGTATACCGAAGTGAAGATCACGCAGATTGTCGCTTAAGTTTTTCTGGAGATAGCTCATGGCACACAAAAAAGCCGGCGGTAGTACTCGCAATGGCCGCGATTCGCATTCGAAGCGTCTTGGCGTCAAGAAATTCGGTGGTGAGGATGTGCTGGCGGGCAACATTTTGATCCGTCAACGGGGCACGGTGTACCGCCCGGGCGTGAATGTCGGTATTGGCACTGATCACACCCTGTTCGCCAAGGCCAACGGTATCGTCGAGTTCCGCGTCAAAGGCGCCGAGCAAAAAACCTACGTCAACGTCGTTACGAAGTAGCGATGGCTGCGGGCCCCAAGGCTCGCGAATCAGTGAAGGGGGTAGGGCGGCCTGCCCCCTTTTATTTTGCGCGCGATCCCCGTACATCCGGTTGAACCAAAATGAAGTTCGTCGACGAAGCCAAACTCAAGGTCCAAGCCGGTAACGGCGGCCGCGGTTGCGTCAGTTTTCGGCGCGAGAAATTTGTTCCCTTCGGCGGACCCGACGGGGGCGATGGCGGCCTCGGCGGCAGCGTGTACCTACGGGCCGTCGAAGGGATGAATACGCTGGCTGACTTTCGCATCTCGCGCACCTACAAAGGCCAAAACGGAGAAAGCGGCAGCGGCAACGACTGTACCGGTCACGGTGGCGCCGATATCTACGTGCCGATTCCGGTCGGTACCGTCATCAGTGATCGGGACACCGGCGAGCAGCTGGGAGATCTGGCAAAGGAAGGCCAAACCTTGCTGGTAGCGAAAGGCGGCAAGGGCGGATGGGGAAACACCCGCTTCAAATCGAGCACCAACCGCACGCCGCGCAAATCCGGTCTCGGGCTGCCGGGTGAAAAGCGCGAACTCGCGCTCGAATTGAAGCTCATCGCGGATGTGGGATTGCTTGGGCTACCGAATGCCGGCAAATCAACCCTGATACGCGCCGTCTCGTCGGCCCGCCCCAAAGTCGCGGATTATCCGTTCACCACGTTGTACCCGAATCTCGGCGTCGTCAGTGCAGGTCCCGGGCGAAGCTTCGTCATGGCGGACATTCCCGGGCTGATCGAGGGCGCGGCTGACGGTGCGGGTCTCGGCATCCGCTTCTTAAAGCATCTGCAGCGCACGCGCGTGCTTCTGCATCTCATCGATATTGCGCCGCCCGACCCGGACGCCGATCCCGTCAAGGACGCGCGGACCATCGTCGCTGAACTCAAGAAGTTCGCCGCCGACCTTGCCGCCAAGGAGCGCTGGCTCGTCATCAATAAGATCGATTTGTTGGAGCCCGCTGAGGCCGAGCGGCGCGCCAAAGAGATTACGCGGCGGTTACGCTGGAAGGGTCCGGTGTTTCGGATTTCCGGCGCCACGGGGGCCGGTACAGAAGAACTCAAGCAGGCGGTGATGCGCTACCTAGAAGCGCATCCGCGGGCGGCGAGCTAGTTACTTGGCGAGCGCGCGAACTTGCTTCGTTAAGCGGCTCTTATGACGAGCAGCTTTGTTACGGTGAATGATGCCTTTGTTCACCATGCTGTCGATGACCGGTGTCGCCGCCGCGAGCGCTGAGGCCGCCTCGTCGTGCTTTCCGGCCTTGAGCGCTAGGGTCGCCTTGCGAATGGCGCTGCGCAGCTGCGAGGTCATCGCGTCGTTACGGGCGCGGTGCACGGTCGATTGCCGAGCAGCTTTTTCAGCAGATTTCGTATTCGCCAAGCGCGGACTCCTTAAAAGAGCCGCGTAGCTTGCCGATTGGTCCCGCGCTTGTCAATTGCAGGCCGCGGAAGCCGCCTTGGGCTTGCTATAGTGACGCGACTGAATCGCAGGAAACCTGAGTATAATCACGGCCTTTCGCCATGGAACTAGTTCGCGGTCTACACAATATCTCGCAGCGCCGCCGGGGCTGCGTTCTGACCGTTGGCAACTACGATGGCGTACATCTGGGTCACCAGCAGATGATCGGCGTGCTCAAAACCCGAGCAGCCGAACTCCATTCGGCGGCAACGGTGTTGGTATTTGAGCCGAGCTCGAAGGAATTCATCGACCCGGACGGCGCACCGCCGCGCCTGACCCGCTGGCGGGAGAAATTTCTGGCGTTGGCCGCGTATGGCGTAGAGCGGTTGGTGACCTTGCGTTTCGATGATTGCATGCGCGCCATGACCCCGCAGTCATTTGTCGAGTTGATCGTCGAGAGGTTGGGCACGCGACATATCGTCGTTGGCCACGATTTTCGCTATGGCAGCAAGGCCGGCGGCACGATCGAGAGCTTGCGAATCGCAGGTCAGACCCACGGTATTGGCGTGGAAGAAGTGGCGCCGTTCGTCTCTGACGGTGTCCGGGTCTCGAGTACGGTGGTGCGCGAACGCCTGGCGCTTGGCGATTACCCCGGCGCCGCGCGCCTGCTCGGCCGGCCCTATCGGATGTCTGGCCGGGTGGTGCACGGACGAAGGTTAGGTCGCACGTTGGGGTTTCCGACCGCGAACCTTAGATTGATGCGCCGCAAATCGCCGGTCTGGGGCATATTGGCGGTTTGGGCGTACGGCATCGATTCGAGTCCGCTGCCGGGGGTTGCAAGTCTCGGCACACGCCCCACCGTCAATGGGGTGGAGCCGCTGCTCGAGGTGCATCTGTTCGACTTTTCCGGCGACTTGTACGGCCGGGAGATCGAGGTTGAGTTCGTCGCGAAATTGCGTGACGAGATCAAATTCGATTCATTGGACGCGATGATTGTACAAATGAAAGTGGATGGCGCGATGGCGCGCGATCTCTTGGCAAAGGTGGATTGTGGCTGATTACAAACAGACGATTAACTTGCCCAATACAGGGTTCCCGATGAAGGCGGACCTCGCGAACCGCGAGCCGGCAATGCTCGCGGCGTGGGAACGCGATGGGCTGTACGAAAAGATTCGCGACTTTGCCAAAGGCCGGCCCTCGTTCGTGCTGACCGATGGGCCGCCGTATGCGAACGGGGCGATTCACTTGGGTCACGCCGTCAACAAGATTCTCAAGGACATCATTGTTAAGTCGCGAACCCTCGATGGCTACGATGCGCCGTATGTACCCGGTTGGGATTGTCATGGTTTGCCGATCGAGATGCAGGTCGAAAAAACGCACGGGCGCGTCGGCCAAAAAATAGATGCCAAGGCGTTTCGCGCCGCGTGCCGCGAATATGCGCACAAACAGGTCGATGCACAGCGCGCCGATTTTAAACGGTTGGGTGTGCTTGGCGATTGGGATCACCCGTATCTGACGATGATGCCGCGCTTCGAGGCCGAACAACTGCGCGCATTTGCTTTGATCATCAAAAATGGCCACGTTTACAAGGGCTATAAGCCCGTGCATTGGTGCTTGAATTGTCGATCGGCACTGGCGGAGGCAGAGGTCGAATACGAAGACAAGACTTCGCCCAGTGTTTACGTGCGCTTTCCGGTGGTCGACACCGCGGATTTGGCGCGACGCTTCGGGATTGAGGCGAACGTGCCGACCGCGCTCGCCATCTGGACTACGACGCCGTGGACCTTGCCTGCGAATCGAGCGGTATCCGTTCACCCCCAGTTCGACTATGCGCTGGTGGAATTTGATTTGGGCGGTGGCGTTGAACGCTTGATCGTCGCGAGCGAATTGATCGATGCAGTCATGAATGCCCTGGGCGTTGCCGTCTGGAGCCTGATCGCGACCGTCAAGGGATCGGCCCTCGAGCACATGCTGCTCTCCCATCCCTTCTACGATCGACAGGTCCCCGTGATCCTTGGAGATCATGTCACTCTCGATGCCGGCACCGGTGCTGTGCACACCGCACCGGGGCATGGCTTGGATGACTACATTGTCGGCCGCCGCTATGGATTGGAAATCGAGAATCCAGTGGGCGGCGACGGTCGATTCTTACCATCGACGCCGCTGTTTGCCGGCGAACAGGTGTTCGATGCCAATGCGCATGTGATCAAGGTGCTGCGCGACAAGGGTTGTCTGCTCAAAGATGAGCCGTATCATCATTCCTATCCGCATTGCTGGCGCCACAAGACGCCGGTGATTTTTCGCGCGACGCCGCAGTGGTTCATTAGCATGGAGCAGGCCGGCTTGCGCAAGGGCGCGCTCGAGGCTATCTCGCACGTGGATTGGATGCCGGCATGGGGCGAGCAGCGGATCAGCGGCATGATCGCGGGCCGCCCCGATTGGTGCGTGTCGAGGCAACGTACCTGGGGTGTGCCGCTGCCGTTGTTCGTCGACAAAGTCTCCGGCGAGCTTCATCCAAATACCGCCGCCTTGATCGAAGATGTGGCCAAGCATGTCGAGCGCGTCGGGATCGATGCATGGTTTGATTTGGATGCGACGGCTTTGCTTGGAGCCGACGCGGATCGCTACGAAAAGGCCACCGACGTCATGGACGTGTGGTTCGATTCCGGTGTGGTGCATCACTGTTTGTCGCAAATGCGCCCGGAAATCACAGTGCCCGCGGATTTGTATCTGGAAGGTTCGGATCAACACCGTGGCTGGTTCCACAGCTCGTTGCTGACCTCGGTTGCGATGCATGGCCGCGCACCGTATCGCGGAGTGCTGACCCACGGATTCACCGTGGACGAGAAGGGCCGCAAGATGTCGAAGTCCATCGGCAATACGCTGGTGCCGCAGAAATTGACCAATACCTTGGGTGCCGATGTCGTGCGTCTGTGGGTGGCAGCCACCGACTACGCCAATGAAATGAGCGTATCCGATGAAATCCTGAGGCGCATGGCGGACTCGTATCGCCGCATGCGTAACACGCTCAGATTTTTGCTCGGCAATCTTCATGGCTTCGATCCCGCGCAGCACGCGCTCGCGTTTGACGACCTGGTGGCGATCGATCAGTGGGCAATCGCCAAGGCATTCGCCTTACAAACCGACGTCGTGACGGCGTATCGTAACTACGAGTTTCACGCCATTCATCAGAAGGTCCACAACTTCTGCGTGGTCGAGCTCGGTGGGTTCTATCTCGACATTATTAAGGATCGCCTGTACACCACCGGCGCGAGCAGTGCACCGCGCCGTTCGGCCCAGACCGCGATGCACCATGTGGCGCAGGCCATGGTGCGCTGGCTGGCGCCGATTTTGAGTTTCACCGCCGAGGAGGCGTGGAGCTTCTTGCCGGGTGTGAAGAACGAATCCGTGTTCCTGACTACCTGGCATCAATTTCCGCCCGGCGCCGAGCGCGTGCCGAGCATCGACTGGCCTGCCTTGATCGCGCTCAAAGCCGATGTCGCCCGCGACCTTGAGCGGCTGCGAGCGGCGGGCGACATCGGCGCGCCGCTCGAGGCAGAAGTCACGGTGCACGCGCCCGCGGCACTGGCTGGGCGCTTCGCGGCGCTGCGCGATGAGCTGCGGTTTGTATTGATTACCAGCCAAGCGCGAGTGGTTGAGACCGAATCGCCGCCGATCTCGACCGTGCCAACCAGCGAACCTGGGGTTTGGATTGAGGTCCAACCGAGCGTGCAACCCAAATGTGTGCGATGTTGGCATTTGCGCAGTGACGTGGGCATTGATCCGCGGCACCCGGAATTGTGCGCGCGTTGTGTGCTCAACGTCGAAGGCCCGGGTGAGGAGCGTCACTTCGCATGACGACCGAGAAGAGTCATGCTCGAGCGGCGTGGTGGCTGTTGCTGTCGGTCTGCGTGGTGGCACTCGATCAAGTTTCGAAGCTATATATCGTCGGGCATTACACGGAATTCGAGTTCACGAGCATTTTGCCGATTCTGGATATCACTCGCATGCACAATGTCGGCGCCGCATTCAGCTTTCTGGCGTCGGCGTCAGGTTGGCAGCGGTGGGTATTTATCGGCCTGGCCGCGGTGGTCAGTATCGGTATCACGATCTGGTTGTTCGCGTTGCCGCGTGGCGCGCATGTTTTGCTCGCCGCCGGTCTTGCCATGGTGCTTGGCGGCGCGCTCGGCAACCTCATTGACCGGATTCGCCTGGGTTACGTGATCGATTTCATACACTTTCACTGGGATCGGGCGTACTTTCCTGCATTCAACGTGGCGGATTCGGCGATTACGGTGGGCGCGGCCTGCCTGTTATTGGATGCGTTATTCGAAGCGAGGCAAAAGAGCTGATGCAAATTTTCTTAGCCAATCCCCGTGGATTTTGCGCCGGCGTGGATCGTGCAATCGATATCGTCGAGCGTGCGGTTGTATTGTTCGGCGCACCGATCTACGTGCGTCACGAGGTAGTCCACAACAAGTACGTGGTCGACAGGTTGCGGACCATCGGCGCTGTGTTTGTCGACGAATTGACCGAAGTGCCCGATGGCGCGACGGTAATATTCAGCGCTCATGGTGTGCCGCGTGTGGTGCAGCAGGAGGCCAAGCGTCGCATGCTGAATGTTTTCGACGCGACTTGTCCGTTGGTGACCAAGGTGCACATGGAAATCACGCGCTATGCACGCGAGGCGCGCGAGGTATTCTTGATCGGCCATGCCGGACATCCGGAAGTGGAAGGCACGATCGGGCAATTCGACGCGACCCTGGGCGGCTCCATTTATCTGATTCAGACAGTCGCAGACGTGGGCTGCGTGGTCGTGCGCAACCCCGAGCATCTCGCCTTCGTCACCCAGACCACTCTGTCGGTCGATGACACCGCCTCGATCGTCGCGGCGCTTCGAGCGCGCTTTCCGGGCCTCAAGGCGCCGGTAAAAGAAGACATCTGCTACGCGACGCAAAATCGCCAGGACGCCGTCAAGGACTTGATCGGGCGCTGCGAAGTATTGGTGGTCGTGGGCTCAAAGACCAGCTCGAATTCCAATCGGCTGCGCGAGATGGCTGACAAGAACGCCAAGCCAGGATATCTCGTGGATGGACCCGAGGATTTGCATCGCGAGTGGTTTGACGGCATCAAAGCGGTCGGCGTCACTGCCGGCGCTTCAGCACCTGAAATTCTGGTACAGGGGGTTATCGCGCAGCTTCGCCAATGGGGCGGCGAAGTGGCCGAGGAACTCAGCGGCCGGACTGAGCATGTGATTTTCGCGCTGCCGAAGACGTTGCGCGAAGTGATCAAGGTCGGCGGCAGTCTTTCGTCGGTAGGCCCCACAGGTTAGAATGCGGGCCCTTTCGGGTTGCACGCCGCAATAGCTCAGTTGGTAGAGCAACGCATTCGTAATGCGTGGGTCAGGGGTTCGAATCCTCTTTGCGGCACCAGTATTTACGTGTAGTTTCAGGCACATACCACTTTTGTGCCTGCAAAAATGCGTGGTTCGGGAGGTCGGGACTGCGAGACTTCCTTGCGAACCTTCCATGAATGGTTCCTCAGAAACCTATTCTTGGGTCTCACGGTCACACATCGGGGTGCCGTTGCTCGATCTGCTGCTGTGCAAGCGCGGCCGCGGTTTCGGCGTAAAGATCAACCTGCTGGATGCGCCGACGCTCACAGACTCGATGCCTTTCAGCGCTCGCGAAACGCGGCTTGTACCTGACGGTCGTCTACCTCGTGACGCAGTCTTTACGGGTTGACGCCGGAAGGAACGGATCATCTTGATCACCTGGCTACGAACCAGATGGTCGGGTGTTCGAGTGTAGCCCTTGCACGGCTTAGTTCTTGATGACTCTGCTGGTGGTCGGTCGAATGAGCGCACAGGCGAGGGTGCCCGCACCCCAGTAATGTGAGATATGTTTTCCATAATATGGAAAATGACTTCCATTTAATGGAAATCAGATTTAAAATAATAACCCATGATCGTAATTGGTACCGACCTCGTCGAGCGTTATTTCTCGACGCAAAGCGGACATCGAGGGATCAAGGCGGCACGGGCGCAGTACGATGCATGGAGGGCGATCGCCGAAAGCGCGCAATGGAAGTCGCCACAGGATGTAAAGTTGGCTCATCCGAAGGCAAGCATTCTTAAAGGCGGACGAGTGGTTTTTAACATCAAGGCAAATGACTATCGTCTAATTGTCGCGGTGCGTTACGAGAATGGGATCGTGATGATTCGGTTTTTCGGGTCTCATGAAGAGTACGACAAAGTCGATGCGGAGACGGTGTGATGAAAACCACGTTGTTCGTTATTGAAAATGATGCGGACCATGCTCAAGCCAAAGCGTTGATCGAGAAGCTGATGGGGTCGAATGATCCCGCGGATCGAGCACGCCTGACAGCGCAAGCGCGGCTGGTCGAAGCTTTTGAACGTGCTCGATGGCCACGTCGGCCGCCGTCTCTACCCGATTTGCTGAAGTTTCTGATGGACCAGCATGCTCTTTCGCGAGCCGATCTCGTACCGCTTCTGGGAACGCCCAGCCGGGTGAGCGAGGTGTTAACAGGTAAACGCGAGCTAAGCATGTCGATGGTGCGCAAGGTTCGCGATCGATTCCATATCTCGGCGGACTTGTTGATCGCGCCGTTGCGGCGTCGCGGGCTAGCGGCGTGACAGGAGTGCGCATGCCGCTTCCACTGTGCCCACTTTTGTACCAGCGCAAGCCGATATTGGCCAGCTGCTAAAAGTAAAGACCGCGTTCGGTGTCCCCAAGCTATTGATTGGTATGGATCGTGCCAAGAGCTACGAATTCGTAATGCGTGGGTCAGGGGTTCGAATCCTCTTTGCGCACCAATAATTGCGCGTAATTTCAGACACATACGTGCCGCTAGTGTTCCGGCACGATGGCATCGCTGTGGCCACTTTTGTACCAGCACAATGCGCGTGGATCGGCGTTTCAATCTTTCAATTCTCTTTGCGCATCGAATGATATCCGCTAGTCCAGTCGATATTGGTCGTTGAACTTGGACCAGAGTGTCCTATAGCAGCAAGTCACTCATATCAATGATCGCGGCGAAATTATCGCTATCGACCACATCTTTACTTACGCCGTTGACATGAATGAGCGCTGGGCGGCACGACATGCCCTTCGGCCGGTTAAGCGCATCGATCTTCGCTTGAACTTCGGGAATGATGGAGTCATCGACCTCATTCTTAGAAAACTTTATTTCGCAGACATACAATGTTCCGTATTTCATCGACATGACTCACCGTGGAAGTGCAAATAGCCATTTGTCGATTATGACTTTCATAGTAATACTTATTTACGGAGTGGCAAACTGACAAATGTCGATTTGGACTTCCGGGCGGGCTCGCGAAGGATTGGACGTCACTAGCAGTGAATGGTGAGGCCGTACATATACAAACGATGCAAGTTGCGCAAATAATCCCAGTGAATGCCCCGCCGGGCGGTCGAGGTCACGCGCCACGCACGCGCAAAAGTCGGCGGTAGTGCTCCCACTGTCCTCTTGATGCCGCGTGCACTAATTGACTGTAGTCACTTTTTTACCAGCACAAGCAGATATTGGCCGCCTTCTAAAGCTATAAACGTTGGCACGCAGCCTTGCGGGCGCTCGAGTCGGCCGAGAAGCCCTGGCCGGACGATTCTCGGCGAGGATATTGTCCTTTTTCGCGCGAGCGATAAGGCCGTTGTGGCGCTGGAGGATCGATGCCCACTGATCCGCGCAGGGATACAATCGGCAATGATGGCAGTGGTTGCCGTGGTTGAAATCCTGGATTCTCAGCGACGAAAGAGGGTGGGGCGGCGACTTTGATATCTAGGCTGCACTAGAGCTTTTCGAGTTGCGAAAAGTCTGAGTCGGCGTGTTCAAGCTCGACGTGATGATGTCGGGCGCATGAGGCGATCAAGATGTCAGTAGCTGGGACCGAGATACCGGCGGAACGAGCGCGTCGTGCTAGATCAAAGGCCGCACTCCACACCGCATTATCGATGGCAAGTTCGGGCAGCAGCCGTTCGAAATCTTTAAGTACTCTCTTATCACGATCGCCACCGGCGCCATTCCATAGTTCCAACCGGACGATCGGGCACCAACAGGCCTCGCCGGCATCGAGCGCGCGCGTAACCCGGTCCCTGACCGCCGCGTCGCCATTCGGTCGAAGCATATGAATCCAGGAGGAGGAGTCGACCAGGATCACGTCCAATCAGCCTTTGCGACGTTGCTGCAAGAGTTCCTCAACGCTCATCAAATCTTTGCAAGTTCCCGCGTGCTTGGTGAGTTCGGCCATGCGCTTGCGGCGGTTGAACTCCTGGATGGCAGTAACGATTGCTTCGCGCTTCGTCTTTGCCTTGGTAAATCGAATAGCATCTGCAAGGTCGGCATCAGGAATATTGACAGTGGTCTTCATGATTCTATTTTAATAGTACCGATATTCCCAGTCAATAAAAACGGGAATACAGCGGGCGCTTAATTTTTGTACCGGCGCAGGCCTGTTTTAGCGTTTTGGTTCCTTCTTAATGAGAAAAACGCATTCGTGGCTCGCAACCCATTGATTGATATATGCCGTGCCAGCAACTTACGATTTCGTAATGCGTGCCGTTCAAACTTTTTTGCAGCGTTTCGGTGACTGGTGACGTCTCCATGGCCCGTAGCGCCGGACAGCACATTTGATCACCCGTTCTGAATTGCCGATCTCACTAACGGAGCGGGTCGGTCCTCATGACTTGTAGCGCTTCGCTGTATTGAGACGGGAAGTTCGTTGGACAACAACTTGACAACATTCAGCGCCGCCCGTTGCCTCGATCGCGAGGAGTCACGGCTTCGCCTTTTTGAGCTGCGCGATATTGCTTGCAAATCAACCTATATTATTTCTAATGACTTTGAAGTGCTGTTGAGTGCTGGGAACGGCAGGTAGGACACGCGAAGTCTTTCAGTCAGTGAGAGACTATGCCAACCCGGCGTGAGGCCACCTGGGTGCTCGACGGAGATCACTGCAGGCGCGCCGAATGCCCAGCGTCGATCAAACGCTGTCTCCATTTGGTCCAAAGTGATTGCGCCGGGGCCCTCATCGAATCGTATGGCGCTGCGTGCCACGGGTTCTCCATCGATCGAAATCGCCAGGTCTTCGATCATGGATAGTCCGAGACCGCGGTAATAACCAAGCTTTGCCTCAAATGCGAACCCGGCGGGTGCGTTTGTGGGGCCTGTGTTTCGAAGCGACTTGTCGACGATGAGATATTTGTCAAACATCGCGATACTTCTCCGTAGTTCGAGTGACGTTGTAGCGCAAGTCGTCTGGACAACTCATGGCGCCGCCTGCCCGGCGGCAATCAGGCGCTCAAACATTTTATGCTGTCGCCGAACTTGTTCCCGGCTGTCCACTTCGTA
>Ga0182030_10024213_pt1 | contig 11170 bp, 13 predicted proteins | sample 812S3MmetaG_FD_121299 | JGI IMG/M metagenome (GOLD analysis project Ga0182030, IMG submission 121299) | Permafrost microbial communities from Stordalen Mire, Sweden - 812S3M metaG (Illumina Assembly) | ecosystem: Environmental > Terrestrial > Soil > Wetlands > Permafrost | place: Sweden...
CCCTTTGTCGGCTTGGACCCGATCTCGCTGGGAGTTATTTTGCGGCTGATTCGCCGCTTAAACGACACGCTAGGGATTACCAGCATCGTCGTCTCCCATGATGTGCAAGAGATTTCCACCGTCGCGGATCAGGTGTTCCTGTTGTCGGGCGGCAAAGTGGTCGCGGGCGGCACGCCGCAAGCGCTGAAAACCAATCCCACCGAGATCGTCAAGCAATTCATCGGCGGACTCGCGGACGGTCCGGTGCCGTTTCACTTTCCAGCACCGGATTATTTCGACGAACTGCTGTCCCGCAACGAGGATCACTAGCATGTTCGGCGAGTTGTGGGAAAGTTTTACCGATGCCTTGGAAGGCTTAGGTTCGGTCGTTCACTTCCTGTTCCGCCTGATCGTCAATTCGCCGCGCGTGTTGTTGAGATTCACTTTGATCTCCCAACAGATCTTCAACTCAGGCGCCTTGTCGCTGGTAATCATCATGCTTTCGGGGCTGTTCGTCGGCATGGTGCTGGGGCTGCAGGGGTTTCAGCTCTTGCAGCGATTCGGCTCCGAAGAGGCGCTGGGCACTGCCGCGACCATTGGTCTGGTCAAGGAGTTGGGTCCGGTCGTGACGGCATTGCTATTTGCCGGCCGGGCCGGCACGGCGCTGGCATCGGAATTGGGATTGATGCGCGCGACAGATCAGATATCCGCCATGGAAATGATGGCGGTCGATCCGATCCAGCGCGTGGTGGTACCGCGATTCTTAGGCGGTGTGATTGCGATGCCCCTGCTCGCCGCCATCTTCAGCGTGATCGGGATCTACGGCGCGCAGCTCGTGGGCGTACAGGTCATGGGAGTCGACTCGGGCAGCTTCTGGTCGCAGATGCGCGCCGCGGTCGACTTGTCGGATGTCACTGAGGGCATCGTCAAGAGCCTGGCATTCGGCGTCGCATGCAGCCTGATTGCCGTCTACCAGGGATACTACTCAACGCCCACTGCTGAGGGCGTCGGAAGAGCCACCACGCGCACTGTCGTCACCTCGGCCGTGGTGATTTTATTTTTGGATTATTTGATTACCGCAGCGTTTTTGTAGGAGTGTTGCTATGCGCAAGTCACGCACGTTGAATCTAGGCACCGGATCGTTCGTACTGCTGGGCTTTGCGGCGCTGTTTTTTCTCACGACCCAGACGACCAGCCGCGGACTGTCCTTCTTTGGTCCCGCGCACTATGACTTGACCGCCAAGTTCGACAATATCGGCGATCTTAAAGTAGGGGCCCCGGTGTCGATGTCGGGCGTTGAAGTCGGGCGCGTCGTCAAAATCGATTTTGATTCGAACGACTACAAAGCAGTGGTGCTGTTGCGGTTGAACGAACGCTACAACAAGATTCCCACCGACAGCGATGCGAGCATCTACACCCAAGGCCTGCTGGGCGGAAAATTTATCGGCCTTACCGCCGGCGGCGCCGATACCTATCTTAAGGACAAGGATCAGATCGATTTTACGCAGTCGGCCTTTGTGCTCGAGAATCTGATCGGTCAGGTATTGGCGAATTTCACTAAATCCAAAGCGGACGCGCTGACCCCCGCGGCGGCGGATCCGAAAGCGACGGAGAAAACGAAATGACCGCAATTATAACGGCGATACTGGTGTCCCTGCTGGCGATCGGCGCGCATGCGGCCGACGCACCGGCCGCTGTTCCCAACGCCGCCAACTTGACACCCCAGGAACTCGTGGAGAATTCCGCCAAGAAAATGCTCGCCGAATTGGACGCAAATCGCGCCATGTACAGGAGCGATCCGGCCAAACTGGATGCGCTGGTGGGCAACGTGCTCCTGCCGAACTTCGACACCGAATATTCGGCGCGGCTGGTCTTGGGGCAAAGCTGGCGCTCAGCGACACCCGAGCAGCGTAAGCGCTTCGTCGATGCGTTCTATCATTCGCTGCTGCGAAATTATGGCGCGGCGCTCATCGATTTTACGGGCGATCGTTTCATTGTTTTGCCCTACAAGGGCGACCCCGGCGATACGACGGCTACCGTGCGCACGGAAGTGAAGAAAGCGTCGGGCGATAAAGTACCGGTCAATTTCAGTTTGCGGAAAACGCCCGAGGGCTGGAAGGCCTGGGACGTGGTGATCGAAGGGATTTCCTATGTGAAGAGCTTCCGCACCGATTTTGCATCCGAAATCCAGCAGAAGGGGCTGGATGATGTGATCACACGTTTGGAGAAGGAAGGCAAGGTCGGGCCCAATGGGGCCGCAGTGAGCAGCCATTGACCCGGCTGCATTGGCGCCGCAGTCAGCGCACGCTGACCAATAGTACGGTGCACACTGCTGCGTTCGAGCTTCAAGAGGGCGAGCGTTCGCGCGTGAACGGCGTGCTGCACTTCACCACCGTCACCGCCCTGCTGCGCGTCGGCAGCGAGGCCATCGGCAATGGCCGCGCCGCCGTCATCGATCTGTCCGGCGTCAAGGACAGCGACAGTTCAGGCCTGGCGTTGCTGATCGAATGGCTGAGCATCGCCCGAGCCTCGCGCCGCAGCCTGCGCTACGAAAACATTCCGGTGCAATTGCATCAGCTTGCCCGCTTGAGCGAGGTGGAAGAGTTGCTGACGGCAAGCTAAGAGCGTTGCTGAACTCTCCTCAGCGGGCGACTTCAGTCCGGCTTGCCGGGAGGCGTCGCGGGTTCGGCGGGCGGCGCAGCCTTATCCGCCGGGTCATCGGCGCCCGGATCCACCAACACCTCATCCGTGACTTTGCCGTCGGATACGAGGTAGGCGCGGCGCTGCAAATAGGCATCGCGGATGAACGCGTAGGGGTCGAAGACTTTTTTCAAAGTCTCGTCCAGCGACAGCAAGTTGGCGCGCGCATCTACCGCGGCCGGGAGGTATATCCCATACGAGATCCAGTTGTTGGCCACGTAGTGAGTAGGGGCCGTGAAAATGTCGACGATGCGCGCCGGCCCATCGCGTGAGTCCGAAGGTCCCAAAATGGGCAGCTCCAGGAAGGGTCCGGGCGGCACGCCCCAAGCCCCAAGTGTTTGGCCAAAATCTTCATCGTTCTTGTCTAAGCCCATCTGCGATGCGGGGTCCAACAATCCGCCGAAACCGACCGTGGTATTGACCACGAAGCGCGCGAGATCATTTGCTGCCGCGCCAAATTTGCCCTGCAAAGCGTCGTTGACCATGACCGTGGTGGTGCGCAGGTTTGAGAAGAAATTGCTGACGCCGGTACGCGCGGGCGCGGGAACCGCGCGAACATAAGTTTTCGCAACGGGTTTGGCAATGGCGCGGTCGAGTTTGTCGTTGACATTGTAGACGCCGCGATTCCACGATTCCCAGGGGTCCTGCGGAGGTGGTTTGCGGTCTGCGGGAAGCGTGACGCAGCCGGTAAGGGCCGCAGCAACCACGATGCCGAGCATCGCGGTTGCGTGCTTTATTCTGCGCAATGAAGCTCTCCCGGCCCTGATGGATATCAACCTACGATACCACGCCGATGGGGCGGCAGAGAGATTCTCAGATCAGGTCAGTAGCGGCCGTTGCCGCCGTTGCGATTGTCGTCGGCGACGGTATCCTTGTTCTTCTTGGGCATTGCCGCCCGAATCTCTTCGAGCCGCGCGCTATAGCGGGCTCGCTGCACAGCGTCCAATCCCGGAAGGCTCAATGCCATTTGCAATTGATTGGAGGCCATATTCAGATTGCCGGTCATCAGGTAAAACTCTGCCATGTAGCTGTATGAGTCGGCGAAGTCACCGGCGGTGTTGGCCGCTTTGGCGATGAGCCGAGTCTGATCCGGGGTGGGCTCAACGTTATTGAACAAATCCAGCAGTACCATGTGCGCGCGCTTGTTGTCGCCGGAATGCATGAGTGTTTCCGCCAGCCGGATCGTGATGGGCACGTTGCGCGGGAACAAAGTCATGGCTCTTTCGAGCACGGCCAATGATTCCTTCAGCTGATTGTTGGCCAGGTACGCCTGCCCGAGCGCGCCGTAGAACTGCGTTACTTTCGGATACTCGTGCACCAGTTCCTGAAGATCGGGAATGGCGGCTGCGGGATTTCGCGTTGCGATCTGCGCGACGTCCTTGCCGTAGCGCTCTTCGATGCTCCTGCCGCCGCCGTTCTTGAGCATGTTGACGTAGTACTGGCGCGCAACTTGCGGATCGCCGGCAACCGAGCGCAAGCGTTCCTTGATGAGCCGGTAACTCAAGGAATCCTCGTGGCGGATTCGGCCGATCTGATCCGCACGATCGCGCGCTTCAGCCACGCGATCCGAAAAAATCGGGTGATCGATCAAGAACTGGATGGCGTTGACGCGGCTCGGCTCGGGGCCCTCGCGGCCCATCCAATCGAAAAAGCTGGCCATGCCCAATGGATCGTATCCGGCCTCGGCCATGGTGCTGATTCCGATTCGGTCGGCTTCGAACTCGCTGCTGCGGGTGTAGTTGATCTGGTGCTGAATCATGGCGCTCTGGCCGGCCAAGATGGCACCCTCGATTGCATCGGGAGAGCCGCGGCCCGCCGTTGCGCCCAACAGCACGGCCGCCAACATCGCCGCGGAGGCCAAGAGCCCTTCATGGCTCTGGTCCATGAGCTGGCGCACGATGTGGCGCTGAGTGACGTGCGCGGTTTCGTGCGCCAGCACGCCCGCCAGTTCGTTCTCGTTGCGCGTCGCCAGGATCAAGCCGCTATGAATGGCCACGAAGCCGCCGGGAACCGCGAAAGCGTTCACAACCGGATCGCGCAGGACGAAGTAGTAGAACTGGTGTTGACCTTCTTCAGCGTGACTCGACAGGCTGTGGCCGATCTCCTGAGCGTACTGGCTGACCTCCGGGTCGGTAAGGATCAGGCCGGTGTTGCGAATCTCGTTAACATAGGAGAGACCTGCGTGATACTCATCGTCGATTGAGATCGCGGCATTCGCAGGGCTGCCCAAATCGGGAAGGTCCTGATTGGGCCCTTTGACGCCTTGGGCGTAACCCACGCCAACGCTGACCGTGACCGCCGCGGCGGCTAGGAATGCGGATAGGGATTTCAGAACTGACATGTGGGCCTCTAGCCTTGGAGTAGCGCCGGACCCCAAAGTTCGCTCAAAACAGAAGCAAAATCAAAGAACTTCGGATGCATAGTCGGCCAAGCGCGAGCGCTCGCCGCGAACCAGCGTGATATGCCCCGAAAACGCCCATCCGTGGAATCGGTTTACCACATAGGTGAGGCCGGTTGTGGTCTCGGTCAAGTAGGGCGTATCAATCTGCGCGATATTGCCCAAGCACACCATTTTGGTACCGGGACCCGCGCGCGTAACCAGCGCCTTCATCTGCTTGGGCGTCAGATTCTGGGCCTCATCGATGATAATGAAGCGGTTCAAAAATGTACGGCCCCGCATGAAATTCAATGAGCGAATCTTGATGCGGTGCCTTAGTAAATCGTTGGTCGCGCTGCGTCCCCACGTGCCGCCGGACTGGCTCTGGGTCAGCACTTCCAAATTGTCCATCAGCGCGCCCATCCAGGGCTCCATTTTCTCCTCCTCAGTTCCCGGCAGAAAGCCGATGTCCTCGCCGAGAGGAATGGTGACGCGGGTCATGATGATTTCGCTGAAACGATTGTGATCCAGCGTCTGCGCCAGACCCGCCGCCAGGGTCAGCAGCGTTTTGCCGGTGCCGGCGGGACCGAGCACCGTTACGAAGTCGATTTCAGGATCCATCAGCAAATTCAGCCCGAGATTTTGTTCGCGGTTGCGCGCCATCACGCCCCATACATTGTTGCGCTCGCTGCGATAGTCGGTGGTGAGTTCCAATATTGCGGATTCGCCCTCGAGTTTTCGCACGATGGCCTCCACGCCGTTTGCGCCGGGGTCATAAACAAACTGGTTGGTTTTCCATTCGCGCACCAGAGGCCCGCGCACCCGATAGTAAGTGCGGCTCTGCTGCTGCCACGACTCCATGCCCTTGCCGTGCTTTTCCCAAAAATTCTGCGGCAATTGCTGCACGCCGCTGACCAGCAAATCCGCATCTTCGATGGTCTTGTCGCTGGAATAATCCTCGGCGTGCACGCCGAGGATCGCCGCCTTGATCCGCAGGTTGATGTCCTTCGAGACCAGAGTGACGCGGACATTGCGAAATTTCTGCTGCAGCGCCAGGGTATTGGCCAGGATCGCGTTGTCGGCGCCGTGGCCCGGCAGACTGTCCGGCAACACCGATTCCATTAACTGAGTTTGGAAGAACAGCCTGCCGCCGGGCGGCCGCTTTCCATGGTTGATGGGCACTGCGGTGGGCAAAGCGAGGCCGCGATCGATCTGCTTCTTGGTCGCACCCTGCATCAACTCGTCCAAAAAGCGGCTGACTTGGCGCACGTTGCGCGCCGGTTCCGAAAGGCCTTTCTTGCCGGCGTCGAGTTCCTCGAGCACGGTCATCGGGATGTAGATGTCGTGTTCTTCGAACCGAAAGATCGCCGTGGGATCGTGCATCAGTACATTCGTATCGAGCACGAATATCCGGCGCTCTGCCTTGCCTTGACGGCTCTTCAAGACCGCGGCCCCCAAGGGCCGCACATTGCCGGTCACAGCGCCTTCACCGCTGCCAATACAGCCTCGGCATGATCCTTCACCTTCACCTTGCGCCATTCATGCCGCAGCATGCCTTTGCCGTCGATGAGAAACGTGCTGCGCTCGACCCCCATGTATTTTCTGCCGTACATGCTTTTTTCCTGAATGACATCGTACAGTTTGCACGCCTTTTGATCGGGATCGCTCAGCAGATCGAACGCGAACGCCATCTTTTTCTTGAATTTTTCGTGCGACGCCAAGCTGTCCGGCGAGATTCCAAAAACCAGCGCGTTGGCCTTTTTGAACTGGGCGTGCAGCGCGGAAAATTCCAGGCCTTCCTGAGTGCACCCGGATGTGTTGTCGCGCGGATAGAAATAAATCACCACCGCGCTTCCTTTCCCGCCCTCGAGCGACCACGTTCCGTTTGTGCCTTCGAGGGTGAATAGCGGCGCCTTCTTGCCGATTTCGATCTTGCTCATTTGCGTGTCTAACTCTTCACGGGTTCAAAAATGGCATCCAAGTTCAGGTGGTCGCAGAAATCCATGAACTCTTCGCGCAATACTCCGATATGCAGACGGCTCGGGACATTGACGATCATCTGCACGGAGAACATGGGAGCGCCGGTGTGCGCAGCGGCGTAGGAACGCGTGGACAGCTCGGCGATGTCGACGCCGCGCTGCGCGAAAAATCCCGACAGACCCGCGACGATGCCGGTCTGGTCGAGGCAAACCACGTCGATGGAATAGGGCAGCATGTCATTGCGCGCAGACCTTTCCTCCGTGCGCCGCAGCTGAATGTTCATGCCCGTGGCATCGCCAAGCTTCTTGAACTCGCCCTCAAGCTTGGCGAGGGTATGCCAGTTGCCGTTGACCAGCAGCAGCATGGCAAATTCATTGCCGAGCGAGGTCATGCGGCTTTCGCTGATGCTGCCCCCGCAATCGGCGATGGCCTTGGATAATTCATGGACCATGCCGACGCGGTCCCCGCCGACCGCGGAAATTACGATATGTTGTTTCATCGGCGTAAATTCTACCGGATGGACGCTTGCCAGAGTGTATGTCCGGCACTTAAGGTAGCGATATTTACTGTGGGGTTCTTTGATGTTTTCCGGAAGCATGGTAGCAATCGTCACCCCGATGACCGCCGAGGGGGCTCTGGACTGGCCCGCGTGGGACAGGTTGTTGGACTTTCACGTGCGCGAGGGCAGCGATGGAATTGTGGTTGCCGGCACCACGGGCGAATCGCCGGTGCTTTCCGCAGCCGAAATCGAGGAGTTGACGCGCCGGGCCGTGGCGCGCTGCCACGATAAGGTCCAAATAATCGTTGGTGCCGGCTTTAATGCGACGGATGCGACAGTTGCGCGAACGCGCGCATTGTCGCGCCTCGGCGTCGATGGCGTGATGCTGGTGACGCCGTACTACAACAAACCTCCGCAGGAAGGTCTTTACAGGCACTTTATGGCTGCAGCGGATGCGTCCGCAGCGCCCATTATTCTGTATAATGTGCCGAGCCGAACGGCGGTGGATCTCTTGCCGAGCACCGTCGCGCGTCTAGCTCGGCATCCTCGCATTGTGGCGATCAAAGAGGCGACGGCATCGTTGAGCCGGGCGCGCGAGATAGTGAATTCTTGCCCTCCGGAGTTCGTACTGCTGTCGGGGGACGATGCCACCGCCATCGATTTAATGAGCGTCGGCGCGCGCGGCGTCATTTCCGTTTCGGCGAATGTCGCGCCGCACCGGATGCACGAGGCTTGTGCTGCTGCGCTGTCGGGCGATTTGACCGGAGCGCGGGCGATCGATGCGAGTTTGCAGCCTTTACATAAGGATTTGTTTGTCGAAGCGAATCCCATACCCGTGAAATGGGCGGTGGCGAGGATGGGGATCATCGGGAACGCAATCCGGCTTCCGCTGGTCGAACTCGCGACGGCGCACCACGAGACCGTGCTGCGCGCGATGCGGGCCGCCGGAGTTATCCTTGAGGACCAAGCTGCATGAGCCTTGATCGAGTTTTTATGTTGATTGCCGCGGGCACTCTGATGAGCGGCTGCCACTTGTTCACGAAACTGAACCCCGACTGCCATACTCGCCAGGAGTATCAGCACGCCTTGTCGGCCCCGCCGCTGAAAGTGCCTCCGGGGCTCGATACACCGAATACGGCGGGCGCGTTGCTCATTCCCCCCGTCACCGACGTTCCGCCGCCGCCGGGGCCCAAGGACACGTGTTACGACGTTCCGCCGCGCTACAAGCCCGCGCCGCAGAACAAGGCGGCCGGCGGGTAGATTTGATCGCCTGAGTCCGCTCCGGTACCCTTGCTGCGCTTCGGAGAGGTGGCCGAGTGGTCGAAGGCGCTCGCCTGGAAAGTGAGTAACATCCCAAAAGGTGTTCGAGGGTTCGAATCCCTCCCTCTCCGCCATGATTTCAGCCACACATCGGTTTATGGTGGCTCGCGTTTGCATCTTCGCGACGACTGGTCACGAACCCCGTCAGGCCCGGAAGGGAGCAGCGGTAGAGGCTTTAAGTCGGGCGCCGAAGTCCTGCTGGCGCGGGCCGCCTCCTAAAAGGCATGCGACAATACACCCATGAGCTACGTCGTCCTAGCGCGCAAATGGCGCCCCAAGCGATTTGCCGAAATGGTCGGGCAGGAGCATGTGCTGCGTGCGCTCAGCAATGCGCTCGACAGCGGCAAAGTGCATCACGCATTTCTGTTCAGCGGAACTCGCGGAGTCGGCAAGACCACGATCGCGCGCATCTTGGCGAAATCGTTGAATTGCGAGACGGCGGGAGTCAGTTCCAACCCTTGCGGCGTGTGCGCCGCGTGCCGCGAGATTGACGAGGGCCGTTTCGTCGATCTCATCGAGGTCGACGCGGCCTCGCGCACCAAGGTCGATGACACCCGTGAGATGCTCGACAACGTGCAGTACGCGCCCACCCGCGGCCGGTACAAGGTGTACCTCATCGACGAAGTCCACATGCTGTCGAACCATTCCTTCAATGCGCTGCTGAAGACGCTGGAGGAGCCGCCGCCGCATGTGAAATTCCTGCTGGCCACCACGGACCCGCAGAAATTGCCCGTTACCGTGCTGTCGCGATGCCTGCAGTTCAACCTCAAACGGCTGCCCGCGGCATTGATCGGCGAACGCTTGAAGTACATTGCGGCCGCGGAGAATTTGGCCTTCGAGCCGGCGGCGATTGCGCTGCTCGCGCGCGCCGCCGAAGGCAGCATGCGCGATGCCTTAAGCCTGCTCGACCAGCTGATTGCATTCGGCGGCGGTGCGATCAACGAAGCCAATGCACGCTCGATGCTCGGTACCATCGATCGCGGGCATGTGGGGCGTCTCATCGATGCGCTGTCCCGCGGCGACGGCGCTGCGCTGTTGGCCGAGGTACGGGAACTTGATCGCGATGCGCCGGATTACGATCGCGCATTGGTGGAGCTGGCGGCCCTGCTGCAGCGCATAGCCATCGTGCAGATCGTGCCCGAAGCCGCGCAGCAGGACGAGGAATTCGATTCCGCGCTGCTGAACCAGCTTGCTAAGGCGCTGTCGCCCGAAGATGCGCAGCTTTATTACCAGATTGCCCTCGGCGGCCGCCGCGACTTGAACATGGCGCCGGAGCCTCGCGCCGGTTTCGAAATGACGTTGCTGCGAATGCTGGCATTTCGGCCGGAAGGTGCGATGCAGTCCGTGAAAGCGGGGCGGCCGACAGCCTTCGCCGCGCCAGTCGTTACCGCGCCAGTCGTTACCGCGCCGGCCGTCGCCGCGCCGGTCGATTCGCCCGCAGCCGGCGCATCTGCGCTCGAGATGGCGCGGCTGACCAGCATCGACGCCGCCAATTGGCCTGCTGTGGTTGAAGCTGCCGGTTTGAGTGGGATGGTGCGCCAGCTTGCACTCAATTGTGTGCCCGCCGGTTTCGAGAACAGCCTGCTCACTTTGAAACTCGATCAGGCCGCGTCGGATCGGCGCACGCGTCCTATCGAGGAGAAACTGGTGCAAGGCCTGTCCAAATATCTTGGCCGCGGTATACGCGTCGTGTTCGAAACAACAGATTCCGCTTTGAACTCTCCGGCGCGCCAGCGCGTGCAGGCCGAACAGGATCGGGTTGCGCGCGCGGCGAGCGCGTTCGAAGCGGATCCGGCTGTGAAGGGGCTGCGCGAGCGCTTTGGCGCCGATGTGGATGCAGCCTCGGTCAAACCAACGAACTAAAGAGAGGCACCCATGATGAAAGGTGGATTGGGAAATCTGATGCGCCAGGCGCAGCAAATGCAGGAGACCATGCAGAAGGCGCAGGCAGAGTTGGCCGAGATCGAAGTCACCGGAGAGTCCGGTGCGGGCATGGTGAAGGTGAGTTTGAACGGACGGCACGAGGCGAAGAAGGTGACGATTGAGCCTAAGTTGCTGGGCGAGGACAAGGAAATGCTCGAGGACTTGTTGACCGCGGCCATCAACGATGCGGTTCGAAGGATTGCCGAGCGTACTCAGGAGAAATATTCGGGCCTCATGTCGGGGCTGAATCTTCCGCCGGGCATGAAGCTGCCGTTTTGAGGTTTGATTTCCCTTTGAGGTTGAGCTTTAGATGAAATACACCCCGACACTGGCGCGCCTGATCGATTCGCTGCGATGTTTGCCGGGCGTCGGCCCTAAATCGGCGCAGCGCA